>Ga0209536_100006144_pt1 | contig 18461 bp, 16 predicted proteins | sample DeeMarSeWOR28_12_FD_187461 | JGI IMG/M metagenome (GOLD analysis project Ga0209536, IMG submission 187461) | Marine sediment microbial communities from White Oak River estuary, North Carolina - WOR-2-8_12 (SPAdes) (version 2) | ecosystem: Environmental > Aquatic > Marine > Intertidal zone >... | reverse complement strand
GAAGCCTGAGCGTTGGCACCCGGCTCGCCAATCGGTATACCTTAGCCCGCCGCTTAGGCAGAGGAGGCGCGGCCGAGACCTGGCTCGCGACAGACCGGATCACCCGCGCGTCGGTTGCGCTCAAGATTCTCGTGGACGATCGCGTCGGCGTCGATGCGCTGCGACGCGAGTGGCAACTCGCAATTCGCCTGATGCACGCTCATATCGTCCGTGCATTCGAATTCCACGAGGACGACGGCGCTTTTTACAGCCTGCAATTCGTCGACGGCCCGGAAATTGGTGTACTCGCCGGCGCGTCCCCGGCGGAGTCGCTGCCGCCGGTTGCGCTGGTTGCGGATGCCCTGCGCTATGCGCATGCGAAAGGAGTCGTCCACCGCGACGTCAAGGCCGCGAACATCCTCCTCGATCACAACGGCGCTCCCTACCTGATCGATTTCGGCGTTGCCGCGACTCGTAGCCAGGACCCGGGCGGCGGTTCACTGATCGCGGCAAGCCCGCAGCAACTCTCGGGCGAGGCGCCGCATCCCGCCGACGATATATTCGCGTTAGGTGGCCTGATCTACGAGCTGGTCAGCGGGCGTTCGCCCTGGAGTTCCGAAAATACGGAACGCGACATCATGGAAATGGATCCGCCGCCAGTCGCTGCGGCCGACGGCTCAGCGGTGCCGGCAGGACTTCAGGACCTGGTCGCCCGGATGCTGGACAAGGACAGGTCGCGCAGGCCGGACGCGGAAACCGTAGCGGAGCAGCTCACGGAGCTCGGCTACGCGCCGGCACCGGCCGCGAAACGTTTCGTGGCCTCCGCCGGTGGTGTCCGCGACGAGGTGATCGAAACGCAGGAGGCAGTCCGCCCGGTAAAACGCGCGCCGCGGCCTGCAGCGTCAGCCGGCGACACGACGTCCAGCGGCATGAGTCCGCGGACGCTCGGCATCAGTCTTGCCGTGCTGCTGCTGCTGTTACTCGGTGTCGTATTCCTGCTGCCCAAGACGGTCGAAAAACCGGCCGCGGTGCCGACGGCAGAGAAAACAGCGGAGGATGAAGCGTCGCAGCCGGCGACCGGGGATGCCGGGAAGCCTGGCGTGGAATTCAGCGAGAACATAGACGACCTGAGCGGCCGCGATCAACGGGTCCAGGACCGGGCATCTACTGAGGAGGTGCTGGGCGAGTTGCTGTCCAAGATGGACACGCTCGAGAGCCGCGCCGTGCAGCGCTGGGGCGGACTGCGATTCGCCCGGGCACAGGCGGTCTATGCGGAAGGCGACGAGGCTTACCTGGCCCGCGATTACGCCACGGCGTCACAAAAATATCGCGAGGCCATCGAGATCGTCGAACCGCTGCTGGACGAAGTCGACAAGGTATTCGAATCGACCTATGCCGAAGCGCGCGCCGCTCTCGAGGCAGCCGACCCTGTCGAAGCCGTGCGTCTTTTCGATCTTGCCGCGGCGATCAGCCCCGGGCACAGGGGCGCGCAGCTGGGTCTGGTGCGAGCACGCAACCTGGAAACCGTTCTCTCCCTGATGGACCAGGGCCTCGCACACGAAAAGGACCTGGAACTGCAGGCTGCCCGGCAGAGTTTCGAACAGGCCGTCGAGCTCGATCCGGCGTGGGAGCCTGCGCAGCTTGCGCTGCAGAGAGTGCGTGGAACGATCACGCAGATGGAGTTCGACCTGCGCATGACCGAGGGCCTGACCGCGCTGGCGGAAGGGGATTTCCTTGCGGCTCGTGCGGCATTCCGGATGGCGGAGAAGCTGAAGCCGGGATCACCCGAGCCGGCCGATGGTCTCCTGCAGGTAGATCAGGGCATCCGGCTGCAGGAATTTGCGGCACTGGAGCAAAAAGCGCGAGAGCAGGAACAGGCCGAGGACTGGAGCGGCGCAACCGAAACCTACGAGCGCATCCTCGAACTGGATTCAAGCCTCGCGTTCGCACAGGACGGCGTCGCCCGGACACGGCAGATGGAAGCGCTGCATGAGACGCTGGACCAGTTCATCGAGAATCCGGACAGCCTGAGCCGGCAGTCGACCATGCAATCCGCAACCAAGCTGCTTCTCGACATCACTCGCATGGAAGATATCGGGCCGCGCCTCGCGGACAGGCGCGACGAGCTGTCGAGGTTGCTGAAGCGCGCCGCGACGCCCCTGACGGTGAGGCTCGTGTCCGACAACCTGACTGACGTATCGATCTACAAAGTTGGTAAACTCGGCAGCTTCGACCAGCATGAACTCAGCCTGCGGCCAGGCACCTACGTCGCGGTCGGCGTACGCCCCGGGTATCGCGACGTGCGTCTCGAGTTCCGCGTCGCACCGGAAATTGACATGCAGCCCGTTGTCGTTCGCTGCGAGGAACCAATTTGAGTCTGAACCTATTCATCAGGGATGTTGAAGGCGAACGACGTGTAGAAACGGAGCGCTTGCCGCTGCGCGTCGGCACCGGGAGCGACTGCGACTTGCGCCTGCCGGGTCCCGGCGGCGGACCGGTGATGATGCTCGACGTACTGGACGACGTGCCCTTCGTACAGCCGGTCGGCCGCAATGATTCCATGGCGATCAATGGCGAGCCGCTTGCCGCCAGCCGACGGCTGCAGGATGGCGACGAGCTGCGTTATTTCGGCAGCCGCATCATCGTCCAGCTCGACGAAACGCGCCTGACGCTGGTAGTCCGGCTCGAAGACAGCGCCTACGTGACGAAGCCGCCGGAACTGGGCGATGCCGGCGAACAGCCGGCCGAGGAGACCATCGCGCCGACAGCTTTCCGTCGCGCCGCGGAAACGCCCCAGGCGGCAAGTGAAAGAGCGGGGCACGGCACTCTGCGCTGGGTAATCGGTGCCGCCCTCGCAGTACTCGTGGTCGTGTCCTTCCTGCTGTTTACGTCCAAGTCAGTCAAGTTCGAGGTGACGCCGGGCGAACCCGATTCGTTCTCGGTCAGTGGCGGCTGGTTTCGCATGCCGCTCGGCGACCGTGTGCTGCTGCGCAAAGGTAGCTATACCGTCCAGGTGTCGCAGCAGGGCTATTTCGACGTATCCCGGAACTTCGAGGTGGGCGACGAGCAGAACATCATCATCGATATCGAGATGCGCAAGCTGCCGGGGCACGTCACCGTCGTCACGAATCCGCCCACGGATGCGGTCGTAGCGATCAACGAGAGCGAAGTAGGGCCCGCACCGTTCGGTCCGATCGAATTGCTGCCCGGTGAGCACAGCGTCAGCGTGCGTGCCGAGCGGTTTCTCCCGTACAGTGGCGTCATCAACGTCCCGGGCCTCGGCAGGCACGACCAGCTGAGCGTGCAGCTGGTGCCGCGCTGGGCCAGTGTCGAGGTCAGCTCGGACCCGCCCGGCGCGCGCATCTTTGCTGGTGAAGAACAGGTCGGGGAGACGCCCGCCACGATCGAGCTGATGGAGGGTACGCACCAGATCAGCGTGGTACGCGACGGCTTCAGCGCCTGGGACGGGACGGTGGTCGCGGAACCGAATGCCGAGCAGTCGTTGCCGCTGATTCGTCTGCAACCCGCCAATGCCAAACTGCTGGTCAATTCGATTCCCAGGGGCGCCAACGTAACGGTGAACGGCCGTTACCGCGGCCAGTCGCCGATCACGCTCGACCTGGCGCCGGACATCAATTACGACATCGGTCTGTCGAAGGCCGGATACGGGATAACCAGCCGCAAGGTGCGCCTGGAGGCAGCCGCGAGCGATTCGATCACGGTCGACCTTACGGCCCGGACCGGGACGCTGACCGTCAACGTGCAGCCTGCCGACGCGACGGTGTACGTGGATGGGCAGGCGCGCGGGACCGGCAGTTCGACGCTGCGCCTGAGTTCTGCGCCGCACCGCATCGAGGTGCGCAAGTCCGGCTATGAATCCTGGACGCGCACGGTAACGCCGCGGCCCGGCTACCCACAGACCTTGTCAGCGCGCCTTCGCTCTCTCGAAGAAATCGAACGCGAGTCGGTTGCGCTCGAGCGCAAGACGGCGGCCGGGCAGGTAATGCGCCTGGTGGAGCCCGGCACGTTCACGCTCGGCTCTTCGCGCAGCGAACAGGGGCGGCGGGCGAACGAAGTTATCGTCCCGGTCAAACTGACCCGGTCGTTCCTGATCGGCGTTAAGGAGGTGACCAACCGGGAATTCGCGCAGTTCCGCGAGAACCACGACTCGGGTGCGGATATTCACCCGTCGATGGCAGGTGACAACAACCCTGTTGCCAAGGTCACGTGGGCGGACGCGGTTCAGTACTGCAACTGGCTGAGTGCTCGTGAAGGCCTGACGCCCGTCTACAAGGAGGAATTCGGTGAGTGGGTCGCCATACGACCATTCCCCGACGGCTACCGGCTGCCCACCGAGGCGGAGTGGGTCTGGGCCATCCGTTACCAGGGCGGCAACGGCGCGCTGAAATTTGCGTGGGGGAAAGACTGGCCGCCACGGCGCGACGCAGGCAACTATGCGGACAAGTCCGCGGCCGATCTCGTGCCCACGATCATCCCCGCGTATGACGACGGTTTTGCATCGACTGCAGAAGGGGGCAAGTTTCCCGCCAACCGCATCGGGATCTTCGACGGCGCCGGGAATGTGGCCGAATGGGTCAACGACTTCTACACGGTGCCGGCGCCCGGCATCACTTCACCACTGGTAGACCCGCTGGGTCCCGAGCGCGGAAAGTCCTACGTGATCAGGGGCTCGAGCTGGCGGCACGCAACGCCGACCGAGCTGCGCCTGTCGTTCCGTGACTACGGCAACGATCCGCGGCCGGATGTGGGTTTTCGTGTCGCGCGCAATGCCGAATGAATTTCATGCGACAATTGCGGCCTGCGACGGTCAAACAACGAGGGAAGTACCGGGGCCTATGATGCATCGTTATCTGTTGACTGTCTTGTTGCTGCTTGCGAGCGCTGGCGCCTGGTCCCAGGACAGCGCCCCGGCTGACGAGGCCGATGCGCCGGACTCGGAGGAGGTGTCGGAGGAAGCGACCGACGCACAGCAAGAAGATTCCGACCTCGACGAAGAAAGCTACCGGGACGTCGAGGAAGAGGATTTCGTGCCTACCGAAGACATACCCGCCGACCAGGCGATCCCGTTCCCGACCGACATCTAGGCACGACCAGATATTCAATAGTGACGTTGCTGATCTATGAACAAGAAAAACATCCCCGTTGAGTTCGTATTCCAGATGTTCGCGCTGATCATCGCGATCATCGTCGTGCATGCGTTTTACGTTTCGGTCGTGCGGCCGAATGCCGCACAGATCATCGAGGAACAAAACGCGGCGGCTGCCGCCGACCCGGACTATGTGCGCGAGCGCCGCGTGGCGGTGCTGATCAAGGACCTGGAGCAAGAGGCCTGTTTCATTCTCATGTTCTGGGCGCTGGCGATCATGGGATACAAGGCGGTGAAGATCGTTGGCGAGCGCCGCCTGCTGGACGTCGACCTCGTGCCCGTCGCTGAAGGGATGCGAATATTGCCGGAGGACACCCGCGAATTCGCCCGCCAGGTGCAGCAGTTGCCGGACGAGCAGCAACAGATGCTGTTGCCGAGGGCGCTGCTCAACGCGCTGCGGCGTTTCAATTCGACGCGCAACATCCAGGACGTCTCGAGCAGCACGAATACGATTTGCGAATCCGAGGCAGAGCGGCTCGAATCCGAGCTGTCCATGATCCGCTATATTTCCTGGGCCATTCCCTCGATCGGGTTCATCGGCACCGTGCGCGGTATCGGTGAGGCGCTGGCGCAGGCGGACAAGGCCGTGCAGGGTGATATCGCGGGCGTTACCCAGAGTCTCGGCGTGGCCTTCAACTCGACCTTCATCGCGCTCCTGATCAGCATATTCCTGATGTTCCTGGTCTACCAGCTGCAGCTCCTGCAGGAACGCCTCGTTTTCGACACGCAGGCGTATTGCGACGACAAGCTGATCCGCCACATGAGAGCGGACTGATCACCGCAGGGAGCAACCCGTGTCCTTGCTTGCAGCGCACATCAACGATGCCGGAATCTCGGTACTGAGTGCCGAGCGGCTGCTCTACCGGGAACCCGGGTTTGCACTGCTCGACGACGACGAGCTCACGACGGGCTCGAAGGCATTCCAGAATGCGCGCATCAAGCCGCGGAGGATCCAGAACCGGTTCTGGTCGGAGTTGACGACGGATGCGTTGCCCGACCGGCGCTTCCAGCACCTGAGCGCGGCCGACCTCGTCAGCCGGCAACTCGAACAGATCTGGCGGGCGGTCGCCGCATCCGGGGACCGGCTGGTCGTCGCCGTACCCGCTTATTTGACCGGTGAGAATCTCGGGCTGTTTCTCGGCATAGCAAACGAGCTCGACGTGCCGATCGCAGGCCTCGTCGATGCCGCCGTCGCGGCAACGCGCCGCGAATACCGGGGAGCGGTGCCCGTACATGTGGATATGAGCCTGCATGTCGCTACGCTGTCGCGCCTGAGGCAGAGCGATCACGTACAGCTCGACCGGAGCGAGGTAATCCGGAACAGTGGCCTGCTCGCACTGTATGACGCGTGGATACGCGTCATCTCGGATGCTTTCGTCAAGCAGTCACGCTTCGATCCGCTGCATACTGCCGAGACCGAGCAGCTGATGCTCGATCGACTCGGCGAATGGCTTGCGCTTGCGTCTGCCGGCGAAAAAATGGCGCTCGAAATCGAGTACCGGGGGATTGCGCACGGCGCCGAAATCGAATCCCTCGACCTGATCTCGGCGGCGGCGCCGGTATACCAGCGGATTGCAAGCCAGCTGCGCGCGATTTACCGGGCCGAGGAGACGCCCGCAATCCAGCTGAGCGATCGCGCCGCCCGCATGCCGGGCCTCGCGGACATGCTGGCCGCGCGCGTTGGCGGGGAGATATTCCTGCTGGAACCCGGCGCCACGGCGCGCGGGCTGCTGGCGCGCTGCCGCGATATGCGACGTGGCGAGGGCGGCGTGACATTGATACGTCAGCTGCCCTGGGACCAGTCGGCAGTGACCATCGAGCGGGACGAGACGCCCGTTGCGGCGGGCCAGCCGACGCACCTTCTGTTCGAGAATACGGCCTACCGGATCGACAGCCGGGTGCTGCAGATGGGCTCGCAGCCCGTGGCTGGTGAGCGCTGGATAGACCTGCAGGGCGACATGCCGGGCATATCAAGGCGGCACTGCTCCATCGAACGCAAGAACGGCCAGTGCATCCTCGAGGATTACAGCCGCTACGGTACGTTCCTGAACGGGCACAAGATCGACGGCTCTGCCGTCCTCCAGGTAGGAGACCTCATCCGCCTGGGCAGCCCGGGGTACGAGTTCAGGATGATCATGACGGAGTCCAGAGATGGCTCGTAAGCGCCGTCAGTTCGAGGTCTTCAGCATGTCGTTCCTCGACTGCATGAGCTGCGGTTTCGGCGCCGTCATCCTGTTCTTCATGATCATCAACGCGCAGGTGAAGGAATCCACAGAGGAAGATCCGACCGAGCTCATGGCCGAGACCAAGCGCCTCGAGGTTGAAATACTCGAAGGGCGCAAGAACATGGTGCTGGCCAAGAACACCATCGAGACGCTGGAGGAGGAGAAGCAGACGGCTGAAGGGAAGATCGCCGAGATCATCGCGCTGATAAAGGAACTGCGCGAGGAACTCGCCGAGTATGACGACGAGACACTCGCCAAGATCGAGCGTATCGAAAAGCTGCAGAGCGACATCAAGTCACTCGAAGAGGAGGTGAAGCGCCTGCTCGCGCTGAAGGCGGAAGAAGAAAACCAGGGTGCAAGAATCCGCGAATTCAAGGGCGAGGGCGACCGCCAGTACCTGACGGGTCTCAAGCTCGGTGGCAATCGCACGCTGATACTCGTGGACCGATCGGCAAGCATGCTGGACGACACGATCGTCAACATCATCCGGCGCCGGAACATGGCGGAAGAGGACAAGCTGCGCGCTGTCAAATGGCGCCAGGTCGTGGCCAGCGTCGACTGGCTCACGTCGCAGTTCAAGCCGGGTAGCAAGTTCCAGATCTACATGTTCAACAATGAAGTGCAGCCGGTGATAAAGGGCAGCGACGGTACCTGGCTCGAGGCGGACGATGCGACCAAGCTGGACGAGGCGATTCGCGTGCTGCGGCGCACCGCCCCTGAAAACGGCACCAATATTCGCGCTGCCTACGAGGTTGCCGCCAAATTGACCCCGCGGCCGGACAACATCATCCTGCTGGTCGATGGCCTGCCGACGATGATGGAGTCCACGACCAACCGCAGGATGGTCACCGGCCGTGATCGCATGAGTATGCACGGGCGCTCGATTCGCGAACTGCCGAGTGGCATACCGGTCAATATTCTGTTGTTCCCGATGGAAGGCGATTACGATGCCGCCATCGCATACTGGACGCTGGCTTACGGGACTGGCGGGTCGTTCATGGCCGTCAGTCGTGACTGGCCATAGCACGTTGGAGCGCGAATGAGCAAACGACGTCGTAACGTTGATGCATTCAGCCTGTCGTTCCTCGACTGCATCTGCTGCGGGTTCGGTGCGATTATCCTTCTGCTCGTATTGTCGAAGATCTACGAGCCGATGATCATCGAGAAGACCCAGGATGACCTCGAATCACTGATCGCATTGCTGCAGCAGGAGCTTTTCGACATCCGTGGCGAGACGTCGATTCTGAACCGCGAACTCACGGACGTGCGCGAGCAGACCTCCGATACGAAGATCCAGCTTGCCCGCCTGCAGCAGGAACTCAGCACGGTAAAGGGCCAGTACGACGCGTCGCAGGAAGAATCGGATTCAACGATAGACGAGGGGGCCCTGGCTTCGGCGAAACAGCGCCTGACCGAAGAGATGCGCCGCCTGCAGCCTTACTACAAGCGGGCCGATGACGATGCGGTTGCGGGCATTCCGGTCGACAGCGAGTACATCATCTTCATCATCGACACGTCAGGCAGTATGCAGCAGTACAACTGGGACCGTGTGCAAAGGAAGCTCGACGAGACGCTCGATGTTTATCCGCAGGTCAAGGGCCTGCAGATCATGAATGACAACGGCAACTACATGTTCTCGCAGTATGCGGGCAAGTGGATTCCCGACACGCCGGGGCGCCGCGAAGCGATCAAGAACACGATGCGGCTGTGGCGCCCGTTCAGTGACAGTAACCCGGTCGACGGCATCATCTACGCCATCAGCACCTACTGGTCGCCGGACAAGAAGATCAGCATCTACGTGTTCGGCGACGAATTCAGCGGGCGCTCGGTCGAAAACGTGATACGGCAGGTCGACGCCGTCAATCGTGCGGACGCCGAAGGTAACCGCATGGTCCGCATACACGCGGTCGGTTTCCCGTTCCTGTTCCGTGGGGGCGGCAATATCCCGCCTACCGCCCACAAGTTTTCCCAGCTGATGCGCGTGCTGTGCGAGCGCAACGGCGGCACCTTCGTCGCGCTCACGCACTGGGATCGCTAACCGCGGCCTACGCACTTTTTGCCATTATTTATCGCCGGTTTTCCACCAGGCGGTCCCGTGCGCACCGCTTTTGCGCCTTGTAATCATCCTGTCGGAGGCCACACGGGTGGCCTCAATACACGGAGGAGATTTCAATGCGTAAGACGATTTCAGCGATCATGGCTATCAGCCTCGTCACCCTGGTGCCGTTTGCCGCACAGGCGGCGGCATCCAAGCAGGAAAAAATCGGAGTCGGTGCCGGCGCGGTCGTAGGTGCAGCCGCCGGCGGGCCGGTAGGGCTCATCGTTGGTGCGGCGGTAGGGGCGTACCTCGGCGACAACGCGAACCGGAAGAATGGCGAGATCGAATCGCTCTCGTCAGAGCTTGCAGCGTCCAGGTCCGAAGTCGTGCAACTCGAGCGGGAGATGAACAGGATGGACCGTAATCTCGATACGCTCAGTGCCGAACTGCAGCGCATGCAGCGCTATGCCAGCCCGGAAATGGTGAACCTCCTGCAGGCGGGTATCGCGATGGACCTGCTTTTCCGAACCGATGAAGCGGTGCTTGCCGATACCACCGGAGGCAGGCTCCACCAGCTGGCGACGACGCTGGCCGCCATGCCCGGAATCCAGGTGCAGCTGGACGGTTATGCCGACGAGCGCGGCGACGAACTTTATAACCAGCAGCTCTCCGAGCAGCGCGTGAATTTCATTCGCGACCAGCTTGTAATAGCCGGTGTCGATGCATCGCGAATCACGGCTGCCGCACACGGTGAATCGCCCGCGCAGGACGACACCGTCGACAGCTACGCCCTGGAGCGGCGCGTCAGCCTGAAGCTCTACACCGAGGACGTTACGTCCGTTGCTGCCAATCCCGAGTAGCCTGGATCGAGTTCCCCTGTGACTCATCGTGAGTCCCCGCTTGCCGGCCCCTCGGGGCCGGCTTTTTTTGCTGTGACTATCGATCGCGCGCTGACATCTGCGGGCCGACGGGTTGATTCCTCTCCCTCATGGTTGACCAGCGACGTCCTGTCGCTGGCCCTACGGGCGCGCAAGCGCGTCCAAATTCGCTCCCGGCGAATTTGTCGCCTGCTGCGCTGACATCCAGGGACGGATTAACGTCGCGGAGCACAGGGATGTGCGAGAGCGACGATACTTCGGTCGAGGAACATCCCGGCCGGCCCGGACAAGAACCGTAGGAGCACTTCTCGAAGCGCGATCGGTGTTGGTCATTTCGCCCTTCGAAACCCGCCGCTGCTGCCCGCGATTGATTTATAGTTACGCGATGAAAACCGAACTTGCCGACAAGCGCTGCAGGCCCTGCGAAGGCGGTGTCGAACCGCTGCAGCCCGAGCAGGTCACCGACTTGATGAAAGGCCTGCACGGAGACTGGGCACTGAGCGACGACGGCCTGGAAATTGCGCGGCGCTTTTCCTTTCCCGCTTACAGCCGCACGATCGCATTCGCCAATGCGGTCGCATGGATAGCCACCGTCGAGGGCCATCACCCGGTGTTGACCGTAAGCTATGGTGATTGTGTCGTCAGCTACACGACGCATGCCATCGGCGGCCTGTCCGACAACGACTTCATCTGTGCGGCGAAGGTCGATCGCCTCGCCGCCGACGCTGAATGATCGATATCGCGGCGATCGAGGCGGCGGCCGGACGACTCGAAGGTGTCGCGGTACGCACTCCGCTCATACGCAACGACGCGCTCGATCAGATCGCCGGCGGCCGTGTACTGGTCAAGGCCGAGAACCTGCAGGCAATCGGCTCGTTCAAGATTCGCGGTGCCTACAACCTCATGAGCCAGCTCTCCGCTGCGGAAGCCGCGCGCGGCGTCGTGGCGTTTTCCTCGGGCAACCATGCGCAAGGTGTGGCCATGGCGGGCCGGCTGCTGGGCATCCACGCGGCCATCGTGATGCCGGAGGATGCGCCGCGAGCGAAGATCGAAAACACGCGGCGTCTCGGCGGCGAGGTGATCACCTACGATCGCTACACGGGTGATCGCGAGGCAATAGCCAGGCAGATTGCCGCGGAACGCGGTGCCTCCGTGGTGCCGTCTTACGATCACGAACACATTATCGCGGGGCAGGGCACCGTCGGACTGGAGATTGCCGAGCAGGCCATCGAGATGGGGCTGCCACCCGACCAGGTGCTGATCAATTGCGGCGGTGGCGGTCTTTCCGCCGGCAGCGCTGTCGCCCTGAAAGCACGGCTGCACGACGTCTCCGTGCGTACCGTCGAGCCCGATGACTTCGACGATACGGCCCGCTCGATCGCAGCCGGTGAGCGACTGAGCGTAGCGGCAGGCTCACGTTCAATCTGCGATTCCCTGCTCGCCGAGTCGCCGGGCCGACTACCGTTCGAGATTCACCGGCAGCTTTTCGATGCCGGGCTGACCGTGAGCGATCGCGAGGTCCGCGACGCGATGCGCTTTGCGTTCTTGAATCTCAAAATGGTCGTCGAGCCAGGCGGCGCCGTGTCGCTGGCGGCCGTGCTCGGCGGCAAGGTCGAAACGGCGGGAAAGACGACGGCTGTCGTAATCAGCGGGGGAAACGTCGACCTGGAACAGTTCGCGGCGATACAGGAGTCTGCGGACTGAGGCCTAGCGCGCCGAGGCAGCGGCCGAGAGCATGTTCCGGCGCATGCCGGTAAGCTCCAGCCCACGCTGTCTGCGTTGCTGCCAGCCATCGAGCCAGCTGACGATTCGTTCGATCTGCTCGACGTCCGGGCGGACGCGGGACGGCTGCATCTCGTGCACGCCGATCCCTTCCTCCGCGGCGTACACGAAGTTCTGGCTGTCTCGCAGCACCGCGATGATCGGAATGCCCAGTGAATCCAGGAAGCGCATCAGCTTGGCGAGGCTCTTGGTGTTCTTGCGCGTGCGGTTGGCGATGACGGCGAGTTTCTGCTCGTTGCGATTGACCTTTGCTACCAGCAGCAGGTCGGCGATGATCCTGGACGCCGCATGGGTGTCCATCATCGACGGCAGTACCGGGACCAGGATGGACGAGGAGTCCCGCGTCAGTTCCCTCAGGTCGTCGTGATTGATACCGGCAGCCGAATCGACTAGCAGGGTGTCTGTGTCTTCCGGCACGCGTAATTGCCAGCTGCGCGTCGCGTGCATCGATCGTTTGAATGCGGCGATGCCGTGAATGCCGGGCCTGTCGGCCGGCCGGCGGCCCAGCCAGGCCATTGCCGAACCCTGCGGATCGAAGTCCATGATCGCGGGCGTTGCGCCGCGCACCGCGTAGCATGCCGCGATATTGGTGACCAGGGTCGACTTGCCGCAACCCCCCTTGGGGTTGAGGATGACTATCCGGTTCAGATTATCGCGTCGCGGCGTTCTTAACATGGCCCAATTACCCGGCTCCTATAACGTAAATGTCGCTCAGACCGAGTTGGCTGTCCTTGCGCCGGTTCACATAATACCCGAGCCCAGCAGGAACAGGAACGCCGCGAGGCCAAGTCCGCAGGGCTTCTCCGGGTTGCTGTCATGGCACGGCAGCGCGTCACCCTGCAACTCGCAAGCCTCCGAGCGGCACAGGACGCTGCCCGGCAGGGTGATATCCGCCATGGCCCCCTCCTGCCGGGAGTCCAGAAGACGGCAGGATGGCAGGCGTGGGCTCTTCCGGCTTATTTCAGGTGCGAACTCTTGAAATGGCGAGCTTCCCGCAGCCAGCGGCAGGTCTTGCAGTAGCAGGTCCTCTTGTGCTGGTGCGAGGCCCTGAGGTACTCGATCGCGGCCTCGAGCGCGTCCGTGAGCTCATCGACGCTCGCGTCTTCCAGCGAACGCGTGCGCTGCTGGTCCAGCCAGTGACAGGCAGTGCCGAACTGGCAGTTCACGCACTCCCGGATAAAGGCATTGTAGTGGCCGCCGTAGCGGCAATTCGTGAAATCAACCTCCCGTTCGAAAACCCAGCGCGGATATTCGAGAAGGTCTGAAATATAGCCCGTTATGGTCCGGGTCTTATTGGTCTGCGTAGCCATGGATAGACTCCAAGCTCAGCGGTTGAGGCTAGCAAGTGCCACCGGCCTCTTTTATGTCGGAATCTACGTATCGATGTCTGCCGACGGGCCCGAAACCGGGCTCAGAACATCTCGCTCGTATCCAGGCGCTCTTCCTGTGGCTTGCTACGGCCCTTGATGAAATCACCCGTGATCATCTTGTCGTAGGACATGCCGGGACCCACCATGGGGTACACGCCGGCGTCGGGATCGATGATCACTTCGAGGAACGCCGGACCTTCGAAGGCCATGAACTCGGCAATGACCGCCTCCAACTCGTCTTTCCTGTCGAGCTTTTTCGCGTACTCGAAGCCGTCCGCCTCGGCTGCCTTGACGAAGTCCTTGCTGTGCAGCGACTTGTCGCTCGCCGCCATGCGGCTGTCGTAGTAGAGCTTCTGCCATTGCCGGACCATGCCGTCGCCGTAGTTGTTGAGCACGACGACCTTGATCGGCAGCTTGTAGGTCGTGGCCGTCTCGAGTTCGCCGAGGTTCATGCGCATGCTGCCGTCGCCGTCGATATCGATCACGACCCGATCCGGCTGCGCGAATTGAGCACCGATGGCGGCGGGCAGGCCGAAGCCCATCGTGCCCATGCTGCCGGAGGTAAGCCACAGCCGCGGTTCGCGATAATCGAAATATTGCGCGGCCCACATCTGGTGCTGGCCGACGCCGGTCGAGATGATGGCTTCGCCTTTCGCGTGCTTGTTGATCTCCTCGATCACCGCGTACGGCTGGATGAGCTTGCTGTCGCGATCGTAATTCAGGCAGTGCTCCTGCTTGAGGTGGGCGATCTCCCCGTGCCACTGATCGAAATCCTTGTGGAACTCGATGCGCCGGCCGTAGTCGAGGAGTTCCGTGAGGTCGCGGTCCAGCAGCCCGACGTGGTGCCAGTCGACCCGCTTGACCTTGCCGATCTCGGCGCTGTCCACGTCGAAGTGGGCGATGCGCCTGGCGTTCGGCGCGAAGCCGCCCGGATCGCCCGCCACGCGGTCGTCGAAGCGGGCGCCGATCGCGATGAGGAAATCGCAGTCTTCGACCGCGTAATTCGCCGAGGCCAGTCCGTGCATGCCGAGCATGTGCAGCGCCAGCGGGTGCTGCGTGTCGCTCGCGCCCAGCGCCATCAGGGTGGTGGTCACCGGTATGCCGTACTCCGACGCCAGCCGCCGCATCGATTTCGCGGCATTGGCGTTGATTACCCCGCCGCCGGCATAAATCAGCGGCCGCTCCGATTCGGCCAGCATGGTGAAAAAGCGCTCGCAGGATTCGTCGCTCAGCCGGTTCTCGGTGACGGCCTGCAGGCGCCGCCGGTAACCGGGCAAGGGCAGGGCGCCGCTACCCATGAAGGCCCCCTGCCAGTTCTGCACGTCCTTCGGTATGTCGATGACGACGGGTCCGGGCCGCCCGGTACGGGCCAGTTCGAACGCACTGCGGATCGTCGCCTCGAGGCGCCCGGGGTCGGTAACGAGGAATACGTGCTTGGCAACGGCGCCCATGATCGCGGAAACGGGCGCTTCCTGGAACGCGTCGGTGCCGACGGCGCTCCTCGGCACCTGGCCGCAGATGACCACGATGGGGACGGAATCCGCCATGCAGTCGCGTACCGGCGTGACCGTGTTGGTGGCCCCAGGGCCCGAGGTGACCATGACGACCCCGACCTTACCGCTGGCTCGTGCGTAGCCGGATGCCATGAAGCCCGCGCCCTGTTCGTTGGCGGGGACGATCAGCGGCATCGGCGAGCGACCATCGTCGCTCTTGTGCATCGCGTTGTAGCGGAACACCGCGTCGTAGGTCGGCAGGATCGCGCCGCCGCTGTAGCCGAAGATCGTATCGACGCCTTCATCAGCCAGCACCTGCACCACGATGTCGGCGCCGCTCATGATTTTTCCTGCCAGGGGATGACTGCTCGTGCGCTCTGCGCTGGCCTGTTCGCTCACCTTTCTGCCGTCGCTCTCTGATTTGCGGGTTTCGATCGAGTGTTTACTAATTTTTATTGCATTGCAATACTCGCTGTATTGTGCGCAGGATTGCTGATCCGATGCGCAGTTGTAGTTTCAAACGATTCTTTTTTGCGGGGAATACGAAGCGATGCGACACGCGATATCCGTACTCTTGGAGAATGAGGTCGGCGCCCTGACGCGCATGACCGGTATGTTCTCGAGCAGGGGCTATAACATCGAGTCCCTCAACGTTGCGCCAACCAACGACGCCACCGTATCCCGCGTGACGCTGGTGGTGTCCGGTTCCGATGCCGCGATCGCACAGCTGAATGCGCAGCTCGCGAAGCTCGTCGACGTCGTCAACATCCACGACATGACGCTCGGCGAACATTTCGAGCGCGAGCTGGCGATCATCAAGATAAAGCTCGACAAGAAGGGCGTCGACGGTGCCGAAGGCCTGGCGAAGAAATTCGGCGCGGAGGTGCTGGACGACGATCCGGCGAGCTACACGCTGCAGCTGACCGGGCGCATTGCCGAGATCGACGAGTTCGTCGACGGTGCCGCCCAGGTCGGGCCTCTGTCGGCCGTCGCGCGCAGCGGCAGCGTCGCCGTATCGAAAGGCGAGGTTACGTTATCTTCCTACGATCGGGATCATCGCCTTTCCGGCTGATGCAATGAGCGAATTCGCCGTCGACGATTTCCGCCGCATCGTTGTCAAGGTCGGTTCCTCGCTGCTGATCGGCGATGACGGCCGCGTTGACCGGCAGTGGCTGGCCGGTCTCGCGGAAGACGTTGCGGACCTGCACAAGCGAAATCACGAAGTGCTTATCGTATCCTCGGGCGCGATCGCGATCGGCAGTACCATCCTCGGCATCAACAAGCGGCGGGCGAGGCTCGAGGACCTGCAGGCGGCAGCCGCCGCCGGCCAGGTGCAGCTCGCACATGCCTACGAAGAGGCGCTGGCGCACTACGAGATCACGACCGCGCAGGTATTGCTGACACCGGAAGATACCGAGAACCGCCGCCGCTTCCTCAACGCGCGCGGCACGCTGGGGCGGCTTATCGAACGACGAGTGGTGCCCGTCATCAACGAGAATGACACGGTCGCCACGGAAGAAATCCGTTACGGCGATAACGACCGGCTGGCCGCGCGCGTCGCCCAGCTGGTCATGGCGGACGCGCTGATTTTGCTGTCGGACGTAGACGGTTTCTACACCGCGGACCCGATGGCCGACCCCGGGGCCGAACACATCCCGCTGGTGACGTCCATCACCGACGAGATGCTGCGCATGGCAGGGGAAACCCGTTCGGATATCGGCAGCGGCGGTATGGCGACCAAGGTGCAGGCGGCGCGCATCGCGACGCATGCCGGTTGTGCGACGATCATCACGAGCGGCGTTGTGCAGCGTCCGATCAGCGAGTTGGCCGCGGGCGGCAGATGCACGCTGTTCCGCGCGCCCGGGACGCCGGCGGCGGCACGCAAGCAGTGGCTTGCCGGTGTCCTCGAGGTTCGCGGCGAGATAAGGTTGGACGATGGTGCATCGCAGGCGCTGCGCAACGGCAAGAGCCTGCTGCCGGTCGGTGTCGTCGAAGTGCTCGGTAATTTCCGCCGTGGCGATGTTGTGACGCTGGTGGATTCACATGGCCGGGAACTGGGGCGCGGACTGGCGGAATACTCCTTCGACGAGGCGACGCAACTGGCCGGCAGTCACTCGGAGAATATCGAGGCCGTGCTGGGCTACCGTGGCCGCGCCGTGATGGTGCACCGTGACGAACTGGTGATATTTGATCATGACGACGGAAACCCGGATAGCTGATTCGATAGCACAGGTAATGGACGAGCTCGGGCGGCGGGCTCGCGGCGCCGCGCGGCAGCTCGCAATGTCCGAAGAAGACCGGCGAAACGCGGCGCTGCATGCTGCAGCAGCGGAGCTGCGATCGCGACGTGAGGAAATCATCGGGGCCAACGAGATCGATATGCGTGCCGCGCGCGAGCGCGGGCTCAGTGCCGCGATGCTGGATCGGCTGATGCTCGATGAGAGTCGCGTCGAGGGCATGGCGTCGGGGCTCGAAGCGATAGCCGGTCTGCCTGACCCGCTCGGGCGCGTAATGGCGGAGTGGGAGCGGCCGAACGGTCTTCAGATCCAACGCGTCGCAGTGCCGCTCGGCGTCATCGGCATCATCTACGAGAGCCGGCCGAACGTGACGGCCGACGCTGCCGGCCTGTGCGTGAAGTCCGGCAACGCCGTGATCCTGCGCGGCGGTTCCGAGAGCTTCCATTCCAGCCGCGCCATCCATGCCTGTCTCGTGTCGGGGCTGGAGAAAGCCGGCCTGCCCGCGGACAGCGTGCAGATGGTGCCGACGACGGACAGGGCGGCCGTCGGCTACCTGCTGTCGTCGATGTCGCAGTGGGTCGACGTGGTGGTGCCGCGCGGCGGCAAGAACCTCATCCGTCGCGTGCAGGAAGAAGCGCGCGTACCGGTGATCGGCCATCTCGAGGGCATTTGCCACGTCTACCTGCACGCAGCAGCCGATGCGGACATGGCGGCCCGGATTGCCGTGAATGCGAAGATGCGTCGCACCGGCATCTGTGGGGCCGCCGAGACCTTGCTGGTCGATCGCGCGGGTGCGGCGAGGTTGTTGCCGGGTGTCCTTACCGCACTCTCGGAGGCGGGCTGCGAGATTCGCGGTGACGGCGACGTCGTCGCGATATTTCCGGAAGCGCGCGAAGCCACGCAAGAAGACTGGAGTACCGAGTACCTCGACGCGATCATCTCGGTGCGTGTCGTCGACGACATCGACGCGGCGATCCGGCATATCGGGGACTACGGCTCGGGGCACACCGAGTGCATCGTGACCGATGACGACGACGCGGCCGCAAAGTTCTTCCGTAATGTCGACAGCGCCATCCTGCTGCAGAATGCGTCGACACAATTCGCCGACGGCGGCGAGTTCGGCATGGGTGCCGAGATCGGCATCGCCACTGGCCGCATCCACGCGCGCGGGCCTGTCGGCGCGGAACAGCTGACGAGCTACAAGTACGTCGTCCACGGCAGCGGACAAACCCGTCCTTGATGGCCGCCGAGCCGCGGACCTGCGATGTTGCGGTTATCGGTGCCGGCATCAA
>Ga0209536_100006143_pt1 | contig 18462 bp, 16 predicted proteins | sample DeeMarSeWOR28_12_FD_187461 | JGI IMG/M metagenome (GOLD analysis project Ga0209536, IMG submission 187461) | Marine sediment microbial communities from White Oak River estuary, North Carolina - WOR-2-8_12 (SPAdes) (version 2) | ecosystem: Environmental > Aquatic > Marine > Intertidal zone >... | reverse complement strand
GAATGATTATAGTGTAGACCTTATCGTCCTAGTTGGATACATGCGAATTCTTGGCGACGCGTTCATCAAAGCATTTGAGAACAGAATCATCAATGTACATCCGTCAATTCTTCCGTCGTTCAAAGGTGTGAAAGCACAGTGGCAAGCAATTGAACATGGAGTAAAGATTGCTGGGTGGTCAACACACTTTGTCACCAACGAAATGGATGATGGTCCGATTATTCTGCAGAAAGCAGTACCTGTCTCCGATGATGATACAGGCGAAACTCTGGCAGCAAGGATCCTTCCACTTGAGCATTCAATCCTTGTGAAATCGGTCCGTCTGTTTTGTGAAGACAGACTTAGAATTGTTGATAGAACTGTGAAGATTGTAGAGGAGGGCAAATGACATGTGCGGTGTGCTTGGAGTTCTAGGAGAACACTCTCTTATCGATGCTAGAAACTTACTGTTGCTACTGACCCATAGAGGGCAAGATGCATCAGGACTACTCTGGATTGATAACGACGAAGTTAGAACATCAAGAGCAATGGGAAGTCCAGCAGAGATTGTTGTACCTGATGAGAAACACAAATTTATCCTTGGGAGTACAAGATATCCAACTACCGGACGACGTGTAGCATCAGAGGAAGACCTTCAGACTTTCGTAGGACCATTTCAATTCAGCAATGTTTCTTTGACCCACAATGGCAATGTCACGAATCTTCCTGCACTAGCATCACGAGAGTATGATTGTGACACTGAATTTCTAGCTGAAAGATTATCCTGCAATATCGATGCGTGTGATGGTGACTTGGTCCAAGCATTCAGGACTCTTGAATCAGAGGTTGATGGAGCCTTCAGTCTAGTGGGTATCTTTGAGGGTAAGCTATTTGCGTATAGGGACAGTAGAGGATTCAAACCACTGGTTTTTGGTAGAAATGGAAACACAACGATTGTGACATCCGAGAGCACTGTTCTCGACATGGCCGGTGTCAAACTGGAGCGTGATGTCTATCCTGGAGAGTTACTAATCTTTGACACAGGAGGTGCATTGGAGTCTCACTCCATCATGCAAAATGTAATGCACTCTCATTGCTTCTTTGAATACGTGTACTTTGCGCACCCTGCAGCTACAATTGAGAATCAACTCGTCTATGATGTGAGATTCAGATTAGGTCGAGCGCTAGCACAGAAATTCTTAAGGTTAAATCTAGACCCACCAGATTATGTGGTTCCTGTCCCTGACACAAGTAGACCATCTGCTCAAGCTATGGCAGAAACCCTGCAAGTTCCAATGAGAGAGATAATTCTCAAGAACCGATATCTTGGTCGCACCTTCATCATGGGGACTCAGGAAGAGCGGGACAATATGGCTCGAAACAAGTACATCTACCTTGATGACAAGATCAAGGGGAAGAACATCTTGGTTGTTGATGATAGTGTAGTAAGAGGGACCACAGCTAATATGATTGTTGCAGACCTCAAGAAGAGAGGAGCACGTAAAGTATACTTCGCAGTGACCTGTCCGCCTCAAACTCATGCTTGTTATTACGGAATTGATATTGCTACTGACAAAGAGCTCATCGCATCCACATCAGACATGGAGGAGATTACGAGATTCATTCAAGCAGATGCCTTAGTGTATCAAGAAACCAATACACTTGAGAATGCGATAGGTCTCAAGGATCTTTGTCTTGCGTGTTTAGATGGAAAATATCCCACAGAGCATGCAAGAAAGATTCGTGATAAGGTTCAAGAACTTGGAACAACACCTAATGGACGAGACTATGAGAGGGATTTGTCGGAATGAAGATAGGCACAATTGCAAGTCACAGTGCCCTCAACATTATCTCAGGGGCAAAAGCAGAGAAATTTAAAACTCAGCTGTATTGCCGACCGGACCGAGTCCCATTCTACAAATCGTTTGGCCTGGAGGACTCGATAGTCGAGATAGAATCATTTCACCAGATTCTCGAGATGGACCTTTCAGATGTAATAATGATACCTCATGGATCATTTGTTGCATACATCGGTGCTGATAAAATTCTCAACTCAGAACTCAGACTATTTGGAAACAAGGAGTTACTGAGGTGGGAAGCGGATCGCAACCTAAAATCACAACTTTTGACTGAAGCAGGATTCAATGTTCCAAGAGAGTTCAGGTCCATTGACGAGATTAATGCTCCCGTGATAGCCAAGACTCATGGTGCTGCAGGAGGAGATGGCTACTTCATAGCCAAAGATGCAGATGAGGTCAAAGATAAGATAGACGAATCCATTTCCTATTCATTCCAAGAATACATAGTTGGAACAAAGGTTTTTGTCACATACTTCAACTCAGTAGCCAAAAACAGGACTGAAGTCTTTGGTGCAGATATTCGATACGAAACTGACGCAGATGCGAATCTTCGATTTGATGATAGTCCAAGCTTCGTTGTGATTGGAAATATTCCTTTGGTTCTTAGAGAATCGACTCTCGCCAAGTACTATGATATGGGCGCTGCATTCGTCAAGGCATTCCAACATCTTGCTAACCAGACCCTACCGGGTCCTTTCTGCATTGAAACGATTATAGACAGAGAACAGCGGATATACAGCTTTGAGTTTAGTGGAAGAATCGTAGCGGGGACGAATGTCTGGATTCCTTATTCACCTTACTCCTATCTTCAGTTCGGAGAACCCATATGGATGGGAAGAAGGATTGCTATTGAGATTCGAGAGCTTATGGAGAAAGGAATTCTAGAGGAAGCATTGAGGTGAGTGTTGTGAGTAAGAAGAAACTACTAACTATTGGAATGATAGGGTCACACAGTGCAGAGGAGATAGGGGTTTCTGCAAAGGGAAATGGATTCAGAACGGTAGTAGTCTGTCAAAAAGGAAGAGAACAACTCTACTCACAGTATAACAAACACCTCTTTGATGAAGTCATAATCTTAGACTCATTCAAAGACATCCTCAGGGAGGAAACCCAAAAGAAGCTGGAAGACCTCAATACACTGTGGATACCAAATAGGTCATTCTCAGTCTATGTGGGATATGATGAGATTGAGAAGGATTTCAGAATCCCCCTCTACGGAAACCGCAAGATACTGAGGGTTGAAGAAAGAGGTCTTCCCAGAGATCAGTATTGGTTACTTGAACAGTCTGGAATCAGAATTCCAAAGTCATTTACTCCTGACTCGATAGACAGATTGGTGATTGTCAAAGTCCAGCAGCAAGAAAAACCATTAGAGCGGGCTTTCTTCTACGCTAACTCACCTGCTGATTTTGACAAGGAAAGCAAATCATTACTCAATGATGGCATCATCTCGGAACACGATCTAGAGACAGCAATAATCGAAGAGTTCGTCATCGCACCCCGGTTCAATGCAAATTTCCAAGCATATGGTATGAGTCAGGTTTTTGGAGAGTTGGATTTAGTGGGATTTGACGATCGGGTTCAAACTAGTCTCTCAGGACTTCTCAACTTACCAGCAAAAGAACAGCTGAAGATTCACACTAAAGTGATGAATGAAGAGGTTGGTCACAAGGGAGTGACCATGAGAGAGAGTAAGAAACCTCTTGTGTATGAAGCTGCAGAACTTCTACTAAAGGGTGTGAAGAAGCACTTCCCACCGAAGATGATTGGGCTCTTCTCATTGCAAGGTGCACTCACGGAAAGGTCGGAGTTTGTAGTCTTTGACCTCAGTCCTAGAGTTCCTGGAGCGCCATGTGTTGGTCCAACGAGTCCCGAGATGAGAAGACTGTCATTGAAGTTCAAAGCAGAGGTTCAATCACCATTGGACCTTTGTATGTTCGATATCGCTGCAGCACTGAAAGAGGACAAGATTGACGAGGTGTCGACATGATTATAACTATTACACCAAGGACCGCGAGCAACCTCAAGGAGATGAGATGATGGACCTGATCTACGAAGGGAAAGTCAAGAAGGTTTACCAAGATCCAAAATCACCTGAGAGAGTCATCATAGAATTTACTGACCTCGTGACTGCTGGAGATGGAGAGAAAAAAGAGGAGATCATGGGGAAGGGCAAGCTAACCTCTGAGTTGACTAAGTATCTCTTGGGGTATCTTGAAGGTAAAGGAATAGATACACACTTTGTAAAAGCACATGATGAAAAACAAATTCTCTGCAGGAAAGTCGAGATTTATCCTGTAGAAGTAGTATGTAGGAACATTGCAGCTGGATCATTCTGTCGTCGATATGGTTTAGAGAAAGGAAAGGTGCTTGAAGAGCCTCTTGTTGAGTTCTTTGTGAAGGATGATGGTCTTCATGATCCACTCATTACACAGAGTGGGATTGTGAGTTTGGGACTTGTGTCAGAAGAGGTCCTTCAGTTCATGAAGTCTGTTACGTTGTCAGTCAATTATTACTTGTCAGAGTTGCTTCAACAACGGAATCTCTCACTTGTTGATTTCAAACTTGAGTTTGGCCGCACAGATGCAGGACATATTGTACTTGCTGATGAGCTTTCAGGAGATACTATGAGAGTATGGGATACCAACTCCGAGTCACTAGACAAAGATGTCTTCAGAGAGGACAGAGGGGAAATCATTGAGGTCTACGCAAAGCTCATTGAATCTCTAAAGGAATCAAAACCAGAAGAAGTTGAGGACAGACAGGAAATCATCCAGGTAATTGTTATGCCTAAGAAGGGAATAAAAAACCCACCAGGTGAGGTCACAAAAAAGGCGTTAGTACGCCTTGGATTTGGTGTTGCAGATGATGTCCGAGTTGGGAAGCTCTTCAGTGTTGTCTTGAAAACTCCACTGACTTCAGAAATACTGGCTCAGCTCAAGCTCATGAACATAAAGCTCCTTTCAAATCCAATCTCAGAGAATAGTGAGGTGAATCTCAGCTAGTGTCAATCGCAGTGATCCGCTTCCCTGGAACCAATAATGAGGATGATGTTCTCAAAGCATTAGGAAAGATTCCAGATGCTAATCCGTATCTTGTACCTAGTCGGAAAGGTCTTGCAGGTTTGAAGGATGCGGATGCTGTTGTCATACCCGGGGGTTTCTCATATGGGGATTATCTGCGAGCGGGTGCAGTCGCTTCAGTCGAGGTAATTGTTGAGGGTATAAGAGACCTTGCAGAGGATGGAAAACCAGTTCTTGGAATCTGTAATGGCTTCCAAATTCTTGCTGAGATGGGACTCTTACCAGGAGTTCTGCTTCCAAATGATTCATCCCGCTTCATCTGTAAATGGATCTACCTAAAAGTCTGTGAAACCAATTCAATATTCTCAGAGAACCTTGAGAATGCAGTTCTGCGTCTACCTATCGCTCATGCTGAAGGGAACTACTTCTGTTCACGTGAACAACTAGAAGCACTCAGAGATGAACAACGTATCCCATTCAGATATTGTGACTCACATGGAGAAACATCAACAGAGTCTAATCCGAACGGTTCGCTTGAGAATATTGCAGGAGTAACAAATCAAAGAGGAAATGTACTTGGATTGATGCCGCATCCTGAAAGAGCTTCCAGACAAATCTTAGGTTCGTCTGATGGACTACTGATCTTGGAGAACTTTGTGAGGGCTATAAAATGATCACGAAGGAAGAACTCCAACATGCTAGTAAGGTCCTTGGAAGAGAACCTACCAACACAGAGCTGGGAATGTTGGATGTGCTCTGGTCAGAACATTGTAGTTACAAAAGTAGCAAACGCTGGTTTTATCTTTTCAAGACAACTGCAGACAATGTTGCATTAGGCATTGGGGAAGGTGCAGGTCTGATAGACATCGGAGGAGGGTACTATGTCGGAGTTGCCATGGAGTCCCACAACCATCCAAGCCAGATTGACCCATACAACGGAGCTGCAACAGGAGTTGGAGGTATCATCAGAGATGTCATTTCACAAGGATGCAAAGCAGTAGGTCTCATGAACTGTCTGAGGTTTGGGCACCTCGATAAGCCACATAATGCATACCTTATAGAAAACGTAGTGAGAGGAATCTCTGAGTATGGGAACAGCGTAGGGATTCCTGTTGTAGGTGGCGAAATTGAGTTTGATGATTCATACGATGAGAACTGTCTTGTGAACGTCGTATGTGTAGGATATGTGAAGCCTGAGAAAGTAGTCCGAAGTAGTGCACGCACTCCAGGTCATCACCTAGTAATGTTTGGATCTTCAACTGGTCGAGATGGGATTGCAGGTGTAAGTTTCGCCTCTGAAACGTTCTCTGATGAAGAGGAGGAGAACAGAGGAGCAATACAGATTGGTGACCCTTTGGCTAAGAAAGTAGTTATTGACACATTAACTGAATTGATTGAAGAGGAATTGCTTGACGGTCTTCAGGACTTTGGAGGAGGTGGAATGACATCTGCAGCGGGGGAGCTTGCACGGGCAGGTGGAACTGGTGTCGAAATCGACCTTGAGAAGGTACCACTTAGAGAGGAGATGGATCCCTCGGAGATTGTCATTTCAGAATCACAAGAGAGAATGCTAGCAATCGTAGCACCTGAAAACCTTGACAGGGTTATACTCCTCCTAGAGAAGAATGACACACCTCATGCTGTGATTGGGAAGGTGACAGATGATGGTCACTACACCGTTAGGTATGAAGGGGAAGTACTAGCTAGACTTCCAATTAGTCTGCTTGTCGATGGTTTTCCAGTCCCTGAAAGAGTTGAGGGAAAGATTCCAGCACAGACAGACTCAATCACATGGTTCAAGGAACCAGAAGATTACTGCGAGGCAGTCTTGAACCTACTTCGTTCGCCAAATATCTGTGATCGCTCATGGGTATATAGTCAGTATGACCAACATGTACAAACAAACACAGTAGTGGATCTCGGAGAGAATGCAGGAGTATTAGAGTTTCCAAATGGCAGATTACTTGCTTTCACGAGTGACTGCAACTCGTTCTGGTGTTCTCTTGACCCTCAAACGGGCACAGCGAATTCTGCTGCAGAATCGCTCAGAAATATAGTTTCTATGGGCGCAAGACCACTTTTCATTGCGGACTGTCTTAATTTTGGCAACCCAGAACGTCCAGAGTCATACGCACAGTTCGTTGAATCAGTTAGAGGACTTGGCAGATTCTCACATGATTTTGACATTCCAATCATTGGTGGTAATGTTTCACTCTATAATGAAGCAGTTGTGGACGGACAGAACAGGAGGATCAATCCAACACCTCAGATCATGATTGCAGGTATCTTCAATCAAGGATTCACACCAATCAAGAGGAATTTAGTGACTCCTTGGGCAAACATCTTCCTTGTCGGTGAAACATTTCCGGACTTGAATGGAAGTGAGTACCAGAGGATGGTCATTGGCGAGGTGAAGGGCGAGCCGCCAAAGTATCGACCGAATTGGGAAAAACGTTCGATGAATGTGATTCTTGAAGCTCATGAACGAGGACTCATCAGATCATGCAATAATGTTGGTCGTGGTGGTGTAGCTGTCGCACTCATGAAGATGGCTATGAAGAGCGAGTATGGTTTCAAGCTTAATATGGACTACATTCCTGGTACTGTGAACAGCATGGCACAGGCTCTATTCTCAGAAACCTCATCTCGATATCTTGCTGAAGTAACAGAAAGCAACCAGCCAGAATTTCTAGAACTTGTCGAAAAACATGATACCATGGTCTGTGAGCTTGGTCTCACAACAACCAAGCCTGTAGCTGACTTCAGTAGATTCTCTATATCAATGGATAATGCAAGGAAGGCGTTCACAGAAGGCCTTAGCAGGTTTCTGGAGTGATCCTAATGTCGAAGGTTCTCATAATCGCAGGGAGTAGAAGTGACGAATCGATTGTGGAGAAAACCACAGGTGTCTTGGACAAACTAACCATTAGTTACAGGGTGGAGTATGCATCCGCACACCGAGAACCTGACAAGGTCAAAGATATTGTGACAAATGCTGGTGAAGAAGTTATCATATGTATAGCTGGACTCGCTGCCGCTCTTCCCGGGGTTGTAGCAGCACATACATCAAAGCCAGTCATCGGTGTTCCAGTGAAAGTCACACTTGAAGGGCTTGATGCACTTCTGTCAATCATGCAGATGCCTAAGGGAGTACCGGTGGCAACCGTTGGTATTGACAATGGACAGAATGCGGCTCATCTTGCCGCACGGATTCTAGGCACACGAGATAGTTCAATGGACACCATTCCGCAGACATACGCTGATTCAGGTGTAGATGAAACAAAGGTAGCAGATGTATTAAGGGTACTCGGGAACTATGTGAAAGAATCATTCAAGTTCGGAGAAGTCATGCATGATTATGGTCATTACGCCAATACTGTGAAGATTAGTGAAGACCTCTGTCTTGCACTCTCAACGGATGGTGTTGGGAGTAAAGTCTTGGTTGCAGAGATGGCTGGATGTTATGATACTATTGGCATTGATTGTGTGGCAATGAATGTCAATGACTTGATCTGTATTGGTGCAGTTCCAGTAGGATTTGTTGATTATCTTGCCATGGAGAAACCACTCACGGAGAATATTATTGATGAAATTGGGAAGGGACTTCTTCAAGGCTGCAAGGAGTCAGAAATCCCCATTCTTGGTGGTGAAACCGCAGTCCTCCCAGACATGATTAAAGGATTAAAAACTAATGGATTGGATTTAGCTGGCACTGCTGTAGGTATAGCGAAACCCACGGACTTGTTTGATGGGAGTTCAATAGAGGTAGGGGATGTGATATTGGGAGTTTCTTCCAACGGTCTGCATTCAAATGGATACACCTTGGCTCGTAAAGTACTCCTGTCCAAATATATGATAACCGACAAGCTACCATGGCAGACACCCATCGCAGAGGAACTCCTTAGACCGACACGAATCTATGTACCTCACTTCAAAGCGCTGAAACAAGACGGAATTCGTATCAAAGGTCTCGCACACATCACAGGTTCTGGTTATAGAAAGCTATTGAGATTGGGGAATCATAAATTCAAGATTGAGAAATTCCCTGAAATCCCACTGATCTTCCAGATGATTAGAGAAATCGGACGAGTTGAACTTCCTGAGATGTTCACAACCTTCAACATGGGAATTGGATTGGTTGTGGTAGTGCCACAAGAGGATAGTGAAAAAGCTCTAAGTATTTTATCGAAGCTTCATGAGAGCTATCGATTAGGTGTGATCGAAGGGTCAGAAAAAGGCGTTGTTTGCATTGAACCGTATGGAGTGATCATTGAGTGACCCGAGTTCTATTAATTGGTAATGGAGCACGTGAACATGCTATTGCTACTGCACTAGTTCATTCAGGTGTAGAGATTATAGCACACATGGACCGACTCAACCCTGGGATTGCAGGCCTTGCGAAAGAGGTGTCTATCAACTCCACGCTTGACTTTCGAAAATTACCAGACCTTGTAGGAATTGATTATGCATTCATTGGCCCCGAAGCGCCTCTTGCTAGTGGAGTTTCAGACTTTCTTGTTTCACAAGGAGTGCCTTGTGTAGCTCCCAGCAAGAACGCAGCTATGATTGAAACCAGCAAGTCCTTCGCTAGAAGGATAATTCAGGATACTACTCCTGAAGCAAACCCTGAACATGCTATTGTTCGGTCTCTCGATGACCTCAGAAAGTTCGAGGACAAGATAGGTGTAGAGAACATCGTCGTGAAACCAGATGGATTGACTGGTGGAAAAGGAGTGAAGATCTTTGGAGAACATCTTCATTCACGAACTGAGCTCGAGAAATATGCAGTAGGTGAGCTAAGTAACAAAGGAGTAGTTGTTCTTGAGGAAAAATTACAAGGTGTCGAGTTCACAGTTCAGGCATTCTCTGATGGCGCAAGACTCGTAACAATGCCGTTAGTAAGGGACTATAAGAGAGCTTACGACCAAGACAAAGGACCTAACACAGGATCAATGGGCTCTTATTCTTCAGAGAATCATGGTCTCCCGTATGTGACTGCAGAAGACCTAGATACAGCCAAGATGATCATGCAAGCAGCTATCGAACGCATCAAGAAGATAACCCGTTCTGAGTACAAGGGTATTCTCTATGGACAGTTCATGAAGACAGACGAGGGGATTAAGGTCATTGAGTTTAATGCTAGATTTGGAGACCCCGAGGCTTTGAATGTTCTTTCTATACTGAATTCTTCTATGGATGTCATTTGTCAACAGATTATAGATGGAAGGTTGACAGACGCGTTCTTTGACAAGCTTGCAACAGTTTGTGTCTATGTGGTTCCAGATGGATATCCGGGACCAGATGTCATCAGTGACAGTCCTGTTGATACTAGCGTTGCTACAACCGCAGAACTCTATTTTGCATCTGTCTATGAAAAAGACAACCAAATCTTGACGACCGGTAGTCGAGCAATAGGAGTGCTCGCTAAAGCTGAAACGGTCACTCAAGCAAGGGAGATTGCATATGCAAATGCATCAAGAATCAAAGGAAGAGTGAGGTATAGAACCGATATCGCAATGGATGTCTAGAGAGGGAGGATTTGTCTGTGAGAAGTAATGAACGAGTTGTGGTCATTGATTATGGTGGACAGTATACACATCTCATTGCAAGACGCTGTCGTGAGCTTGGAGTATATGCTGAGATTGTTCCTCAAAACAACAGATTTGACGATCAGAACCTGATCGGAGTCAAGGGAGTTATCATGTCAGGCGGACCCCGTACTGTGACAGCAGCAGATCTCGACTCCACTTTCAAAGACAACCTCGGATATTTTAGTAGAATGGGCGTCAAAGTCTTAGGCATCTGTTTTGGGCATCAACTACTTGCAGTTCAGCTTGGAGCTAAACTCTCAGCAGGAGGTAATCCAGAGTATGGGCAAGTGGAAATTGATGTGATTAAGAAGGAGAAACTCCTCAATAACATGAATAAGACCCAAATCGTATGGATGAGTCATAGTGACGAGGTGATCGAGCTTCCAGATGAAATAGCAGTTCTGGCTCGAAGTGGTGAAAACCGAATTGCCGCATTTCGTAACGATGAAAGCACAATCTTCGGAGTTCAGTTTCACCCGGAGGTCACACATACACCCAACGGTTTGGAGGTTCTCAAAGCATTCCTACGAGATATCTGTGGGTATGAATCTTCATGGAAGCCTGAAGACCAGATTGGTGACATCATTCAAGACGTGAGAGATATCGTGGGTGAATCAAGGGTATTGATGGGGACAAGTGGAGGTGTTGATTCCACTGTAGCAGCATACCTAATCCGCGAAGCAATTGGTTCTCGGGTTTTTTGTGTGTTTGTGGATAACGGATTACTCAGAGAGGGAGAGAAGGAAGAGGTTGTACGAGCATTCATTGAGATGGGTTTCGAGCACTTCGTGGCTGTTGATGCTCAAGACGAATTTGTAGACGCTCTTGAGGGAGTAGAGGACCCAGAAGACAAACGAGCAATCATTGCTGACAAGTTCATCGAGGTCTTTGAACGTACTGCAAATGATTTGGAATCAGAGCATGGTGAGTTTGAATTCCTCGGACAGGGAACAATCTATCCTGACAGAGTAGAGAGTGCGGCAACAGGTAAGGATACAGCGGTCATCAAAAGCCATCACAATGTAAGACTCCCGGATTGGATGAAGCTCAATCTTGTCGAACCCCTTAGGAATCTGTACAAGGATGAAGTCAGACAGGTTGGCCTAAGTCTGAACATTCCCAGTCACATGATCAATCGTCAACCTTTCCCGGGACCTTCATTGGCAATCAGAATTGGAGGACCGGTCACTAGAGATCAACTAGCTATCCTAAAACAGGCAGACGCCATTCTTCAAGAAACACTCATTGAAGATCCAATGTATGCATCAATCTGGCAATCGTTTTGTGTTCTGTTACCTGTGCGTTCTGTTGGTGTAATGGGGGATGAAAGAACCTTCGATCAAGCAGTTGTAATCAGGATAGTTGAAAGCAAGGATGCCATGACTGCTTCTGTCAGCACACCTAGATGGCCTGTTCTTCTAAAAGCAGCTTCACGCATTGCTAACGAGGTGAAGGGAATCAACAGGGTCGTGTATGATTTAACATCGAAACCTCCAGGGACAATAGAATGGTATTAGGTTAGCTCGAAGTCAATAATTCCATTTCCCAAACCATATACTTAGAAGGAGTAATATGGTCTCTTTTGAAAGGCGTTGTATAATGAGAGGTAAGCTTGTCTATCCCTACTCAAATTCACTCTTAGAATACGAGTTCAAGAAAGACCATCCCTTGAAACCTGATCGATTGAAGCTGACATATCTTCTGTCAGAGCAACTTGGACTGATAGATAAGGTGAAACTGATTGAACCTACACCTGCATCGAGAGAAGAACTTGAACTCTTTCACACACCAGAATACATTGATGCAGTAGTGGATAGTGGTACCAACAACAACGCACACCCCCAGTATGGACTTGGCACTGCTGATAATCCCGTGTTCCCACGGATTCACGAAACTGGAGCAAGGTATGTTGGTGCTACACTTGATGCAATGAGAGAAATCATGAATGGGGCGTCAAATGCTTTCTGTATCTCAGGAGGTCTTCATCATGCTCATAAGAATGCAGCATCTGGTTTTTGTATCTATAACGATATTGCGATAGCAATCAACATGCTTCATCAGAAAAAGAAGTGTAAGGTTCTGTACTTTGATTTTGATGCACATCATGGTGACGGTGTTCAAAATGCATTCTATAGAAACAACGATGTTATGACAATCTCAGTGCATCAAAGCGGAAAGACTCTCTTTCCTGGAACAGGATTCATCTATGAAACCGGGGGTTCTGAGGGGATTGGATACTCGGTAAATGTACCACTATTGCCAGGAGCAGGTACACCTGAATTGGTCAGGGTTTTTGACGAAGTCGTTGTCCCACTCTTTGAATCATTCAAACCTGACCTTCTTGTAACCCAAATGGGTGTTGATGGACATTTCTTAGACCCACTCGCTAATTTGACATATACTTCGCACGGATACGAGAAGATCCTTACGAAATTGAGAAAGATGGCGGAAGACATATGCAATATTGGATGGCTTGCTGTTGGAGGAGGAGGATATCATCCAGTAAATGTTGCACGTCTTTGGACTCTGTTTCTAGCAATTATCCTTGATGAGAAAGTGCCAGACAAAGTTCCGGATGATTTCGTAGAAATTTGCAATCAGATGGGCTATCATGATGTTCCCGCATATATGAGAGATGAAGAAGAAGTTGTACAGATGTACTTTCCAAGGGAACATGTTTCATTAGATCTTGATCGTGCTCTCAGAAGGGTGGAAGAACTAATCTTTCCATATCATGGTCTATGATTCATCAGACACCTGCAGCGAGATATCAATCCATTTCCTAATCATCTTAACTACCAAGTCAGATGCAGTTGCCATTATCACTGAGTCAGCATCCTCTACAAGTATTGAAGATGGGTCGATACCCGATTGAGCAACCCTGAGAAGAGAGGGATAGCAGAGGAAACCCAAACCCTCGACGATATCAAGATTGTCAGATGCAAAGATATCCAGCTCCGTTCCAAGAACTTCTGGTGGCGAAATCTTGGGATCACTGTCACAAATCTTCACAAGAAGGTCGTATTCGCCTTGAACAACTACATCTGGCTCAACACACTCATCATAGACTGTTGTCTGACCACGGTCAAAGACAATTGAGAATTCATCACTGGTATCAATGGCTTTCAAACAAATAGTCAAGTCCTGATAGGAGTCAGGGACTGAGCTGATATATTCTTCGAAATCCTCAGCGGACATCTTATGTAAGACCTGAGCCCTCTCGACACTCACATTGAGAGCAGCTCTGCAACCATCAACAACTGGTCCAAGGTATTCCATCAACATGAAACGATCACTATTGATATTCTGTGAGATGTGTCGCAAAGTGGCTTCAAGACTCTTGGGCTTATCATTGTCAGACAAGTGAATCAGCTCAATCGGATTTGTTCAATATGCCTTTTAGAGGTGTGGATGGTGACTGATATTCATAATACATTCATAGAAAAGCGATTTCACAAACCCTGATTCAGGGTGTTTAATGACTACCGATATACACACGCATCTCGGTATGGGTCGTACAGAGGTTACTGAGGTTACTGAGGAAAACCTCACTGAACATGTTGACATCTTGATTTCGAGGATGGACACCTTTGGTATCAGCAAGTCAGTTCTTACACCCCATGAACCATTGGTCAGCACTGAGCTATACATGCAAGCAGCAGAAATCTACCCAGACCGTCTTTTCTCAGCCTGTTCGATTATACCCAGACCAATGAATATTGCAAAGCAAAAACTACTCGATTATATCGATAGAGGGTGCAAAGCTCTTGTCTTGGATGAGAATACGTATCACCCAAGAGATCCAGCAGCAGAAGCTCTTGTGTATCAAGCAGTAAGAAGAGAACTACCCGTTTACATAAACAACGATATCATGACTAGTGAAACAATCACTTTCCTAGATCGAATCTCTACTCTCCATGGTGAAGGTAAGTTTGTAGTACTTAACATGGGAGGATTATTTGGATTCCCACAGATCATACCTTTGATGTCACGTCCCAACATCTGGCTGGAGTTGTCTACTACATTTTTCAAACTTGTTGAATCTCCACTCAGAGTGTTTCTAGACGCTGTTGTCCAAGACTTTGGAGTCCGTAAGCTTGTCTTTGGATCCGGATATCACAGTCAATATCCGGACATAATGGCGGCCTTAAACATGATAGATCTCAACATCGAAACAAGTCGTTTGATCATGAAAGAAAATGCCTGGGTAATTCTAGGCCTTTCATTCTTCTAGAATATCCCAGTCAGCATAGTATGGTGAAGCACCTGTTCGATATCTTCAGCTCGAGGTAATCCAATGATCTGCGAGTTACCTATGAGAATCATTGGTAGTGCAATAGCATTCAATGCTTCGATAACCTCAGGTTTCTCATCGACTGAGGTCTCCACGACTTCAATCGGTAAGTTCAGTCTATTGAACTTACGAGCAGCTTCTTGTGCAGCTTCAAGTGCCTCATTGCAAAATGTACAGGAGGAACTCGTGAAGACATTGATCTTGTACGACTCTGAGGTGTTGAAGAATTCTTCCAGCATGTTCCACCGGGCAAGTTCGTTTCCCTGCATCATTCACTCGTCCTCCATCAAAAGCAAATCCTATGCTCTCATTCAGCGAAGGCAGGTGGTTTCAATCGTACATGTTCAGACACAGAGTCAACAGCTCTAAGGGGAATTGCTTCCCATGAGTTGTGTTTCTCGGGTTCATTGCCACGCTCAACTATCACGAGAGGACCATTGGAGTCGTCAAACCATACTTTCTTGACTCGACCAACTGGAAACCCTCTGAAGTCAGTCACAATTTTCCCTTTCAGTAACCATTTCATCTCTTCGCTTTCCATTGTGCTCAACAAGATGAAAGGCACACAGATATTCAAGAGCGTGTGTACTACGTGGACTATTCTAGCGTAACACTGACTTGGGTAGAAATTTGCGTTGGTTTATTTCATCAGTTCCCTTGATAGCTGTCTTTTTCTTCTTCGTCATATCCCCACTCTACGATAGTATCAGCATCTGTGGGTAGAAAGTGACCAGGAACGAAGTATCCGCCTATACCCATCAACAGCCCGAGGACATTCATCGAACCTCCAACACCAATCCATAACTTAGAATCACTCATTTGTCTAAGACCTAAGTCAATCAGTCCTGCGCCATCAATCCTGTCAATTGTAATTGTATAGTTACCAAAAGGTATGTCTTCAACTATACTTGTTTCAAGGAACGAAGCATCATTCGTTTCAATCAAGTTATCGGACGTCAAAGAAATGTTCACGATGTAAGTGTCTAGAGTTACGTTCTCTACAAGCACAAGTCCTATCTCAATATCAGTTTCATTCTGAAATCGTATGGAAACTGAGAATTCAACTTGAGGATAGTAGCCATCTTCGTCCCATACATCGAAGGTTCGCCGTTCATTTTCGAGTATTGCGAAATTGATATAGTGGTAAGGGGCCATAAGGACTAAGGCGCCTCCAATCAGTATAATTGCAGCGCCGCCAAAGTACAGAAATGCTTTCTTGCTAAACCAAACACTACCCATCGAATTCAACCAAGGTTAAGACAAAACCTATTGAATATAGATGTAACGAACCGTGTAATCCTAGTAGGAGTTCCATGCATGACTATGTTTCTCGCCCTTGCAGAGGTGCTTGATAGCGTAACTGGGACAAAAAAAAGAACCGAGAAGATTGAACATGCATCTGAGTTTCTCCGAGGAGTGGACAAATCAGACATAGGTCATGCAGCACTATACCTTGGTGGTAAGGTGTTTGCTGAGAGTGATCAAAAAACACTCAATATTTCATGGAAAGGCCTTGCCAATGTCCTCAAGGAGGTACTTGACATTGATGAGGGGGAAATATCTAAGGTCTATGAAGGCGACATTGGAGAAGCTGTTGCTAAGTTGTTTACAAGCTCAAGTGAGTCACGGCAGTCCACACTTTTCTCAGAACCTCTGACGATAAACTATGTTGCTCAAACTTTGGACCGTATTGCTAATGTTCAAGGAAAGGGTTCTCTTAAAGAAAAGCAATCTCTTTTGACTGGGCTTTTCATAGAAGCCTCTCCCAGAGAAGCCCGCTACCTGACTGCGTTAGTTCTCGAAGACATGCGGACAGGAATGTCGGAGGGATTGCTAGTTGAAGTGATTGCGGCTGCATTCAATATCGATTCAGCGATAGTTCGAAGAGCTTGGACCTTTAACGGGGATCTTGGGCAGATAGCAGCGATTGCAGCAGAGAAAGGCGTAGACGGACTTCAATCAGTGACTATTAGATTAATGCGTGGAATCAAACCAATGCTCGCAAGTCCAATGTCAGATATTGGTTCGATATTTGAAAGTCACAAGAAGCAGTTTTCATTTGAGCTGAAACTTGATGGAGCCAGAGTTCAAATTCACAAGGATGGGTCAAAGATTCGCATATTCTCAAGAAGATTGAGTGACATGACTGAGGGGCTCCCAGAGATTGTGGAGTTGGTTAATGAGAAGATCAAGGCGGATACAGTCATACTTGATGGTGAGGTCTTAGCTGTGGATGACCAAGGTAAACCATTCCCATTTCAAGTTGTAATGAAACGATTTGGTCGGACTAGAGACATAGAGGAAGCATATCAGGACACCAAATTACAACTGGTTCTTTTCGATGTGCTTTATATTGATAATGTTCAGCTCGTAGATGAACCCTATAGGGAGAGAAGAAAGCGGTTGGAGAAAATAGCTACATCCGAACTTCTGGTAGAACGAGTAGTGTCTGATGTTGTTTCCTCAGCTACATCTTTCTTCGAATACAGTCAGAAAGCTGGTCACGAAGGACTTGTTGCAAAGAGCCTTGAATCTCCATACATTCCTGGAGCAAGAGGAAAGCACTGGTTTAAGATTAAACATACCCTTGATACTCTTGATTTAGTGATAATTGCTGCAGAATGGGGGCATGGTAGACGAAAAGACTGGCTCTCTGATTATCACTTAGCTGTACGTGACGAAGAAACTGGTGAATGGCAAATGGTTGGTAAGACATACAAAGGATTCACCGATAGAGAGTTTGAGGAGATCACGAAGAGACTTCTTAATCTTGAAGTAGCTTCTAATAGACATGTTGTTGAGGTCAGACCTGAGATAGTCGTAGAAGTGATTGCCTCTGAAATCCAAGAGAGTCCTACATATGAATCAGGAATGGCTCTAAGGTTCGCGCGAATAAATCGTATTCGAGAAGATAAAGGACCATCGGAAGCAACAACTCTTGAAGAGTTGAAGGACTTGTATGAGAAGCAATTCCGATTCAAAGCACGCTGAAACCAGTTTATATACCATCTCGAAGGAACAGGTTACTAGTGCTGTTCGATTACTTTCGAATAGCAGGGGGCATATGTAATTGAGGGCGAAAGACAAATACCGGAGATTGTCTCGACTTATTCCCAAATTTCACTTCTGTTCAGTGTCTTTGTTCCGGGAAGAACCTTTGATCAACTGGACCTTCACAGACTCCGTACTGTTCACTGCATATGATGTCTTTAGATCGAATGACTTCTGGATAGACGAAGTGGTGAATTCAGGAGAAACTCTGAAGGAATCTCTTGTGGGCCTAGGATTTCCAAAGACAAATTCGCTAGTGATTGACACCGGGGTTTTTGAGATGGAAGCTAAGAAAGCTGGTATCTCTCGAGACCTCGGTATCGATGTGGAAGTGGAGTTATCAAATGCTCAAATCTTCGAGGCGTATGAATTATCCGGTGCAGATTTTTACGTTGCACCAGACGAAATTGTTCTTCCACTCGATAGTCAAGATACTGTCAAGGAAAAAATAGAAACCATCAAGGGCAACCTACTAGACCTACTTGATATTGTTCCAGCCTCGAAAGTTATTGCAGTGATTCAAGGACATCGGAAGGAAATTGTAGACAATCTTCTCGATTTCTATCGAGAGAATGGAATTGGTTTTTTTGCGGTAGGAGGTGTGATACCTTTGTATCATCACGATAAGGAGTTATTACAGAATCATCTGAATTATGTTAGAAAGG
>Ga0209536_100006141_pt1 | contig 18464 bp, 13 predicted proteins | sample DeeMarSeWOR28_12_FD_187461 | JGI IMG/M metagenome (GOLD analysis project Ga0209536, IMG submission 187461) | Marine sediment microbial communities from White Oak River estuary, North Carolina - WOR-2-8_12 (SPAdes) (version 2) | ecosystem: Environmental > Aquatic > Marine > Intertidal zone >... | reverse complement strand
TTCGCGATACGGTACAGTCTTGCGTTCAAACTCTTTGAATCCAGTTGGCTTACCCATTGTATCTTTCTTCTTTGTGTAATCTCATTTAACGCTCCCAGCTATCAGCCAGGAAACACGCATTATGTACTGACAACTGATAGCTGACAGCTGATAAATCTATGCAACAGCCTGTGACTGCTGTTTTTTCATTTCAGCAAGAACACGCTTGTAGTCTGTCGGCATAACCTTGACGAACTGCGATAACGCCCTGTCCCAGTCTTCCAGGGCCGCTCTGGCAACTGTGGATCCGGTCAGCTTGAAGTGCTTGTCAATCATCTGTTTCAATTCAGCGATGTCTTCCTCGGTTTCCATGGCTTCAAGCTCAACCATGCCGGGATTGCATCTGGCAACAAACTCACCCTTGCGGTCCCAGACATAAGCGATACCGCCACTCATGCCTGCTGCGAAATTGCGCCCGGTATCACCCAGCACAACGACACGGCCACCGGTCATGTATTCACAGCCGTGATCACCCACACCTTCAACTACTGCACGGGCGCCGCTGTTGCGTACACAGAAACGTTCGGCTGCAACACCGCGGAAAAAGGCTTCGCCACTGGTGGCGCCGTAGAGCACGGTATTACCGATCAGGATATTTTCTTCCGGCACAAAGGTGCTGTTACCCGGCGGATAGATAACGATACGTCCACCTGACAGGCCCTTGCCGACATAGTCATTGGCATCACCTTCAAGCTCGATGGTAACGCCTTCATACAACCATGCTCCCAGGCTCTGCCCGGCAGAACCATTCAGCTTGATGTGCACCGTGTCTTCAGGCAAAGGTTTGCCCTGGTGCGCTTTAGCCAGCTCGTGTGACAGCATGGTGCCGACCACGCGGTTGATGTTGACCACGGGCAAATCGATGGAAACCCTGTCGCCTTTCTGGATTGCCGGCTGTGCCAGCTTGATGATCTTGTGATCCAGTGCCGCGTCCAGACCATGGTCCTGGTCAATCATGCAGTACATGCCCGCACCTTCATGCGGTTTCGGTGCCGGTGTCAGAATGGCGGTGAGGTCGATGCCTTTCATTTTCCAGTGATCGATCGCTGTATCCGCTTCGAGCACATCAACGCGGCCGATCATTTCATTCACCGTGCGGAAGCCAAGCTGCGCCATGTACTCGCGCATCTCCTCGGCCACCATGAACAGGTAATTAACGACATGCTCAGGCTTGCCGCTGAATTTCTTGCGCAGTTCAGGATCCTGCGTGGCAATACCGACGGGGCAGGTATTCAGATGACACTTGCGCATCATGATGCAGCCCAGTGTAATCAACGGCGCCGTTGAGAAACCGAATTCTTCTGCGCCCAGCAGTGCCGCAATCGTAATATCGCGCCCGGTTTTCAGCTGGCCATCGGTCTGCACCACCACGCGTGAACGCAGGTCGTTCATCAGCAGGGTCTGGTGTGTTTCGGCGAGGCCCAGTTCCCACGGCAGGCCGGCATGTTTCACCGATGTCAGCGGCGATGCCCCGGTACCGCCATCGTGCCCGGCAATCACGATATGATCCGAGAATGCCTTGGCCACGCCTGAAGCGATGGTGCCGACACCGATTTCGGATACCAGCTTGACGCTGATGCGTGCCGATGGATTTGAATTTTTCAGGTCATGTATCAACTGCGCCAGGTCTTCAATCGAATAGATGTCATGATGCGGCGGCGGGCTGATCAAACCGACACCAGGAGTCGAATGGCGGATGCGGGCGATATTCGCATCCACCTTGCCGCCCGGCAGCTCACCGCCTTCACCCGGCTTGGCGCCCTGCGCGACCTTGATCTGCAGCTCATCGGCGTTGGTCAAATACCAGTTGGTCACGCCAAAACGGCCCGATGCCACCTGCTTGATCGAAGAGCGCTTGGAATCACCGTTTGGCAGCGGTGTGAAACGTTCCGGATCTTCACCGCCTTCGCCGGTATTGGACTTACCACCGAGGCGGTTCATCGCAATCGCCAGTGACTCATGGCTTTCTGCAGATATCGAGCCGAAGCTCATCGCGCCGGTGGCGAAGCGCTTGACAATTTCTTTTACCGGTTCGACTTCATCGATAGAAATCGGGCCGCCGTTGACACCCTGTTTAAATTTCAGCAGTCCACGCAGTGTTGCCCGCCGGGTCGCTTCATTGTTGGAAAAATCTGCAAACCGCCGGTAGGCTTCCTTGCTGTTGGTACGTGCCGCAACTTGTAAATTGGCAATGGTGTCCGGATTCCACATGTGCAGCTCACCGCCGGAACGCCAGTGGAAATCGCCCGGATTGGGCAATACCGGCAGACGCACAATATCGCGACTGGGGTAACCCAGTTCATGGCGGCGCAGCGATTCTTCGGCAAGCACATCCAGATCTACGCCCTTGATACGGCTGGCTGTTCCCTTGAAACAGCGCTGGATTACATTCTCACCCAGACCCACGGCTTCGAAAATCTGTGCACCCTTGTATGACTGCAGAGTTGAAATACCGATCTTGGCCATGACCTTGAGCATGCCCTTGGCCACACCCTTGCGGTAATCAGCAACGATGGAGTCGTCATTGGGATATTCATCCGCTGACAGCAGGCCATCACGCTTGGACTGGAACAGGGCTTCAAACGCCAGGTAAGGATTGATTGCATCGGCGCCATAACCGATCAGCAGGCAGTGGTGATGAACTTCACGCGCTTCCCCGGTCTCGACCACGATACCAATACGGGTGCGCAGCTGGTTGTATACCAGGTGATGATGCACGGCCCCGACTGCAAGCAGCGTACTCACCGGCACACGGTCCTCACCGATGTTACGATCAGACAGCACGATCAGGCTGTAGCCGTCATTGATGGCTTCGGTCGCCTGGAAGCAGATATTCTCCAGGCACTTATCCAGTCCGGCAGTACCTTCAGCCTTATCGTAAGTAATATCGATGGTCAGGCTGCGCCAGCCACGATGATTCATATGCTTGAGTGCAGCCAGCTCCTCGTTGTCCAGGATCGGGTGCGGCACGCGTAAACGGTTCGCATGCTGTTCAGTGGTATCGAGCAGGTTCGCTTCCGGGCCGATATAGCATTCCAGCGACATCACGACTTCTTCACGAATCGAGTCGATTGCCGGGTTGGTCACCTGCGCGAACAGCTGTTTGAAATAATCGTAGATCATGCGCGGCTTGTCGGACAGACACGCCAGCGCTGCATCGTTGCCCATGGAACCGACCGGGTCGCGCAATTCCTGCACCAGCGGAATCAGCATGAACTGCATGGTCTCGGTGGTGTAACCGAATGCCTGCATGCGCGGTAACAGCGTCTCAGGATAAAAACCGTGCGGCTCCCTGTTCGGTGACAGGTCTGTCAGCTTGATTTCCTGTTTTTTTAGCCATTCAGCGTAAGGGCGACGAGCGGCAAATTCTGACTTCAGATCCTCATCCGCTATCAGCTCACCTTTCTCAAAATCGATCAGGAACATCTTGCCCGGTTGCAAACGCCCCTTGAACTTGACATTGGCGGGATCAACCTCGAGCACGCCGACTTCTGATGCCATGATCACGCGGTCATCATGGGTCAGGTAATAGCGGCTCGGGCGCAGGCCGTTGCGATCGAGCACGGCGCCGATATAATGTCCATCGGTAAATGCAATGGATGCAGGCCCATCCCATGGCTCCATCAATGCTGAATTGAAGCGATAGAAAGCTCTCTTGGCCTCGTCCATGTTGGTGTTTGACTGCCAGGCTTCCGGCACCATCATCATCACCGCTTCCTGCAGCGTACGACCCGACATCAACAGGAATTCAAGAACATTGTCGAAGGTACCGGAATCCGAGCAGTCTTTTTCGACCACCGGGAACAGTTTCTTGATGTCATCGCCAAACAGATCTGACTCGACAACACCCTGACGCGCTTCCATCCAGTTCTTGTTGCCCAGCAGCGTATTAATTTCGCCGTTGTGGCTCATAAAACGGTTCGGCTGTGCGCGGTCCCACGATGGAAAAGTATTGGTACTGAAACGCGAGTGCACCATGGCGAGATGCGCGCTGTAGTCTTTCTCCGCCAGGTCAGGATAGAACGGCATGACCTGGTGCGCGGTCAGCATGCCCTTGTAGATAATCACCTTGGTTGAGAGCGAACAGATGTAGAACATCTTGCTCTGTTCGAGCTTCTCATCACCGCGCAGCGCGTGGGTGCTGCGCTTGCGAATCATGTACAGCTGGCGTTCAAAGTCATCGCCTTCGACGCCGTCCGCTGCACCTATAAACAATTGCTCCATGTACGGCTGAGACTGTCTCGCGGTAGGGCCGACATCGGCGCCTTCGGTATCGACCGGCAGCACGCGCCAGCCCAGTAGCTGCTGGCCCTGCTCGGCGATCATTTGCTCGACGATTTTTTTGCAGTGGGCGCGTGATGCTTCATTGACCGGCAGAAATACATTACCTGCGGAATAACGCCCCCGGCCCGGCAGCTCAACACCGAGATCCTGTTTCGCAACCCGGCTCAGAAAATCGTAAGGCAGGCTGGTGAGGATACCGGCACCGTCACCGGTGTTGGCTTCACAACCGCAGCCGCCGCGATGCACCATGCGCTGCAGGATATGATCAGCATCCAGCACAATCTGGTGGCTGGCCTCGCCCTTGATATGAGCCACGAAACCTACACCACAACTGTCCTTTTCCAGTGCCGGATCGTAAAGACCCTGTTTTTCAGGCATACCGTAACGAATTTGTTGTTGCAGTGTGGAGCTCATATTTTTTCCAATATTATCTGTACAGCCTTAATAACAGGCTGATTTCATTAGGTATTTCTCAGAATACTGACACCTTGAAACCGCCGTTCTGATGTCAGCACATATCGCGGACAAGGCCGGATATTCTAGCGAATGCACAGGGTAAAGAAAAGAACAGTAAAATCAGGGATTTCCGCCCTGGACAGGGCGCTCAGGTATGCAGCTGTGCAGACAAACCGGAAAATCTGCGGCTCGTCCAGACGTGTGCTCGCGCTGCACCTACAGTCAGCGTGTACTCACCCGGATGACGTTCCGCAAACCTGTTCCAGCCATTCCTTGAGAAATGAATACGCACGTACCTTCAGGGTATCGGCAAACCGGACAGCATCATCGCGTAATCGATTGACGGATACGCCATCGATTTGATGGATTTCGGCAGTGTGGCCAACATACCATTGCTCCAGGCCACGCCGGGTCACTTCGGGATGAAACTGCAAGGCCAGTGTCTTGCCGTAGCTGAATGCCTGGTTGGCGTAGTGCTCGGTGGAAGCCAGATGTTCGGCGTATTCAGGCAAATCAAATGTTTCGCCGTGCCAGTGCAATACACTCACCCCTTCGCCGACAAGATGCCTCAACGCCGACCGGCTTCCAGCTTCATCCAGATGTATCGGTGACCAGCCGATTTCCCTGCGCTGACCGGGATAGACTCTTGCACCCATCGCCTTGGCAATTAACTGGGCACCCAGGCAGATTCCCAGGGTGGGCTTGTCCGCTTTCAGTCGTTTAGTGAGCATCGCCAGTTCGGCCTGTATAAACGGATATTCATCGATGTCATTGACACTGACCGGCCCGCCCAGGATGATCAGCAGGTCATCCGTTTCCGGGTTGACCACACTCAGGTCATCGCAGGCCGCGTTGAGATACTGGATCTCACAACCTTCTTCTTTGAGGATTTGTTCGAAACTTCCCAGGTCTTCAAACGCTACATGGGTAATCGCCCAGGCTTTCCTGCCGCCCTGCCCGCTTTCAGTTTTCTTTGTTGTCATTAATAACTCCGCGTAGAATAGCCGAATTCCATAAATGCAGCTCAGGCTGAATCTTAAATCATCACCATGCCAAAAGCGCTACATACGACCCATATAAAAAGCCTGCCATTACTGCACAAGGGCAAGGTCCGTGACATTTATGATATCGATGAGGGGCATATGCTGATCATCACGACGGATCGCATATCCGCGTTCGACGTGGTCATGCCTAACGCAATTCCCGGCAAGGGCGTGGTACTGAACCAGGTCACCCGTTTCTGGATGGAAAAACTGGCACACATTATTCCCAACCATCTCAGCGACATGCCACTCGAGGACGCACTGCCAGACGCCGGCGAGCGCGCCGAGGTGGAAAATCATGCCATGATCGTAAAAAAACTCAAGGCCCTGCCGGTAGAAGCCATCGTGCGTGGCTACCTGATCGGCTCGGGCTGGAAGGATTATCAGCAAACGGGGGCGGTCTGTGGTATCGCGCTGCCGCCCGGCCTGAAAATCGCTGACCGCCTGCCCGAAGTCATCTACACACCCTCGACCAAGGCCAGTGTTGGCGCACATGATGAAAACATCGATTTCGCTGAATCCGAGACCTTACTGGGCAAGGACATCGCCGCACAGGTTCGCGACACCAGCATGCGGCTCTACCAGGAAGCTGCCGAATATGCCAAAGATCGTGGTATCATCATCGCAGACACCAAATTCGAATTTGGTCTCGATGACGATGGCAGCCTGACCCTGATAGATGAAGTACTGACGCCGGATTCTTCACGTTTCTGGCCTGCTGACCAGTACCAGCCGGGTACCAGCCCGGTCAGTTTTGACAAGCAGTTCGTGCGTGATTATCTTGAAACGCTGGACTGGAACAAGACTGCCCCAGGGCCGGAGCTGCCCGACGAAATTGTGACAAAAACAGCCGAAAAATATCAACTAGCAAGAGCCTTGCTAACAGCGTAGGGCTCTATATTTCGGAGCAAATCCAATGCAGGGCGTTTTTATCACGGGCACTGACACAGCTGTAGGCAAAACACGAATTGGTGTTTTACTGGCCAAGGCCCTGTACAAAAAAAATATCAGGGTGATCCCGCGCAAACCCGTTGAATCCGGCTGTAAAACCATGAGTGGCGCACTATTGCCTGCTGATGCACTGGCCCTGAAACAGGCTGCACACTATGAGGGCGAACTCAGGGAGGTTTGCCCCTATCGTTTCGCACAACCGGTATCGCCGGTACGCGCAGCTCACCTGTCCAACTCACAACTGACGACCGAACAACTGGTAAAAGCCTGCCAGCATCGCGATGATGAGGGCTTTACCCTGGTCGAAGGCGCCGGTGGCCTGTATTCCCCATTGACGGAGGACGGCCTTAACGCAGATCTTGCGATGGCGCTCAAACTCCCGGTTCTGCTCGTTGCCGAAGATAAACTTGGCGTGTTGAATCAGGTGTTATTGAACATCGAAGCACTTGATATGTGCGGACTCGACCTCGTCGGCATTGTACTCAATAACCTGGACAATAATCGGGACAGGCACATGGACAATGCCGCCGACCTGAGAGCGAGGCTCGATTGTGCCGTGTTCAAGCAGAATTACTGCGGCAACATATCCGATGAGCTGGTAAACGCGGTTATTGCCAAGCCAGCCAGGCCTGTTGCAAAACTGGTTGTTTCATAACAACCTGGATACCCGTCATCAAGCAGGCCAGCATAACCCTTCGACAGGGCTCTCCTGAGTTTAGCGAAGGACTCAGGATGATGGTTCGACAAGGCTCTCCTGAGTTTACCGAAGGGCTCACCACGAACGGTTTATTGTAGCCAGGAACAGCTAGCGCCCTATCCTGGCCTGCGTCCCGTCATGCTTAACTCACGCTGATTAACTCAACCTTGAATATCAGTGTTGCATTCGGCGGTATCACACCGCCTGCACCACGCGCGCCATAACCGAATTCCGGTGCAATCGTCAGCTTGCGCACACCACCGACTTTCATCCCGGCAACACCCTGGTCCCAGCCCTGGATCACCTGGCCACCGCCGAGTTTGAATTTAAAGGTTTGATTGCGGTTATGGCTGGAATCGAACTCTTTACCATCTGTCAGCCAGCCGGTGTAGTGCACTTCAACCGTCTGGCCGGGTGTCGCCTCTTCGCCGTCTCCGGTTATCTGGTCTTCGTATTCGAGGCCTTCACTTATTTGCGGCATGTGTTTCTCCGATTAGTATATTAATGGCTATTTTTACCACACACAGATCAAAGAAAAACCTCTTTTCTATAACCTGTTAAACCGGCGAACGTTTGGTATTTATCACGCAACGCCTGTTAAATACCACTTTATTAATACATATATAATGTATTTGATGTCCAACGCCCGGAACAACCGGGTTTATCAAAGAAAAGCATTTTTACAGGCAGTCGCTCTCGCAAAGACGCCAGGACCGCGAAGAAGATGAAGAAAACAGTTTTATTTCAGAAAATAAATACATATGAAATCATTGCGGTGCTGGCGTCTTTACGAGATTAGGCCTGTTCCACAACTTATGATATTTCGAGCACAAAAACAGCGCATCGGCTATTCGCTGATTATTTTCACTGCCCTGCTTGCGCTTGGTGCAATACTGACGCAAGGACCGATACCACAGGATGTCAGTTACCATCTTTTTGTTGATGCCCGGGAGATATGGTCTGTTCCGAATTTCTGGAATGTTGTCACCAATATTCCTTTTGCCATCGTCGGCCTGCTGGGATTATACAAATTAGGATTACCCGGCAAGCTCAGCTTCCTCGGTGAAACCAGGATGGCCTATACACTGCTTTTTTTCGGCACCTTTCTGGTCAGCTTCGGCTCAAGCTATTACCATCTGGCACCCGATAACCAGACCCTGGTGTGGGACCGGCTACCGATGACGATCGCCTTCATGGCGCTGTTCTCGATCATTATCAGTGAATTCATTTCTGTCCGCTCCGGCAGGGCACTGCTGCTACCGTTAATACTGGCAGGCATTTTATCTGTTGTGTACTGGCACTTTAGTGAGATCAGGGGTGCAGGCGATCTCAGGTTCTATGCACTTGTGCAGTTCTACCCGATGCTGGCGATACCCATCATGATGATTTGTTTTCGTTCAAGCTGCACGCATGTATACGCCTACTGGTGGCTGCTGCTGGCCTACATCATAGCCAAGCTGTTTGAACATTTTGACGCCGAAGTATATGACATGCTGGGTTTTATCAGCGGCCATTCGCTTAAACATCTGACCGCGGCACTGGGTATGTACGTGTTACTGGTGTTTTATCAGAAACGTAATTGCTGCTGATCAAGTCATGACTTATTCATGCTGGAACCGGGTGACCACAAGGGCGGCCAGTTCGATTTACCACAAGCGCCAGGTAATTGAAAAATATTGAATAAATACTGGCCAATAGGACTGCGTAAAGGGCCTGTGACTTCATGTTCACCGTTTCTGATACCGGCTTCTAGCATAGTACAGCAACACGAGAAGAAGCAACGCCCCGAAGAGCGCGGCAACAATGTCGCGTAAACTGATCGATATACTATCCAGACCGGGAGCGATACCGAACAGATCAAAAAGGTAGCCCCCGATCAATGCGCCGACCAGACCCAGCCCCAGATTTGCAAGGTGGCCATAACCTGCTTTCCTGCGCTTTACGATGAGACCGGCAAGCGTACCTGCCAGCATCCCAACTACAATCCATACAGCCACATCTGCAATATCGACTGTCATAATTTTCTCTCCCGTGTTCCAGATAATATCTGTTGCGTTCAGCTACTCATTCATTCCGTACCTGCTTGCTGTAGCTGCCACTGGTTATCACCCCTCTGCTTCAGGTTCCTGCGCTGCGCTGCCGGCTTGTTCGCGTTGATAATTTGTATGAGGTCTTCGACCACGATGTCCTGGTTTAGATGATAGACATGCCCGGAAGGAGCGCGTATGGGGATATCGGAGAGATCGATGATTTCTATTCCCTTCAGACCTTGAAGGTGTTCACCGGCCTCTCCCAGGCGTGGATAGCCATGAACCTGCCTGGATAGTGCCAGCGGGCTATCTTTACTCGACACATACACCGTAATATTTCGTGTCAACGGCCGGATCAATGGTAAGTACTGTTCAAATATACCGACATCGATATCCGGTGCGATTAGCACCACCTGGTTGAGCAGTGGCTTGTCATCCTGTTGCATCTGGGACAGCAACACCAGTGCAAGCATGACACCACGTGTACCCAGGCTGTGGGCGACGATGTTAACGTTGCCCGCACCGAAGCGGTTGATTATCTCAACCAGCACACCGTGCAGAGGGTCTACACTCCAGTAGAGGTCTGCTTCATCGTGGGTATAATTCGTTATCGCACCATCAGATGGCCAGCTAAACAGCACGAAGCGCCCTTCCATTCCCAGCGACTCTTTCAGTATCAAAGCCCTGCGACAGCCTCTCTCGAAGCTGATATAGAAGCCGTGCATGTACAGCACCGGTGACTGCCCGTTAGCTGTACTTTCCATACGCTGCCAGAATTCCTCAACAGAAAATTCCCTGATCGCATCCAACTTGACGATTTCATCAGGGATGTGGAACGGCGCTTTCTCTGCGATGGACTTCAATGAATTGATTGGTGTGCGTGCAAGTTCACAGATGCCAGCATGCAGGGTATCACGTTCGCCACCGAAATATTCAGCAGCATTGTCACTGCCGGTTTTGTTTCTCAGGGTCAGGAAGGGAACGGTGCGGAGCAAGCCATTCTCTGCACCGGTTTCCACACCGGTAGCGTTATTCTCAGCCTGGTTTGTTTCACTATTAACACAAGGTATGCACGCCGCCATGATGGCGACAAATAAAAAGACGGATAAAGCCCTTGTGTGATTAGTCATTATATGCGTTGCACTTTAGTGATTCATGAACATCAACAGCGACTGAATATAGTTGTTATTTATGGCTGATTACTGGCACAGAGCTGCCACCGGGAAAACAGCTGAATCATATTGCATCAGTCATTGTTTTTCGTGTTAATTGAATGGTTAAAGCTTGATGAACACTATCCAGCATCTACCTGCAGATGGGTTGTCGGTAAACCTGAACATCAAGATGAAATTAAACGTCGACTGATTCTTTACCATTCTCGTGATCTCCAGAAGAGAATTAACCGCAGAGTCGCGGAGTACGCAGAGAAAATCAAGTCAATGTATTTGTTATAGCACTCAACTGAGTTCAATACAGGACTGTAGGAGCGGCTTTAGCCGCGAATAGACATCGCCACTTGTGAAAACCTGTTCGCAGCTTAAGCCGCTCCTGCAAATAATAACAAAACCTCTGCGTTCTCTGCGTCTCTGCGGTTCTAAATTTTCTCAAAATATTCCTGCTTCATACGCTGCACCAGGCCTGCGAGCAGGAACAATGCCAGCAAATTCGGCAGCGCCATCAGGATGGTTGTTATGTCTGCGATATTCCACACCAGCTTCAGTGGCACGGCGGCACCGACGATGATAACGATGGTGAATGCAAAACGGTAATAAATCACAGCCTGTTTACCAAACAGGAAACGCGCACTGCGGTCGCCGTAATAGGACCATGCGATCATGGTAGAAAACGCAAACAATGACAGACCGAAACCCACAACCATGGCACCAAAATCACCAAAGCTGAGATTAAACGCGTAGGCCGTAAGCGCAGCACCGACCACGCCTTCTTCAGCAGTCAGGTAGGCACCACTTATCACAATGACCAGGCCCGTCATGGTACATATAATGATGGTATCGATAAACGGTTCCATCATTGCCACCAGGCCTTCACGTACAGGCTCGCTGGTTCGCGCTGCCGCATGTGCCATCGGTGAAGAACCCAGCCCCGCCTCGTTGGAAAACAGGCCACGCGCCACGCCCCAGCGGATGGCTTCACCGACTGCTGCGCCACCCGCGGCCCACGGATTCAATGCCAGATTAAAGATTGTCATCAGTGCCGATGGTATTTCAGCAGCATTCTGTATCAGTACTGCCAGAGCGGCTACGACATAGATAATAACCATGAAGGGCACGATGGCACTGGCAACCACCGCAATGCGATGCACGCCGCCGAGAATGACCGAACCCACCATCACCGACAGTACAACGCCTATCATCCAGCCGTGCGCTTTAAACTCGGGCCAGATATAGGTCAGTCCGTCGACGACCGAGTTGGCCTGCACCAGGTTGCCGATACCGAATGAAGCGATCAGTGCAAACGCGGCAAATACTGTTGCGGTACGCTTCATCTTCAAACCATGCAACAGGGTGTACATGGGTCCGCCGGCAATGGTGCCATCGGCATCTACTTCCCTGAACTTCAGTGCCAGCGTGCTTTCGGTGAACTTGGTCGCCATGCCGACAAATGCCGTGACCCACATCCAGAACAATGCGCCCGGACCGCCGAGTGAAATCGCGGTGGCAACACCGGCAATGTTGCCGGTGCCGACGGTTGCAGACAGTGCGGTCGATAACGCCTGGAAATGGCTGACCTGGCCGGCATCCGTATCATGGCTGAGCTTGCCTGACACCAGCACCCAGCCGTGGCGAAAGCCGGTCAGTTGCACGAAGCGCAGGCGTATCGTCAGGTATAAACCCGTGCCAACCAGGAGCAGCATGGTCAGACCGTTGTTCCATAAGTAGCCTGCCAGTGTGCCGGTGAATTCAGTAATAGTTTCGATCATATTTATTATTATTTAGTCCACAGATTTATTGTTGCTTAACCTGCTTACAACAAAAAAGGGGAGCGTGCGCTCCCCTTCTTCGTTACAGGACTCTACACGGCTCTTACTTGTAGAAGTCGACCATTTTCTCGAGTGAGATTGGTGTGATCTTCGAAGCATTACCCGCACAGCCGAAGGCTTCGTAGCGGGCCTTGCATATTTCCTTCATGGCGGCAGTCGATTCCTTGAGGAACTTGCGCGGGTCGAAGTTTGAAGGGTTGTCAGCCAGGTGCTTGCGGATCGAACCGGTCGAGGCCATACGCAGGTCGGTATCGATGTTGACCTTGGCAACACCGTTCTTGATGCCTTCCTGAATTTCTTCAACAGGTACGCCATAAGTCTGGCCCATGTCACCGCCGTAGTTGTTGATGATTTCCAGCCAGTCCTGAGGCACTGATGAAGAACCGTGCATAACCAGGTGAGTGTTGGGAATACGCGCGTGAATTTCACGGATGCGGTCGATGCGCAGGATCTCGCCGGTCGGCTCCTTGGTAAACTTGTAGGCACCGTGCGAGGTACCGATAGCGATTGCCAGTGCATCAACATTGGTCTTCTCAACAAAGTCAGCCGCTTCTTCAACACTGGTCAGCAGCATGTCCATGTCCAGCTTGCCTTCGGCACCGTGACCGTCTTCTTCACCCATTTCACCGGTTTCCAGCGAACCCAGGCAGCCGAGCTCGCCTTCGACCGAGACACCGCCGGCGTGAGCCATCTTCACGACTTCACGCGTCACTTCTACGTTGTATTCGTAGCTCGAAGGTGTCTTCATGTCTGACATCAGGGAACCATCCATCATCACCGAGCTGAAGCCGGACTGGATCGAACGCAGGCAGACTGCAGGCTCTGAGCCGTGGTCCTGGTGCATAACAATCGGAATGTGCGGATACATTTCAATGGCGGCACTGATCAGGTGGCGCAGGAACGGTTCGCCCGCATAGGAGCGCGCACCGGCTGAGCCCTGCATGATGACCGGGCTGTTGGTTTCATCAGCAGCCTGCATGATGGCATGCACCTGCTCCATATTGTTTACGTTGAATGCCGGCATGCCATAGTCATTCTCGGCGGCGTGATCGAGCAACTGTCTCATTGAAATTAAAGCCATTTTCGTTCTCCTGAAAACTTGATAGTTTTACGTTTGATTTAAATTCTATTTACAATTCTTCTAGCCGGGGATGTCGACAATCTTCATCGCGTTAGTCCCGGCACCCCTTTCATCAATAAGATTTCCACGTGTCATTATGATTCGTTGACCTTTTTTTACGATATTCCTGTCAAGCAGGATATCAGCAACACACTGGGCGACGTTGACCGGCCCGATCTTATCGTTCTCGACATTCACCGGATAAACGCCCCTGTACAACGCTACCTTTCGTTGCGTCTTGCGATGCCGGGTCAGTGCATATATCGGTATGCCTGAACTGATACGCGACATCCATAGTACTGTGTTACCTGACTCCGTCAACGATGCGATTGCTGCCACATCGAGATGATTCGCGGTGTACATTGTAGCCATCGCGATGGCTTCATCAACCTTGCCAAAGGTAAGGTTAAGTCGGTGATCCGATTCCAGTGCTTCACGCTGCAACTCGGCATGCTCGCAGATCCGGCTCATCGCCTGCACCACCTTGACCGGGTAGCGCCCGACGGCGGTTTCACCCGACAACATGACCGCATCAGTACCGTCCAGAACCGCGTTGGCAACATCGAATACTTCGGCGCGCGTCGGAATCGGGTTGTCGATCATCGATTCCATCATCTGTGTTGCGGTGATCACAACCTTGTTCAGACTCCGCGATTTCTTGATCATGCTTTTCTGTATCGCGGGTAATTCAGCATCACCCAGCTCTACACCGAGATCACCTCGAGCCACCATAATGACATCCGATGCCTCGATGATTTCATCGATATTATCGATGGCATCTGCACGTTCAACCTTGGTGACGATACCCGCCTCACAGCCGGCTTTACGCACATAATCGCGGCACAGATTCACATCATCCGCCGAGCGTGCGAATGACAGCGCAACATAATCCACATCCAGTTCGGCCGCAGCCTTGATGTCTTCCTTGTCCTTTTCTGTCAGTGCCGGTGCAGACAGCCCTCCACCTTTGAGGTTAATCCCCTTATTGTCAGACAGTTCACAGGTATATCCAACGGTACAGTGGATTTCATTACCCTTGACTTCAACAACTTCAAGCTCGATCCGGCCATCATCCAGTAATAGCAGGTCGCCGGGCTTTACATCACCGGGCAGATCCTTGTAGGTAATGCCAACACGTTCGTTGGTACCCTCGTCTTCACCCAGATCGGCATCCAGTATGAAATGCTCGCCTCTTATTAACTGCACGCGACCGTCTACAAATCTGCCGGTACGAATTTTTGGCCCCTGCAGGTCTGCCAGCACACCTACAATACGGCCGGCTTTTTCACTGCATGCACGAATCAATTCATTACGATGACGCTGCTCTTCATGCGTCCCGTGCGAAAAATTGAGACGAAATACATCGACACCCGCCCTGATCATGTCCTCGATCACTTCAGGTGAACTGGAGCCAGGCCCCAGCGTCGCAACTATCTTGGTTCTACGCATTAAAAACAGGGACGAGGAACGAGTGGCGAGGAACGAGGTAATTGAAACCAAATCTCGGTATCATTCTGCAAGTGCAATGAATCATTCCTAGTTACTCGTTACTGGTGACTCGTTACTATTTATTCGCCTGCGCTTCCAGCATCGCAACCGCGGGCAGTGTCTTGCCTTCGAGGTATTCGAGGAATGCGCCGCCTGCGGTCGAAATGTATGAAACCTTGTCGTAGATATCGTATTTCTGGATCGCCGCGATGGTGTCACCGCCGCCAGCGAGACTGAAGCCTGCAGAGTCGGCAATGGCCATTGAAACCGTTTTGGTGCCTTCACCGAACTGGTCGAATTCGAAAACGCCTACCGGGCCGTTCCATACAATGGTACCGGCCTTGCTGATAATATCAGCCAGCTCTTTGGCTGAGTCCGGGCCGATATCAAAAATCATGTCGTCATCTTCAACCGCATCGGCTGACTTCAGCGTCGCTTCAGCGGTTTCACTGAATTCCTTGCCGCATACCACGTCAGTCGCAATCGGAATGTTGGCGCCGCGAGCTTTCATTTTTTCGATCAGCATTTTCGCCGTGTCCACCAGGTCAGCTTCACACAGCGACTTGCCGACATTATGCCCCGTTGCCATGAGGAAGGTATTGGCGATGCCACCGCCCACAACCAGCTGATCCACTTTCTCGGAAAGCGCTTCCAGTACGGTCAGCTTGGTTGAAACCTTGGAACCACCGACAATGGCGACCATCGGACGTGCCGGTTCGGCCAGTGCCTTGGCCAGGCTATCCAGTTCATCTGACAGCAGCAGGCCTGCGCAGGCAACGGGCGCATGAACGCCAACACCGTGCGTAGAGGCCTGGGCACGGTGCGCCGTACCGAATGCATCCATCACAAACACGTCACACAATGCGGCATATTTCTTTGACAAGGCTTCGTCGTCTTTCTTTTCGCCTGCATTGAAGCGTACGTTTTCAAACAGCACGACCTCACCATCCGCCACTTCAGGTGCGTTATCGAGATAATCTTTTACCAGGCGCACTTCTTTACCCAGTTTCGCGCTCATGTCATCAGCGATTGGCTGCATGGAGTTTTCTTCGTCCACCTTGCCCTCTTCCGGGCGGCCGCGATGTGACATCACCATGACTTTGGCGCCGGCCTTCATGCAATGTTCGATGGTTGGCATGGAGGCCGTAATACGTGCATCCGATGTTACCTTGCCGTCTTTAACCGGTACATTGAGATCAGCACGAATAAGCACGCGTTTGCCTGCCAGGTCAAGGTCTGTGAGTTTTATGAAAGACATTTTGAAACTCCTGAATAATATTTTATGAATAATGTTTGTTAAGTTTTTCTACTTAACAAACAGCACTCGTCGCTGCTTTTTAAAAACACCAGCCCGATTTTTAAAGATCGGGCTGGCTTAACGCTTTTATCTATGTACTAAGCGAGAGATTTTGTTCGCGAGCAAGGCACGGAATCGATTTGAGCGCGGAGCGTACACGCAGTACGTGAGCACTCAAATTGATTTCGCAACGCCGCTCCCGGACAAAAGATCCGCTTAGTTTGCGGCTACGTGCTCGACAAACCGCAGCATATTGCAGGTATAGCCATACTCGTTGTCGTACCAGGATACGAGCTTGACGAAGGTGCCATCGAGCGCAATACCGGCTTCAGCATCGAATATTGAAGAGAAGCCGCAACCGCGGAAGTCGGTTGAAACAACCTTCTCGTCGGTGTAGCCCAGGGTCTTGCTCATGTCGCCAGACTCGGAAGCCGCCTTCATGGCAGCACAGATGTCATCGTACGAAGCATCTTTTTCCAGCTCAACAGTCAGGTCAACAACAGATACGTCAGAAGTCGGTACGCGGAAAGCCATGCCTGTCAGCTTGCCGTTCAGCTCTGGCAGTACAACGCCAACAGCTTTTGCAGCACCGGTTGATGAAGGAATGATGTTTTCCAGGATGCCACGGCCACCGCGCCAGTCTTTCATCGAAGGACCGTCAACAGTTTTCTGGGTTGCTGTTGCTGCATGAACAGTCGTCATCAGACCACGCTTGATGCCCCACTTGTCGTTCAGTACCTTGGCAACGGGTGCCAGGCAGTTTGTGGTGCAGGAAGCAGCAGAAACGATAGCCTGGCCAGCGTAATCAGTGTGGTTAACACCATAGACAAACATTGGGGTGCCGTCTTTTGAAGGTGCACTCTGTACAACCTTCTTGGCGCCTGCATCGATGTGTTTCTGGCAGGTTTCTTCGGTGAGGAAGAAGCCGGTGCACTCGATAACCAGGTCGGCACCGATGTCGCCCCATGCCAGGTTGGCTGGATCACGCTCAGCAGTCAGGCGGATCTTGTTGCCGTTAACAACCAGGTTGTTACCTTCAACTGCGATATCACCATCGAAGTTACCGTGTACTGAATCGTACTTCAGCATGTATGCCAGATAGTCTGCGTCCAGCAGGTCGTTGATACCAACCACCTGGATATCAGAAAAGTCTTTTGCGATAGCACGGAATGCCATACGGCCAATGCGGCCAAAGCCATTAATACCGACTTTTAGAGTCATAGTTTTCTCCTAAATTTTAAGTAAAAAAAGATCACTGTCCGCCCCGTTCACGGGGCGGACAAAAATACTTTAAGCCGCGCTGTTTATTGCACTTGCAACGTTTTCAACAGTGAAACCGAAGTGCTTGAACAGATCACCGGCCGGTGCTGATTCGCCAAAGGTATCAATGCCGACAACAGCACCATTCAGACCAACGTACTTGCGCCAGAAATCCCTGACGCCCGCTTCAACCGCAACGCGGGCGGTGCATGACGATGGCAATACAGATTCCCTGTAGGCCTCATCCTGTGAATCAAAAACGTCAGTAGCAGGCATGGAAACAACGCGAACGTTCTTGCCGGAAGCCTCTGCTGCCGCCATTGCAAGTCCAACTTCAGAACCGGTCGCAATAACGATCACTTCAGGTGCGCCATCGCTGTCTTTCAGTACATATCCGCCTTTGGCGATATCTGCAATCTGTGCATCGCTGCGGTCCTGATGCTCGAGGTTCTGACGTGACAGGATCAACGAAGTCGGGCCGTTCTTTTTCTGTACCGCTGCTTTCCAGGCAACTGCTGTTTCCACAGCATCACAGGGACGCCATACAGACATGCGAGGAATCATGCGCAGTGTTGCCGTCTGCTCAACCGGCTGGTGGGTCGGGCCGTCTTCACCCAGGCCGATCGAGTCATGTGTGAACACTTCGATGTGCTGGATACTCATCAGTGCAGCCATGCGCAATGCGTTACGCGCATACTCGGAGAACATCAGGAAGGTTGCGCCATAAGGCACAAAACCGCCATGCAGTGAAATACCGTTAACAATTGCGGCCATGCCGAATTCGCGAACACCGTAGTT
>Ga0209536_100006140_pt1 | contig 18465 bp, 17 predicted proteins | sample DeeMarSeWOR28_12_FD_187461 | JGI IMG/M metagenome (GOLD analysis project Ga0209536, IMG submission 187461) | Marine sediment microbial communities from White Oak River estuary, North Carolina - WOR-2-8_12 (SPAdes) (version 2) | ecosystem: Environmental > Aquatic > Marine > Intertidal zone >... | reverse complement strand
ACCAGGCGGCGGCAGGGATTCGTTCGACCCTGTTGCGCCTTTCGGTCGGTATCGAACATGTCGATGATCTGCTGGCCGACCTGGCGGCCGGCTTCGGGGCTGTTCAGCGTCATCGGGAAAGCAGCAAGGTGAGAAGCGTCGCCTGACCCGAGCTCGGGACAGCACTGGAGGTTGGCCGCTTCGACTCCGAGTTCGGGTGGCTGGTGATCTTCGTTCCTGCGAAAGTGATGCTTGCACTGGGCGACACGGCTATGATCCCCACGTTGAAGACTGTCATGGCGCAGTAGCTCACCGTAAGGTAGTGCACTGGGATCGTGGCGGCCTGTATGCTTCTTTCGAATACGATGAATCTGGGCCTAAGGCGCATTTGGCCCAAAGCGGAAGCAGCTTGCGGTTCTGATGCAGGCTTGTTAATCGCGGCTTCCGGCGAGAAGGAGAGAAAGTCTAACGATCTTGACGCTCTCCATAATCGACCAGAGCTGAACTGTTTGACCACACACAAGAACGACGACGTTTTTCTTGTTGCCGACCTGGATTGCATTTGTTGGCGACTCGATTCAGGATCGCGGCAATCATGATTCAGAACATGTTGATTACCCTGGTAGTCGCTCTGATAGTTGTTGAGATCATCGAGCATGTCCTGGTCCCTCTGATTGGCTTGATCTTTGGTAAGAAGAGAAGATCCATCAGTGGCGCAGAGGGTATGGTCGGCCAGGTGGTGGAAGTCAAACGGTGGAAAGACGATGAAGGGGAAGTTTTCGTCAACGGAGAACTGTGGAGGGCTGTTTGTATGGTCCCGTTGGTGAAGGGCGATAAGGCGGTTATTCATGATGTGGAAGGGCTGTTATTAAAAGTGGAACCGCTCAACAACTGAAGCATAGGAACTCATGAAATGTCCTGGTGGGAGTCAACCAAATCAATTGGCGAAAAACCTTCCCTGCCAATTAGTGAACGCATTTGAAGCTCCAAGAGAAATTCGCTCAGGTCGGCTTGTGGCCGCCAACGGCAATCCCGTGAAGTCGGGTCTGAGTTCGGTAGCGGGCCGCCGGCAGTTATCAGCGAACCCAGGCAGGGCAATTCAGCTTTCGAGCGGTTAGCAGAACTGAAATCTGCCTGGGTTACATCATCAATCAGTTCGGCTCTCGGCCAGAAGGGCGCTCAAATTCGTCTGGTGATAAGCTTCTGTTTGACTCCCCCAATCAGGCCTGCTCTCTGGAGGTGCAACAATGACGGCGACCACGGCGCTGCGCTCCGAACACGACCATATCCTGACCATGATAGCCTGCCTGCGCGCAGCTTGCGAGGCGGCTGAAAATGGCGATGGATTCGACGCTGAGACATTCCAAACGGGATTGGATTTTATCCAGAATTATGCCGATGCCTGGCACCATGCAAAGGAAGAGGAGCACCTGTTCCCGGCGCTTGAAGCCGCGGGTATGCCCCGCGATGGCGGGCCCATTGCCGTGATGTTGCAGGAGCACGTGATGGGCCGCTCCTATGTGCGAAAAATTGCCGATCATCTGGAGGAAGCCACCCGTCGAGATGCCGTGGCTCGATCTACTGTTCTGAATTACACGCGGGCCTACGCAAACCTAATGACCGGGCACATCCAGAAAGAAAACGGCATCCTGTTCAACATGGCGGACCAGATACTTCTTCCGGAAGATCACGCGCGCCTGGAACAGGACTACCAAACCGCAATTCCGAGCGGTGCGACGGCGGAAACCGGTGCACATTATGAAGGAATCGTTGCAATGCTTTGCCAGCGATGGGACGTCGATCCCCGGGAGGCCGCCCGCGTAGGCGCGAATTTCCAATGCGGCTGATTCAGGGGCATGCCAGAAGCCGGAAGCTCATCTAGGGGCTTATGGCAGCCGCACTTTACATACGCCATCGTTTCTATAATTCGAAACCTTTGACATTGGCTTTACAGGACAAGACCCTGATGTAGTCGGCAACTGCGATGCGCATGGCTTTTGTATGCAGATACTCACGTATATGGCTGTGCGCCTGTGTGAATGTTTGACGATTGCCGGAGTCTTTATCCATGAAACTGTCCGGGTTGCTGTCATAGAATCGTCGACAGGTCACCTCATCAGCCTCGGGCACGACAAGGTTTTGCTGCAATAGCTGATCGATTGCCGCCTCTTCCTGCTTCCCTTTACTGGTGGTTCCATTCCCTGGAAGCAAGCCGCTATCCACCGCCTGCTGCAGCAACAATTGACGTATGACCAGAGATTGCGCCGCCAGGTACCGGGCCCGTTCCCGGGTGGGTGCCGGGTGGTGCTGCATTTCCTCGCAAATTTCCGAATCGCTTATCTCGACTTCATTGACGAATATCGGCATGCCTATACCAACCCTAAGCCCGCTTTCTGACAATCTGATAACCACTCCGACTCAGATAATGGACCGGTACGCTCCACACGTGGACCAGGCGGGTGAACGGAAACAGCAGGAAAATCGTCAAACCCAGCACCAGGTGGATTTTGAAGACCCACGCCTGGCCGGCTACAAAGGAAGCGGCATCGCCCTGGAAAGTAACCACGTGCTGGGCCCAGTTTGCCAGCGCCAGCATCGAGCTGCCGTCAAGATGCTGGGCGGAATAGGGAATGGTAAGCAGGCCCAGCACGAGTTGCACGAAAAGGATCAACAGGATCGGCAGATCGGCGGGTTGGCTGGTCGCCCGGATGCGCGGATCCAGGATGCGCCGCCTGATCAGCAACACCATACCGACCAGGCACATCAAGCCAAATATGCCGCCAGCAGTCATCGCCAGCACCTGCTTGGTGCCTGCCGAAATAGCAAAATGATAGGCCCAGTGTGGTGTCAAGAGACCGAACAAATGGCCCAAAAACAGCATGATGATCCCGATGTGAAAAAGGTTGCTGCCCACCCGCATGTCTTTTTTGCTCAGCAACTGGCTGGAACTGGCTTTCCAGGTGTACTGGTCTCGATCGTATCTCAGCAGGCTACCGAGAAAGAAAACGGTGAGCGCGAGGTACGGGTAAATTCCAAAGAAGAACTGATTGATGTAGTTGGCCATGTGAATGCTTCCTACTGTGTGATCGTGATGTTCAAACCGTTTGACGGGACCGCGCACGTGCTGCAATCGGCTCGGCCAGGCTGACTGGCAAACGCAGCCGCTTCCTCCCATTCCTTGTCCAGGGCTTCCAGGCTCGTGTCCTCCGGGCCTTCGGCCACGACCGATTTGATCCTGTCGTGGTTGGGTTTGATCCTGGACAATGCCACCAATGCATCGAATAGTACTGCGTAAAACGAATCCCGCTCATGCAGACGGGCCGCTATCGTCGCCATGATGTCAATGGGTTCGCCCAGCAGCGCAACCGCTTCATCGACGGGGCACAGCGAGAGGAATTCGAGGAAAAGGGGTATGTAATCAGGCAATTCCGCCTGGTTGATAAACAAACCCTTTTCTTCATAGGCCGACAAGAGATTGACCATCGCCTGTCCACGGTCACGTGACTCCCCGTGGATGTGCTCGAACAGGTGCAGCGAATGCGACCGTCCGCGATCGAAGGTTGCAACGTAATCCTCCTGCACGCTGTAGAGTTCAGCTTTTTGCAGCTCCTCGATGAACGCCAGCACGCCAGACAGTTGTTTCATCGGCAGGAATTGTTCCTGCACCAGCATCTCTTTGCATTCTTCGAGATGTGACACCCATTCGGGTCTGGGATAGGAAATCAACAAACCCAGTATTCTAAAGGTCTTCACTTGATTTCACCTTGACGGCCAGGGTCTTTCCACTCAGCGTGTTCTTGTGCGTCGGACTGCCGAACAGGCTGGTTTTGGTTGTGCCTTCAGAACATCCGTTGCCGAAACTGAATCCGCAGGACGAGCGGTAATTGAACGCGAGTTCATTGTCAAACGGCGTTTCGCCGGCGTATTCACGGTGGTTGGACGGGATTACATAACGGTCTTCGTAACTGGCCAACGCCATGATCCGGTACATATCATCCAGTGTCTGCTCAGTCAGACCCACGCGTTCCAACACCCCGGTCGCGTTGACGCCGTCAACGGTGCGGGCACGCATGTAGACGCGCATGGCTATCATGCGTTCGAGCGCATGTATGACCGGTTCTTCCTTGCCGGCGGTCAGCATATTGGCCAGGTACTTGACGGGAATCCTCAGGTGGGTCACATCAGGGATGACGCCATCGCCCGGGATCTTGCCCTGTTCTGCTGCGTTCTGGATGGGTGAGAGCGGCGGGATGTACCAGACCATGGGCAAGGTGCGGTATTCCGGGTGCAGCGGAAAGGCGACCTTCCACTCCATGGCCATTTTGTAGACAGGTGACTGCCGGGCCGCTTCGAGCCAACTGTCCGGCACTCCGTCCTTGCGAGCTTGTGTAATGACCGCCGGATCGTTCGGGTCGAGGAAAATATCCAGTTGCGCCTGGTACAGATCTTCCTTCGTGGTGGCGCTTGCCGCTTCGCTGATCCGGTCGGCATCGTACAGCAAAACCCCGAGGTAGCGGATCCGGCCGACACAGGTTTCTGAGCAGACCGTCGGGTCGCCGGCCTCGATACGCGGATAACAGAAGGTGCACTTTTCCGATTTGCCGGATTGCCAGTTGAAGTAGATCTTTTTGTACGGGCACCCGCTGACACACATGCGCCAGCCACGGCACTTGTCCTGGTCGATCAGCACAATGCCGTCTTCTTCACGCTTGTAGATTGCCCCGCTGGGGCACGACGCCACACAGGTCGGGTTCAGGCAATGTTCACACAACCGCGGGAGGTACATCATGAAGGTATTTTCGAACTGGCCGTAGATCTCCTTCTCGATGTTTTCGAAGTTGCTGTCTTCGGCGCGCTTGCTGAATTCGCCACCCAGGATTTCTTCCCAGTTCGGTCCCCAGACCGGCTTTTCCATGCGCGCACCGGTGATCGCCGAACGCATTCTTGCGGTCGGCGTGGTCCGGGATGCGGGTGCTTTCTGCAGGTGTTGGTATTCGTAGGTAAAGGGCTCGTAGTACTCGTCGATTTCCGGTAAGTCCGGATTGGCAAATATCTTGGCCAGCAAACGGAATTTTCCACCCATTTTCGGTTTGAGCTTGTTCTTGCCGCTCAAAATCCAGCCACCGTTCCAGACCTCCTGGTTTTCCCATCTGCGCGGGTAGCCGACGCCGGGCTTGGATTCGACATTGTTGAACCATGCGTACTCCACGCCCTGGCGCGAGGTCCAGACGTTCTTGCAGGTGACCGAGCAGGTATGACAGCCAATGCATTTGTCCAGGTTCAGGACCATGCCGATCTGCGCTCTGATCTTCATGCCGCAGCCTCCTCGGTGGAATCTGCCGTGGTTACCCGCCATTCCACTCTCTCGAGTTTGCGCACCACCACGAATTCGTCGCGGTTGGAGCCGACCGTGCCGTAGTAGTTGAAACCGTAAGCCAACTGGGCGTAACCGCCGATCATGTGGGTTGGTTTGATTACGGCACGGGTGACGGAGTTGTGAATGCCGCCTCGGTGGCCGGTGATCGGGCTGATGGGAGTATTGATGATTTTCTCCTGGGCGTGGTACATCATGACCATACCTTCCGGAACACGCTGACTGACGACCGCGCGCGCGGCAATCGCCCCGTTGGTGTTGTACAGCTCAATCCAGTCGTTGTCCTCGCAACCGATTTTGGCCGCATCGACTTCGCTCATCCAGACACAGGGCCCACCGCGGCTAAGGGTCAGCAACAGCAGGTTTTCGGAGTAGGTGCTGTGGATACCCCACTTCTGGTGCGGCGTGATCCAGTTCAATACGACCTGTTTGCCCCCCTGGCCGATTTCGTCGATCACCGGCTTGACGGTCTTGGTATTGATGGGCGGCTTGAAGACACACAGGCTTTCACCGAAATCGCGCATCCAGGCATGATCCTGGTAGAACTGCTGGCGGCCGGTCAGGGTCCGCCAGGGGATCAACTCATGCACATTCGTATAACCGGCGTTGTAGCTGACGTGTTCATCCTCCAGGCCACTCCAGGTCGGTGATGAGATGATCTTGCGCGGTTGCGCCTGGATATCCCGGAAACGGATTTTTTCATCGTGCTTGGGCAGCGCCAGGTGCGTATGATCGCGGCCGGTAATCTTGCCCAAAGCCTGCCAGGCTTTGACGGCGACCTGGCCGTTCGTTTCCGGGGCCAGCGACAACACCACTTCCGCTGCGTCGATATCGGATTCGATCCTCGGCAAACCCTGCGACACGCCCTCATCCGTGACCCGCCGATTCAAATCACCCAGCAGGCGGACTTCGTCTTCAGTGTTCCAGGCAATGCCCTTGCCGCCGTTGCCGACCTTCGACATCAGGGGCCCCAGCGAAGTGAACTTCTTGTAGGTGTCCGGGTAGTCGCGGACCACCTCGATGTAACTCGGCATGGTTTTGCCGGGAATCGGATCGCATTCACCCTTTTTCCAGTCTTTTACATCGAGGGGCTGGCCAAGTTCGGCCGGCGTATCGTGCAGGATGGGCAACGCAACGATATCGGTTTCCGTGCCGAGATGCCCCACGCACAAATCCGCATAGACTTTGGCCAGTCCCTTATAGATATCCCAGTCGCTGCGGCTTTCCCAGGCGGGATCGACTGCGCGTGACAGGGGGTGGATAAAGGGATGCATATCGGAGGTATTGAGGTCGTTTTTCTCATACCAGGTGGAAGACGGCAGCACGATGTCTGAATACACGCAGGTCGTGGACATTCTGAAGTCCAGGGTGACCACCAGGTCCAGCTTGCCCTCGGTGTCCTGCTCAACCCATTCGACCTCGCTCGGCTTTTGTCCGCCGGTTTGGCCCAGGTCCTTGCCGAGCACACCGTTTTTGGTGCCCAGCAAGTGTTTCAGCATGTACTCGTGACCCTTGCCGCTGGAACCCAGCAGGTTGGAGCGCCAGATGAACAGGTTGCGCGGAAAATTGCGCGGATCGTCCGGTGCCTGGCAGGACATCCGCAGGCTGCCGTCTTTCAACCTGCCCACCACGTACTCGGCGCTGCCGACACCTGCAGCTTTGGCCTTCTTGGCAAGCTCCAGCGGATTTTCTTCCAGTTGCGGCGCTGACGGCAGCCAGCCCATGCGTTCGGCGCGGACATTGCAGTCGATCAGGCTCTGGTTTTCCCACGCTGAACGTTCCGCCAGCGGCGAGAGGATTTCATCCAGTTCCAGCTTCTCGTAACGCCATTGGTTGGAATGGTTGTAGAAAAACGAGGTGCTGTTCATCTGGCGTGGCGGCCGGTGCCAGTCCAGCCCGAAGGCCAGCGGAAGCCACCCGGTTTGCGGGCGCAGCTTTTCCTGCCCCACATAGTGTGCCCAGCCACCGCCGCTCTGACCCACGCAGCCGCACATGATCAGCATGTTCATAATGCCGCGGTAGGTCATATCCATGTTGTACCAATGGTTAATGGCCGCACCCAGGATGACCATGGAACGGCCCCCGGTTTTGTCAGCCGTTTCGGCAAACTCGCGGGCGATCTGGATGATCTGCGCGCGCTTGACCCCGGTGATCCTTTCCTGCCAGGCCGGTGTGTACGGAACATCGTCGTCGTAGCTCTGCGCCACATTGGGATCGTCCAGGCCCCGATCCAGGCCGTAGTTCGCCAGCATCAGGTCGTAAACGGTGACGGCCTTCACGGCGCCTTCGGCAAGCTCCAGATTCTTCACCGGAACCTTGCGGATCAGGATGCTGTCGTGGTCGCTGTGCGCAAAAATGTCCTGGTCGTGCTCCTGGTTGCCGAAATAGGGGAACGCAACGGGCAGCACTTCGTCGGATTGATCCAAAAAGCTGAGGAGGGGCTTGATTTCCCGGCCGTCCAACTGGTCCTTTTGTTCCAGGTTCCACTTGCCCTGATCGCCCCAACGGGCGCCGATTGTGCCATTGGGTACGACCACCTGCCGGCTGTGTGCATCGAATACCACGGGCTTCCAGTCCGGGTTGCGTTCGTGCTGTAAGGCCCCGGGAAAGTCGGAGGCGCGCAGGGTACGCCCGGGCACCCAATGTCCGTCCCTTTTTTCCAACATGACCAGGAATGGCATGTCAGAGTATTGGCGCACATAGTTGCTGAAATAATCACTGTGGCCATCCACGTAGAACTCTTTCAGGATGACATGGCCCATCGCCATCGCAACGGCCGCGTCGGTGCCCTGGCGTGCCGGCACCCAGGAATCGGAGAGCTTGGCAACCTCGCTGTAATCCGGTGTGACCGCGACGGTCTTGGTTCCCTTGTAACGGACTTCGGTGAAGAAGTGCGCGTCCGGCGTACGCGTCTGCGGCACATTGGAACCCCAGGCGATTATGTAGTTGGAGTTGTACCAGTCGGCGCTTTCCGGCACGTCGGTCTGTTCACCCCAGACTTGCGGCGAACTGGGCGGCAAATCGCAGTACCAGTCGTAAAAGCTCATGCAAACGCCGCCAATCAGCGACAGGTAGCGTGAGCCCGCGGCATACGAGACCATGGACATGGCCGGGATGGGCGAAAATCCGATGACCCGGTCCGGTCCGTACTTCTTGGCGGTATAAATATTCGCGGCCACGATGATCTCGTTGACCTCGTCCCATTCGCCGCGAACCATCCCGCCCAGGCCGCGTGCGGCCTTGTAGGCGCTGGTCACTGATTCGTCCTCGACCAGGTGCTGCCAGGCGACGACCGGGTCGGTGTGCTGTTCCCGCAGACTGCGCCAGGACTTCAGTAACTGGCTGCGAATCATCGGATACTTCAGGCGCGCAGAGCTGTACAAATACCAGGAATAGCTGGCGCCCCTGGAGCAGCCGCGGGGTTCGTGGTTGGGCAGATCCGGCCGCGTGCGCGGATAATCGGTCTGCTGGGTTTCCCAGGTCACGAGGCCACCCTTGACGTAAATCTTCCAGCTGCAGGATCCGGTACAGTTCACCCCATGGGTCGAGCGCACGACCTTGTCATGCGACCAGCGACCTCGGTAGGCACGTTCCCAGTCGCGGGATTCTCCGGTCGTAATACCGTGCCCCTCGGAAAAGGTTTCCGGCCTCTTCCGGGTGAAGTAGGTCAGGTTGTCGAGAAAGTGGCTCATGGCGTGCTCCGGGAGTTACGGGTTGTGGAACTCTGCGCCTTTGCGCAGATAGAACCACCAGTTGATCACGATGCAGACACCGTAAAAGATGGCAAACCCGAACAGTGCATTTTCAGGGGTGGTTGCCTTGATTTGTTCGCCCAGCACCTGCGGGATATAAAAGGCGCCGTAGGCCGCGATCGCGGAGGTCCAGCCCAGGACGGGCCCGGCCTGTTCCTTGTTGAAGACCTGTGAAATAGTCCGAAAGGTGGACCCGTTGCCGATGCCGGTAGCAGCAAACAGCAACAGGAACAGCAACAGGAAGGGCACGAAATATTGTTCCGGGGTCGGCGAAGAATAGGCCTGCTTGAGAAAGTAGGCCACACCCAGCGCACTGCCGAACATGATCACCGAAATAATCTGGGTTACCTTGGCTCCGCCCATCTTGTCGGAGATCATGCCGCCCACCGGACGAATCAGCGCACCGATAAATGCGCCCATCCAGGCATACATCAATGCCGAGGGACCGTTGGGGTTGACCAGGTCGTGGGTCATCACGCCATCGACTTCAATGTGTTGATAACCGAAAACGACTTTGATGGCCAGGGCAAAAGCGGCGGCGTAACCAATGAAGGAGCCGAAGGTCATGGTGTAGATGACGGTCATCACCCAGGTATGCTTGTTCTTGAAGATCTGGTATTGGCGCTTCAGGTTTACGCCTACATCACCCGGGATGATCCTGAGTAACACCACGGTTGCAACCACCACCAGCAGCAAAACGATTTCTTTCGGCACATTCCAGCCGGAACCACTGGCGTCCTCCGGCAGCATCAGCCATAGACCGCTGCCAGCAGTGAACAGCGCGATAAGCAGCATGAAACTGATAATCGCGAAGGACGAGAAAGGGTTGCCGATATGCGGCGAGACATGTTCATCGCGAATATTGTTCATACCAAACCAGCCCAGGAAGGCCAGCGGTACAAGGAACAGCAGCCAGACGAAACCCGCATTCTGCAGCCAGGTTTCCGTGCCCGCCGGAATCTTGCCGATCAGGGTTCCGCTGGCCGTCTGCAGCGTCATCGAATCACCGCCAAACAGGGCAAAGGTCATGCTCAAGGGAACCAGTATCTGCATCGTGGTGACGCCAAAGTTGCCCAGGCCGGCATTCAGGCCCAGCGCCAGGCCTTGCTGTTTCTTGGGATAGAAAAAGCTGATGTTCGACATGGAGGAGGCGAAGTTGCCGCCGCCGAAACCCGACAGCAGCGCCAGCAACTGGAATTGCCAGAAAGGCGTGTCTGGGTCTTGCAGCGCGATACCGGTGCCAAGTGCCGGGATCATCAATAACGCAGTAGTGAAGAAGATGGTATTCCTGCCACCGGCAATTCGAATGAAAAAAGTGCTCGGGATTCGCAGGGTGGCCCCGGACAGGCCGGCAATCGCCGTCAGCGAGAACAGTTCGGATTTCGCGTAGGGAAATCCCAGGTTCAGCATCTGGACGGTGATAATGCCCCAGTACAACCAGACGGCAAAACCGCACAAAAGGCTGGGGACGGAGATCCAGAGGTTTCGGGATGCGATGGCTTTGCCCGTTGCGGCCCATTCCTGCGGATCTTCCGGGTTCCAACTTTGAATGTCTTTAGCCATTAGGTTCTCCTGGCGTTTTTGTTTTCAAATGCACTCTGCTCCGGACTTGCTGCAATCTTCAGCCTGTCAGTCGCATCTCACCTCAGCGTTCCTGCGCCTGTACCACCACCAGGTGGCAAACGCACAGGTCAGGTAAAACACGCTGAATACACTCATGGCAAAGTGAGTAGAACCGGTGGTCTGGATGGATGTTGCGACCAGCGCCGGTATGAAAAACAATCCCAGCGCGGCGATTGCGCTCGTGAAACCCAGCGCAACCGATGCCTCGACATCGCCCGCTGTAATGGCTGCTTCCTGCTCGGCCCGGTCTTTCCCCTCGACGGACCGCTCGTGGAGTTGTCGGAAAACGTTCGGTACGACGTGGAATACCGATCCGTTACCGATACCCGCTGTCAGGAACAGCAGCATGAAAGCCATGAAAAACCCTGCAACGTCACTGGTGCCGGTTTGTGAGGGCAGGCTCACGATCGCCCAGATACCGGCAAGGAACATGACCGCAAAATTCCAGAAGGTGACTTTGGCGCCACCAATCCGATCCGACAGCCAGCCCCCGAGTGGTCGAATCAGTGCTCCCACCAACGGCCCGGCAAACGCCCACTTGAGCGCTCCGGATTCGGGGAACAGCACCGTCAGCAAAAAGGGGAAGGCTGCTGCAAACCCGATGAAGGATCCGAAAGTGCCCGTGTAAAGCCAACTCAGCACCCAGGCATGTTTACGCCCGAAAATCGCGGTCTTCTCACTGTAGGTCTCCTGCACACCACGCAGATTGTTCTGGCCGAAGGCGGCGGCGACGGTCGCGAGCAGGATGAACGGTATCCAGATCAGGCCCGCATTTTGCAGCCATACCTGGCTGGTGACTCCACCCAGCTCATAGGTCTGCGGCAGGCCGCCCTTGTAGGCCAATGCGCCACTGAAGATCACCAGCGGCACCACGGCTTGCATGATGCCGACACCGAGGTTGCCGATGCCGGCATTCCAGCCCAGAGCCGCGCCCAGTTTTTTCTTGGGAAAGAAAAAGCTGATATGGGCCATGCTGGCGGAGAAATTGCCGCCGCCCAGTCCACACAGCAGGGCGATGAAGACGAATACCGCGTAGCTGGTATCGGGATTCTGTACCGCCAGCGCCATCCACAATGTCGGAATCAGCAGGGTCAATGTGCTGAAAATGGTGAAGTTGCGTCCACCGAAGATCGGCACGACAAACGAGTACAATAGCCTGAATGCCGCACCGGAAAGACCGGGAATGGCCGCCAGCCAGAAAAGTTCTCCGGTCGTGAATTGGAAACCGATCCGCGGGAGCTCAATGACGACCACGCTCCAGACAATCCAGACCGCGAAGGACAGTAACAACGGCGGCATGGAAAAGATCAGGTTGCGCATGGCGATAACCCGGCCCCCTTTCCTCCAGAACTCCGGTTCATCCGGGCGCCAGTCGCTCAACCAGCGGCCTGCGGTAACCCTCGGGCCGACCAACTCTTCCTCGATCAACTGCTCGCGCAGCCCCGGCCTGCGCGCCAGCACTTCTTCACGTTCGCCCCTGGCGGCCATCCAGGTCCAGATCATGACGACCGCCAGTACCCCGAACATCAGCATGAACGTGGTGCTGCGGACCCCGGTTGCATCAACCGCGATGCCAAACATGATGGGCAGGGTGAAGCCGCCCAGGCCGCCGATTACACCGACCAGGCCACCCACGGTGCCCATGTTCCCGCTGTAGTGATCTGCCAGGCTGCGGTACACGCTGGCTTTGCCGATGCCCTGGGCCACGCCGACGACAAAGGCAAGCAGAGTAAAAAGTGCCACGCCCGTTCCGACACTGAAGGTGAGGTCGTCACTGATCCTGTGAATGGTGACGGAGGTTTGCGGGTAGGACAAAAAGAACAGACAGATGATACACACCCAGAATACCCACCAGGTAACCGTGTCGCCGCCCCACTTATCGGAGAACCATCCGCCCAGGGCGCGGATCACTCCGGAAGGCAAAACGAAAATCAGCGAAATCAGGGCTGCCTGCTTCAGTTCCAGGCCATACTCCGCCATGTAGTATTTCGGCAGCCACAGTGACAGGGCCACAAACCCGCCAAAAACGAAATAGTAGGCGAGGCCATAGCGCCACACCCGGGTTTCAGTAAGCGCTTTGAACTGTTCGCCAATGGAGGGGAAACTGGCATTGCGCCGGCGATCCTCGAGTTGCGGGTCGTTGTAGGTAAAGAACAGAAAAACGAAGGCCATCACCAGCATCGCGATCGAGTAGACCACGGGCACGGCGCGCCAGCCCGCGGCCACGATGATCAGCGGCGCGACAAAAATATTCAGCGCCGCACCGGCGTTGCCGGCGCCGAAAATGCCCATCGCAAAACCCTGCTGTTTTTTGCCGAACCAGGCCGAGGTATAGGCGATGCCGATGGCAAACGAGCCGCCCGCCAAGCCCATGCAAAGACCGATCAGGAGGTATTGCCAGAACTGGGTGGCAAAGTGCAGTCCATAGGTTGCCACGGCGACCAGCAACATCTGTATAAAGTAAACCGTGCGCCCGCCGAAGCGGTCGGTGAGGAAGCCGAGCGGCAAGCGCACCAGCGAGCCGGTCAGGATGGGGGTGGCGATCAGCAGCCCAAACTCGGTTTCACTCAGTCCCAGTTCGCCCTTGATCTTGATCCCGATGACGGAAAACATGGTCCACACGGCAAAGTTCACCGTAAAAGCCAGTGTGTTCATGCTGAGGACGGAGAGCTGTTTCTTCTTGTCGTACTGGTATTCGTGCGGGGTGGTGGTCATTTGATTTTCTCTGTCCCGCGAGTTCCTTCTGGGTTCTTCCGGGTCGCGGATTAGTTTGCATCGACTGACACTTGGCCCAACATAGAACCAACTCAATGGACTGTCAATTCCATTGAAATACGGGCCGCGTAATCGTCCGCAACAGCGGTTACACTATGGCGATGTACCTGAGCCGACCCGCCGAATACGCCCTGCGGGCCATGAGCTACATGGCCCGCCTGGATCCGGAAAAGAGGATCCGGACTCGTGATCTTTCCAAGGCGGTTGACGTGCCGGCGGCTTTCCTTTCCAAGATCATGCGAAGGCTGACCGACCAGGGGATTCTCGACGCGAAAAAAGGGCACCATGGCGGGTACGTGCTCGCAAGACCGCCCGCGGAAGTCAGGTTCATCGATATCCTGCGGGCGGTTGAGTTCGAGCCGTCGGTGGACCATTGCCTGTTTGGGTTGGGCAATTGCGACGTGCAGAACCCGTGCCCACTGCACCGTGAGTGGAGCATTCTCAAGGGCCATATCGAGCAGTGGGCCAAGTCGCATACACTGGCCGAGTCACCCAAGGAACTCAGATCCTCCCGGCAAAAGCGACAGTCGCTCCGGTCGGCGAAGGTAACTGCCTAGGCTTCCCAGCTGTCCGTCGTCAGGTTCGCTTAAGGACTCCGAAAGGGATGACTCAAGGTTCCTGTCGATAGGGCAAGAAAAAGCCCCGGGCGTGGTTACCCGGGTTTTGGAGACTCCGGATGACGTGGGCGGAGCCTATGGTTGGTGTCGGGCGTCTCGCTGGTACTCGGCGCCTTTGAGTTCGAGAATCCCGGGGCTCGCCTGACCCTGACAGGGGTCAGACCTTTTAGCCTAACGCTTGCGCTGGCTGTTCTGAAAGTCAAAGGCCTCGACGCACTCAGGAAGGTCGTAAAACAGTGGTGCGCGATTTCCTGACTGCGCTCCGAAGTCGGCATAAAAGGCCTCGCAGGATCTTCGGTCAGGCTGTTCCTTGTTCTTCACGCACTCCCCGATGAACTTCTCGCGCATTGGGGCCAGTTTCGCTTCGCGGGCCATTTCGCAGGCCCGGTCGAGTTGCGCCTGTGTCTGCTCGCTACTCCGATCCGCCATCGATTCGTTGGTCAATACGAGCAGCACGGACAGCAACAACAGTAGCTGGCGCACAATGAACTCCGTTGTCTTGCTCATGAGGCCTCCCAGGGTACCCGATCCGTTACGCGGTTTGAGCTCATGGTGCAGAAAGTGTCGGCTGCGCGCAAGCAATCTGCCCAGCGGCAGCACGGTCACCCAGTCGATGCATGGGCGCTTCCTGTGGAGCCAACGATGCATGGACGAGCCAGCTAGCGCGGGCAGAAAATGCAACCCGGGCAAGGATGCCCGGGTCACATCGACTCCGGAGTAAGAATGCGGAGTCTGACGATAAGAACCTGTCTCGCGGCTATTCGGCGCTTTTCAGGTCCGGCACCTTCGTGGTAGCGGTGGACTCACGGCTTCCACCATCGGTCGGATCGCCGGTCCAGCCCAGGGCCGCCCAGTCGATCGTATCGGAGGCATGGCAGTCTTTACAGCCGCCGCCTTGGTCCATGTAGCCCAGCGCATGTTCCGCTGGCGCCACTTCATGGTTCACCGAGAGCAACATTTCGGTCGCGCCGAAGGCATATGTGCCACTGAAATTCTGACCGGTAAACGCTGCGCCGTCCTGCAGAGCGAGCTTCCATTCGTACTTGGCCCAGTAGGGATTCGGGCCGCTCAGCTTGCCGAACAGGTGCGGAACCAGCACGGTGTGGGTATTGGGATCGAGCGCCATTATGAGTAAATATTAATATTCTAATGTATGACCTATATCATTGAAAATAAAAGATAATTATTCAGCACTGGGTATGAATTATCTGTATATTTTTTTAGACTTTCAAAGAATTAATTTGATTATTGCCGGCTTTAATGAGTTATCGCTAATTAACCTGTCCGAGTAGACATGCGGAAGGGCGAGGTGCTATTTCCGAATTGAACTGGACGCGAATTTCGCCGACCATAGCCGAAGGGCGAATTCAAATAGGACATGGATGAGGAGATTGGCGTCATGGCTACTGTTGAAAACGTAATACTGGGCATCACGGCGTCCGCCGGGAAGCCCGGTTACAGCGACATCGCATATTCCTACGAGTTGCATCCGGGCGAGTCCGACGCTGCCGAAGAGCGCACATATACGGTGAGCGTGGGCCTGTGGGGCGAGGACGTGTTCGATGATGACGTGCTTGCCGTGGACCTGGATGAGCACACGGTCAAATTTTCCCGCACGGCCCCGGGCGAGCCGTTGAAGGTTGCGCGCGTGTTCGAAGTCGAAACCAAGCTGCTGGACGAGGACGTAGTCGGTGACGACGAGGTCTACCTGGTTGTTGAAGCCCGTACGGATTCCCATACAGAGCTGGCTTTGGAGGAACGGGTCAGCGGCAAGAGCAATGTCGTTATTGGCGACTTCTGAGCCGAGGCCAGGCCGGTTTACCGTATCGGCCTGTCACTGCTGATGGGTGACGCGAGAGAAAGTTCATCATGACTGGATTGCCGAGCTTTGTTCCGTTCCTTCTGGCAGTTGGTGCAGCGGCATTTGTACTCGGTGGTTCAGTGGATGCGGCGGAGCCGCAAGGCGCGTCCGGGAACCGGTCCCTGGCGGGGCAGATGTGCCCCAAAGGCTCATATGTCATCGGGTTTGATTCCGAGTCCAACATCGTGTGCAGCGAGCTATGCGGCAATGGCGTCCTGGATACGGGTGAAGCCTGCGATGACGGGAATTCGGCCGCTGGAGACGGTTGCTCTGCGACCTGTCAAACGGAGGGCATGTCGCCGGCCGGGCAGAGCGCGGCAGTTGCCCCGGCAACCGCCGCAGGAGTGGCGGGCGGTCTTTCTTCAATCGCGACCCTGGCTATTTCGGATATCGAGCCATCGTCAGTGATGTACGGTACCCGCGAGCTGGCGGTCACGATCAGTGGCACCGGCTTTGACGCCGATTCCGTCATCGTGTTCGCGGGTAAAACCTATCAGCCTTCGGTCAACCCGGCTGGAACCCGGCTGGATGTCACGCTGGCCACTCGCAATCTCAGTATGGGCACCTACGCGATAACGGTCTCCAGTGGTTCCGGGCTGCAACAAACGCGCAAGAAGGCCTTGACCGTTTTTTGATCACCTGTTGGCAAAGGACTCCAGACGCTCGATGACGTCCGCGGGCTGCACCAGGTCCATGACGCCCGGCTCCTCGATACGGTGACCCCAGCGCAATTCCGTGGCTTTCTTGTCCCTGAATTTTCGGGCCGCTTCCTCGTACCGGTCAACGCAGAGGTCGAGGCTGTTCCAGGGGCCTGAGCGACGCGACCAGGTGGCGGCATAAAGACCGAGCACCGCGGTGCCGAGCGCTGAAGCGATGTGCGCGGGCCCGGCGTCGGGCGTGAGCACCAGGTCGACACGCTGCAGCAGTGCCTTGGATTGCTCCAGCGTGTCCTTGCCGACCAGGTTCAGGCACGGTTCCTGCATCATGATTTCGATGGCCTGCGCAGTGCTGCGCTCCAGTTCGCTGGGGCCGCCGGACAGCACCACCCGCATGCCGAACTGCGCGGCAGCGTAGTCAGCGACGGCCGCGTAGTATTCAGGCCGCCAGTTGCGCAGTGCGTGGCTGGAGCAGGGGCTGATCAACAACGTCGATTGCTCGCCCGGGAGTTGTTCCGCTGCCCATGCCTGCGCGGTCGCGGCGACGGGCAGGTCCCAGCGCGGCGTTGCAACCTCGATGCCGAGTGCGCGGGGAAATTCCAGGAAACCCTGCACCTGGTGCTGGAAGGGGATGGCGGCGACCTGGAAGTTGCTGAACCAGTGGTGGAAGTCCCTCGAGCGGCCGCGGTCCCAGCCCAGCCGGATCGGGGCTTTGATCAGCCGACTGAGCAGGTTCGCGCGGGCAGCGACCTGCATGTGCAGCAGCACGTCGAAGTGCCGGCCCTGCAATGCCGCGCGCAACTTGCCGACCTCGGCCCAGCCGCCGCGTTTGTCGAACACGATAAACTCCACACCCTCGACGCCGTCGAGCAGGCGGCGCTCCAGCTTGCCTATGATCCAGGTGATGCGGGTGCCGGGCCAGTGGCCCTGGATAGCCCGCATCACCGGCAGCGTATGCGTGGCGTCACCGAGGGCCGAGAGCCTGAGGATGCAGAGGTTTTCCGGTGGGTGGTCGAGTGGCAGCAAGGGCGATCCCGGGCAACAAAGGTCGAATTGACGTGTATTGCAGTCAACAGCACAATAGCCGCGAGTGAAAATCCGCAGCCAAAAGCATAAATCCCAGCTCATTGTATATGATGCCGATCGCGTTCAGGAGCCCGACCCGCTGCTGTTCGATTCCGGCTACTGGAAGCGCGAAGGCCGGCTGGCCGGTCATGCGGTCGGCCGTGGCAGCGCCCTTCTGCTGGATACGGAATTCGGTCCCGCGGTGTTGCGGCAATATCTGCGCGGCGGCTGGCCAGCGCACATCAGCCGTGATCGCTATCTTTTCACGGGCTTCAACCGCTCCCGCCCCCTGGCCGAGTTCCAGATGCTGGTGACCTTGTCCGGCATGGGGTTGCCGGTACCGCGGCCGCTGGCTGCCCTGTGTCGGCGGCATGGCCTGTTTTACCGCGGCTGGTTGTTGATGGACCGCATACCGCGCGTGCAGACCCTGGCGGACGTGCTCGCCGAGCGTTCGGAAAGCCCGGAACTTTGGCGGCGCGCCGGCGAGACCATTGCCCGCTTTCACCGGGCCGGCGTGGTGCATGCGGACCTGAACGCCCGCAACATCCTGGTTGCCGAAGGCGATGTCATCCACCTGGTCGATTTCGATCGCGCTCGAATCACCGCGGATGGCAGCGGGGCATTCCGTGCCAATCTCAGCCGGCTTCGTCGCTCACTGGAGAAGCTCTGGCCGCCGTCGGTTAGCGAAAAATTGACGACCTGCTGGGCTGACCTGCTGTGCGGTTATTACGGCACCGCGGCGCCATCGTGAGCCACCGACCAC
>Ga0209536_100006139_pt1 | contig 18465 bp, 18 predicted proteins | sample DeeMarSeWOR28_12_FD_187461 | JGI IMG/M metagenome (GOLD analysis project Ga0209536, IMG submission 187461) | Marine sediment microbial communities from White Oak River estuary, North Carolina - WOR-2-8_12 (SPAdes) (version 2) | ecosystem: Environmental > Aquatic > Marine > Intertidal zone >... | reverse complement strand
ATTTCAGTGACGAAATATTTAAAAACAAAAAAGATCTTGTTCAGGTCTATCTGGGAGTCATTCAAAACAGAAATATTGAAATTGACGGATACAAATGGCCCATCGACACGTTGATTGTCGCTACAAGTAATAATTCTGAATTCAACCGCTTTATGGCTGAAAAAGAAGAGGCCCCCATTGTTGACCGGTGCCGTGTCTGTTATGTGTCACACAATACGAATTATAAGCTGCAGCAAGATCTCACGTCATACGCTATTGGGAGCGATATCAAAACGACGATCAACAAGGAACCGCTTCACAAAGATCCCAACTTGAATTATGCAGCTTCGGTGGCAGTGGTTCTTACCCGCCTTCCCCGATCGGAAAAACTAACCCCTATTGAAACAATGAAACTGGCTGCCGGTGAAGTGGCCGGTGAAAAAAGCATCAAAACCCTGGCTGAGGTCATTGACACCTTAAACCAGGAGCCGGATATTACAAAACGGTTTGGTCAAAAGGGCTTGGGCCAGCGGAATTTAGGCCGGGCCATTCAATTGATGATTGAAAGCTCTGACACCAATGAAGGCAAATGCATGTTTGCATATGACATTTACAAGGCACTGGAAAGGGTTGTCCTCGATTATGTGACAGATGCCAATGACCGGGCAAAGTTTTTGGATGATCTCAAAACCGCAAAAGGGATGTATCGCGAACGCGTGATGACGGAGATGTTCAACGCTTATATGGACGAGCCCTTGGCCATTCGAAAAGATGTGATGAACTATGTGAATATGATCATTGGGATTGATGCTGAAAATTTGGGGCCCGACAAAATGTGGAAATACAAGGATCCTCAGACCGGAGAGCTTCAGGCCATGAGAATCGATGAGCGTTATATCAAAAGTATTGAAGAAAGACTGGGGCTCAAGACGGAAGAACAGCGTGAAACTTTTAGAACTTCCATTCGAAAGATCTATGGCCAAAAGATCGCCGTGGATCCTAATTATGATTTCATGGATAATCTTGAGCTGGTTAAGGCGGTTACCGATGTTCGGCTTAAATCCGATATTGCTGGCGCAGGCAGTCTGATCGGTGCACTGGCCAATCGCACCAATGAAGAAAATCAGAAACTCTATGATCGTATGATTGTGACCATGCTAGAAAAGCTCAATTACTGTAAGACATGTGCACAAAAGACCATCGAATATTTTTGTACCCAAGAAGATGAAAATTAATGAGCATGAATGATGACATCCTGGCATATTACCAAAAATTGAAAAGAAAAGGCCTGAACCCCGGACAGGAGGAAAAAATCCTTTCCGAACTCCAAGGCGACCGGAGCCATGAGATTGCTCCAATGCCGGCCGAAGCGAAAGATACCGCGTCTGATTCTCTTTGCAGTGTCTATGCTTACAATGATCTTTGTAAATTGCAGAATATGAGTTCACCGCAAAGCACTTATATCAATCGCTTGCGATCCATCGATGAACTGCTGGATAGGGACAAACAAAGAGAAAAAGACGGTTTTCCTCGGAAAATTCGGGTGGGTCGGATGGTAAAGCCGGGAAAGGGCGACAGGGACAAGATCGTTGTGGTCCCCACCACCGTCGAAGAAAAATTTATTCATGACAAGAGACTTAACACTTCGGAAGAGGGGTCGTCCGGCGGATCCGGTGACGGAGAAGAAGGAGAGGTTATTCATGAACAGCCGGTACATGATCCGGAGATCCAGGGAGGCGAAGGGTCTGGTGAAGGAGACGGCGGACAGCATGACATGGAATCGAACGCTTATGACTTGGGCAAAATCCTTACCGAGCATTTTGAACTCCCCAATCTAAAAGACAAGGGTAAAAAACGTTCGCTTACCCGATACACCTATGACTTAACCGACAAAAATCGAAGATTCGGACAGATTATCGATAAAAAAGCAACCTTGCGAAAAATTATGGAAACCAACATCATCTTAGGGAATCTGCCCGATATCGGTTGTATTGATCCCACCGGTTTTCTGATTTCACCGAGTGACAGAATCTATCGAATCCTCTCACGTGAAAAGGATTACGACTCACAGGCGCTGGTCTTTTTCCTGCGGGATTACTCTGGCTCCATGCATGGCAATCCGACCCGGCTGATCGTGTCACAACATGTCCTGATATACAGCTGGCTTTTATATCAGTATGCCATGCAGGTCGAATCCCGCTTCATTCTCCATGACACCGAAGCCAAAGAAGTCGATGATTTTTACACCTATTACAACTCCAAAGTCGCCGGCGGAACACGGGTGGCATCCGCATTTCGTCTGGTAAACGACATCGTAGAAAAAGAGAATCTGGCGGCCGATTATAATATCTACATATTTCATGGAACCGACGGTGACGATTGGGACACCGAGGGCAAAGAGTTCATCCCTGAGCTTAACAAAATGCTGACCTATGCCAATCGAATCGGAATCACCATTGCCGAACATTCAAACAACGCCGTTAAGAATACCGAGGTTGAAAGATATCTCAAAAAATCGGAGCTCCTGGATGAAAAACCGAAGTTGCTCCGGCTCGACGTTATGAAGGAGGATGCTGACGAATCTCGTATCATCGAAGGAATTAAAAAGCTCATTTCATAATGAAACTCATTGATCAACATACCAAAAAAATGATGGAAGGCTGTAAGGACAGAGCACGGGAAGCCGGTCTTTGTTTCGAAGATGAAACACTGGAGTATATTGTAACAAACCGTGATCTTCTGGAACTCACCCCAAAAGTGATGATTCCGACACTTTACGATTATTGGGTTCATGAAGTTGAAGTCCTAAAGGAGAAAGGCAGATACGAACTCTACCCCGGGAATCCTTATGAAACCGTAATCAATACTCGACCGGCCATTTCCTTTTACAACGATAATAACCCAGATTGGCTGAACGTAATGATATTTTATCATGTGCTTGCCCATATCGATTTTTTTCAGAACAATCTCTTTTTTCGCCATACCTGGGACGATGACTTTACCGGACAGGCCCTTTCGGACAAACGACTTATTGCAAAGCTGAGATCTGAAAAGGGAAGATGGGTCGATTATATTATCGAATTTACCCGTGGTATTGACAATCTCGTTGGATATCATGGTGAACTTTCCCGAATGAACTGCCCATTGCCTGAAGACCGATCGAAACGACTCGACTACTATTTCGATGTTTTTTTACAGGCAGTCAAGAAAGTAAAAATTCATGAATATATGAAAGAAATTAATCGATATAATGAATGCATGACCACAAATGGTGATCTCGGAGAAAAGACGTTCTTTTCAGATGTAAACAAGAAACACCCTGAATTTGAAGCGGTTTTTAAAAAACACCTCAAGGAGAACAACAACGTTAAGTTGGATATTATACAGTTTTTAATCAAACATTCAGATGTGTTAAAAAAGGATGACAACCGATGGATGATATCCGTGATGCAAGTCATCCGCAAAACGTCTTTGTTTTTCCAGCCTCAGATCAGAACCAAAATTATGAACGAAGGCTGGGCCAGTTACTGGCATGAAAACCTTTTTTTAAAGGATAACCGTATCAACGGGAATGAAGTAGAATTTGCCCGGGTCAATGCCGGCGTTACATCTTTACTCCGTGTGGGACTCAATCCCTATGCTTTAGGGATGCGTCTGTTTCAATACATTGAGGACATGGGCGATAAGGGGAAATATGACTTGGAATTCCGAAAGATCAATGATGCGGATAAAAGAAAAAAATACAATAAAAATACCGGTAAAGGAAAAGACTTTATTTTTAAAGTTCGCGATAATTTTTGTGATTTCATGTTTATCAACACCTTTGTTGATCAGGATTTTGTCTCCCAAAATAAGCTGTTTGTTTCAGGCCGGAGATTGAATCCGGCAAAAATGGTCTGGGAGTACACCGTCAAAAGCCGTAAAGTCGAGGACTACCGTCAAATGTTGATTGACAGCCTGTATCATCCACCCCATATTGAAATCGATGAGGAAAAAATTAAAGACAATACGCTCTATCTGATTCACCATTTCGAAGGAAAACCGCTGGTCAAAGAGTTCATTGCAAATACGATGATGGGGATTGAATATCTTTGGGGCGGGCCGGTTCAGTTGGAAACAAGCGAAGTTGTTTCGGTCCCGATGCCTCAGGATACGAGCTTGACTTCGGGTTTTTCAGCACCCCAAAAGCAGGAGATCAAAGAACAGGAAGTGAAATGGGAGCGGGTGCTGTACACCATGGAAAATAGAAAGATTTCCAAAAAGATCATTTAACAGTCGAATTCGGGTCAAACCATGAGCAGCATTAAAAATGCAATTAAAAATATAAACCGCAGCATGACCACCGGAAACCGACGTTCAACCATTTCCTTTGAGGAATTTCTCGAGATACTCACTCAAAAACCGACGGTGGTGATACGAAATGCTTTCCAAGTCTTTCACGATATGATTAAAACCTATGTTGGCGAAGGCCACAACGAATATCCGGATGATCCCGAGTCCATCGGTTTTGTTCATTATGATTGCAGTCAACTCTTTATCCGAGGCACCGACACCCCATTTTTTGCCGACAGACTTTTTGCAAACCGCTTGATCAATCTCGTTGAAGCCCTAAAACGCGGTGCCCAACAAAATAAGATCTATATTTTTGAGGGTCCACATGGCTGCGGCAAAAGTACTTTTTTGAACAACCTGCTTAAAAAATTCGAAGAATACACCAATACCGAAGAGGGGTTGCGTTTTGAAACGGTTTGGAGGTTGGACCGGAATATTTTGGGGACCCCGGTTGATAGGGGGCCGATTCAATTATTTGAAAAGCTGCTTAAAACCCAGGATACCACTTTGGAGGAACCGAATCGTTCATATAGATCAAATCTGGTGCTGGATTCGGGAGATAACACCATCGAAGTGCCCTGTCCAAGCCATGACAACCCGATATTGATCATTCCCAAGGATCATCGCCGGGCATTTTTCGATGACCTGTTTAAAAATGATGAAATAAAATGGAACCTTTTTACTGAAAAAGAGTATGAGTGGGTGTTTAGAGATCATTCCTGTACCATTTGCAGTTCTTTGTTTCAGGCGTTGTTAAACAAGCTGAAAAATCCCCTGAAAGTATTTAAAATGCTATATGCCAGGCCCTATAGGTTCAATCGACGGATCGGTGAAGGCATCAGTGTCTTCAATCCAGGTGATAAGCCTTTGAAACAGGACCTCTATAAGAACGACATACTCCAAAGTCGGATAAACCACCTTTTAAAAGACAGCAACCAAGTTAAATACTATTTTTCGCGATATGCAAAGACCAACAACGGCATTTATGCCCTTATGGATGTCAAAAACTATAATGAAGATCGTTTGATCGAGCTCCACAACATCATTAGTGAAGGCGTTCATAAAGTTGGAGATATTGAGGAAAATGTCAATTCCCTTTTTCTGGCGCTGATGAATCCCGAAGATAAATCAAAGTTGAAAGATTTTCAGTCGTTTTCAGATCGCATCGAATCCATTACGATTCCCTACGTTCTAGATCTGAATACGGAAGTTGAAATTTACCGAAATATTTTTGGTAAGCATATCGATGATTCCTTCCTTCCCAGGATCCTGCACAATTTTGCCAGGATTATTATCTCATCACGGCTGAATACCAAATCAGAAGCACTGTTGGAATGGATCGGCGATCCGAATAAGTACAGTCAATACTGTGATGAGAATCTGCAGCTGCTCAAGATGGAAATTTACACCGGATATATACCCCCATGGCTTTCAGAAGAAGATCAAAAAAAATTTACGGCAAAACGACGTCGAAAAATCATAGCCGAATCGGAAACAGAAGGGGCCCACGGCTTTTCCGGTCGGGATTCGATTAAAATCTTTAATGAGTTTTATTCCACTTATGCCAGAGAGGATAAGCTTATCAACATGTCGACCCTGAATAAATTTTTTACAAAATACCGCAAAGAACTGAATACTTCCATTCCCAAAGGTTTTTTGGACTCTTTGCTGAGGATGTACAACTATACGATTTTACAGGAAGTTAAAGAGTCACTCTATCTTTACAATGAAGAACAAATTTCAATGGACATACAAAAATATCTGTTTGCCATTAACTTTGAAACAGGGTCTCATGAAACATGCCGTTTTACCGGAGAAAAAATGAAAATTACCGAGGAGTTTTTTGAGACCATTGAAAATTATCTGCTAGGACCGAAGGCAGACAAAATTAAACGTGTCGCTTTTCGAAAAGACACCCAAAATGAATATGCATCCAAGACCTTGACCCAAGAAATCATACTTGAGGGGAAACCGATTACGGACACAGCGCTTTATCAATCATTGCACGACCGATATGTATATCATCTCAAGGAAAAGGTGCTGGATCCCTTTTTAGACAACGAAAATTTTCGTCGTGCCATTAAAGATTACAACAAAAAAGACTTTAAGACTTATGATAAAAGGATTCGAGGCGAGGTTGAATATTTAATCAACAATCTGTGCAAAAAGTATCTTTACACCGAGCAAGGTGCAAAAGAGGTCTGCATGTATGTTATTGACATGGATCTTGCTAAAAAGTTTTCGAATCCTTAAAATTGCCATGCTTTCGAAACTTCTAAATATTCTCAAAAGATCTCATCCTGAAGGCATCTTTAAAGCCTTCGCAACCATATGATTTTACGTTAAATTTTTTTGACCAACCGCTATTTACCATTGTTTTTTGAATTAAGTGTACGAAACTTGAGTTTTTAATTGATGATGATTGCTATAACAGTTTGAACCCATTTGTCAGCTTCGTAAATTCTGACTCTGAGATCTGCGTCCAGGGGGAAATGGGATCAAATTGAAGATAAGATTTTACATTTGGTGAAAAAACTTTTCCAGCTGTTAAATTCGGTTTTTTCATTACATATTTAAAATTTTCACCTAAATCCAGAATTAAATCCAGGTCGTCATTTTCTTCCAAAAGCTCTACAAGCAGCATATTCTGCACGAGACCACTACCTTTTAAACGTTTTTTACCATCCCTTCCGGTATAAACCTCGATGGACGTTCTCTCCAGTGATGCAGCCGTATTGTCGTTTGCTACCAAAAAAGCCTGATCGACTAAATATGTGGCGTTTTCAAATGGAATCCACTCACTCAACAGTATTCTCTTTTCTAATGGGTTTCAGTAGCGTATTGATATGTATTAAAGGTGCAAACCTTTACTCAACTTCAATTTCACAGCTTTTATTCAGATGAACAAAAAAGAAATAGATTGAAGCAAGTAATGCCGGAACAGCCAGCAAGAATCCAAAGAAAGGCAGAACCGTGATGCCGCTCAACATGAAACCTGCTGCTACAAAAAGGAAAAACAACCCGAGTCCTGATTTTGAAATCCGTTCGATAATGCATATATTTTTCATGAGATCACCTCATCAATCATTTCATGTGTTATCATTTATAATATTCTGGTACTGACACCGTTTGGTATTAACGACGACTTGGAAAAGGGTAATACCTGTATAAAGAAAGTCAAGGAAATATTTCATACAACAGCTACCTTGCTAGGATTTAAGTAACCATTAGAAAATTTTTAAATTATGAAGCATTATGGTTGAAATATTTTGGAGGAAGGCATTCAGGAAATGAATTTCAACAAAATCAAGGTGTGTATTTTTGATGTGAACGGGGTGCTGATTGATTCAAATCTGGCCAATGCCAAAGCCATGGGCAAGGCCTTTTCAGATAATTCCGCCATTCAAAACCGAATTGCCGAGCTTTACCTTACACTCACCGGTATTGACAGGGGAAGCAAAATTCGCAAAGTTCAAGCGCAATTTTTTGGAAAGCTTCTCGGAGAGACAGAATTTAGGCTTTACTGGGAAAGATTGATAAATTTAACTCGTAAAGCCATGTCCAGTGCACCGTTGACCGATGGGTGTAAGGACATTTTGGCGGTACTTGGGAGACTGAAGATAACCCGAATCGCACTTTCAAATACACCACTTTCAGAATTAAAGGGGATTCTGAAAGCTCAAAAACTTGACCTTCTGCTTGACATCATTCGCGGGGGAGGAGACTGGCCAAAAACCGAATCACTGGCCCGACTTCTGGACGAATTTCAACTCGATCCAGCAACCTGTATTTTCATCGGCGATGGAAAAGGAGATTTGTTTGCAGCCCGATATACAAAGGTGCCATTTGTCGCTATCGATCCGGATACCGGAGAATTCGAAGGAGAAAATGGATTCGATGGCCCCTATAGAAACTTGGCGGAATGGGGAAAGAAACAACTCGTGTTATGATTCTGCTGATATCGACTTTAAATCAATGCGATACTGTGATATTCAGATAATGTCGTACCTGATTTTTGCAAGCATGTTACGCTCGTTTTACAACGCATTCAAATTACTTAAGAATAGATTGAGGTTATACAATGAAAGTGGAGGGAAAAGACTTGCGCCCCATTTGGTTGGATAAAGATTCTAAAACGGTAAAGGTCATCGATCAGCGACTGCTTCCCCATAATTTGGTTGTTGCCGATCTTAGGACGGTTGATGATATTATAACGGCCATAAAAGAGATGTATGTTCGAGGGGCTCCGCTAATCGGTATTACAGGGGCCTATGGTGTGTATCTCGCGACATTGAACTCGCCGGTGAAAATTATTGAAGACCGTTATCTGAAAAAGGAATGCGACAGGTTAAAATCAGCCAGACCAACAGCGGTAAATCTTTCCTGGGCTGTGGATAAGGTTTGCTCAGCGGTGTTCAAAATATCGGATGCTTCAGATAAGATCAATACCGCTCGAAAAGAAACTGAAAAAATTGTCGAGCACGAAGCTGAAAACTGCCGAAAGATTGGCGAATTCGGGGTCGATTTGATCGAAGACATCAGTCGAAGAAAAAATAGCGAAACCGTCCATTTGCTAACCCATTGCAATGCCGGATGGCTGGCCTGTATCGAATATGGTACGGCTACTGCGCCGATGTATGCAGCATATGATAGAGGGATCGATATCCACGTATGGATTGATGAAACCAGACCCCTAAACCAGGGTGCAAGGCTGACCGCCTGGGAGTTGGGCAAATACGGCATACGCCACACGGTTGTCACCGACAATGCCGGCGGCCATCTTATGCAACACGGCCTGGTGGATATGGTGATTGTCGGTACCGACAGAACCACTTATACCGGAGACGTTGCCAATAAAATTGGAACGTATCTCAAAGCGCTTGCAGCCTGGGACAACAACATCCCTTTTTATGTTGCCCTTCCTTCCAGCACATTCGATTGGACGCTTAGAAATGGAATAAAAGAGATTCCCATCGAAAAGCGCCATCCGGATGAAGTTCGCTATGTCCAGGGCATGGTTCAGGGGAAGATTTTAGACATTCTGATTACGCCTGAATCCAGTCCGGCCGCAAATTTTGCTTTTGATGTGACACCAGCCAGACTGGTAACCGGTTTTATCACTGAGCGAGGAATTTGCAAAGCCTCTGAAAAAGAAATTCTCCGGTTGTTTCCCGAAAAGAAAAATCCTTGACTTTTTTTGTTCCAGCCCCTTAAATCGTTTTATGTTGACCGAACTGGATAAAAGAATTATCGCTTCAATTCAGGGAGATATCCCGATGACCGAGCGGCCGTATTTAGAAATTGCCGAAAATTTGGGTATTTCTGAAGATTTGCTCCTAAAAAGCCTGAAAAAACTTTGTGATAAAGGGGTGATCCGACGGTTTGGCGCAACACTACGCCATCAACAATCAGGATATGAAGCCAATGCGATGGTGGCATGGCAGGTTGATGAAAACGATATCGATACGGTGGGCAAAAAGGTGGCCTCTTTTCGTGCGGTATCCCATTGCTACCGAAGAAATCCCAGAGACGATTGGCCATATAATCTGTATACGATGATCCATGCCAAAGATGAGGCTTCCTGCCTGAAAATTGCCCGCAATATTTCCGAAAAAACATCCATCGACAACTACACTCTTCTTTTCAGTCGCGAGGAATTAAAAAAGACATCCATGGAATATTTTCCAACGGATGATTATGATTAAACATTGAAATATTAGTGAAATCCGATCGCCCTCATATCCTTTTGATCAATCCATGGATCCATGATTTTGCTGCCTATGATTTCTGGGCCAAACCCATGGGACTTCTATCCCTTGCATCGATACTGCGATGTCATGGATTCAAAATTTCCTATATCGACTGCCTGGATCGCTTTCATCCCCAGGCATCTCCGACCGACCCTTATGCCCGATTCGGCAAGGGCCCGTATCTTAAAACCCGTATAACAAAGCCATCCGGATTGGCCGATATACCCCGGCATTTTTCCAGATACGGAATCCGCAAAACATGGTTCAAAAAAGATCTTCTTTCCATTGAACGGCCTGATCTTGTGCTCATGACATCTATGATGACCTATTGGTACCCGGGGGTAAAGGAGACCATCGCGGTGGTCAGAGAGATTTTTCCGGATGTGACCATTATACTGGGAGGTATATATGCCAGCCTCTGTTATGAGCATGCGATAAGCCATTCAGGCGCAGATCGGGTGGAAACGGGAATTGGAGAGGAATATATTCTCGAGAGAGTGGGTGAGAATACGGGTGTGACGGTTTCCCCGGAATTTGATCCTGCGGATTTGGACACCTACCCTTATCCTGCATTTGAGCTTCAAAATAAGACGCCCTACATACCGTTGCTGACGTCAAAAGGATGCCCTTTTTTCTGTAAGTACTGTGCGTCCCACTTTTTAAATCCTAAAAGAATGTTACGTAGTCCGGAATCTTTGGTAGAAGAGATTAAATACTGGCATGAGCGATTTGATGTAGAAGATTTTGTGTTTTACGATGATGCACTTCTTGTGGATATAGAAAAACGTGCAATCCCCATGTTCGAAGGCATTATCAATTCAAATCTCAACATCCGCTTTCACACACCCAATGCAGTTCATATTCGGGGGATTTCAAGATTAACCGCCCAATTGATGTATCGTGCCGGTTTCGAAACACTTCGCCTCGGACTCGAAACAGCGGCATTTGATACCAGAGAAGAATTGGATACCAAGGTAACGGAGGAAGAATTTAAGCGGGCGTTGACATGTCTGAAGTCGGCGGGATTTCATCAAAAAAAGATCGGTGTCTATCTGTTGGTCGGTCTGCCTGAACAAGACATGGCGTCCATTGAGAATTCAATAAACATCGTCCGGCAAAACAACGTTACACCCGTAATGGCCTATTACACACCGATACCTCACACGACGCTGTGGCCTAAGGCGGTTGCTTCCTCCCGCTACGATCTGGAGTCAGACCCCATTTTTACAAACAACGCCATACTCCCCTGTCAGAAGAAACCCTTTTCATGGGAAACGATCTCGCGCCTAAAACATCTGACGGGTAGTTGAATTCTCAACATTCAATCTTCATTATTTTCATTTTTTAATAAGATATCTATGATTTTAGGGATATAATCATCCGCTTTGCTGGCTGCGAATCTGCATGATGCTGCAGCCCGATGTCCTCCCCCTTCAAACGCCGAAAGCATCACCCCGACATTCACCTGACAATTTCGATTAAAGATACTGTGCCCCACACTAACGGCAACCCTTTTTTTATCTTTGTCATCATAGCGAATTTTAACACTTACCACCGCTTCGGGAAACAGTGAGTAGACCAAAAAACGATTGCCAGTGGGCACTTTGTCGAATACGCGGAAATCTGTAATCGATACATGATCTTGGAGTATTGTATGTTGTTTTAAGAGGTCTTTATAGATTTTATTCTTTTCAACAGCCGCATCACATCGCGCTTTAACTTCGGAATCTTTGAGGACCTGATCGATTTTAGATTTTCTGAGCAGATGCACAAGCCGATTCCAGTAGCGTTCGTCATATTCGTCACGTCCCAAAACCGTCATGGAGAGCAATACAATACCGTACTTTTCGGGATAAAGGACTTCATCCAGGGATAAATCTGCAGAATCTATTTTATCGGTTTCTTTAATCAATTCATTGTAATCGTGTTTGAATCGGTCCTTATAATGATTAAAAATAACACCGGCTGCTGAAGGGGCTATTTTAAACGCACCTTCGAATGGTTTGTCGATTTTGTTGGTATGATGATGGTCAAACCACAACGTACAACGGTCATCATGCGGAAGGTTTGCGATGATATCCCCCTGCAGAACATTTACCATGCCCCTTTGCATGTCATTGGGTTCAACCCATTTCACGGGTTCTGTTATGTCTTCCACTTCATATAGTAGCGCCGCGCATACAACGCCGTCGAAGTCCGGCCGGGTGATAATACGCATAATCTTGGGATCCTTTACTTCTTTTTGACGTCTTTTAAGTACTGTTCCCATTCCATCGGAAGAAAATGCCTTTTGGCATTGTTACATTCCTTGCAAGCCGCAACGATGTTGCCTTTGGTGCTGTGGCCGCCGCGGGATATGGGCACAATATGGTCCATGGTCAGTTCCTTGGGGGCTGTGGAACGACCGCAGTAATGACAGATGCCTTTGGCGCAACGGCGCTTCCACCACTGAGAGCTTCTGAGTTCTCTGGCCTTGCGTCGTTCCCTGTTCATTTCTTCTTCTGTCAGATTGTAAGCAAAAGGTTCCATTTTTCGTATGTTATTGATAAAGAGACAAACCGAGACTTTGGATCCAATTCATGATTTCTTTTGTTAACAAATTATAAAATTTTTCAGATCCCCCGAGCCCCTGCCTTCCGAAAAAATAGTTTATCTCCAGAAAAAGCGGTGTTTTAACTTTTGAGTGGAATGAAAAAAGGATATCAAAACCGGCGAGATTAATCCTGGTTTGACTGCAAAAATCTTTAACAGATTCGACGGCTGTTTTTTGAAGGTCCGGGTCGGCGTCGTAATCAATCATTGCTCCTTTTGCAACATTTGACAAAAAATAATCCTTATTGCGCTGGATCCGCCAGTAAGAAATAATTGTCTGGCCGATGACAACAACCCTGAGTGAGCGGTTGTTTGAAGGTACATATTCTTGAAGGATAAATCCCTTTTGTCCGCTACTTTCATATTTTCTGGCGGTTTGTAGCACCTTTGAAAAATTTTCAGCCGATTGTATCAGATAGACGTTATCTCCATCCCCGCCCCAGTCAAATTTGAATACAAACGGAAAATCAAAATTCGGTTTTTCCAAAGAACTTCTATAATGCATGGAAAATGCATTCATATTTTGATGCATTTCGGTTTTGGGATGTGCTGCGTTTGTTTTTTGAAAAAGCTGAATCTGACCGATCTTTCCTTTGTACTTAAATTTGGCATCAAAGTTTGGAAAGACATGCTTACACGTATTGCGCGCCAATGTGTAGAGAGATTCGTGACATCCCTGGGGAAGGATGACGGCATCGGCTTCTTGAATTGCCGAAACATCGCCTGCTCCGGGCTTTCGTCCGGCACAGAGTCGATTTTTATCAGCTTCAAAACAGGGATGATAGGACAAAATCATCAGTAACCAAATCTTCGAAGGGCTTTTGTGTCTTTGCTCCAGTTTTTATGTACCCGAACAAAAAGCTTTAGATAAACCTTGGCACCTACCATTCGTTCTATCTCTTTTCGAGCCTCCGTGCCGATCATCTTTAGTTTGCTTCCGTTTTTTCCGATGATCATGCCTTTTTGGGAACTCCGTTCGACGTGAATGGTGGCGTTTATTTTTACAAGGGCACCATTTTTTTCTTCGGAGAATGTAGTGATCGTGACCGCCGTGGAGTAGGGTATTTCCTGGCCGGTGAGACGAAAAACCTTTTCTCGAATCATTTCAGCGGCAATAAAGCGTTCCGGCATATCCGTAAGGATATTTTCAGGATAATAAGGGGGGCCTTCCGGCAATAGGGGCTCCATGGTTTCAACGAGTTCATCAATTTGATTTCCCAATATGGCAGAAACCGGTATGATGGCCTCAAATGGATATTCCTTTGCCCATTTATCCATCATGGCAAGAAGGTCGGGTTTTTTAATAAGATCTATTTTATTCAGAACAAGAATCACCGGTTGTTTTATTTTTTCAAGTTTTTTCACAATAAACGCTTCGGATTCGGGATCCGGATATGCAACATCCATTATAATGAGGATGATATCGACATTCCCTAATGCTGAAAGGGCTGCGTCTACGATTCGAATATTTAAAGGACGTTTTGCCTTATGGATCCCCGGAGTATCTATGAAAATTAACTGTGAAGAAGGACGATGAACCACACCCAGTATTCGGTTCCGTGTGGTTTGTGGCTTTTTAGAGGTAATAGAAATCTTTTCGCCCATCATCTGGTTTAAAAGCGTTGATTTGCCCACATTCGGTGCACCGACGATGGCGACGAATCCGGATCTAAAATTCTTTTTTTTGTCCTGCATGTTTGACACGTTATACCCACCCCGGACAAACCGGAAATAACAAATCACAAGCTTCAAATTTTAAATAAATTCCAAACTGCAAGCTCCAAATTCTAAATACTAAGGAATCCCTTTCTTTTAAGTTTGCCAGTATGGATGAAAAATCTTTTTCAATTCGTTTGCTTTTCTTCAGGTTCATCACCTGTTTTGTTATTTGGAATTTTTACTGACTCAATGACGCCATAAATCTATACAAAATAGTTTATTAAGATAAAAAATCGTTATCGTGGTTAATGACCGATCAACCGTTCAATAGCGTTCCAAACATCATCTTTTCCCATGCGTGATTTGGCGGAAAACAGGATCAGTTCATCTTCGTTTACATTGAGGGCTTTGGCGACGGCCAAGTGTTGGTTCTTCTGTTTTATTTTAGACAGTTTGTCGCTTTTTGTCAAAATTAGAATGCTGGGAATATTGAAATAATGTAGCCAATCGATAAAATTGAGTTCCTGCATCCCAGGGATTCGGCGAATATCCATGATAAGGACCACACCTTTTAACGGTTTTCTTGTTTTAAGGTAGGTTTCAATCATGGGACCCCAAGACTTTCTAACAGATTCAGGAACCCTAGCGTATCCGAATCCTGGAAGATCGACAAAGGAAATCGTTTTGTTTATAAGAAAAAAATTAATCAGCTGGGTACGACCGGGCGTGGAACTTGTTTTAACCAGATGTTTACGGTTAACGAGAGTGTTGATCAGTGATGATTTGCCGACATTAGAACGCCCGGCAAAGGCGATTTCCGGTGAGCCCGAAGCAGGGTACTGGGATGGTTTGACGGCACTTTTAATGAATTCCGCCGAAGTTATGATCATGATGTTTTTTTTAAGATTTAGGATAGTGGATACAGGATACACGATGCCGGATGCACGATAAACATTTTGTGTCAATTATCCCATATCATGAATCTTGTATCCGGGTATCATGCATCCGGTATGTTTTTTAGATAATTCTCCAGTCTATCCATCCCCTCGGCAATATTTTCCATGGAGGTTGCATATGAAAATCTAAGATAACCTTCCCCATTTTTGCCAAAGTCAATGCCGGGTGTTACCCCCACATGGGCCCTGTCAAGAATATCAAATGCGAGCTTGTATGAATCTTCTGATATGTGTTTTGCATTGGCAAAAACATAAAACGCCCCTGTGGGCTCTACGGTAATTCCGAGTCCCATCGATTTGAGCCGTTGGATCATGTATTGTCGGCGCTGGTTGTAGATTCTCTTCATTTCCAAAATGTCTTTTTCAGCTTTTGTGAGAGCCGCAATTCCGGCCACCTGAACCATGGCATTTGCAGAGATAAAAAAGTTTTGCTGAATCTTCTGGATCGGTCGAATGAAGTGTTTTGGTGCGATCATGTATCCAAGTCTCAAACCCGTCATGGCATACAACTTCGAAAAGCCGTTAAAAACGAATGCCTTTTGAGTAAATTCCAGTATCGAATGTTCTTTTCCTTCATACACAAGGCCATGGTAGATCTCATCTGATATGATGTAAGGTGAATTCGTGCCTGAAGCCAGATCAGCGATGGCTGCCATTCTTTCCTCTGACAACAGGTTTCCAGTGGGATTGGACGGTGAGTTGATAAATATTCCCTTTGTTTTTCGGGTAATTTTTTGTTTAATGTCTTTGGGTTTGTATTGAAATCCATCTTCCTGGAAAACGGGTACAAGTACCGGCTCACCCTGGACGAATTTGATAAAATTTGGATAACAGGCGTAATGGGGGTCTGAAATGATGACTTGGTCCCCTTTTTCAAGAAGTGAAGAAAACATAACAAACATGGCCGGGGAGGTTCCCGATGATATAACGATTTGATCGGGATCCACGGAAACTCGGTATGTCTTGAAATAGTGCTGACTAATGGCCTCTCGAAGTTCAAGCATACCCAGACTGTGTGTATAATGGGTATATCCGTTGTCCAGAGCCTTGCAGGCAGCCTCCTTGATACACTTAGGTGTGTCGAAATCAGGCTCGCCCACCTCCAGATGGACCACATGAATACCCCGACGCTCCATTTCGTGGGCTTTCTCAAGAACGTCCATAACAATAAACGGCGTCATTTCTTTGGTTCGATTTGAGATCATGGGTTTACCTCACACCTAAAATCTGCAATTGTCGATTTCGTCGCAGTTGCCCCCGATAGCGGGATCTTCGTTTCACTGCGAAAGGTGCAGGACGTGAAGCTGTAATAAGCTACCGCGAACGTCCTGCAACACAGCAAATGCGGTGAAAGCGGCGATCCTGAAGGATGACAAAAATTTTGAAAAATTCTTAAACGTCCATACAGAGCTATAAAGTGCGCCCGGACCTACTTCGAAATCGGATTTGTCTGTTTATAAATATGGTTTATATTTTCCTTTTAAAAAAAAAATATGCAGTTTTTAGGTTACACGACTTTGTTAAGCGGATATTCGATAATTCCTTCGGCGCCATGCTTTAACAGCGTTGGAATAAGATCTCTTACAATGCTGGTATCCACCACCGTTTCCACAGAAAACCAGTCTGAATTATATAGGGGGGCAACCGTCGGTGCATTGAGACTCGGCAAAAGGGACACAATATTTTCAAGATATTTTTCCGGGACGTTCATTTTAAGGCCAACCAGGTTTTCCGCAAGAAGCGCGCCTTTCAGCAACAGGGCGATCTGTTCCAATTTTTCTCTTTTTTGTGGGTTTTCCCAGGCCTTGTGGTTGGCGATGAGCTGGGTATTTGTTTGCATTAATTCGTGGATAATTTTCAAACCATGCGCTTTAATGGTGCTTTCCGTTTCCGTAACCTCTACGATGGCATCGGCAAGACCGGAAACGACTTTTGCCTCTGTGGCGCCCCATGAAAATTCAACGTTCACATTGATATTTCTTTCTGAAAAATAGTTTTTTGTAAATTCAACAAGTTCTGTGGATATTTTTTTACCCTCGAGATCCTCGATGGTTTTAATAGGAGAGTCGTGGGTTACGGCCAACACCCAACGCGCAGGTCTTGCACTCACTTTTGAATAGATCAGATCTGTAATGACATGCACATTGGATTTGTTTTCCGCAATCCAGTCTTTACCTGTCAGGCCAGCATCAAGTGCCCCGTTTTCAACATGCCAGGACATTTCCTGTGCTCTGCATAGTGCGCACTCGATAGTATCATCATTGATTTCTGGGAAATAGCTTCTTCCATTGACGTTAATCTTCCATCCTGATCGCTTGAAAAGGTCTATGGTCGCATTTTGGAGGCTTCCCTTGGGAATCCCCAGTTTCAAAGGCGTTGTCATCTGTTATATACCTCCTCGGGGTTAAATAACGGTTTTCCAATGATACGAATGGATTCACCTTCAACCAATTTATGGAAACAGCTTTTATGTCCGGAGTGACAGGCTGCTCCACCGACCTGTTCGACTTTAAGCAACACCGTATCATCGTCACAATCGATCCGTATTTCTTTGACGATTTGAAGGTTCCCGGATGTTTTTCCTTTGTTCCAAAGCGTCTGTCTGGTTCGACTATAATAGGTTGCTTTTCCAGAGGTGACGGTTGTTTCCCAGGCATCTTTGTTCATAAATGCCAGCATCAGCACCTCTCCGGTTTTATAGTCCTGGACGATGGCAGGTATCAAGCCGCCCATCTTATCAAAATTGAGTTGAATCATAGCATTATCTTTTCTTTTAAAAAAATATCAAGAAACAATTTTTCAAACGTTTCGTGAATTCTGGAACTTTTCGAAATCATGCGTCTTTTAATGGCAATTTGCTCTGCCGCCGGTATGGAAGAATGGATGTTTGCCTCCGGTTCGTAGTGCCTACGGCACGGAGAGAATGCTGGAATATTGGGATTCAGAGCGGATATAAACAATTGTTAAAAAATCCTTCAGACCCATTATTCCAAAAGTGCTTTATTCCATTGCTCCAATTGAGGCGAAGCCTTAAGCGTCTAATGATGTTCTTAAAACTTGAAAAATTATCTATTTTGTATAATAATGTCAAATTCTTTTTTGTAATATCAGTGTATCTTGCTTAAAGAAAGGATATTTGATAACATAGCACAAATGAAAAAAAATTGAGTTACGAATCTTTTATCAAGAAAGATTGT
>Ga0209536_100006138_pt1 | contig 18466 bp, 21 predicted proteins | sample DeeMarSeWOR28_12_FD_187461 | JGI IMG/M metagenome (GOLD analysis project Ga0209536, IMG submission 187461) | Marine sediment microbial communities from White Oak River estuary, North Carolina - WOR-2-8_12 (SPAdes) (version 2) | ecosystem: Environmental > Aquatic > Marine > Intertidal zone >... | reverse complement strand
GAGTAGGGCAGCTCCCTGAGCCCCTGAGGCTGGCACACCTTGAGGCGGGAAGGTTGATGCGGGAGCTCTGAGAGGGCAGGTTGCGACCAGAAGCCCTAAAGCCAAGGAAGATGTCCTATCCCGAGTGATCCCGGATGCGGAAGATGGCTGAAGGCGTCTACCAGATCGAGGTCCCCATGAGGCACAACCCCCTGGGGTATACCTACTCCTACCTCCTCAGTGAAGCGGCTACGCTTATCGACACGGGGGTCGGGACCCGGGATGCCTTCGACAGCCTTGAGGAGCAGGCACGATCCGCAGGTATGGGGCTCACGGATATCAAGCGCATCATACCCACGCACCTCCATGGAGACCACATCGGCCTAGTGGACACCATCCGCAGGTTATCCGGGGCGAAGGTCTACGGGCACCGGACGGCCGTGGAGAGGCAGCGGGAGCCCCGGGATAGGGATGTCGACATGTACGCCGACACCAGGAACGAGACAAAGCTCATGGGCGGAAGCAAGTACCTGGGATTCCTCCGTAGATTCGAGAACTCGTTCAGGGGGAGGATGAGATCGCTGGAGATCGACGAGCCCCTCGAGGACGGCCAGATACTGGAGCTTGAGGGAACCGCCCTCAAGGTCTACTGGACCCCCGGCCACGCCAGGGAGCACATCTGCCTCCACGACGAGGAGAAGAGGATACTCTACGCGGGAGACCACGTCCTACCCAAGATCACACCCCACGTGAGCCTCCGCAGCCACCTCGACGGGGACCCGCTGGGGGACTATATAGAGTCATTGGAGAAGCTGAGAGGCCTCGACGTGGAGACGGTGCTCCCTGCCCATCAGCACGTCTTCGAAGACCTGGAAGGGAGGATCTCGGAGATGCACCTCCACCACAGTAACAGGTGCGATGAGATGAAGAAGGCCATCGGCGACGGTAGAAGCACCGTCTTCGAGATCTCAGCGCAGGTCTCCTGGGACAGCAGGCCGTGGCCTGAGATGGAGTTCTGGACCAAGAGGATGGCCGCCCGGGAGACTCTTGCACATCTGGTCTACCTCAGGAACAGAGGAGAGCTGGAGGAAGAGGTCGTAAAAGGGGTCCTCTACTACAGCCTGGCCTGATTTGGGGTTATCTCCAGACCTTGATACCCTTGTCGTGAAGGTAATCCGCTGCCAGATCGGCGATGTCCGGGGCCCTGAAGGGCATCTTGAGCTCCTTCACCTGGATGACTATCTCCCTGTAGGTGACCTCCGAGACGTTCCTCTTGGTGATGTACTCGTCCAGGATAGTCTGGGCAACCTCTTCTGCTATCCTGAATTTAGGGCTCAGCATCTGATAGTGAAGCCTGAGAGCCCTGGCTATCTCGTCAGTCGAGGAGCTCTCCAGGGACCATACCGTTGGTCGAGGTCCTCCCTTGGAGTTCCTTCTCCTAGAGACCTTGACAGCGGGGACGATTATCCCGAGAGATCTAAGCCTCTTGAGGGCCCTGTAGACGGAAGCCTCAGGGGTGTTCAACTCGTTCTGGAGAACCCAGGCGGTCGCGGCTCCATGAAGACAGAAGTAAAGGAAGGCCTCGGCCACCGCGGAGGATGAGAATATTTTCTCGCTGAAGGAGAGTAACTCCTGTATGTTCGTCAGCGTAGTGGCGAGGTTGTTCTCCTCATTTAATAATAATAACTTGCGATATAACGCTATATAACTACGGAAGTTGCTCTCATCGCGCGGGGATGACGCAGAGTTTTTATCACGAGCGCGCTTATCTTTGATCAGAATCGTGTCCAGAACCTATTCCCCCATCCCAAAAATGGCCATCTATATGGTGGACTAACTCCCATGCGATACTCTTATAAGATTACTTGTTAACATGTAAACAAGTAAACATTTTAACAAGTGAGCGTGTAAAATCTTTGCCCCGTAAGACCGTCGCCATCAGAGGGCTCGACACAGAGCTCTACCACGAGGTTTTCTCGATGGCCAAGAAGGACGGCAAGCGGGTGTCGGAGGTCATGAACCGCGCCCTGGAGGCCTACCTCAACGGGGACTACAAGCCTGAGGCCTCCAGCAAGGGAGGCGGCAAGAACACCGGCTCATTCACCCTGAAGAACGACGGCGAGATCACCCTGGCCAAGGCGGACATCCTCAGCCTCAAGAAGGAGGTGGGGAAGTTCAGGATCGAGACCTCGGGGAGACTCATCTTCGAGAAGGACCTGGACAGGGCGGCCCTCAACAACATCGAGAAGATCGTTGTCCACGACGGGACGGTCGAGGTCCCTCGGGGGCTCTACCCTCAACTCTTATTGAAGGCCGACATCTTCGGTAAGATAGAGAAGTATTGACGGGCTCAGGGCGGCGCCTCCTCGGCGTCGAGGACGGGAGCTTCGAGGCTTTCTCGGAGAGCTCTACTTCCACTTACCTCTGTGGAGTGGTGATGGAGTCAGGGATCATACGGGATGTCAGGCTGGCCGAGATCTCCGTGGACGGGTTGGACGCAACGGACAGGCTCCTCGAGATCATGTACGGGCTAGACCTTGACGCCGTGGTCCTCGGTGGCATCACCTTCGCCGGATTCAACATTGTGGATCCCTTCACCGTTTTCGATGAAACAATGGTACCATTAATCGTGTACTCCGGGGTGAAACCCGACAACCGGAGCATGTACCAGGCCCTCAGGAGTAATTTCGGGGACTGGGAGGCCAGATGGGGGATCGTGGAGCGCCTGGGGGAAGTACATGAGGCCGTCTCCCTCACGGGAGAGCCCGAGATCTACTTCGAGGCGGTGGGATGCACTCCTTCTTGGGCGGAGGAGACCCTGAAGTCGGCAGCCATCGTAAGCAGGATCCCTGAGCCCGTCAGGGTCGCCGGAATAATAGCGAGGGGCCTCAGCCCAGCTTGTTGAAGTCCAGCGGGATGACGCTGTGGGTGTGGAGGTCCACGATGGGGGCCACCCCCACGGTCGGAATGAGGTCCACGCTCTTCTGGAAGGGCGTCTGGTCTATCCACGCCCCGGAGGAGATCATGGTTGTCCCCTTGTACTTCTTGACGCCGTGGACGTGGATGTGGCCCATCTGGAGTATGTCTGGGGCGCCTCCGATGACGAGCCTGTCCTCCTTCTCGGGCGCTATGGGGGTCGAGGAGCCGTAGGTGGGGGCCACGTGGCGGCACCTCAGTAGGAGCTCCATTCCCTTCACTGGGTTCTGGAAGTCGAGCCCCGGCACCTGGGAGAGGATCTCGTCGAGGGCCTTCCCGTGGCATACGTAGGCCTCGACCCCGTGGAGGAGCAGCCGGCTCGGGTTCCCCATCATGTGGACCCTGCTGTCCTCGCACAGGATCTCCGCGTACTCCTCGGAGATGGGGGGCTGGGGGAGGCTCCTCCTTACGGCGTCGTGGTTCCCGGGCAAGATGATGATCTCCACGTAGTCCGGGACGTCGGAGAGGAGGCTTGCCGCCTCGACGTACTGCTTCCTGATGTCGGTGATGGTGAGCTCATCCATCTGGTTTGGGAAGACCCCTATGCCGTCCACCAGGTCCCCCGCGATTACGAGGTACTTTACCCGGGAGGCCAGCATCCTGGACTGGGGTGGCCCCACCTCCATGTTGAGCCACCGGGTGAACCTCTCGAAGAGCTCCTTCTTGAAGAGGACGTTTCCAACGTGGACGTCGGCGAGGAAGGCGGCGCAGAGGGGGACCTCCGACCTCTTCGCGGGCCTGCTGGGGATGTCGGGCCAGATGAACTCGTTGGCTATGAGGAGGTCCTGCTTGTACTTCATGGCGTCGACGCAGATCACCTGGTCGTTGAGGATGCTGAGGCCGCCCCTCACGGTCTCGCTGTCGCTGGCCATGACGGTGATTGAGTCCTCGGTGTCCTCTAGCTCCACGAAGAGGCGGGAACCCGACGCCCGCTTGTTGGTGACGAGGCCGATGACCTTCGCCTTGGACTTTAGGGGCATCTTCAGGATGCTCCCTATGGAGACGGCGTCCCTCATGTCCATGCGGCTGCGGAGGATCTTCTCGACCTTGCTGAATCGGTTCCGGAAGTAGTCCATGAAGCTGTCAAGGTCCCCGATGGACTCGCCATCCCTATCGTCCAGCACCTGCATCTCCGCCTCATGCTGGCTGGCGAGGGGCCTGACTATTGCGTTGGCGCCCGTGAGGACCTCCCTCTTGGGCTGCTCAGTTGCCTCAGAGACGCCTTGGAGGAACTCCCTGTCGAGGATGGTGATGTTCTCCGTCGAAGATCTGGCGACACGGAGGGCCTTCTTCACGGTCTCCGTTAGTTCGTCCTGTGCCAGTGAGCCTAGGAACTCGAATCCGTCTGCGCTGAGCTGGTACCCTGAGCTGATGATGCTAGACAGGGCGTCCCTGAGTTCCTCCGACACGACGATGGGCTCCGAATGGTATCAGGACTCTTTTGCGAGGGCTCTGTAGTCTTCCCTCGGGGGGCTCCAGGCCTCGTAGATTACGATGTCGGTGTCGCCGCCGGCCACCAGGCTGTGCTCCTCCCCGGGAGGGATGGTCCAGGTTACCCCCGGGCGGACGTCTATGGGCACTCCGCCTGATGTGAGCACGGCCTCCCCCGCCATGCAGGTCCCCACCTGCTCGTTGGGGTGGCTGTGGTTGGGGAAGACTGATCCGGGTTTGATGAACATCTTGATGAGGGTCAGGTTGTCTCCGTCCCCTATGAGGTACATCTCCACCCCTTTAACGGGCTCGAACTGGGGTGCCTTATCATTTTTCAGGTATTTCATCTCGATCACTCCGTCTCTCTGCCCGGGGTGTATAAATGCTTACTGGGCTCAGAGGGAGAGCCGGGCGTTCTCCTTCTGTTGCTGGATGAGCTCAGTGATCTCCTTGCGGACGCTGTACCTGTAGGGCATCCCACTGGTGTTCCTGTCGATGAACCCGCTGTCGAAGAGCTTCTTGAGGAGGCGGGCGGTATGTTCCCGGGTCTTGTTCACGCTCTCCCTAATTGCGGGGCCTGAGGCCTCACCCATCTCCTCTATGAGCATGAGGACCCCAAGCTCCGTGGGGGTGAGCTGATCGAGCACAGCGTCCTGCCTCATGGGGATAGGGCCATCGACGGAGGGCTGGACAGCCATCACAGGCCTCCTCTTGGCGAGGCTCTGCATCTCCTCCCTGAGAGATGCGATCGTCGAATTTGTTTCATCCATCTTCACCGCGAGTTCTGAGACCTTCTCCGTGTTAACCTTGACCACCTCAACTGCCTGGGCGCTGGTCCTCAACGCCTCTGCCGCGGAACGTTGAGCGTCGGAGGCGTCCCTTTCAACTGACAGAATGGATCCCGTGACCTTCCTAAGCTGCTGCGTGAATCCGTGGGTGATGCTTCTAACGACGTCCTTTGAGTTCTCGTACTCTATATGGGCTTGCTGTATGCGCTTGTAATAGATGAAAGATGCTACGATGGTTACTGTGAAGAGGCATATGGTGGCGAAGAACAGCTCCATTAATCGTACACCCCGTACGCAGCGGTGTGATGCCGCGTCGACTCCTGGATATCACAAGTTTCATGGCTTGACGTCACATGTAAGATGGCTGTGATGGGGTGTGACATCAAATGATGCAACATGATATCACAGGTGTGATGTGACATCACACACATATATCTTTTATCCATGACTGAGATGAAACATAGATTGGTGTGGAGGGTAAAAGACCGACACTATTGATATGCATAAATATAGATCGTGCGCGTTTAAAACTCTGTTTTTATAGGTATTTTAGTCATTTAACCCTCTTTTAGGTCTTGTATTTTATTAGAATACTAACTCTGGCCCCTTATATTAATGATATCAAAATTAATCAGTAATGTTTGAATACATTAAGCCCGTCATTGCTGCAATACATGTGACGTCACACATGGTCACATTGAATCATCTATAAATTCTTATACCTCAAAATAACACGCTCTCACACCAAACTTGTGCGGAAACCATGCTTGAAAATAACACATCAACCATCGAAATACCACTTAATAAACACATTTTACTCCTAATATATAATAATAGGTCTTATTATTACCTTATTTAAATTTTTAAACGATATTATTCTTATATTGATAAAATAACACTCACAAAATACATTGACCGCTATATACCAATACTGATTCTTTAAAATTACTGATGTGTGATGTTTTGTGATATCACATGGTGGCTAAACTCTTAGGTTCAGAGAGTAATTCTATTCCCTCAGTTAATTCTCTCTCGATTCTTCTCAACAGCTGCGCACTCTGAGGATCTGTGGAAAGATCTATCAGCTGATTGTATTCACTCAGTTTTTCGGCCAGGTTTTTGTAGTCGTCAAAGGGAACTGTATCAAATAGACCGATGTAGGCCAGCAGAAGAATGGTGTAGATTGATGATATGATGTTCCCCCTTCCCTGTGATAAAGTACGGCTAAATGAACCCCTGCTGACCTTTTTAGCACGGTATAAAGCCTTATTTTTAAAAGAAATCTCTGTATCGCTAGCTGTATTCGTCAGATAATCGATTACGAGAGTTTCATACTGTGTAACCGTGATATTACTGTTTTTTAGCAATATACTGGCAATTGGGTCATTATATGCTCTATCTATCAATTTTTGGAGTTCATTTGACTCAGTCATGATGTCATTTATCACCGTTGATTTTAACGCCGAAATAGATATTTCGTATACAAACTTGTATACCGGGTGAGATAACGGTTTCGATGGCTCTCCAAGACGCAACGCGCGTAATGCAAACCATTAAAACATAAAATATTGGTAACATATTCATTATAATTAACATATATATGCAACGAAAGGAGCCTAAATCGATTTATGTGCCCTCATTTCATAGGTATTTCCATGCTAAACATCGCTTCCCACAGGATAAACACTGAGAAGACAACCAAGAAACTAGCATCTTTCATCTCCAGAGAGATCAAGAGATCCGGTCTAAATGGCGCCCTCGTTGCCGTGAGCGGGGGAATAGACTCTGCAGTTGCACTGGTCCTCACGGTGAGAGCACTGGGGCCTGAGAGGGTCAGAGCCCTCACCCTCCCAGAGCGTGATATCACACCCGCCCGTGATATCGCAGATGTGATGTCCCTTGTGAGCTCCCTGGGCGTTACATGTGACACAGTGGAAATCACGCCTGTGATGAGTGTGATGCGTGAGACGCTGCCCCTCTACGACCCGGAGGACCTCGTCGCCTTCGGGAACGTGAAGGCAAGGGTCAGGATGATCATCGCGTACCACTACGCCAACTCCCTCGGCTACATGGTGATAGGAACCTCCAATAGGACGGAGTGGCTTACCGGCTACTTCACTAAATACGGCGACGGAGGGGTGGACCTGATGCCCCTGGCGGACCTCTACAAGAACCAGATCCGTCAGCTGGCGGTTCACCTAGACATCCCGGAGAGCATCATAGAGAAAGCCCCGTCAGGGGGGCTGTGGCCGGGGCAGACAGACGAGGGGGAGCTGGGGCTCGACTATGACACGCTCGATCTGATACTATCCGGGATGGAAGGAGGGATGTCGGAGGATGAGATCGCAGTCGAGTTGAACGTCGACATAGCCCTCGTTAGAGGCGTTTTCAGGCGTGTGAAGGCTAACGAGCATAAAAGACGAATTCCAACAGTCTTAAGACTGAGGACCGACTCTGAATGATACAATTCAGAATAGTGGGTGCTGGGTAAATGGGCCGAAGACGTAGAAAAGTTGTCCAGGTCGTCAGGAGGAAACTGCCAGAGCTCTATCTCTGCCCGAAATGCGGTAAAAACACCGTGAAAGCGACCGTCAACAAGAAGAAAGAGCGCGTGGCCGTGATCTGCAGCGACTGCGGCCTCAACTCCTCATATCCTCTCGAAAGAAACATGGCTGAGGTCGACGCCTACTGCCTCTTCGTAGACGCATTCTACAGAGGGGACGCACCAGAGGAGACCGTCGTTGAGTAAGAGCGTCGAGGAGCGGATCCATGAGAGGATCCGTGAGAAGGGCGCCCTCCACATGACCCTTCTTGACCCCCAGAAGATAGGAGCAAGTAAATGCGCTGAGTTAGCGGTTGAAGCCGAGAAGGGGGGGACCTTCGCGATCATGGTCGGCGGGTCCACCCTGGCGTCCAACAGCGATCTGGACGACGGGGTCAAGGAGATAAAATCCCAGGTGGATATACCCGTCATACTATTCCCCAACGACGTTGCAGGTGTGAGCAGGTACGCTGACGCCATCTGGTTCATGTCCCTCCTCAACTCACGCCTCACATACTACGTCATAGACGCCCAGGCAATGTCAGCCTACACCGTGAAAAGCTATGGTCTGGAGACTCTGCCCCTGGGATACATCATCATCGGCCAGGGAGGCACTGTCGGCTACGTGGGTCAGGCGAGGGGGATCCCCTACGACCGCCCAGAGCTGGCTATGGCCTACGCCCTTGCCGCCCAGACCCTCGGGATGCGCTTCGTCTACCTCGAGGCGGGCTCGGGGGCGAAGGCGCCCGTTCCTCCGGCTATGATCGGCCTCGTGAAGAGCCAACTGTCGGTTCCTCTCATCGTGGGTGGCGGGATACGTGACGGTGCCGCGGCGGAGACAGCAGTAAAAGCCGGCGCCGACATCATCGTGACGGGGAACATGGTGGAGGAGACGGACCGGGTAAAGGAAATGATAAACAAGATGGTCGCCCATATAGAATCAGCAAAGGTGAACCCATGACCTCCTTCGAGAGCTTCTTCAACGCCCTGAAAAAAGCCCTGATGAAACCCGGGCTCTACGACATCTGGCCCGACTTCGAGCCCGTCTACGACGAGAACGAGTACTCCTGGACCACCCTCAGGGGCCTCGACGAGACACTCCTCCTAAACTGCGGGGAGTGCGACGGACCGTCCGACCTGAGGCACAGCAGGTGCGAGGTCTGCGTAGGGAAGCGGAGCAAGATAGCCGCCGAGGCGTACTCGGTGTCCACGGGTCGGAGCCTCGAGAAGTGGCCCACCATCATGCTCTGCAGGATCCACAGCCCGGAGTAGCGGAGATAAGAGCTTGATAAAGCTCAGCATGTCCAAGGAATACGAGGAGTATTTTAAGAGCCTAGAGGACGGAGTCAACGACCTATACGACGTGGCGAGGCGTGCCAGGGAGAAGGGCCTCGACCCCGTCATGGAGCCCGAGCCCCAGATAACCCAGGACATAGCGGAGCGCATCGAGAAGCTCATCGGCCCCCCAGGTATCACCGAGAGGATGCGGGAGCTCGGTGACATGAACAGGAGGATGATGGCGTTCAAGGTAGCCGAGGACATCGCCCTGGGCAGGTTCGGCCACCAAGACAAGCAGGCGGCCGCCGACCAGGCCGTCCGCACTGCGCTGGCCATCATGACGGAGGGGGTCACCGTGGCCCCGATCCAGGGCATCCCCGAGATCAAGATCAAGAGTAACCCCGACCGCAGTCAGTACCTCGCCGTCTACTTCGCCGGGCCCATCAGGCCGGCCGGTGGGACGGCCCAGGCCCTCACGCTGGTGGTGGCCGACTTCGTGCGGAGGAGGCTCGGCTTAGCGCGGTTCCAGCCCTCAAATGAGGCGATAGGGCGGTTCATCGAGGAGGTCAGGCTCTACGAGTCCTCGGTGCGCCGCTTCCAGTACCACGTCACAAACGAGGACCTGGAGTTCGCCATGAGGAACCTCACCGTCGAGGCGACCGGGATCAACACCGACCCCTACGACGTCTCCAACTACAGGGACGTCCCCGGCATCGAGACCAACAGGCTCAGGGGTGGCGCCCTCATCGTCGTCGTCGACGGCATCGTCGGGAGGTCCCAGAAGCTCATAGGCCACTGCCAGAGGCTGGGCCTGGAGGGCTGGGACTGGCTCTCGAGGCTGGGGCACGGGGCCTCGGACAACGGGGACGAGAAGCCCACCGCCGGCTTCATGGAGGAGATCATCGTGGGGCGCCCCGTCTTCTCATTCCCCGGGCGGACAGGGGGCTTCAGGCTCAGGTACGGGAGGGCGAGGAACACGGGCCTCGCCGCCGTTGGCATACACCCGGCGACCATGATTATCCTGGGCAGGTTCCTGGCCACCGGGGTCCAGCTGCGCATAGAGCTCCCAGGCAAGTCGGCCGCGATCACCCCCGTCGACTCCATCGAGCCTCCGGTGGTGAGGCTCAAGGACGGCTCGGTTAGGAGGGTCGAGACCGCGGAGGAGGCGGACGAGCTGCTGGACGATGTCGAGATGGTCCTCGCCCTCGGGGACGTCCTCATCAACGCCGGGGACTTCATCCAGAACAACAAGAGACTCCTCCCGGCTGGATACGACGAGGAGCAGTGGCGCCACGACCTGAAGGCGGCCCTGAAGAGGGTGGGCTCCAAGGCGGCCTCCGAGACGGCGTCCATACCTCAGAGCCGGTTAGACGAACTCCTCCACGATCCCACGCAGGTCCCCACGCCCGAAGAGGCCCTCGGCATCGCCGGCCTGGAGGTTCCCCTCTATCCCAGATACAACTACGACTGGTCCTCCGTGGATTCCCCATCGATAATGAGCCTGAGGGAGAAACTGGTATCCTCGTGGTCAGAGTCAGGACCCTTCAGGTTCAAGTTAGATGAAGTGGATAAGCTGACCCTGGAGACCCTGCTGGTCCCCCACGAGGTCGAGGACGGCGCCGTGGTCCTCGAGGAGGCAGCCCCCATACTGGGGAGGTGCCTGGCCCTGGATCGCCTCTACGCGGAGTCAGCGTCCGACGTCCCACTGGAGCTGGTCCGCTCCCTCTCCGGCCTCGAGATCAGGGAGAGGGCCCACGTCTACGTGGGGGCCCGCATGGGGAGGCCCGAGAAGGCCAAGGAGAGGAAGATGTCCCCATACGTCCACCTCCTCTTCCCCGTGGGGAACGCCGGGGGCCCCCAGAGGGACCTCCTCAAGATACAGCGGGGGAGCACTGTGAACGTCATCGTCGCCAACAGGCGCTGCCCCCAGTGCGGAAAGCTCAGCTTCTCAGTCGTCTGCCCCGAGTGCGGTGAGTCCACATCCCTCCAGAACACCTGCCCCCGATGCGGGAGGGCGGTGGAGGGGGAGAACTGCCCCGTCTGCAACATCAAGGCCTCCGGCGGCCACTCCTGCGACCTGGACATACGGGCCCTCTTCGAGGACGCCTGGAAGAACATAGGGAACAAGCTGGGGGACCAGGGGCTTCCACCCCGGATTAAGTGCGTGAAGGGGCTCATGAACAGGAACAAGGTCCCCGAGCCCATGGAGAAGGGTCTGCTCCGGGCAAGGTACGACCTCTCAGTCTTCAAGGACGGCACCCTTCGATACGACATCACCGATGTACCCCTCACCCACTTCACCCCCGGGGAGGTGGAGGTCCCAGTGGAGAGGCTCAGGGAGCTGGGGTACACCGCCGACGTCAACGGGGCCCCCCTGGAGTCAGCCGACCAGATGCTGGAGCTCAAGGTCCAGGACGTCGTCCTCCCAGAGGACTGCGGCAAGTACCTCGTCAAGGCCTCCAAGTTCGTCGACGACCTCCTGGAGCTCTACTACGGCCTCCCCAGGTACTACAACCTGGAATCCCCCGACGAGGTCGTGGGCCACCTCGTCCACGGCCTGGCCCCCCACACATCAGCCACCATCATAGGCCGGGTCATAGGCTACACCACCGCCCGGGTCTGCTACGCCCACCCCCTCTGGCACGCCGGGAAGAGGCGCAACTGCGACGGTGACGAGGACGCCATCCTCCTGGGCCTCGACCCCTTCCTCAACTTCAGCCGTGAGTTCCTCCCCGAGCAGAGCGGGGGCCTCATGGACGCACCCCTCTACGTCATCCCCGTCCTCAACCCCAGGGAGGTGGACGGCGAGGCCCACAACGTAGACGTGATGAGGGGCTACCCCCCCGAGTTCTACAGGATCAGCCATGGCGGCGCGAGCCCCTCGGAGTACGGGGAGCTGGTGGACTCAATCGGGAGGAGGCTGGGGACGGAGGCCCAGTTCCAGGGGTTCAGCTACACCCACGAGACCTCTGACATCAACCACGGCTCCCACCTGGGGGCCTACAACACCCTGAAGACGATGCTGGACAAGCTGGAGAAGCAGCTTGAGCTCTCCGAGAAGGTGAGGGCGGTGGACGCCGACGTCGTCGCCCAGAAGGTCCTCACCAGCCACTTCATGAAGGACATCTTCGGCAACCTCAGGGCCTTCACCAGCCAGAAGTTCCGCTGCGTAAAGTGCAACCGCAAGTACAGGAGGCCCCCCCTCAAGGGGAGCTGCGTCCGCTGCGGCGGGAAGCTGGCGATGACGGTCCACAAGGGGGGCATCGAGAAGTACGTCAAGCCCGCCCAGGGCCTCGTGGACAGGTACCATCTGGACCCGTACTACTCTGACAGGCTGGGCCTCGTCAGGAGGGAGATCGCCTCCCTCTTCGCCGAAGAGGAGGAGGACGAGGCCGACGAGGAGGATGACAGGCAGATAAGCCTCACGCGGTTCATGAGGGGCTGAGGGGCCCTACGCTAGTTTTATATCCTTTCTGACGAGGTATTTCTGCAAACAAAGTGAGTAACTACATGTCTACCCAAGAGGACGAAATGGTCAAGGTGGGGGATCTCACCCAGTACTCTCGGAGCGTCAACACCGTCGTCAAGGTCATCTCCAAGACCGAGCCCAGGGAGGTCACGTCGAGGACAGACCAGTCGGCTCACAGGGTCTGCGAGGCCCTCGTCGCCGATGAGACGGGCAGCGTCTACATGACACTATGGGACGAGAAGATCGACGAGATAGAGGACGGCTCCATTATCGGGATCACTAACGGATACATCAACCTTTTCAGGGGCTCCATGCGCCTCAACCTCGGCCGCTACGGCAGCTACGAGGTTTTAGAGGAGGCCCCCTTCGAGGACGTTGACATGGACAATAACCTGTCCAGCAAGGTCTTCGAGCAGAGAGACAGATACGGCGGAAGGCGCCCAAGGCGATACTAGATTCACCCCAAATTTTTCCTTTTATTTTATCAACCTGAAAAGGCAACATTTTTCTCTGTGTCCGCGCGTAGATGAGTGGTGAGCGACGATGAGCAGGAAGAAAAAGGACTCCGGCCCCGGGATGCCGGCCTCAAGCGCGGGCCTGATCAGGTTCTTCCAGGACGAGTCGTACGGGGTCAAGCTCAAGCCGGAGTACGTCGTCATCATGGCGGTCACGCTGATTATCAGCGTGCTAGTGGGCCGCTCCATGTTCTAGAGACCTGAATAACCGTTTTATGGAGCTCTCAGGGCAGTGTCGCCCCTAAAACTGCGTTAAAAATGCGGTCCTTTAATTCATCGAGGTGCCTGAAGAATTTTATAAGACCCGACACAATCACTTTGGATGGAATGAGATGGGGGCTACGTCTAGGGAGAACGTCATCGTCGGGCTGAAGCCCGTCATGAACTACGTCGTAGCGTGCATGACCCTATTCAACTCGGGGGCCGAGCAGGTGAAGGTGCGGGCCCGGGGTCGCAACATCTCAAAGGCCGTCGAGGTGGTGGAGATGCTCCGCCGCGTCTTCCTCGCGGATCTGGTGGTGGCGGACATACGGATCGGGACGGAGCACCACACCAAACCGGATGGGAAGGAGGCCAGCGTCTCGGTGATAGAGCTGTTTCTGAGGAACTCCTAGGTAGGAAAGACAGCTCTGCGTATTCTCGGAGGTTCTGCTTTTACTTCTCCTCGACGACTATCCTGGTGAACATCCCCGAGGAGACCTGGATGATTCCCTCGAAGGGTGGGCGCACCTGGCAGTTCTCGATCCTCACAAGAGCCCCCATGTTTAGCCCCTCCACCTCCTTCACGAGCTCCCTCCAGACCGAGACCCGTGCCTCTCCCGTGGTGTCGTCTATCCTGAATGAGGCGACGGTCGCCGGACCCCGGGCGGTCTCAACCTCCCGCACCTGGGGGGCCTCCAGGATCCTGCCCCTCACGTAGACGTTGGTCTGCCCCTCCCGGAGGTCCTGGATCTCCACGATCTTGTCCTCGACCCGGACCTCCCCGACCTCGACGTCCTCTGGGTTGATCTTTATCTGGCTGTTCCCACCGGCGTTGAGCCCCACCGAGCCGAGGCTCTCCCTGGTGTAGCCGTTCTCCACGGCGATGGTTGAGCCGATCTCCATCTCGTCCTTGAGGTCGACGTCGTCGTCCCAGAGGCTGAGGCGGACCGTGCCTGTCTCGTCCTCGAGGAGCACTGATGCGACCCTGCCCGCGGACCCGTCCCTCCTGTTGAAGCTCCTCTCCTCGCTTATCTGGGCGACCCTGCCCGCGACGTTGACGTTGAACATGCCGTTGCTCAGGTCGCCGATCTTGGTCCACTTGGAGACCGGGACCAGGGGTTCCACTCCGACCTCGAGGACCTTGATGACGGTCCCGTAGTTGGTGTGGACCTCGATGCCCCCGCCGTCCCTCTTCCTGGCTGAGCCCCCGATGAGCCGGAGCTTGGTGCCCATGGCCATGTCCTCGACCTCGTCTGTGCGTTCGTCCCAGAGGACGAGGTTTATCCTTGCGCCGCCCTCCTCCAGGGTGAGGCGGGTCACCTTCCCCTCGGAGCCGTCCCGCCGGTTGAAGGTTGAGACGGGGAACCTGTCGACGACGACCCCCTCGAGGTTGACGGTGCCGGGGCTGTGGATCTCCCCGGGGGTCTTGAAGTATGTGTCGATGCCGGGGAAGTTCTCCTCGACGGCGTCCATGGGCTCCATGTAGATCTGGCCGCGGCCGCCCATGTTCACCTCGATCTCTCCCCTCCGCTCCCGGGTGTAGCCGTGGAGTATCCTGACGATCTTGCCGGGCTCTATCTTGCTGGCGACGACGTGGTCGGCCTTCTCGTCCCAGAAGACGACGGCGACGGATCCGGTGGAGTCCCCCAGGAGCATTCGGAGGACCTTCCCCTCCGTGTTGTCGTTCCTTGAGAATGTGTGCGACGGGAAGACGTGGATGACGCGTCCCGTGAGGGAGACGTCGCCCAGCCCCGAGGTGAGGTCCCCTATGCGGACCTTGGCCTCTATGCGCTCCCCGGTGCCGTCTAGCCCCAGGTTCGAGGCCACGAGGTGGGCCGCGGCCTCCTCGGTGAGGAGGTTCCCCGCCTTCGCGCGCTCCTCGGCTATGAGCCTCTCGACTGCCTCCCGGGTGAGCTGGGGCTTCAGCGCCAGGATCTTCTTGACTATGTCCTCCGTGCTCGACATGACTACCCCTAACCTATCTGCGCATGCTCAGATAAAATAATCTCCCTACTCCTCGGAGTCGTCTCTGCTGATGTACATGTAGACGAAGCCCATGCCGAAGGTTACTATGGCCAGGGCTATCATGGCCTGGTAGACCAGGTTGAAGAAGGCGAAGCCCGTCATATTGAGAGATATCACCCGGGGCGGATATTTAAGCCTAGAGCCGCGTCACTCGTCGGCCTGCTCGGATGAGAGGCGGCGCCACTCCGCCATGAGGCCGTCGTAGAACTCATCTCCCTCTTCGACCTCCTCGTAGGAGCCCAGGGCCTCGGCGAGCCTCTGACCGGTGAGGTGGTAGCAGAGCCCGGCCTCGCCGTCGACGACCCGGAAGTAGAAGTCGTTGCAGTCGCAGTAGCCGGAGAGGGGGAGGACTTGGTACTCGCTGTTCCTGCCGACGGCTATCCAGACCACCCTCCCGGAGGGCTGGAAGACGTATTTCTTCACCCTGCGCTGCTCCACGAGCTGCCAGGCCTTGTCGAAGCGGTCGCCGAGGGCCGACCTGAGCCGGTTCCACTGGGTCCGGGTCAGCTCCCCTGAGGAGCGGAGCTCGTCGCAGACGCCCTCCAGTATCCTTCGCTCCTCCGTGGCCATGGTTGAACCCGCTTTGATTCTGCCTCATCTTGCCTAAACAGGTTTCGGAGGCGCCGGTAGGCCTTGTGTCGGGTTTTTATTCACCTTCATCCGGAGTATTGGCGAGTGAGCCTTGATCAAGCTGCTGACGCCCTGGCCCGCGCTCCTCGTGGAGGGGGAGGAGAGGATGCTCCTGGCCTCGGACTTCCACCTCGGGATAGAGTACGAGCTCGGGAAGATGGGCATCAGCATCCCCTACCAGACCGAACGGATCATGGAGGAGCTCCTGGCCCTGGTGAGGGAGCACCGTCCGGACAGGCTCGTCCTCCTGGGGGACATCAAGCATGGCGTCCCTATCACCAGCTTCCAGGAGAAGAGGGAGATCCCCCGCTTCTTCAGCACGTTCCTGGAGGAGGTGGAGCACATCGACGTGGCGAGGGGGAACCACGACGCCAACATCCAGAACCTCGTCCCCGAGGAGGTGGAGATCCACCCCTCCCGGGGCTTCACCGTCGGCGAGGACCCGAAGGTCGCCATCCTCCACGGCCACGCCTGGCCCTACCCTAAGCTAATGGCCGCCGACCTTATAGTCATGGGGCACAACCACCCCACTGTGCGCCTCAACACGCCTCTGGGGGTCCGGGTCACCCGGAGGGTCTTCGTCAGGGGGGTCTGCGACCCCGGGAGGCTTGCGTCGGCCATCCTTGAGCAGGAGGGGGGGAGGTACGAGGGGGAGCCCCGTGACGAGTTCGGGGAGAGATACGGCTTCGAGATCGGGGATCCCCAGATGATCATCATGCCCACCTTCAACGACCTCATGGGGGGCCTGCCTGTGAACCACGAGACCCCGAGGAGCCTCCTGGGACCCCTTTTCAGGTCCGAGACGGTGGACGTTGAGGGCTTCGATGTCTACCTCCTCGACGGGACGTACCTCGGGAAGATCGGGTTCCTGCGCACCCTCGCGTAGAGGCTAATACTCCTGTTTCTCGATGGCCTTGGGGAGCCTGGGATCCGAAAGCACGTCGTGGCAGAGGTGGCACCTATTCACGTAGCGGTCTCCCCTTGAGCCGTCGATGAGCGTGTCGAGGCCTCTTGGGCCCTCGGAGGAGAGAATTTTGAACAATGGATCCATTCTGGCTCTCCCCAGGAGCTCAGACAGCCGCTCAGCCCCTGCGTCTCCCAGGTGTGCGTGGTCGACGAGACTCGCGGCTGAGCAGCACGGGAGCACCTGCCCGGAGGGGGCTATCCCGATGTCCCTGATCGCCTCCTCGCATGGGCCATCCAGGGGGCCGTCGCCTATCAGCCACTCCTCCTCGGGGATCGAGGCGGCACGCCCCACGGGTATGAAGCCAGTCTCGACGGAGAGTGCTGACACAGGGTGGGTGGGTCTCCCAGATCTGACGTCGTGTATCCCATTGTCCCCGAGGCGGAGCCTTATCTCGTCGATTCCGAGGGTATTAGATTTCGACGAGGCGCACATGATGACCGTCTTGAGCCCCGCCTCCTTGGAGGCCTCGTAGCAGTTGCGGACCCTATCGAAGGGGATGTGGCGCTGATGGAAGTCGTCGGAGCTTATGTTGACCGTGTCCAGCCCAGAGCCCACCAGCTCACCGAGGAGAGTCTTGGCCTGTTTTCTCGATGTGGCCCACGAGCAGTTCGTGGCGCACTCCACCATGAACCCCCTCTCGGAGGCGTATCCGACGAGCTCCACGAGGGCCTCGGGCATCAGGAAGGGCTCGCCGCCCGTGAAGCTGATCCACTTCACCGTGGAGACCTCCGCCGCCTGGTCTATGTAGCCCCGAGCCTCATGGGGCGTCATGCTGAGATTTCGGTTTGGCCCGGAGGAGAACCAGCAGTGGCTGCACTCGGCGTCGCATCTCTCGGTGAGGATCAGCCCTACGCGGAACGTCTCCATTGTCTCTTCCCTGTCCCGGCGGTGTGTGTGATGTGTGGGGGTTGGCTACTCCAGGTTGACCAGGAGCCCCTTGATGAGCCTGTTGGCCTGGTAGAAGCCGTCCTCCACGGCGTTCCTCTGCCTGAGCAGCTTGGTCCTGAGGAGGTTGAACTCGTGGCTACCCGGCTCCATCTCCGCCAGCCTGTAGGTCTCGTGGATCCTGGGGAACGGGGTTGCGCCGAAGGTCTCCATGGTGATCTGCTCCGTGATCCCGGCGTTGGAGTGGGCGACGGGGTTGATGCACCTGGAGACCCACATGTAGCACTGGTTGATGGCCTCCATGACCTCCCTGGATGCCTTCCTGTTCACGGCGGCCTCCACCGCCCTCTCGTACCTCCTGGAGAGCTTGAGGAACTCGTCGGCCCGGGCGATGACCGGCGAGAGGCTGAAGTGCTCCCTGATGCCGTCGGCCTTCTCCTGCATCTCCTCTAGGAGCTTGACCAGGTGCTCGGCGTAGGGGGTGAAGTCGAAGGGGAGGACGGGGCAGTTGGTCATCCTGAATATGTAGTTGAGCTCCACCTTGACGTCGTTGGCGAGGACGTCGACGTCGCCGTGCTCCATGGTCGCCTCCGAGGTGTGCCACCACCAGCCGCCGCCGCTGTAGTTGACGTGGGGGTCGTAGAGCTCCTTCGGCCTGGATGAGGTGAGGCTGACGTGGGGGATGCCGGTGCCCCAGAAGCTGCCGTCCCCGGCCCGGGTGGGCCACCTGGTGCCCGAGGCCTCTATGCCGAATGCGGTCTTGACGCTGTCCTCCATGGC
>Ga0209536_100006137_pt1 | contig 18466 bp, 11 predicted proteins | sample DeeMarSeWOR28_12_FD_187461 | JGI IMG/M metagenome (GOLD analysis project Ga0209536, IMG submission 187461) | Marine sediment microbial communities from White Oak River estuary, North Carolina - WOR-2-8_12 (SPAdes) (version 2) | ecosystem: Environmental > Aquatic > Marine > Intertidal zone >... | reverse complement strand
GAGGTTCGATTATTTCAACGGTTTACTAGGGTTTCTCCAGTTTTTGGATATCTTTTTCATTCCAACAGATTCCGGACAGGTAAATTCGACCCTGACAATTACCAGTGATGATGCAAATAGTCCTTTTGTAGAGATAGCTCTTACGGGTCATGGTATGCGAATAACTGCTGCTGATCCGGGAATCTGTTATGCCACCACTGGTAATGCAGATGGTGGCAGACTACTTACAATTGCCCCATCCACGGGCGCAGGTTTGCTTGTCGGAGATATCGGTCAAAACGCTGTGCCCGCCATTGCCATTAATTCAGAGGGATATATCTATGGCTTGGATGGAAATTCAGGAGATATCTATTATATTGATGCAACCACCGGCATTTCTTTCTTGTCCGTAAATACCGGTATAGAGGGTTTGACAGCCATTGCCTTCGATAGAAATGATGTCTTATATGGATATAGTCAATATGACAATGGATTATATACAATCGATCTACAAACTGGACTATCGATATTTATAGGAAATACATATCTTAACCTTCGCGGTTTGGCTTTTCACCCTATTACAGGTATATTATTTGCGTCGGGTCATTTTGAGCTCTTTACCCTTGACGTGACAGACGGCACCTCATCTTTAGTCGGTTCCACACAACTGGAAATGGCTCTAACAGATATAAGCTTTGATATTGCAGGTAATCTTTTTGCCACCGAGGGGGGAGCAAATGAAGATAATTATCTTGTTTCTCTAAACCAGTTAACCGGTGAAGGAACAAGAATTGGACAAATTGGCTTTCGGTCAGTTAGCGGATTAGAATTTTACAACATCCCTCTAGAGGGACGGCATATTAGTATTTCACCGGAAATTATAGATTTTGGTCCAATTGAAACTGGGGATACAACATCTGTTCTCGATATCTCAATCAGTAACGTTGGTACTGAGGTTTTAACAGTTACAGATATATCTTCGGCTGATACAGACATCATTCTGAGCGATCTACCCGTCCTGCCAATTGTTCTCCCGTCCCGGACATCCCAGACTTTTGGAGTTCGAGTTGCGATTTCTGATACAGGAGACTTTAACAAGACAATTTCTATAAGCAGTGATGATCCGGACATTCCTGTATCAGAAGTTCATCTATTCGGCCGGGCAATAAATATCCAGACGGCAGAGAAAGGACGTTGTTATGCATCCACCGGGAATATTGACGGAGGACGGTTTATTCAAATTGATCCGTCAAATGGTACGGGTACGCTGTTGGGAGAAACGGGTCTAGATGCAGTACCGTCACTTGCTATAAACTCAGAGGGAAAAATATATGGTCTAGATGAAAATACAGGGGATGTTTATAGAATAGATGCCGCAACCGGTATCGCAATCTCAGCGATACATACTGACATTGACGGACTTAAAGCAATCGCTTTTGACACTAGTGACGTTTTCTATGGTTTTAGTGACTGGTCATCTGCTTTGTATAAAATCGATCTTGAGTCAGGGCTGTCAACCTATATCGGATATGTGGGATATGGTCTTCGTGGTCTCGCGTTTCATCCTTTGACCAACACACTATGGGGCACAAGTTGGAATGAATTAATAACAATAAATCCCTCAGATGGTTCTGCTACCTGGATAGGCAGTTCTAATTTGGATTATCCTTTAACGGATATAGATTTCGATATTGCCGGAAATTTGTTTGCCACTGCCGGTGGTGGAACGAATGAGGATAATTATTTCTTTTTGATTGATCAATCAACAGCTCAGGGTACTCTTATTGGCGAAATTGGTTTTCAATCGGTTAGTGGCATGGCATTTAATAACACACCCATTGAGGGACGCCATATCAGTGTTTCACCACAGATGATTGACTTCAGTACGATCGGACTTGGAGACACATCTGCTACAAAATTGGTAACAATAAGCAACGTTGGTACAGACGTTTTAACCATATCCGGCATATCGGAGTCAGATACAACTGTTATTTTAGATAATTTACCGGTTCTTCCGATTATTCTTCCCTCACGTTCATCACAATCTTTTGAAGTCAGTTTTTCTGCTTCAGACACAGGTATATTTAACAAATCGATATCAATATCCAGCGATGATCCTGACATCCCTGTTGTAGATGTCTCAATTACTTGCCATGTAATTATTGTTCAACCAGCAGAAAATGGACATTGTTATGCTTCTACCGGTCATGTTGATGGTGGTCGATTCATTGAGATCGATCTCGCCAATGGAACAGGATCTCTTATCGGAGAAACCGGTCTTGATGCAATGCCCGCAATCGCCATCAACTCCAAAGGAGAAATTTTTGGTCTGGATGAGGCATCCGGTGATATTTACCGGATTGACGCAGTAACCGGATTTGCCCTCGACCGATTAGAAACAAATATTGAAGGTCTTAATTCGATTGCTTTTGATACCAGTAATGTCTTGTATGGTTTCAGTTCGTGGACATCCCGTTTATACTCTTTGGATTTGCAGACAGGTCTGTCAAATGAGATCGGCTATATCGGATACAGTATTCGCGGTATAGCATTTCATCCCCTGGATAATACCCTTTGGGGATCTGATACATATAATATCCTGAAAATAAGCACATCCGATGCTTCTCAGACCTGGGTTGGATATACTGAACTCAATTACCCCGTAACAGACCTTGGTTTTGATATTGCCGGAAATCTATATGCAACAGCCGGAGGCGGATGGAATAATCAAAATTACCTTGTTGCCATTGATCAGACAACAGCTCTGGGCACTATCATAGGTGAAATTGGGTTTCAATCAGTCAGCGGCCTCTCATTTTATAATAGTCCCCTTGAAGGGCGCCACCTGAGTGTCCTGCCCGATACTCTTGATATGGGAATCATCGAGGTTCAGGATACCTCTTCAGTGAAAGTGACTTCCATTTCAAATATTGGAACAGAGGTCCTCACCATCTCAGATATTTCTGGTAGTGATTCAACTGTAGTTCTTTCAAATTTACCAACTCTCCCACTCCTTTTACAATCACGAGAATCCTACTATCTGGATGTGCGTATTTCAATTTCTGATACAGGGATTTTTAATAAAACTGTATCCGTTAGCAGCAATGATTTAGATAATCCTCTAAGTACTGTCATTATCACCGGACGAGCAGTTATAATTGCCCCTGCTGATTCCGGCCAATGGTATGCATCGACAGGGCATAATGATGGAGGCAGGCTTCTCTCTTTAGATCCGGCAACGGGGGCTGGTGCCCTGATCGGTTCAACCGGATTGGATGCCGTTCCTGCCATTGCAATCAATTCAGAAGGAAAAATATATGGGGTCGATGAAGGATCCGGGATGTTATATCGGTTAGATGGACAAAGCGGAAAGAGTTATGAGATTTTTAATACCCATCTCTCTCATATAACAGGATTGGCCTTTGATAAAGATGGTCTTCTTTATGCCTATAGTGAAGGAACCAGCAGTCTGCATTCTATAGACCTGAAGAGGGGTCTGATTAATCTGGTTGGTTATCTCGGCTCGGGGTTTCGCGGTCTCTCTTTTAATCCTATTGACAACTCCCTATGGGCATGCGGAAGATATGACATCTACACCATAAATACTGAAGATGGTGTTGCAAGTCACGTAGGATTTACAGAATTGGGTGTGCCCATCACCGATATTCAATTCAATGTTTTGGGCAATTTATACGCGTCTGCAGGCGGAAACACAGGTCTCAACTCACTGGCCTCCATAGATAAATCATCCGGGGCCGGTACCTTGATTGGGGACATTGGATTTCAAACTGTCAGTGGCCTCGCATTTTATAACATCCCTCTGGAGGGCCGGCATATAAGCGTGAGTCCATCATCCCTGGATTTTGGTGAGACAGTATTAAACGATACTTCTGCACCAAGAACTTTAGTGATAGGAAATATAGGTACAGATGATTTAACAGTAGAAAGTATGACGTTGTCTGACACAACTATAGTTTTTTCTGAAATGTTGACATTTCCTCTTATACTTTCCAGCATGGAATTTTTGGAAATGGATGTCAGCATTATACCTGCTGATACCGGTTTGTATGAAGAAGCGATCACACTTTCGACAAATGATCCTGAGAATGAAACAGTTAATATTACATTAAATGCAGACGTTTTCTCTATCTCACCAGCAGACTCAGGTGTATTATATGCCACTACCGGGCATCGGGATGGAGGACGTTTGCTTAAAATCGATCTGGCTACCGGACAGGGTTCGCTTATTGGCCCTACCGGATTACCTGCCGTTCCCGGACTGGCTGTAAACTCAGATGGAGAAATATACGGTGTGGATCCTTGGGAAGGAAATCTGTACCGAATCGATTCACAGTCCGGAAAAACAATACTGGTTGGTCCAACCAATGTAGCAAGAATGATAGCGATTGCATTTGACAGGGATGACAGATTATACGGCTATAGTGACAATTTTGGCAGTTTGTATGAAATAGATCCGAATTCAGCAAGCACCCAGGTTATTAATGAAATAGGACTTGAATATCGGGGGATAGCTTTTAATCCCGTGGATAATTCCTTGTGGGCCAGTAGCTGGAATTTGCTTTATATCATAGATCCATCGGACGGTACTTCTCAAATTGTGGCCAGTACAGGACTAAACTCAGGAATTTCAGCGCTCACCTTTGATATTCTGGGTAACCTCTATGGCAGCGTACATCTTGAGTGGGATTCAAGTGAGTTGTTTATGTTCAATCCTAAAAGTAAAAAGATTAAAATGGTGGGAGAAATAGGCTTTGAATCAGTAAGTGGGTTAGCTTTGCATCACGTTCCAAAACCGGGATCACATCTCTATACCCTGCAAAATTCGCTTAATTTTGGCTTAACTGCTGTAGGAGATACAGCAGTCTCAAAATCTGTTACCCTTTACAATATTGGAACTGATGATTTGATTATAAATGATATCTCGGTTGAAGGCTCTTCATTTATTTTAGGTGATGTTTCTTCTCTGCCCTGGACTGTTACGCCCGACGATTCAGGAATGTTCGAGGTTGCTTTTGCCCCCTCTAAAATGGGAATAGATACATCAACCATTGCAATTTCAAGCAACGATTCGGAAATTCCCGTTCACTCAATCCATTTGGAAGGTGAGGGTTCTCACTTTACCCTTGATGGATTATTAAGTGAATCCGCGTATATACCTATTGCAAGTAAATTAAACAATAACAGTTTTTTTATTACGGATATCGACGTTACAAATATTTATTACTCCTCAGACGAAAATTATTTTCTTCTCGGGATCGAATGTCAAGTGCAAAATACACCAAATGATTATAATGACAAACCCGATGGCCTTGGAATTTTCCTAAATTTTTCAAGCGAAACGGGTATTTACGCGGGTAATCCTCTTGCTTACTGGGAAGAACATGATTTTCATTTTTTAAATGGTGGTTCTGAGAAATGGGAAGGAGGCATGGAATTTACAGCAGATTTTGAAGTGGACTATTTATTCGCTGTATATTCTGACGGATCTCCTGATCATATATTTTTAGATGCCTCAACATTTGTCTGGGATAATCCACAGCATATTCAATATATTGGCTCAAGCAATCAATCAGGATCTTCGGAACTTGGACCTGTAACAGATGGTGTGTTTGGTGAAAATACAATTCAATTTGCATTTCAGGGATCTACCGGCGCAGGCAGTAAAAAAGGGATTGAAATCGTTATTCCACTCTCTGAGATCAACGCAGAACCATCTGATAACTTTCAGGTTTTTGCAGCAATCGTCGGTGCAACAGGATGGTTTTCCCATGTGACAGTCCCCGGAAACGTAACTTCAGATCATCCGGGACACAATCCGGATTTTTACAACAATCAGGTCAGTGACATTTGTGATTGCCCCAATCCGGGTACGACCATTGGTAATGGACCATATCACACAGACTGGATTACGATAACCGGCATAGAAAATGCGGAGAAAAAAATACCAAAAGAATATGCCTTAAGCCAAAATTATCCCAATCCATTCAATCCCCTGACAACAATCGAATATCAATTACCGGAATTAGCAGAGATCGAATTGAGCATTTACAATATTCTCGGTCAAAAAATTCATACACTGATAGATGGTAAAATGGAAGCCGGATATCATTCTAAAGTCTGGAATGCAAAAGATCAACATGGAAACTCTGTAGCTACCGGAATGTATATTTACAGGTTAGATGCAAAAGGCATCTCCGGTCGTAAATTTGTTCAGGTTAAAAAAATGGTTGTGCTTAAATAGACTATAGACCACGGATGACACGGATTAGACGGATTTTCACAGATCTAGTATCTAGGTTTTTTCGAGGGTAAATGGTCTTTTTATTACAATCATTTGTACTAAGTGATGATTTGTCCATACAATAACATAGCTAAAAAAATCTGTGAAAATCCGTCTAATCCGTGTCATCCGTGGTCGTTTCAGATTCTTCAGGTTGGTGAGAGTCTCTGATCTTCGCCAATAAATCGATCGCTCTGTGCTCATCCTTTTTAAAGACATAAAGATCAGCCAATCCCTTTTGTCCGATAAAAATACCATCATAGGCTGTATCATATTTACTTCTGATCTGCAGAGGAATGTCTTCCTTCTTAAAGGCCTCTTTAATTAGAGGAACTATTACCTCATCCTCTTTTTCCAGTGTATATATTTTTACAGTCTCTTCTGTCTGATTCATGTATTTCTCCCTATTTTTTGAATGCATCCCAAGTATAGGAAAAATGTTATAATAATTCATAATTTTTAACCACGAAGAGCACTAAGTTCACTAAGAATAATATATTTTTAACTTCGTGCTCTTCGTGTCCTTTGGAATCCTGGATGATTTCATCCCGGCATGTCGACAGGATGGAGACATGTATGCCGGGACGTGGTTAAAATAAATAATGTATAATCCTATATATATTTTTTTACATAATTCGGAATATTATTATGTTTGTGTTGTCTAAGAAAATAAAGAGACAGATTATTTACGCAATAATAAAATGTAAAGACGCGATTTATCGCGTCTCATATATCATAGATAAATGAATGATGCACAGATTCTGTCAGAGATAAGAAATGGAAATCATGCGGCCTTCAGAGAATTAGTCGGCAGGTATGAAGGGCTCATCTCCGCAACCATTATCGGAATGATTGGTCACTGTTCCGAAGCGGAAGACATTGGTCAGGAAGTATTTGTCAGGTTCTATAAAGCCCTCGATAAGTTTCGCGGGGAGGCAGCCCTTAGCACCTATCTGACTCGCATCGCCATTAATTTATCACTGAATGAAATCAAACGGCGAAAACGTCGCAGTCAGCTATTTCTTCATTCTGATGATCAGATAACTGACTTGGAAGACAAAAACAACAACCCTGAAAAGGATGAAAACCGGGAACTCATCCAACGCGCAATTCAGGCATTGTCACCTAAATACCGGTCGGTGATCGTCTTAAGATTAATCGATGGTTACTCGACCGAGGAAGCAGCAAAAATTCTGAAAGTACCAATCGGTACTGTTCTTTCGAGACTGGCCCGGGCTCAACAAAAACTAAAAGAGTTACTTTCACCCATGATGGAGTTTAACCATGGATAAGAAATTAAAAGAGTTACTTTACCGGTCTTTTGATTCTGAATTGAATGCTGAGGAAAAGCGACTTCTGGAAGAAGCCTTGGCACAATCAGAAGAACTAAGACAGGAAAAAGAGATGATTACTTCTCTTCGCGGAAATATCAAGAGAAGTAAATCCACATCCTTTAATCCCCATTTCGTGGACCGGGTGATGGAGAAAATTCATTCAATTGAAATGAAGGATGAAAGTGAACAATTATTTGATTCATTATATGTTTTCTTTCGACCGATTGCCATCGCTGCAACGGTGCTGATCATTGCTATAGCGGGATACAATATTAGCACGACAGGCAATTTATCATTGGAAGGAGCACTCGGAGTTCCGGAAGTTTCAGTAGATGATGTCTATGATCCGGCTCTTGCTCTTGTATCGGAGGAATAATATGCAGACAACTACCAAATCAATACTTCTGATAACTGGCGTCTTAATCATTGGTATAATTATCGGTGCGCTGGGAAGTAGCTTTCTCACTAAAAATATGTGGAAAGAACGGGTTTCCCGTTTCCGAACCCCGGAGGGATTTACAGAAAGAATCATCGACCGCATCGATCCCGATCCGGATAAACGTAAAGCGGTTGAAAATATCCTTTTTGAACAGCATCAAAAACTCTCAAAAAAATTCGAACAAACCCGTGTGGAAATGGAAGCACATGTGGATTCCGTTTTACAAAAGTTAAAGCCATTATTAAACAAAGAGCAAATGGAACGGGCTACGAAAATACTTAAACGAAGACCGCCGCATATGCGTCAACCTAGAGGAGAGTCGCGTCGACCGCCATGGCATGAATAACCCCCGACTTTGTCGGGGGGCAAAAAATCTAATTCCAAACTAGGCTTTAGCCCTCCAATTCCAAAATATCGACTTTCTTCCATCTGCCTCCGGCGGGCTACTTTTTCCTTGATGAAAAAGTAGCCAAAAAATCAAGGCCCAAATAAAATTTGCCTGAGCAGTCTCAGAAAATCCGGAAAAAAATATTTTTCTGCGGATTTTCTTCGACTACTCCGAGACGGCAAATTTTATCATGGCCGTTTTAAAAAATCCTAATTTTTTCTTTGCGCTCTTTGCGGTTAAATCAAATTGCATCGCTACGAGAGATCAATTTTATCAATGGAATAAAATTTGAATTGCCTTGTCTAATCCTTTGAAACAAATAAAAAGGATCCTTAGGAAAAAAAGTTAAAATTCTAAACACAGTAGTCAGTAGGAGGACATCATGAAAAAGATCATGTCATTTTTCACATTTTTTGTATACACAATTATTCTCATCATTTTATTAAATACTAATGTTATAGCCGCTGATAATGGCCCGAGAGGTCCACATCAAAAGATCATGGAGCAATTAACTGAAGAGCAACAAAAGGAAGTAAAAGCTAAACTGAAAGAACTCTGGGAGGAAGGGGCTTCCAGGAAAGAAATACGAGACACCGTTCATAAAATGCTTGAGGAGTACGGCGTTGATTTTCCTGAGGAAGGAAAAGGTTTTCGTGGAGAAAGAGGCCCGAGACCTGGCAGAGGATTCATGAAATTCGCTGATCAGTTATCCGACGAGCAGCAGCAGGCCATCGAAGAAAAGGTGAAAACCTTGCGTGAAGAGGGGGCAAACCGGGAAGAAATACACAGCGAAGTATCGGCCATGCTCAAAGAATATGGTATTGAAGTACCTGAAAACAGTGAAAGATTTAAAGGAAAAAGAGGTCATCGCCCGGGAAGAGGTTGGATGCACTTCTCAGATGAACTGAGTGACGAACAGAGAAAAGCGATCCATGAAAAAGTGAAAGCGATGAAAGCTGAAGATGCCTCTAAAGAGGAAATTCATCAGCAAGTCGAAACGATGTTGAAAGAATATGGCGTCACAATTCCGGATGATTTCGGGAAGCACCGGGAGAGGTGGAATAATCTCTCTGAAGATCAGCGGAAACAAATACGCTCAACAATGAGAAAAATGAGACAAGATGGCGCAAGCCATGAAGAAATACAGGAAGAAATAAATAAAATGATCGACGAATTTGGGGTAAAGAATTCTGAAACTCAATCAAATGTGGAAACAGAAACTTCTGGCGAATCATTAAGCGTGCGTGCTTATCCCAATCCATTTAATCCGGAAACAACCATCGAGTATCATCTAAAGTCAAATGGGCTGGTAGTCATTCAGATCTATGATGTGCAGGGTAAAAATGTCAGGTCTCTTGGCGGCGATTACCGGCAAGCTGGAACCTATACCCTAAAGTGGGATGGTTTGAATGAAAGTGGTACTCAGGTTCCATCCGGAGTTTATTTCATCAGGCTCTCTGCCGGGAATGAAACCCTGAACCACCGCATCGTGATGATGAAATAGATAAAATTTTTCCATCGTAATTCCAGATCACCTGTAGGGGCGGGTATCAATGCCCGCCCCCTGTAATGAAGATCCGAACATACTGTTTTTGGCCTTTTTGGGAGAAGTAAAATGAACGTAAAAACTTTTTCAATTTTCTTATCGATGATACTATTTGCAACTATGGGTTGTGGTGAAAAAATTGATAGTACCTGGAAATCGCAAAATATCCTAATCGACGGAAATGGAGACGACTGGGCAGATATACCTTTACAATATCAGGAAGATATGAATGTTGTTTATGGTCTGGTGAATAACGACGATGTCATCGTATTTATGATCCGTTTTAATGACCAGCAATTGGATATCTGTAAGATTGGCCAGTAAATAAAAATAAAAACAGCACATTTTATATTGTTTTAGGAAATTAGACAGTAATTATCCATTTTTACCTACCATTCATTCACCGGTGATGCAATTCAACTATCAATTCTTACCATTCGACCGGAATTACTTCCATGCACAGGAATATTACCTAATTTTAATGTTGTTTATAGAAAAACCAAATGGTTATACGGAACAATTTGTCTGTTAAATACTTATATTATGAAACGCCCATTAGACCATACAAAAGTTGGGAGTTTTTGTGTACAAAAATTTTTTTGTCGCTTTAGTTCTACTTCTTGTTGTTAGCACTCTTTATGCCCAAAATGGTGATATCAGTGGTTTCGTTGTTGATGACTCAAATGGAGAATCTCTCAGTGGGGCAAATATCTATTTTGAGAATCTCCTACTGGGCTCAGTATCAAACAGCGCGGGTTACTACGTCATTTCTGATATACCGCCGGGTGATTACACATTAATCTGCTCATACATAGGATATAAAGATTTTCGTGATGATTTATCTGTCGGTGAGAATCAATCAATACGCCTAAATATTCAAATGGAATCTGCCCTTCTGGAAACGGAGACAGTGGTGGTCACTGCTGATTCAGAGCGAACGGCTCTGCAGTTGTACCGCAAAGATATTTCAAAAATCAATATTTCTCCGATGGAAATAAAAAATTTTCCGGCTGTTGTTGAGGCCGATTTATTGAGGACTTTGCAAAGCCTTCCCGGCATTCTACCGATTTCCGATTATTCATCCGAAATTTATGTAAGAGGTGGCACATCAGATCAAAATCTCTATATGATTGACGGCGCTGATGTTTATAATCCTGAACATGCATTTGGATTATTTTCAACTTTTAACATGGATGCGATCAAGGATATTGAGGTATCAAAAGGCGGATTTAGCGCCGACTATGGGGGACGCCTCTCCTCTGTTCTGAGTGTGACCAATCTTGATGGAAACCGAAAATCATTTGAAGGGACTGCGGAGATCAGTCTCCTTTCTGCAAAAGCGACTTTACAAGCCCCTCTTTGGTCATTTGGGTCTATTTCAGCCTCTTATCGGCGAACCTATGCCGGTGAAACTGGAAAATTATTTTACGATGATATTCCAGATTATTATTTCTATGATGGACACATCAAAGCATTTTTTGATATCAATAGTGATAATAAATTGTCAATTAGTTTTTATAACGGTAAAGACGATTTGAACTATGATTTTAACTCTGACGCTCCCGATGCACCCTTGCTTCATTATGATTGGGGTAATACGACCGGTAGCGCCCGCTGGACACATGTTTTTAATCCAAATTTTTTTTCCAATTTCTGGTTCACAGTGAGCAAATTTGAATCCAATTTTAGTATTACGGAAGCGAATGTAGAAGAAACAAATGATCTGTTTGATATTAGCTTTAAGGGACAGGGAGAATATACGATCTTTCAAAAACTAGGTACCAAATTCGGCTTCGAATTAAAAAGTCTGGAAACCATCTATCAACAGGAATCTCCCAGAGGGATTGTTGACATAAATCGAGATCGGAATCTATTTACTGGATATCTTTCTGTTATCTGGAAACCAAATTCAGACTGGTATATTGAACCCGGGTTGCGCTATAATTATTTTGTGACTGAAAAACATTTTCAGGATTGGGCTCCACGCTTTGCTATCAAGTACAGACTGACAGAAACTATAAATTTGAAAGCCTCGACAGGTGTTTACTATCAATATCTCAACAAAATCCCAAGGCCCTTTATCGCCGATATTTGGACAACCTCAGATGTTCATTATGATCGCTCACGAGCAATCCATTATATCGTAGGATTTCAGAAAGAAATTGCCAATAATATCAGTATGGAGATCGAGACCTATTACAAAGATTATAAGAATCTCTATTCTCTCAAAAACTATTTTCTTGAATTTGAACCATCTGCATACGATTCCCGGGGACGACCGATCTATACAGATACATTTGGACTCTTTGACAGGGGTGATGGAGATACAAAAGGAATCGAATTTCTCTTTCGAAAGAGATTCGGAACAATCAACGGATGGATCGCTTACTCGTTAGCTCAAACAGAATACATCGTAGACGAGATAAATCAGGAAAATCCATTTGAACCACGCCATGACAGGACACATGTTATAAATTTTGTATTGAATATGGATATAAAAAATTCATTGCGATTTTTAAGGGGAGAAGCATATAAATTTGACCGTGCAAAATGGTTGTTTGGTTTGAATTTTGTTTACTCCTCCGGTCAACCGATAACACTTACCAGTTCAACTTATTTTTCCAACAGCATACCAGACCAGAACTTTAATCAGCTTTTTCTCTACCCGACAGCGATCAATAATTTCAGGTTACCGGCATACAGTCGTCTGGATCTCAGTCTCACATATCAACATCATTATGACAGCTGGATCCTCGCACCTTATATTCAGATATTCAATGTGGGCAATAGAGAGAATGTATGGTTTATACAATATGATAGTGAAGAAACGGATAGTAAAATTTTACAAACGGTGGATACATTCAATATGTTTCCACTTCTACCAACAATTGGAGTACGTTCAACTTTCTGATGCGAGATACGAGATGTCATCTCCTTGAGATCTATGCAATTGCCAGCGACATATGTGCCGGCAAGTGCATAGATCCCTGCAGGATGACAATTGATCCTTTGTTTCCAGTAGGCTATGCCCCTGTTACAGATACGATAAATTATTGATAATGATATACATCACCATTTATAACCAACACATGAATATTATGAAGATATTGAAATACATAATAATTTTGATTGTCATCCCTATATTTTTAATTAGCTGTGGGAAGACTTCTGTTACCATCGATGATCGAACCTATGAGCCTAAGATTGTGATAATTGGTTATCTTTATCCGGAACATCCGGTAAAAGATATCCGTATTACCCGAAATTATCCAATCGGTAGCACCATCGATAAGGCAGAGATGGCCCTGGATGAGGCAATTGTCAGATTAACTGAAATTTCATCGAACACCGTATACGATTTGAACTATAATCCGCTTAGTTTGGCATTTGAATATACGGGTAACGATTTAGAAATAGCGTATGGTCAAAGCTACAGATTAGATGTCAGTGCTACATTTGACGGGAATAACTTAGTGGCTTCCTCTACGACAACGGTTCCTGATAAAGGTCTGGAAATCAATCGGGAAAATTCAATTTATGGCGATTTAATTTATCGCCAAACTGATGATAAGGGTGCTATCATTCAGCCGCAGGTTACATACAAACAATCAGATAATTCAGCCTTTTTTCTATTAGCGATCAGCGCCTTGGATGCCAGTATTGAGACTTTTATATACGAAAATCCTTTTGGATTTGATATTAAAGATGCCTTGGAAGGTGATGCAAAAATCGAAAATTTTCAGTATACATCGCGATGGACCCGACCAGAAAATCACAATGGCGGATCTTCCATTCTTGAGTATTCATGGTTTCAAATATGGTTTTACGGACCTTATCGTCTTGTACTGTATGCCGGTGATGAAAATTTCTATCATTTCTATGCGACACACCGAACCGTCCAGAGTGTTGATGGCAATCTGCATGAACCTTTATTTCATATTGAAGGGGATGGGATCGGTGTCTTTGGATCGGCAGTGATCGATACACTCTCTTTGAATATATTAAAAAAATAACCACTGAGAGCACGGGGCGGATTCTATTTTTTCAATTTTCAATCATCCATCTTAATTTCAAAAAGGAGGAGATACGAATGAAAAACCTGGTGACTTTTATTATCATTTTTATCCTTATCTTTTCGATGATAAATTGTTCTGATAACCAGAATTTTCAGGGACGAATGAGCCCAAAAGAACGGGCAGATCAATTAAAGGAAACCCTGGATTTGACAGACGAACAAACCCAAAAAGTTGAACAGATCTATGAAGAATGGCAGAAAAAAATGTCTGAAATGCGGGATCAGTATGAGGGCGACCGATCGAAGATGCGTGAAGAAATGATGAAAAGCAGGGAAGAAATAAATAAAAAAATTGAAGAAATTCTTTACGAAGACCAGATTGAACTTTATCGGGAATATCAGGAAGAACGCGAACGATTCAGGCGTGAACGCCGTGAACAACGTCATTAGAATTTCTACAATTTTGGTCGCTATATTTCAAAAAACATAAGAAATTAGAATTAATTCAATACTAATTGCAGAGATGAGGTCTTGGCGGAGCAGGATTTTTAACAACTTTGAAACGGTGTCTTCTGCAAGCAATATGTCTACAATCCGAAGTTTGAAACATAATCATGAATATTCAGATTAAGAATCTATCAAAAATATACAACGGCAGTAAACCTGCTCTTGATAATATCAATCTTGATATTGGCAATGGATTATTCGGTCTACTAGGTCCAAATGGCGCAGGTAAAACTACCCTGATGCGGATTTTAGTCACATTGATGAAACCAACAAGCGGAACGGTCCTCATTAATGGCATGGATCTCCAAAAGGAGCGTAAAGAAATTCGCAGGATTCTTGGGTATCTTCCACAAGAATTTAGCACTTTCCCTAAAATTAAAACCTGGGAGTTCCTAGATTACAGTGCGCGACTTGCTGAAATTAAATCCAACTCAGAGCGCAGTGGGATTGTAGATAAATTGCTCGAACAAGTCGGCTTATTTGAGGCCAGAGATCGCCTGGCCAGTAAACTATCCGGGGGGATGAAGAGAAGACTCGGTATCGCTCAAGCACTCATCGGTAATCCCAAAATTTTGGTCGTTGATGAACCAACGACTGGCCTCGATCCTGAAGAGAGAATAAGATTCAGAAACCTGCTTACTGAAATGGGGCAGGAGGAAAGAATTATTATTCTTTCGACCCATATTGTCGGTGATATTTCCAGCACATGCAACGATATGGCCTTATTGGTCGAGGGACAAGTTGGTTTTCAAGGACCTCCCAGCGACTTAATTAAGCAAGCAGAGGGATCTGTCTTTGAAATTGATGCAACGGCTAATGATCTGACGGCTATTCAGGAAACATATGCGGTGATCTCCACAATCCCATATGAATCAGGCTGGAAGGTTCAGGTCGTTGCAAAACACACGGATAATTATCCTTCGGTTACTATCGATCCAAATCTGGAACATGCTTATGTTCATTTTATCGAGGAACATTATGATTCAGAGGCCAAACCCGATCTGGTGGAGCTAGATTATAAAGATGATTGAGTACCGTAAAATATGGGCAAATGCCCGCTATGAAATAATTACGCTTCTGCGCGGTTGGTTTTTCCGAATTTTTGCCGGCTTGAGCATGATTGTATTTATCACATGGAATATTACATTGTTTAGCGGTGCAATTGAGTTTGTTCCCCGATTATTTTCCGGTTTTTCAGCAGCGATTCCCTATGCCAATATGATACTATTGAATTTGGTACAAATTGCTGTCATCATTTTTATGGCCAGCGATTTTTTTAAACGTGATCGTAAATTCAATACGGCTGAGGTTTATTATATCAGATCAATGACCAATGCAAACTATTTACTTGGTAAAGCATTGGGTGTTTTTATTCTGTTTGCTGCCCTTAACATACTTATCCTCTTAATCGCCTTAGTCATACACCTTGTGTTTAATGAAACTTCATTTAATTATGCTCCATATATACTCTATCCGCTTCTTCTTGGATTCCCTTCATTCGTCTTTATTATCGGTTTATCTTTTTTATTTATGCATGTGATAAAAAATCAGGCAATCGTTGTCTTACTTTTATTAGGCTATGTTGCAGCCTCTATGTTTTTTCTATACGATAAATGGTACTTTATCTTTGACTTCATCGGATTCAGAATTCCCTTTGCATATTCTGATTTTATTGGTCTGGCAAACCTGGAACTGCTAATTCTGCAAAGGGGATTGTATCTTTCACTTGGTCTTGTATCCATTCTTCTTTCGATATTACTATTTCAACGGTTGGGACAATCTATAACAATTCGGCGGATTATTATTGTGATGTTGTTATTATTTTCGGTTACCGGTATCTATTGCTTTCTGAGTTATATGGACTACTTCCATGAACGACATATATTGCGGGAACGGATGGTTGAACTCAATAAACAGTATGCTAACCATCCCGAAATTACCCCTAAATCCTGTAAAATAGATTTTTATCACCAGGGCAAATCCTACAGAGCCTCAACCTTATATACCTTTACCAATTCAACAGACACTCCTATCAATCAGTATCTTTTTTCAATTAATCCGGGATTACATGTTTCAGATGTCAAAAGGTCTGATTTGAAGCTGGATTTTACTCAAGAGGATCATATTGTCAGGGTGACACTTCAAAACGCAATGCAACCTGGCACGTTAGATTCAGTTCAGCTCTTCTATTCCGGTTCTATTCAAGAGGCAGCTTGTTATCTCGATATAGAAAATTATGAAGAGCAAAATGCTTTTGGGTTCTGGCTTTTTCAATCAGCGATAAAACATGCCTTTCTGGAAGATGATTATGTATTATTGCCGCCTGAAAGCCTGTGGTATCCAAGACCTGGTCTACCACCCGGATCAAATTTTTTAAAGAGAGTCAACCGGCATTTTATTCATTATGAATTAGACGTACATTCAAAATCAAATCTGACAGCGATCTCCCAGGGGGCCAAACAGGAACTAGGCAGTGACCACAGTCGCTACACCACTGATTTCCCTATTTCTGACTTATCTTTAATCTTAGGTAAATATCATAAAGAATCATTGAATGTAGATAGTGTCGATTATGATCTTTACCATCTACCAGATCATGACTATTATAGAGATTATTTTTCGCAGATAGGAGATACACTGACTGATGTCATCAGGGAATTTAGTGAAGACTATGAGGTACGTTTGGGGCTGGATTATCCGTTCAAGAGATTATCCGTCATAGAAGTACCCCTGCAATACTATGTTTATCCCAGAATCTGGACGATTGCTCAGGATGTGGTCGTTCCCGAACAAGTTTGGTTTCAGGAAAATGGTGCATCGGTCAGAGGAGCAGATTTTGGCCAGATAAAAAGATCAATGGATTGGAGACTTGATCGTTCAAACCAAACCATTACTGAAAAAGAGACACAGATATCAATTTTAAAGACATTTCTAAATTCTACTTTTGGCGGAAAATCGGGACGTGGAATGCGATTTGGTGGACCCATGGCAGAATATGTGCCGAATTATAACCTGTTTCCAAATTATTACACTTATGCGACCTATTTAGAAGGTGGTGAATGGCCAATTCTCAATTCCGCCCTGGAAGCTTTTTTGAGCGATCGGGTAAATGAATCTATTACAGATTTACCAAGTTGGCGAACGGGAGGGATAACCGATCCTGAAAAGGTGAGTCAGGCATTATCAGAAAAGAGCCTGGCTGACTATCTTTTATCCATGGAAGAAAAGGAAATCCTTCCGGAAATGATTAAACAAAAAGGGGCATTTCTTATAAAGTTGCTTCAAAATGAATTAGGTCAGGAGAAATTTAATTCCTATTTAAGTACAACTATAAATAATTCAAGATTTAAGCAACTTGGATTTTATGATTTCTTTTCGAATCTTTCACTGCGCCCGGAATTTGATATTGAATCATATCTCTCCTCCTGGTATTATGATAATATTTTGCCAGCGTATGTTGTTCGGGATATAGAGTTTCATAAAGTTTATGACGGAGATCGTATACGCACACAAGTAAAATTCAAAACATTTAACACAGAGTCAACCGATGGTTTGTTGGAAGTTTCATTCCATTACAGCCGCCGCGGTGGCGGATTCGACATGGCGAATGTCAATGAAGATATAGAAACAAATATCTATCGCATTAACGGCTATCAAAACAAACAAATAGGGCTGCTTCTCGATGATGAACCGCGTGCATTGAATATTAATTTCCTGCTCGCCCGTAATCTTCCACTCATATACACTACAAGATTTGAAAAAGCAGAGCTTGATGAGAACAAAACCCCGTTTGAAGGTGAAAGGATAATATCCGAAGCAGCGATACTGAGTTCTCCGCATGAAATTATTATCGATAATGATGAAGAAGGATTCGAAATATACAATCCTCCTTTTAATAGCCTCTTAAAGCGGTGGATACATAGTGGAGAAGAAGAAAAGAATGAGAATGAATACGAG
>Ga0209536_100006136_pt1 | contig 18466 bp, 24 predicted proteins | sample DeeMarSeWOR28_12_FD_187461 | JGI IMG/M metagenome (GOLD analysis project Ga0209536, IMG submission 187461) | Marine sediment microbial communities from White Oak River estuary, North Carolina - WOR-2-8_12 (SPAdes) (version 2) | ecosystem: Environmental > Aquatic > Marine > Intertidal zone >... | reverse complement strand
TTCGGCCTCCTTAGTTCCATTCTTCCTGGTGAGCAATTTGTTGCTGCTAAATCAGTTTCCAGATGTTGAAGCTGATAGAACCGTGGGGAGACTTCATTACCCCATCGCCTTGGGGAAGGAGGCAAGCGTGAAACTTTACGCGCTGTTCCTCGCAGGTGCATATGGAACAATCGTTTTTGGCTATGTTGCCGGGAGTCTTCCGCTGGAAGGCTTTTTGGCTCTTGGCACAATTGTTATAGCGTTTCCAACGGTGAAAGGTGTTGCCAGATTCGCCAATGATATAGAGAGGCTGATACCCTATATGGGCAGGAACGTCGTGGTTGTGATATTGACTCCTGTGTTGCTTGCAGTTGGTCTGTTTATCGGCGGATAAAAAATTTTCATTTAGGCGAGAAGAAGCCTTGAAATCCTAAGTGAAACTTTATCTGTCAAGGAAAAAAGGATTTATCTTTACTCCGGTCTCCCTCTGTCCTTGCGATGCGATTTCTTTCAGCCTTTCTGGAGAAACCAGAGCAATCTGTGCCTTGGGAACAGGTCGGTCAATGGAATATATCTGGGCTTCTACGGGTTGAATTCTTTGTAGTTGTCCAAAATATGCCTTAAGGTCTTCTTTAGATACATTGGCAGGACTTCCCTGGATAAAAATGGTCTGGATATAGATATCGTTCAGAGAACAAAGTAGATTCAATATTTCGGTAAAATTCACACCCCCAGCGGGCCTGTTTATGAGTCTGAATTTTTTTTCTGAGCCGGCGTCAAGCTTGAAAATTGGAATGTCTATTTTCGCAATGCTCTCTCGGACACCCGGGTTGACCAATCCGCTGGAGTTGGATAAGAGGGCAACTTTTACCCTTGGCCTATGTTGGTTCCTAATTGCTACCACTTCGTCCACCAACTCAGGGAAACGGGGGTGAAGGGTGGGTTCTCCATTGCCAGAGAATGTTAAGAAGTCGAATTGGAGTGAAGATCTTGCCGCTTCATCCACCGCTTTCACCACATGGTCAAATGTTTGTAAGTCTTGAATATATTTGCTGGTGTCCATCGTAGGCTTTCTCGTCCAGCCGTAATGGCAGTATACGCAGTTGAAGGAGCAGAGTTTGTATTCGGAAGGCATCAGGTTTATGCCAAGAGATTTGCCTAATCTCCTTGAGTTGACGGGTCCGTATAGAATTCCCCTTTGCAAGGGTATGAGCATGATCAGACCTCCGCAGTAATTTAACTCCGCACGAACGTTTGAAAGCTTAGCCATTCCCTGCGCTTCAAACTCCAACCCAGAATACACTTATTTTAACTGATATAAATAGATGGGGCTGTTGTGCATGGAGTTGCCAGGGCGCAAGACCTGGTCAGGACTGAAACCCGGCAGATCGAAGTTGCATGAGACCACCACGGCTCCGGGTTTGAGCTCGGATGTGAGCTTTGCCGATAAATCCTGCATAACGTCGGGAAAAAGATAGCAGAACACAATGTCCGCACCGGACAGGTCTACCGTCCAGAAATCTCGCCGCATGACTTCGATGTGTTTAAATCCAAGACATAACACTTTAGCTTTCAGATAGGCCAGCAGATTCAATTCGTAGCCGATTGCTTTAACACCGTAACGTTTCCAGGCCTGTCGCAATACGCGTCCATCACCGCAGCCAATATCAATCAGCAGTTGCCCAGGTCGCATGTGCAGGGCGTCCATTACCGCCGAAATCCTCACCCTGGAGGTCGAGACGTAAAGGGCTCCGCGAGTGGCGGGAAGGACCATGGCGGTGCAAAGGACGTAAGCAGCCTTTAGTCCGAACAATGTTCCCGTCAAAATAATAAATATCCAGATCCAGGTGTACATGTCGTCATAGCATCTGCATGAGAATTACTGCTGAGCCAGATCGAACCGCCTGCAAAATTCTAGCGATCCCCCTTTGTTCCGCGCCTTTGCTGTCTAGAGTAGATGTTGTAAATTGTCACAGACCTGGGGTCAAGATTGCTCAGACCGCATTCCACCGCCCAAGCCATCGCTTCCAAGAATTCCTCTGCCGTAATGGCACGCCAGATCTCCGGATAGTTATAGGCTTTGTAGTCCACCCGATATTGATTCATGATGTTCACATAGGTAGATTTCGGCAGGGTGTCGGCCACCCACTTGACGAACTTCTTTGTCCCGGCCACCCGATTGGGCATGACCAAGTGCCTAATCATGAGCCCACGAACGGCAATCCCTCGCTTGTCCACCCGATGCTCTCCCACCTGACGGTTCATTTCAATAATCGCCTTCTTTGTGACCTCTGGATAGTCTGAAGCCCCAGATGAATATTTAGCCGCTTTTGCAGATTCCATATATTTCATATCAGGCAGATAGATATCCACGATGCCGTCCAAGAGCTTCAATATCTCAACTCGCTCGTAACCACTGGTGTTGTAAACCAAGGGGAGGCGAAGCCCCTTGTGAAAGGCAATCCTCGTGGCATTGAGGATATTGGGCATCACGTGGGTGGGAGTTACCAGGTTGATGTTGTGACAGCCGATGTTCTGGAGGTGGATCATCAGATCCGCCAGGTGCTCATCGTGAATTTCCTTGCCTTGGCCCTCATGGGCAATGGGCCAGTTCTGGCAAAAAACACAGCGGAGGTTGCAGTTAGAGAAAAAAATGGTGCCGGAGCCGCCTCGGCCAACCAACGAAACCTCTTCGCCGAAATGTGGTTGGGCAACATAAACCATGACTTTGGCAGGGGCACGACAGAACCCCCGATCACCATCTTGCCGATTAGCCCCACACTGCCTGGGACAAAGTTGGCATTCAGCGAAGATGGAGTAGGCCTGCTCAACCCTTCGAGCCAATTCGCCCGCTTCTTCCAACTTCGCATAGGCTGGATACTGCAGCTCTACATTGCTTAGCGCTCCATAGAGGGAGCTGGGCGGAATGAGTAGCGAGCCACCCAGGACTAGAGAGCATTTAATGAAATCTCTACGGGTGATTTCCATATAGAGAATCTACCATCGAAAAGGATGAAGAGAAAGAGTTTTAACCGTGGGCTGTTTTGGAAGTCTCAGCAGGGAGAACCGGGCAAAGCCTGTGGGGTCCTTTCTTAAAGCTTTCGCAGTCGCACCTGAAGCGTGACTGCGAAAGCCGAATGGAAACGAGGCAGCCGCGTTGTTATCGGCGGTTGAGGTATGCTTGATCGGGATTTAAGTCACAGTACCTTTGTTGACGATCTGCAACTCACTTGGCCAAAAGAAGCAAAGCTAGGCAGCTTCTCCCTTTTTGGAAATCTTCCTGGCCTTACTAACCTCGCCAACAAATTCAATTGTGCCACAGTCCAAACACATTATTGAAATAATTGGGACGTACCCGGTGTGCAGCGTCATAAATTTTGGGTTCTCAACGTGGAAGTGGAGTCGACCTGTCGATTGGACTCGGCCAGTTTCAAGGGTGGAACTTCCGCAACGATAACAAGTTTTTTCAGCAGCCATGCGATAACTCCTTTCTTTCAGAGAACTACCTGAGATCTAGCTGAGCTTGCCATTGCTGGTCTCAGCAAACTCCCGTAAAGGTACCTTGTGACGCCCCTAGGGGTCGATTGCAATCAATCGGCAGCATGGACTTTTGCCAAAAAATGGCAATCCATTGCCCATATGGGGACATTTGAGTCAGCGATAGCAGGCCCAAAGCCTCGCGGATAGGCTCTATGCAAAATCCGTCCCAAGACGAGGCTATAGGTGTTTTAAGTTGAAAAATTCTGGAAAGGATGAAGCTTCAGACTAATGGGATCTGACAAACGATCGAAAGAAGTGGGGCGAATTGCTGCTTCACGGTGTCGCGACAGCATTAATGATGGTCAGGGGAAAATGGCTCCCTGAGTCTCGCCGAAATTCGTCCTGGCATCGTACTCTTTCTCCTCATTAGCGTATTTCTCAAGAATACGGTAACCTAAACCGTTGGCCTCTTCACCAAGTTCTTCACATGTTTTGCGGGGAGTCATGACAGCTATGGCCCGTTCAATTTCGGTTGCAGCCTTGATGCCAAAATCTCTGTGCCCATCTTCATGCACCTTCAATGCACGGATGTATATATCCCACCTGTCCCGCAAATCATATGGCGCACTAGCGTAATTGATCCATCTTGGCATTCTGTAGACAATATGCACAGTCGTTGCTACTGAACGAATGGCGCAGCCCCTCTCTGACGCGTTATACTGATAGTTCCACCTCACGCGCCAACTTGTAAATGCATCGTAGGTCTTCCCGTTTGTCCATTTGATGCCAAACCGGTTCATCTGCTGCCTGAGCTCGTTTGCACTGTTACCTCTTATATCGTAGTAGTCGTATTTGATAATCACCTTTGGTTCTGCCCGGACCAGGGACGCGAGAGATATTACACATATGATTAAGATGATTCGCGGACAGTACTTCAAGTATTTTTTCTCCTACGGCATCAGAACAGCTAGTTGCCTTTAAACTTGTCTCTGCGGTAATTGGTGAGCTCCGTCATTAACCAGTCTGCGGTGGGTTTCTTTAGATTGCCAGCACATTGGACAAAGTATGGTTTGCCGCTGATTAGGCTCCTGGTTGCGCACCGTTCGATAAAAACCTCGGCCGTATTGATATCTGCTTTAGCATATTCGTATTTTGTTTTTATGTGCTCAGCAGCATCCTTCGAATCGTACTCCACGTCGTTGCGGATGAATTTGCAGTTAGATTCTTGGATGTATTTTAATAAGTGATTGATCGTGCTCTCCAAAGAAGTCTCACCAGAGAGCAGATTTGCAGGCAGAAAGACAGCGAGGCTCAGGAAAGTAATCCATGTTATGAATTTTAATCTTTTTTGCATGGTGACGAACCGGAGCAAAAAAAGTCAGCTTCAGCGAGTTGTTGGTTGCAGGGTCTTGCGTTCCCAGAGTGGTTGAGAACGAAAGCCATATAGGTAAAGAGCTACATATCCTGGAATGATGATGCCATAGCCGATCAATATTGCCACCAGGTCCACGGGTTGGAAAACGGCTGATTCGGGTGGGATCAGGTTATAGAAGCCGTCCCAGAGCACGATAACGAAAAACCAGATTTTCCAGAGATTGTGATGACCAATTGGCTTTTTGAAGGCATAGCCATATACGCCAACCAGGGCGACCGTTGAAATTGGAACGTCGAGATAGTGAAGGACTCCCTCCAGCGGCCCGGAAAAGGTGATAGCGTAAAGGACTAAGAGAAGCCCAGTCAGTATGAAGAAGTATATTTTCCAACCCATGGCTTCGCTTGACAACCCTCCCTCATTATCTCCAGAGCGCTACTATTGCAGTAGCCTTGGTGAAAGCTGGTTCCAGGTTCTGCTAGAATGACCCAAAGAGATAATCCCAACAAGCGGGATTGGTTCAGTGTTTTAACCGGTATCTCCGGTACTGGAACCAGAACTATCGTGATAGATAATTTCTTTGATGCGAGTGTCTTTTGCAATCTTAAAGGTGGATGAGAATTCCAGCACAGCCTTTTCCGCTTCATCGTAAACGGTGGCTTGACCCTGCAGTGTTCTTCCTTCTTGGCTGGTAACCCTCGCCTTGGCGGTGACAACCCCTTTTTTCACCGGATAGAGGAATTTCGTTTGAAGTGAAATGGTCGCAAAATGAGTTTGAGGGGGGACTAGACTCTTGATGGCCATAACAACTGCGGTATCCGCCAAACTTACCAAAGCACCGCCGTGCATCAGCCCGCCACCTTGGGCGAAATCAATCAGGAAAGGCATAGTCAATGTTGCCCGACCGTCTGAGGCTTCGAGGATCTTCATATTGAGCAACCGCTCAAATGGTGCACAACTAATCCAACCTTCCATGCCAAATTGGTGTGGTCCAGTCAATGGAGCCATATTCTCATTTCCGATTGTAGATTGTAGATTGAGGTCGCATACTTTCCTTGCTGTGTAGTTATAAGCTCTTAAATCTTAAATCTGCATTCTGAAATCTAAAATCGTTGTGCTTCAGCAGACTCTTGCAGTTAACCTGCACCGATCGTGTCACAATTGGAGTGCCGGGATCAAAGTTGACCCAAAGAACGGTACTCCGGCGGATAAGTTCTGGCCAAATCTTAGAAGGCGCTTCATTGAAAACAGTCTCCGCATCAGCTTCCACGATGTGCCAGGCGCCTCTCGAAACTTCGTGGTCGAGTTGGCCGGGTGCCCAGCCAGCATGGCCGGCATAGACTCGAAACCGCTCTCTGGGGTCAGCATCGCCAATCATACGCTCGAGCACAGTCCGGCTTGAGCTGACGTAGATGCCATTGAATATTTCATGAGCATTCTCGGGCTTAGTGGCAGATCGTACCAGCATGAATAGATCTCTTCTGGCGACCGGACCGCCAAGGAACACGGTGTCCGTTCGCTTCTGCAGTTCTTTTATCTGGGGGAACACCTTGGAGAGTTTCACCTCACTGGGTCGGTTGATGACCAAACCCATGGCGCCGTGGCGTTCGTATTCAATTAGCAGAACTACGGTTTCCGCAAACGATGGATCAGTGAGGCTACGACTGGCAACGAGGAATTTTCCTTTGGATAGTTGCGCTCCAGAGGGGGGACTATCCGACGTAAGTGAAGAGAGCAGAAACTGTGCAGGTAGCAGAGCAGCATACTGACCGGAAAACTTCTGCATGATCAATGGCTTTCCAATCAGCAAAGCGAGCACTATCAACACGATCCCGAGTGCAAATGTTAATGGCTCTCTACGGATTCTGCAATTGTTCCTAAAACAAGTATTTGGTTTCATATTTATTTTTCAAACCGTTTACCTGGGTTCTGATTTATGCAGTCGGTTGACGCTGGAGAGCTGAGAGGCAACGATCAAAGTTTTGTTAGCTCTATGCTTTCCATCCTCTTATAGAACAAGAATAACAGGAAAATTCCAGTCATGCCGTAAAAATATTATGCTTTGAGTTTCTGTACAGGAGAAAATAGAGGGAATGCTGTCTGCTGTATCAGGAAGATGTCCTAGGTTACAGTAAGCGGTCTAGTGCTCTTTCGTCGGGGTCATGAGCCTGGCCTGAACAAATGTGCCTCCGATCAGCAATGCAACGAACACCAAGGATTGCATCGTTTGCCCCAGATCTAGAGCCGCAACAACCGCGCCAGATCCAACCAGGCAGGAGAGGACAATGATGGCCCAGTCCATAATCATTGCTGCGAACAGAGCCCCGACCACTCCCCCGACAGCAAACAAAACAATGCTATTGCCGCCAGTAGCAAACGACTCAGCCACAATGAGCGCAAGGTAAGAGCCGGCATAGAATCCTGCGAGAGCGAAGGCAATTCTTTTGACGAACACAGCTAGTAACGCTCCTACAAAACCAGCACCTAGAGCGACAAAAAGCGAGAGCCACTGGGGTTGATCAGCAAAGACAGCACCGGTGAGTTCCATACCGACGAGAAATCCAGCGATTCCAACAAAAAGCCAAAAAAGCTTTTGGCCAAAAACAAGCAGAATTAGACCCAAAATGATATAGGAGAATTCCATCCCACCTTCGTCCATGGTAGCAGTCTAACACGCTATGCCATGCTAATCTTTCAGTAAATCTTGCTGGTCGCGGATCTTCAAGTTGGCCTGGAAAGAGTTGGCGACTAGAGGATTAACGGCAAACTTAGGCAGACCCAATTTTCCCAAAACCTGCCGGCATAGGTCCATTGGCTCCAGTGAAAAATCGTTCCCCGCCAATCCAGTAACTGCTTCATGGATTCGTTGGAGATAGCCCAGAGCTTCATCCATCAACAGGGATACACGCTTACCTTCCCTCGGATCATCCCATGAGGAGAGCAAAACATTAATCTCGTCAATATCCTTTAACTTCTTTATTGATCTGACAGAAGCCAAAACATCCTCATAGATGGGTATATCTCCAGCTATTGGCACGGCATCACCAGCGAAAAGCGCTCCATCCTCACGAAGGAAAAGGGAGATGGAACCTTTAGAGTGGCCTGGGGTGTGGATCACTTCCAAACTCAGGCCGTCGCCCAAGTCCAGGAGATCTCCGTCCTCAAGAATGCGGTCAACTTCAACGGAGCCCGCCACCAGGGAATGAAAACCTGGGACCGACCGCTCGCTGTATTGCAGCTCTACGTCTTCAATCCAAGATCTTTCGCCAGCATGAGCCGCAACCAGACAACCAGAAATCCTTTTTATGGCCTGTACCGCTCCGATGTGATCTGGATGAGAATGCGTGAGAACGGTTATGGAGATCTCCTCTGGCGAACGGGCCGTCGTTCTGAGATAATCGAAAATCGCAATTTCCGATGACGCAACTCCGGTGTCAATGAGACAGATATCTTCGCCATAAATGAGATAAACGTAGACGAACCGGTCAACCGCTATGTCCGGGCTAACCCTCACCTGAAAAGGGATCTTAAGTGCATGAATATGTTTCGAAACCTGCATTCTCTAACTCCTTGCAGCTATTTCTCTAAGATGCAGTCCTTGTGAGAGACTTTATCATTGGTTGTTATGAAAGCTTGGTTTCCTTTCGACCAAAAAGTAGTTTCCCCATCACTGTACTTTGCGCCGGAAGCTGAGCGGACATGAGGAAGTTCCAGCAGACGTTCGCCCAAGCGCACAAGCGCTTTCTCACCGTTATGGGTCATAGTCACCTGGAACCGGTTTCCGTCAGAACACACATAAGTTCGTTTACTACTGGGGCAAGCTGTTATCATCACCCAAACTATTACAGAGACAAAGAAAATGTATTTCTTGAACCACATGACGGAATCCTTATGTGACTCCGTTTATTTCACTTGCCGCGGCTTCGCATTCAGCACAAAAGTATGTATACGTGACGTCTCCGCTATACAAATCCAGAGGATCGCCAATCAACCTACCATATTCATCCACCACCTCGATATTGACTCGATTGCCTTGGCTATCATACGATTCTCTATGGAATTTTTGGTGAGTACTATCGTTAGGACAGATCAGTTTCATTTGGCACGCCCAAAACCCCATGAGAATGACTGCTTGAATATCTCGTGACCGCCTACTCGGACACCGTGAAACATGGTCTCTGCCATTTCGGTCGTGCCGATTAACCGGGCCACGTCAATCATTAGCTCTGCGTCTGCAACCAATCTTTCCACGTTTTCCCCAGGATAGCCTGCCCAGTACTTTAGATCGTGCAAGAAGCACGCAGAGTAAATGCTGATTCCTTTCCAGAAATCAAACCACATTGAGCAGCCGTCACTTTCGAACGGTTTGGGGGGCGGGTCCTTTTCGATCTTAGCCCACAGGTCGTGCAGACCGTAAAACTCACAGATTTCCTTGATCTTAGCAAGCGGTACTTTTTCGCCTTTTTTGGGGAGGTCCATTTTTATCCTCGCTTCAAGGATCGAGCTGACCGGTGCAGGTATGCCCGGTTGGGAACCGCTCCTGGAGCGGAAGCTGGATCGGCGAGCCCGTTGCATGACCGAACTCAGCCACGTAGCTGCTGAACCACAGAGGCGACATCGGCGAAAACACCGGTGAAGTCCGGAGTTGGAATGTGTTGAAGCTGATAGCGATCATCAACATTCACTATCACTGAGGTGTAATCGATTTCGCCAGCTTCCTTTGTAAGAAAGGTCTTCATTCCCACCGCGCCGGCGACCATGTCATGAACTGCATCGTTGCCGACCATCAGACAGTCTCCGGGATCTTCGCCGATTTTTTCACAGATCTGAAGATAATACTCAGCCCGGGGCTTGACGAAGGACATGTTGTCAATGTGGGTCACCAGATTAAACCTGGACTTCTCGATACCCGCCCAATCCATCCGGCTGTGTTGTACCATCAGTGGAAAGATTGGATTAGAAGCGACCACCAGCCTCAGCCCATCTCTGTGCATCCGTTCGAGAGTGTCGTGAAGGCCATCCGGGACCTTCACCTCTACTTCGATTTTGTGGTACTCGGTCTCGTAGAATTGCATGAATCGCTGCCAGATTTCGGACTCACGTTCCTCACATCCCTCGGTAAACACGTTCATAAAAAAGCGGCGGTTACTCACCTTTCCATTGTTTTGTCGAAGCGCCATCGTAGCCCGAATCACCCTGGTCTTCAATTCGTCAGGTGTGAAGATATCCGAAAACATCCTGCAAATGCTAATAAAGTAACTTTCGTAGAAAGCCGGTTCATCATAGAGTACCATGGTGTTGTCAAGATCCAGCAATACTGCTTTCAACATGCTGCGTTCCTCATATAAGATAAACTTCATCCCCAAATGACTGCCGCTTTGACACCTGGGTGCGAGTCAACCAAGACGATATGTGGGAGTATGGCTGCAACGCTATCTGACACCTAGGGTAAGCGTGCAGACGGGTAGGCTGCACGGTGTGGTTTAAGGTTCCTAATGCGGTTCCAATGCGTTCTCAGGGTATCATAGCCTGAGAGACTTTTCAGAGACCACGCTGGCGTCGCAACGTTACGATCTCTCCGCCAATTCCCCAATTGTCGGTATCGACCTCATCTATCACCACAACGGTAGTTTCTGGATTCTTTCCCAGAACATTGGCGAGGAGGTCCGTTACTCCCTTGATAAGCTCACCCTTTTGGTTTGGTGTAACACCTTCCTTGGTCACCTTGATATTCACATAAGGCATAGATGTTCCTCTTGTTTTGTTAATGGAGCTGCAAAATTAAATCCTGGGATCGAATAATATTGCTTTATGAATCTGACGTCTTTCCGTTTGTACGAAATTCACCCCATTAATCATGAAGTTTCCTTCAGCAATAGTCCAGCAATAATAATCAGTCCCAAAAAGAGAGAAGTCGCGCGCCCAAGGGAAGTCAATGGGTTGATATCTTGTAAGAAATGATTAGTTTGACCGACTATGGAAATACTATGAGCCGCTAAAACCAGTCTAATTTTGTTGGAAAAGCTCGGGAGCCGGAAGGTTAACTGAAATTGTGGAGAATGTTAAAGAGTGATTTTTGAGAATTCAAAGGCGACTATCATTATACCGCTGAGCATTGCGCTGGGCATCATACTCTCGCCGGAATCCCTGGTTATCCTGGGAAACGGTATGGGAAGTGGAGGATTTCTGTTCTTGGCTTTTCTCCTTCTGGCCATGGCCGTCTACTTTATGACCGCTCTCAGCCACGATGAAGTGTTTGCCCTCAGCCCCGGCTGGGCGGGTGAAGCCCGCCTGATGAGGCAGGCCTTTGGCTGGTTGCCAGCCACGGTTCTCGTCTTTTGCTCCAGAGTGGTATTTATTATTTGTGCTTCTACGGGAATGTTGGCCACGGCAGGCTATGCGTTCAATGAGGTGTTCGTGTACTGGTTTCCAAACCTGGGTTTCTCTTTTTGCCTTTTGGGTTTCCTTCTTCTCATAAATCTCCTGGACCGTAGGGTGGTAACCCTGGCTCAGATGATTTTTGTATCAGTTGCCTTGATGGGACTTGCCGTTCTCGTTATTGCTGGTTTCCTGAAAATGGGTCAAGTGACAGAATTTAGCGTTACAGGAACCTCCCATGCTGTAGCCCTGAGCAGGATTGCCCCCGTCGGCCTAATTCTCTTCGTCGGATTTGAACTTGCCGCAATTTCAAGTAAGAAGAAAGGAGAGCAACAACAAAGGGTGGCATTTCCACTTTTGGCTGCCATCGGGCTGGCTGGTTTTATTTTTTCTGCCTGGGGGCTGGTCTCTCTCAGATATGTGGACATGCAAGAATTGACCGGCAGCACCATACCCCATATGATCGCCGCGCGGGCAATACTTGGTGAAAATGGCCGTTTAGTCATGGGATTGGTGGTAATCGCAGGATCCCTGAGCGCAGTAAATGGGCTGATATATACAATGACCAGATTGCTCTCAGGCATGGCGCGAGAAAATCTGTTGCCGGCCTTTTTTGCAGGAAGCAGCGATAGATCATTACCCACTATGATCATTCTGGTTTTAGGGATAGCAGTTATGCTGGGGTTGGGCATGGCTGGCAAGCCGGCACTTGGGATCTACATAAGGAGTGCGCTGCTATTCTGGCTACTATTTTATTCAGCAGTCCACCTTTCCCTATTAAAAGTAAGAAAAAATTACCTGCAAATTGGACGGGTCTCAAGGTTCGGTTGGCGTCCGGTGGTCTCCACCGTGAGTGTCTTTATTATGCTTGTTGGCTTCATAGGACTTTTATGGACCGATCCCGAATCAGTTGAACTCGCAAAATTCATGCTTACCATAAGTGTCGCTGGTTCCATTCTCGGTCTGTTTTGGCTGAGACTTAATAGGGGCGGGAAAGCTTTTGTTACTGTTGGAAAAGGGCATGGTTTGAATTACCCTGAAAATGCATCATCTAAAAGTTAAGGAGAAGTCAAAATGAAAAGGCCTTTATCGGCGATCGCAAAGATATCACTGAGTATTGCCCTGGTGTCTATAATGACCATGAATTCTGCGGCTGCAAACGCACCCAGGGTGAGCAAGGACGACCTCCGACAGATGCTGGACAATCCAAAGGTTGTCGTTGCGGATGTTCGAACCGGCAGGGACTGGAACTCTAGTGAATTTAAAATAAAGGGGGCAGTCCGGGTGGATTATCGACAGGTGGTTTCATGGGCGAGTAAGTATGACAAAGATAAGATAATTGTCTTCTACTGCGCTTGACCTGACGAACGTACAAGTGCCCGTGCGGCACTCGTTCTGAAGGGCAAAGGATACACCTCCGTCTATGCCCTCCAAGGTGGCTGGCACGAGTGGTTTCGAGCCAAGTATCCGGTAGAGCCGAAGTAAAAGAGCAAAGCGCAGAATGTCTGGTAAAGGGTGAACGGTAAATAGAACAGAGTACTGAAATATACTGTTTACCGAGTGCTTTTACCGTTGAACTTAAATACTGACTTCTTCTTAATTTATATAATATCCCGCCTGTGACAATGCCTGGACAGCCTTATCCATCTGATTTTTCTTAACCAATATGTAGTCAGTATCAAAGGTTGACACCGCGAAGATACTGATACCTACCCGGGCCAAAACCGTTGTCAACGAGGATAATACTCCAATCACAGTGAAAGCCAGAGGGCCCTCCACCTTGATACAATGGTAACCTCTTTCGCAGGGGATTTCTGCCGGCACATCTGCCTGGCGACAGACAATAGATAATTCGTCGGCAGTCCGGGTAATGGAGGTAAACTCCCCGGCAAGTGCCCAAGATGGCAGGCGAGCATCAGCTTCCAGCCTGCAGATGGCCAAAGTGTCAGAGAGGCACGAGAGGGTCGGTTTGGAGTCGGTCATGTTCATCCTTTCCTTACAATCATGCTTGCGTGTGTGCTCTTCATATAATACTTTTAAAATCTTACAAAATGGTTTGTCTGTTTGTTAAACGACTGAAGGCTATATATTATATAGTCCTGAACAAGACTTCATTGTATTTTCTCTTCAGAGGTCAGGGAGTTCTGCCTGGTATGGCAATGTCTGAGCCTGCCGCAGCTTGGAACTCAGGTCGAGGTGTGCTAAAGTCGACGGGCCTCGAAATCTAAGGCAGGGCAGAACCATTTTGAGTGGACGCAGGAAAGTGTTGACAGGCTGTTGAGGAGAAATAGTGATCCCGATCCACGAACTGAAAAAGTATGAAATCTTTGCAGAATTGGATCCGGCAGAGCTCGGGGTGTTGTCCAAAATTGCGGAAGTGAGGCATGCTGGCGAAGGTGAGGTGTTGATTCAGGCCGGTCAGCCAGCGCGAATGCTGTATATTCTAAAGGAAGGCGGCCTTATGGTAACCTTCCCGGATGGTCGAGCGATCACCTTTCATAAGCCGGGCAGGGTGGTGGGCTGGTCTGCCCTGGTGAGTCCCACTCACTACACGGCTTCCGTCACCTGTCTAACGGACTGCGAACTGCTCGCCTTTCCTGGCAGCGAGCTCTTGCGGTTGGTCCAGAGAAACGTTGCGGCGGGGACCAAAATCATGCGGAAAATTTCAGAGGTGCTGAGCAGGCGGCTGCCTTTTCTGCGGGAAGAGGACAAGCGAAGATTAAAAGGTGGGAGATAATTTATGGGCGGGTTTTCTGCAATCAGTGCTGCCAATGGCTGGCTGATCGCGGCATTGGGAATATCTGTGGTCTTTTTTGGGCTGCTATCGCTGGCCTTTATAGTCTCATATTTTCCGCGCATCATCGCTTGGTGGAATGCGCACGCTAAAGCTCCCAAATACTTTGTTCCCTTGGTAAAGAGCCTAATCAGCCGACCAAGAGTAAAACCGACTTCAAGCAAAGCATCGGTGCAAAGCGTTGAACCCGGAGAGCTGGATGACGCAGAAGAAGCCCTGCGTCTACTCACCGCTCACATGGGTGAGCCGTTCAAGCTCCCGCGGCTCATTGAGGTGGCTGAACAGCGAGGGTTGGCCAGAGTTCACTCAACCATCAATGGCCTTCTCGTTAGAGGCGCTATGGTGGGTGGCCCGGATGGCCTGTTCCGCTGGGCAATCGGAAGCGAGAGCAAAAGTGACCCTGAGGGTGCAGAGATCTCAAGTGGATCGACATAGGTGTTAAAAGAAATATGAGTTCCGTGAGGAGCTACAGAGGGAAGTCATGGAATTGCTGATAGATTTTATACAGAATACCGGATTTGCCATGGCCGATTATCGCCATTTTGTCATGATTGGTGTGGGGCTGATCTTCCTCTATCTTGGTATTGCCAAGCATTACGAACCCCTACTTCTGGTTCCCATCGGTTTTGGCATCCTGGTCGGCAATGTCCCGGTTTTCAAGGGCTTGGGGTTAGGAATCTATGAAAAAGGTGCAGTACTCAACTATCTTTACTTCGGAGTCAGTAAGGGGATTTATCCACCGTTGATATTTTTGGGTATTGGCGCTATGACCGATTTCTCCACGCTCTTAGCGAGGCCGAAGCTGGTACTCCTGGGCGCCGCTGCCCAACTTGGCGTTTTTATGACGTTTCTAGGAGCTCTTTTTCTAGGTTTCGTTCCGAGTGAGGCAGCTTCAATCGGTATTATTGGTGGCGCGGACGGCCCCACAGCCATCTTCTTGTCAGCTAAATTAGCTCCCCACCTGGTTGGTCCGATCGCCATTGCTGCCTATTCCTACATGGCATTGGTTCCGGTGATTCAACCACCAATCATGAAGTTGCTCACTAGCCGAAGGGAACGTCTCATCAAGATGAGCGACCCCAGGGAGGTGAGCCTGCAGGAGAGGATCCTCTTTCCCATTGCCGGATTCCTACTTTGCTGTTTCCTGGCACCCGCTGCCTTGCCCCTTTTGGGTATGCTATTTTTAGGAAATCTCTTGAAGGAATGTTTGGTTACTGACCGGTTGGCTCGAACAGCCAGAACCGCGGTGGTTGACACGGTGACCATCATTCTCGGCCTCACAGTGGGGGCCAGTACCCAAGCCGATGTCTTCCTAACCGCAAAATCTGTCGGTATATTTATCTTGGGAGCCTGCTCCTTCATGGTAGCCACAGCCGGGGGCGTAATTTTCGCCAAACTATTGAACGTGGTGAGCCAAGACAAGATTAATCCGCTTCTCGGTGCTGCCGGAGTGTCGGCTGTTCCGGACTCAGCCCGAGTGGTGCAGATGGTGGGTAACGCGGAGGATCCGAGTAACTATCTGCTCATGCATGCCATGGCACCGAACGTCGCGGGAGTAATCGGCTCAGCCATCGCCGCAGGCGTTCTTTGGAGTTTCATTGGTTGATAGACTGAAAGGGCATCCGTGGAAATCTACTTCAGTGGGGGATGAGACTGACTCCAACTGTCCCCGCTGCAAGGAGGAAACCATCCATCGGGTGGTGGCCATGATGGAGGAAAAGGTGCACGTGGTGATTTGCACCCGCTGCGGTAGCCAGCACAAATACCGTCCTTCGCTCTCGGCCATGAGAAAGAAAGTGCCGCTCCCTTCCGAGCGTCAGGCTAGGCTCTTGAAGAAGATTGTTTCAGAAAAGGCATCTCAGGACGGCGAGTCTCTAGAGGATTGGCGAAAACTTAAGGAGTTTGCCGGGGAAGTCCAGCCCCTGCCATACGATCAAAGCGTTTCCTACCATGAGAATCAGGCCATAGAACATCCAACTTTTGGGCTCGGTTTCGTCCGTACGGTGATCGATGCTTCAAAGGTTGAAGTTGTCTTCGAGCACGAGGTGAAGGTTCTCGCCATGAACCGCCTGAAGTCAGACTAACCACTAAACACTAGGCACTAAGCACTACTAAGGCAACCGTAAATGGTAAACGGTAAAAAGTTTAAGTCGGTCCGTTGATCCGTTTACCGTTCACCGTTTACTATTTACCCCAACGTCTGGCGATGAAGTGGATAAATTGGGCCAGGAAACAACAAAGGGCAAAATGGCTGTGATGTTGACCAGAGCCATGATCAGGAAAGTCTGAAAAATTCCCACCAAAGGTATGAAGACAAGGCCAACCAAGAGACACCCCAGAAAAGATCCAAGAAGGTCGACAGCGTAGATAAGCCCAGCAGTTCTACCCACTCCAGTCTGCTCCCGCACGCAAAGGCGATTGGCCAAGGGGAAGTGGGTGCCCCCAATAAAACCAGCGGCAAGGCTGATAATCGAGAATGCTTCCCGGTATAAAAAGTGGTGATCGCTCACCGCAGACCAATTGGGAAAGTAAATGAGCATTACAGCCAAGCCCAGGCAGAAGCAAGCAAGAGTAAATTGAAAGACCATAAGGGTTTTGATTTGAATGGGTCTCCTTTTCGGGTAGTAACTCAGGGTGATGCTCCCCATAGCCAGACCCACCATGAATAGAGCCAGGAGCAGGCCGATTTGGTAGTAGACATAGCCGAAGAATATTTGAAAGGCGAAAACGATGAGAATTTCAAGGGATATCCCGGTGAGACCAAAGATGGCAACAGAATAGAGGACTCTGATTTTAGGAAAAGAGGACCTACCAGACCGCAATCTCTGCCCAACAGCCAAGGCAACAACAAGAAAACACAAAAGAAACATACCGACCCAAATGCTACGGTTGTTCAGCGTTGCGAAGGCCTTTCCCACCATGGGTGAGTAATGTGATCCCCATACCAGCAGATTATATGAGTAGGCTCTGGGGTTGAGATCGCTGTTCACCGCACTTTCATCTGCCTGTCTAATCATTGCCATGAAGCTCTCCTGGCGCAGCGGTGAAAGATCCCAAAGTATGTAATGATCCTGAACATAGAGCAGTCGCAGTTGGCGCTGCCGTAGTCGTTGGACCAGTATTTCTGGCTCGGTTATGAGGCTTTCAGGAGAGATGGAGCAGAAAAAACGGGCAGACTGCCCCGGGAAAACGACCACTTCTGGAAAAACACTTGTTGCAGTGCGATAGAGCAACTTGATATAGCCAGCCTGAATGGGACCAAGGGCCGTTTCAGCAGCGCTAGCACTGAAAAAGAAGACACCGTTCTCATGCATCTTGTCGGCAGCAAGTCGGAAGAATTCCTGAGTGTAAAATCGGTTTATCTGGGCGGTGAAAGGCTCGGGCAAGTTTACCAAAATGACGTCATAAAGATCTGAGGTGCGGGAAAGATAGCGTCGTCCATCTTCGTGGTGGACGACGACCCTGCCATCTTCCAGTGAATCAGTCGCAGCCGGTGGGAGATGTATCTTCCCAAGTTGAATTAGCTTGGGGTCCAACTCCACGTAATCAACTTTGTGGACACTAGGATGCTGAAGCAATTGTGCCAAAGACCCAGAGACACCACCGCCAATGAGCAGTACACTTCGAGGTCCGGGGTGCTGCAGCATGGCGTAGTGGACTGCCTGTTCAGCGCTCAATTGGTCGGGGAAGGTGAAGTTCCATAGACCGCTTTCGAAAAAGGAGAGTTGACTCTCCTTGGCAACCACCACGATATGACCAAAGATGGTCTCCTGGGAGTCAAGAAGATGAAATCCAGACCATTGCCATTGACGACTGGCCCTGTCCAAACTTGTGCTTTGATATTGGACAGCGATAAGACACAAAAAAATGGCAGCAGGAATGGGCAAAAAGGCGGTCTTTTGCTGTTGGTGAAGATACGGGTAAGAAAAAATACTATTTGCTGGAAATGTTTCCCTATCCTTCCGGCCGCATTCACATGGGACACGTGCGAAACTATTCCATCGGGGATGTCATTGCCCGTTACAAAATGATGCAGGGCTACAATGTTCTTCATCCTATGGGTTGGGATGCCTTTGGCATGCCGGCGGAAAATGCCGCCATCGAACGGGGGGTGCATCCGGCAAAGTGGACTTACGAGAATATAGCCTTCATGAAGGAACAGCTTAAACGAATGGGGTTCAGTTACGACTGGGACAGGGAACTCGCCACCTGCGACGTTTCCTACTATCGGTGGGAACAGTGGCTCTTCCTGAGGATGTACGAGAAGGGCCTGGCTTACAAGAAAACATCATTCGTCAACTGGTGTGAGAAGTGTCAGACCGTTCTGGCCAATGAGCAGGTGGAGGGCGGCCTCTGCTGGCGCTGTGGATGCGAAGTGCTCCAGAAAGAATTGGAGCAATGGTTTTTTAAGATTACGGCATATGCCCAGGAACTGCTCGACTACTGTGACAAGCTCTCAGGAT
>Ga0209536_100006133_pt1 | contig 18468 bp, 18 predicted proteins | sample DeeMarSeWOR28_12_FD_187461 | JGI IMG/M metagenome (GOLD analysis project Ga0209536, IMG submission 187461) | Marine sediment microbial communities from White Oak River estuary, North Carolina - WOR-2-8_12 (SPAdes) (version 2) | ecosystem: Environmental > Aquatic > Marine > Intertidal zone >... | reverse complement strand
CCGAGGTGTCCGCGCTGCTCGGACGTATGCCTTCGGCGGTCGGATACCAACCAACACTGGCTACCGAGATGGGTGAACTCCAGGAACGCATCACTTCAACCAAGCATGGTTCGATAACATCGATGCAGGCTGTCTATGTGCCGGCGGATGATTACTCTGACCCGGCTCCCGTGGCAACCTTCACGCACCTGGATGCGACGATCGCCCTGGAACGGTCGATCGTCGAGAAGGGAATTTACCCGGCGGTTGATCCCCTGGCATCGACCTCAAGAATCCTGGACCCGATCGTGGTCGGCGAGGATCATTACACCACGGCGCGCGAAGTTCAACAGGTGCTGCAGCGTTATAAAGACCTGCAGGATATAATCGCCATCCTGGGTGTGGATGAGCTCAGCGAAGATGACAAGCTGATCGTGTCGCGGGCGCGCAAGATCGAGCGCTACTTCTCACAACCGATGTTCGTTGCCCAGCAGTTCACCGGGTTGGAAGGGCGCTATGTAAGCCTGAAGGATACCGTGCGCGGCTTCCGGGAGATACTGGATGGAGAACACGATGACCTGCCAGAACAAGCCTTCATGATGGTTGGTACGATTGATGAAGCGGTTGAAAAAGCTGCCAGGTTAGCAGGATAAGAGGGTATTATGCCAATTCGATGCGAAATCGTATCCCAGGACCGCATGGTCTGGGAGGGTGATGCAGATATTGTCGTCGTGCCCGGGGTAGCGGGCGAGATGGGGATCCTGCCAAATCATGCCCCGCTGCTCTCCACGCTCAAATTTGGCATCCTTAAAGTGCGCAGTAAAGGTCAGGAGGAGCTATTCACTGTCGCAGGGGGTGTGTTAGAAGTACAACCCAATTTAATCACCGTGCTGGCGGATAGTGCTGAAAACGTGGCAGAGATTGACGTTGCCCGTGCAGAAGAAGCCCGAAAGAGGGCTGAGGACATATTGAAGGAAGGCCCACCCAAGGATACGGATGCCTACCTGAAGCTAGAAGCAGCCTTGCGGCGATCAAATCTTCGCCTGGAGGCGGTGCGCAGGTTCCGGGGCGGTGAACGCAGGCGGATGCCTTCCATGGGCCAGTCTGAATCTGATTAAGTGATGGCTGTATTTTCAAGAGATTTGGGGGTTGACCTGGGCACGATGTGTACCCGCATCGCTGCCGGTGATAACCTTGTTTTGGAAGAACCGACCGTCGTTGCCATCGCGGTCGACGAGCAGAAGATCGTTTCGGTGGGGGATGAAGCCCAGACCATGTATGGCAAGGTGCCTGAATCGATCGAAGTGGCGCGTCCCATGGTAAACGGGGTGATCGCGGATTACGAGATCACGGAAAAATTCCTCGAATATATCATCCGCAAGGTAAGCGGATCAAACCGCTTTTTCCGGCCGAAGGTGATGATCACTGTACCTTACGGCGTGACCAGCGTTGAGTCACGGGCGGTGCACGAGGCGGTCCTCGAGGCAGGAACAAGGGAAGCATTCCTGATCCAACAGCCACTGGCAGCTGCACTGGGAATGGATCTGCCCATTGGGACTCCCTCGGGGAATATGGTCCTCCTGCTTGGTGCTGGTACTGTACAGGCAGCAGTCCTGGCAATGTACGGGATCGTTGCTGCAGAATCCCTGCGGGCTGGGGGGATGCAACTGGATGAAGCCCTCGTGGGTTATGTGCGTAAGAAATTTGGGTTAATTATCGGTACATCCACTGCCGAAAGGGTCAAGCTTGAACTGGGAACTGCAGTCAGGCAGGATGAGGAACGCAGCATCGAAATCCAAGCCCAGGACCAAGTCAGCGGCCTGCCCAGGGCGTTGAACCTGACCAATGATGACGTAATGGAGGCAATGATGCCTCCCCTGAAAACATTTGTAGAAACGGCGCGCAAGGTTCTCGAGAAAACCCCCCCAGAACTTGTCTCAGATATCATCGATAGGGGTGTGGCAATCTGCGGGGGTGGTGCGCTTCTGCCAGGCATCGACCGCTTGATGACCAAGGAACTGGGTGTACCCGCATACCTCGTAGATAACCCTTTAAGCTGTGTCGCAGAAGGTGCGGCGATCGCGCTGGACTCAAATGTGTACCCGAAGATTCAGCGCAACCTGCCCCCGGTATAACAACCAGTTATATTTATTAGGGATATTTTTGTTCATGAATGCCAACGAGAAACACTCTCGTTGGCATTTTACTAAGGAGTTGAAGTCTCTTATAAGTAGTACGTCATGCGCTGCAGGTGGATGACAGGGTCGATATACTGCACGCGCACGTTCTCAGGTACGGTGAGGTGGATCGGCGCGTAGTTGAGAATCGCCCTGACACCGGCTTTGGTAAGCTGGTCAGCGACCTCCTGTGCACCCCGGCTGGGTGTTGCGATCATCGCCACGCGGATTTCTGCTTCCCGAATGGCGTCTTCAATCTGGGCGGTATCCTGCACCGTAAAGTCACCGACCCGGGTTCCAATTTTCTGCGGGTCGTTATCAAAAATCATGGCAACCTGCATACCCCGGTTGGCAAAACCTTGGTAGCGTGCCACCGCTGAACCGATGTCCCCGGCTCCGACGACAGCCATCTCCCAGACTCGATCGACATTAAGAATCTTGCGAATTTGATCTGCAAGGTAATCGATCGAATAACCAGTACCTTGTTTTCCAAATTCTCCAAATTGGGAGAGGTCTTTACGGATTTGGGCAGCAGAGATACCCAGGCGTTCACCCATCTCCTGGGAGGAGGTGACATGGCGGTTCTCGGCAAGCATTCGCTGTAGCGATCGCAGGTAAATAGGCAGGCGGCCTACAACGATATCAGGGATGACTTTTTCTGGCATTGGTGCTCCTTAGGCGAATTTGTGAGGTATTTGCACTGCGATTGTGCAAACTTCCACGATGATAACACAAATTCTTCACAAATTGGGTGCAATCTTACAAGAACTGAAGCTTCTGCAGAGTGAATCTTCTCTGCGCGGTATAATCAAAGCATCCAGGAAAGTTATTATCAGCTCAAAAAAGAGATAATATGTTTATCGATCAGGCGCGCATTCAAGTCAGTTCTGGAAAGGGGGGTAACGGCATTGTCCATTTCCGCAGGGAAAAGTATGTCCCCCTGGGCGGTCCGGACGGTGGGGATGGTGGACGTGGTGGGGATGTGATCTTTGAAGTGAAGCCAACCCTGAACACGCTGTCAGCATTCCAGCACAAGCAGCGCTTCAAGGCTGAAGCTGGCAAGAATGGTGGTGGTAACAACAAGACTGGCCGCTCCGGCGAGGATCTGGTGATTCACGTTCCGCCGGGGACATTGATTTACGATGATGAGACCGGTGACCTGCTTGGTGACCTATTAACCAGCGAAGAGCGTATAGTCATCGCAAAAGGAGGCGTGGGAGGCAAAGGCAATGCACGCTTTGCCACTTCACGGAACCAGGCACCACGCATTGCAGAGAAAGGTGAACCCGCCCAAATCCACCAGATACGCTTGGAACTGCGTTTGATTGCTGATATCGGCATAGTCGGGGTACCAAACGCGGGAAAATCAACCCTATTATCCGTTGTTACAAACGCGAAACCGAAAATCGCCGCATATCCCTTCACCACGCTGGAACCCAACCTGGGGGTGGCAGAACTAGATGATGATCTGACACTCGTGCTGGCGGATATACCCGGGTTGATCGAAGGTGCTCACCAGGGAGTTGGCCTGGGACATGAGTTCTTAAGGCATGTGCAGCGCACCAAGGTGCTGATCCATGTGCTGGATGGCCTGGCAGAAGACCCGGTGCTCGATTTCGCACAGATCAACAGCGAGCTGGCATTATTTGATCCAAAGCTGGGCGAGAAGCCACAAATCGTTGCTTTTAATAAGATCGACATGCCGGAAGCTCTGGAGCGCTGGCCTCTCGTAGAAAAACAATTGCAGAAACATGGCGTGGGAGGTAATATCAAGCCGATGGCTATCTCCGCATTGGCAAGGACCAACGTGCGCGAACTGTTGTTCAAAGCAGCTCGTGTCTTGGCGGAATTGCCCGATGATGTTGCAGAACCCGAGCTGCCCGTCTACCGCATGGAAAGCGACCCCCAGGATTTCACCATCCAGGAAAGAGCACAGGGCTGGCGTGTGAGTGGTAAGGCGATCGAACGGGCTGCTGCGATGACTTACTGGGAATATGACCAATCCGTGAGGCGTTTCCAGCATATCCTGCATTCGCTGGGAATTGATGACGCGCTGCGTGAGCTTGGCGTGCAGGAAGGGGATACCGTGCTGATCGGGGAATTTGAACTCGAATGGACAGACTGACGAATTTTTTACGGTTTATGAGCTAGGAAGCAGAGGATAGACGATGCGGCTGGGTATTTTTGGAGGAACATTCGATCCCCCGCACCTGGGACACCTGATATTGGCCCAGGAAGCCCTCTGGCAATTGCAGCTAGAGCGAATTTTGTGGCTCCTGACCCCAGCTTCACCGCTAAAATCACGCGCGTCAATTTCACCCTGGGAGCAGCGTATGGATCTCCTGGAGGTAGCCCTGGGTGATAACCCGGATTTTAAAATTTCCCGTATTGATATCGAACGACCTGGACCGCATTATGCTTTCGAGAGCATGCAACAGCTCAGGGAAAAATTCCCGCAGTCGCACCTGGTATACCTTATTGGTGGAGATTCCTTGCGGGATCTACCCCGGTGGCAAAATCCCCTGGAATTGATCAGGTTCAGTGATCAAATTGGTGTGATGGACAGGCCAGGTGAATCAGCAGCGCTCGACAAATTAGAGTCGCAGCTGCCTGGCCTAGGTGCCAAGCTGGTCTGGATTGAATCTCCACTGATCGAGATTTCTGGCAAGATGATCAGGCAGAGATTAAAAACCGGAGGTCCGGTTAAATATTTTCTGCCAGATACGGTTTACAGGAAAATCAAAGAAAAAGGTTTATACAGGGATTTCTAGGGGGTTCAATGGGCAGCGCGCCCAAAGATGAGTTCCGCCATACTGACGAGAGAGGCTTGTTGCTCGGCGCTTGGGAAGGTCTGCCCCTGGCCATGAAAGGCAAGTGATACCATTACCGGATTGGGTTGGTCGGTGGAGGGTCGGTTGATCGTGTTCTCACTGAATGTGATCAGAGAGTCAATCAGCAAGCGGTATTCTTCTTCGGTGAGTATTTGTTGCAGGTTAACCTCAGCAGTGTGCAACTCGCCGTTGACACACCAGCATACTCGGGCAGTATCAGGTAAGAATATGACCAATCGATCACAGACGGTAGTACCGCTGTCATCCCTGGTCCAAACCAGACCGGGAGTGGCAGGTTCGACCTGGCTGCCAATCTCATCCGAGTGGTATGCGAACTGCAAACCCTGGGCTTCCAAGATGACTGCATATCCAGGGGTTTTTTCGGGTACGCAATCCACATCCATACGCTCGATTCCAAGGCATGAATCAGGCCACTCAACCACTTCGCTGGAGATTATTTTCACCTGATCAGGATCAATGTATATTGTCTGGAATTGGTCAGAGATTGATGGGTAAGGGGGGTGGTCATCTCCAGTAGTGCCTGTAGAATCATCCACTCCATACGTATTTCCTAATTCCTCCAGAGCAGGATTTTCCCCCGTGATTACCTGGTTTAGATCCACCTGCTCAGCAGGTGTGCTGCAGGCAGCAAATAATAGACCGGCGGTGAGAATAAGTGCTGTTATTTTGGTCAAGGTTTTTGGTTCCTTAGAAAAAGCATCAATTGGTATAAAAAATTAATGCCATCCCGCATCTTTTTGAATGATCCCACCCGGATGTGATCGTCCACTGAGTAATACGCATACTTTCTTTGCAATTATGTCAGGATTTGTTAAAAATAAAAACGATAATTTGAAAAGATTGTTACACCTATAATCGAAGAAATTATGAACTAAAAATAGAAATAATCCAGGCACTTCAATGAATTAGGTGCCTGGATTTTGGAGATGAATCATCCAGCTTGGGTCTAACTTGTTTGGATTTTTGTAAAAAAAATTACCTTACGAAGATTGATAAGTGTTCATTAAGGGCTGGTTTACGTATCTTATTGGCGTGGACGAGCCTGGTCAATTTTGAGCGGGCGGCCATCCAGCTCCTTGCCATTCAATGCACTGATAGCAGCCTGAGCCTGCTCATCATCTGGCATTTCAACAAACCCAAAACCACGCGATTGACCGGTGTAGCGGTCTTTAATTATGGTAACTGATGCCACTTCACCAAATTCTTCGAAGGCAGCCTGCAGACCTTCTTCCGTGGTTTGCCAATTAAGGTTTCCACAATAAATATTCATCGCAAGAACTCCAATCTTGAATAGCTTTTTAATTTAATTCAATGATCATGACCCGCATGGTGAACGTGGCCATGAGATAATTCCTCGCTGGTGGGCTCACGTAAGCCTGCAATTTTGACCTTGAAATGCAGCCTTTCACCCGCTAATGGATGATTGAAATCTAATTTCACCGTATTTGCTTCAATTTCGGTGATGTAAGCCTGGTAGGATTCACCACTTTCACTATCCCGCATGACGAGTGGTTCTCCAACCTCCAGTTTTAGAGAATCTGGAAATGAATCCCGGGGATATTCAGCTACACTCTCGGGATTACGCAATCCATAGCCCTGTTCAGGCAGTACCGTGACTTGTTTTTCATCACCAATTGCCATGCCGGCGAGTTCATTTTCGAGACCAGGGACAATATTTTTGTTACCATGTAAATACTCCAGGGGTTCTCCCTTCTCAGAGTAGTCGATAACCTGGTCATTATCGAGCTTCAATTCGTAATCGAGACTTACCACTACATTATTTGAAACAACTTGGTTGGAAACTGTCACTATTATGCTCCATGTGCAGGATTTTATCGAGCCTGAAATTATTATCTAGATTGAATTTCGGATATTGGGATAATAAAAGACCAGCCAGATTACTTAAGCCTGACCGGTCGATTTGATATCCGAAACAGTACTCAGTAAATTCTCCATTGATTATACACTTATTTTGTTTAAAATTAGAGTGAATTTGGAGTTATTTGCTCCAAAACAGCGATTCGAGAGGTTTGTTCCAGGATAGAGCGGGATGGGAGAGTGACAAGCTGATATCTCTCCAATAGAGAATTCACGCCTTTTTACGGATGAATGGAAAGCGTATAGCCAGCAAGCAGGCTGCAGCCAGCAGGATGATTGCATTGATCTGGATCGTGAGAGGCGCGCCAATCTGCTCAGCAAGCGCTCCGTTGATCATCGATCCAATGGGCATAAATCCGAAGAATGTGAAGGTGAAGATACCCATCACCCTGCCGCGCAATGCGTCCGTCACACTGGTTTGGACGAGGGTGTTGCTTAAATTCACGACCACCATAAAGCCCCATCCTGTTCCCATCAGGGTGATGAATGAAGCAGGCAGTACGCGGGTGAGGGAGAGCAAGATCAAGAAAACAGGCATGACGAATGTGCCGATCATGAACAACCTGCCTCTAGGATAACTGCCACCAATGGCAGCAATTAATAATGCACCTGATAGCGCACCCAGACCGCGAGCGGTATGTAAAAATCCGTTCGTGGTTGCATCACCACCTACCACATCAACGGCCCACACAGGTAAAAGGGTGACAAACCCCAGGCCTACCAGGCTCAGCAAAGCCAGATTGACAACCAGGACACGGATCGTTGGGTGCTGGATGGTATAGCTCAAGCCTTCCTTGATTTCAGTCAGAATTGAATGTACACGTTCAACTGGCTTGAATGGAGCAATCTTCATCAATACCAGGGCCGTGATGACTGCAATAAAGGTCAGACCATTGATCGTGAAACACCATGCTGGACCAAACACAGCATAGGTGATTCCTGCAACTGCAGGCCCGATCACTGCGGCAGCATTGATCATCGATGAGTTGAGTGCAATTGCGTTGGTTAGATCATGCCTCTCCACCAGCTCCGTGACGAAGGCTTGCCTGGCTGGAGCATCGAAGGCATTCGCACAACCGAGTAGAAATGCGAGCACGATGATCTGCCACGGCTGGACCATCTCGAGGAAGGTTAAAGTAGCCAGGATGAATGCCAGGACCATCATAGCCGCCTGGGCGATGATCAGGATAGTGCGGCGAGGGAAGCGATCGGCAATTGCACCACCGTAGATCATGAACAGCCAGGAGGGGATTCCGTAGGCAAAACCAACATAGCCCAGGTAAATTGGTGAATGCGTGAGATCAAATACCAGGTATCCCTGGGCAGTTCGCTGCATCCAGGTACCAAAAAGGGAGATGGTTTGGCCACCAAACCAAAGACGGTAGTTGTAATATTTTAAGGCTGAGAAAGTCTGACGAACCAATCCCGAAAACCTGGTTGGAGTTGCAACCTTTTTCGGTAGCTCTTCTTGGATGGCATCTGGCTGGGAAGTTTTCAATTTGAGAAGCCGCTGGTTCGTGAAATCCGAAACATTATACCCCCAATTGCTATTTGCGCCCTGTTATGGCAGCGGTAAGTGATTCTCTTTAAAAAGCGGAAGCAATTATTCTTCTTCGAGTGTGGGCTCAAAAAAGCTCACTGTGCGAAGCATGGCTTCGAATGCTTTCCTGCCTTCAGGTTCCCACCCTTCACCGTTATCGATATCTGGCGAGATGGCAATGGCGTAAAAGAGCTGGTCTTCCTGCGGGGCAATAATCAGTATGCGCCCGGTGATCTTGTTTTCGCCATACATACCATTCACCCTGGCGGCTAAACCAGATGCCCCTCCTACCATGTACGGATAGATTTCATCCACTTCAAGTTCCACGAGTGAAAGTGAGATCAGATCAATAAAATCCTGGAAATCTGCCTCGAGTTCTTCTTCCCGTTCGACCTTCCCCCCGAGTAAAGAAAACACAGTGTCCTCATCTATGCTTGTCAACGTGACCTGGTTGGGCTGGTACCTGGTGGAGTACCCAACGGGTGCCTTAAATGAAAACCCACCCTGATATATATACTCTGTACGGCCGAGTCTTAGTGGGACGATCGCGGTGGCAATGGGTCCTTGATGGAGAGGTAGGGTTGGCGTTGGATCGGGGATTGGGGTTGCCGTGGGGGTTGGTGTTCGAGTCACAGTCGCCGTGGTGGTTGGAACAATTGTCAGGTTGGGAGTCGGCGTTTCTGTTGGAAACATCTGTACAGCACCCACACACGAGGTGAGTAAGAATCCAACCAATGTAATTAAATAAATAGATAAGCGACTAGTTTTTATGATGATTGCCTTCAATATCACCCTGCGGGCAAGGGAGAGTTTCCCCATAAGGATAACGGAAAATTGCATGCTTGACAAGGAATCAAAGCCGAGCTGATGGTACCCATTTATCAATGGTCACAGTTTGGATGGATTTTTCCAAGTGTCATTGCGCTGAAAGCGGTCCAATTTCCTGAACATCGACCTGGACTCCTTCAATGGATGACGGAATTTGATCATCGGTAGCGAGTAAATCTGGTGCTACTTTCGTATCGACCAAGACAACCAAGGCCAGGTTTTGAGTGGCAAGGCCACTTTTCTTTTGGAAGCCCACCGCAACACCAACGACATTCGGTTTTGACAATAAATCACCTTTGTACTTCTGCAGTACTGCGGTGATATGCTCTGATTCTGCCTTCAAATCCTGCTGGGAGGAATCGGAGTTCATAAATCAACCTCCAGACAATCCATAACGGCCTGGATAGGATTGAAAATCGTCGATTGGTTTGATCCAGCGAAAAGCAAACCAACCGCCCGCTGGGAGTCTCCGGCAACAACCAGGGAGCCAGAATCACCGCCCTGTGACATGGGTCCGGTCACCATCTGGTTATCAAAGCGAGCTTTGCGGTCACCCCCGTAACTGATCTCAACCGTGGCATTGATCAGGGAGATCTGGCTGGAGGTGAAGCTGGTCGTACGACCCGATTTACGCACAGGCATGCCCAGGAAACCAATCTCGGAGCCTTCAACTTTCCCGATGTGAAGGATCTCTTCCAGGAGATCATCTTCATCGAGCGGCTTGGCCAGGGCGGCATCCACCAGGTTTACTGCCTGAGGATCGGATTTCATGGCGTTTAGCTGGTGCTTGGAACCGAGCCATCCAGCGAGGGTATTGCCAATGCGCGCATACGTATCGGCGATCTCACAAGATCCTGGCTCGGTACCGAAATCGATTGGACAGAACCTTTCCAGGTGAGCGATAACATCATCTGTCTGTGTGCCACCATCGAGTGGCCCTGGTTGGAGGATAATATCGCCTGGTTCACTATCGTTGCTGTTTGCTATCACGTGGTTATTGGATAAGATCATGCGCTTTCCTGTATTGCGATCGCGCACAACAGCTCCCAGTGTGCCAGCGGTGACCTTGTAATGACCGATGCTTATTCCACCGGGAGCTGGTCTCCAGCGGCTGGTCGGGGATTGGAGGGCACGCAGTTCACCGACCTCGACCACGTCCACCTGTACGCCCGAGACGCTTTTGGGAAGCACTGCATGTGGAGCAAGGGCTGACAAGGGTAGTTTTCGGCTGACCATAACGACAAGTGCGAATTCTCCAGTCTGCTGACCGCCCTTGACCTGGTAACCTACTGCGACCCCAACGACATTCTCCACAGCCATCAGGTTTCCCTTGGACATTTCCTTGACTGCGGATATTTCTTCAGTTTTTGACATGTTTCCTCCGGGACAGGGATGGGAAACTCAATTCAACGATTTCCTATTATTATCGCTGATTGGAATCATTTTATCATCCCCTCCAAAAATTATCAGCCAGATGATAGGAAACCTCTCAAGGGAACAGGATTTTCGAGCGTGATAAGGTTGCACCACGATCAGGAAGGTAGGTCAGGCAGAGGGGATCACGAGCCCCGTTTTCGATGGATCTGAATATGATGCCAGCAGGTCGGCTCGGACGGTTTTTCAAGTGCTTGCGCACAACAAGATTGCCTGGTAGGGGACTGATTATGGTGATAAAGTGAGCATTAATAGCATACCCGCTGGATTGAGTGCCAGGCTGGGTGTACTGCGCCTGGCTGACTGGATCATCACCCAGGAGAGCTCTGTAGTTTGCCATGCTGTCGATCAGGTTGGAAACCAGGACCACGATCCCACTGATGCCCAGGATCCTGTTGGGATGATAGTCATCCTTAACCGGAGGCAGTCGCAGTTCACGAGGCGTCTTGTCCTCGATCAGGAAGGGCAGATCGAGCGTGCGCGGTACAGCAGTCAACCAGGAAACCTCCTTGCCATCAGGACGCTGGCGACCACCCGGATTTGGATGCGAAAAGTGTGCCCCACGAGCCTGGAGCTGAACGATTTCTTTTTCCAGGTCAGCGGATTGCAGGCAAAAATCAGCCATACCGATCCCGCTTGCCAGGTCCCTTGTTAACCGCCGATTTATGGCTGTATCATCACCCATATAGATGTTCAGGAGACGCAGCTTTTTCAACAAAATCAAGAACTTCAACCTGGATGGGCGGGGAGTCGAAAGCAGCTCCAGGTAAGTACCATCTGGAAACGGGACCAGGCGGTTGTGGGTCTTCCCTCCACTGTGAACACCGCCCGGGATCACTGTGAATCCCAGCTGCTTGAATTGCTGGGAAGCAACCTGCAGGTCGCTGACGACAAGAATGATGTGATCGAGAGACAGATTGTTCATAATAATTCACCCGGAAGATCGAAATTAATTTCCGGTTTCGGGTAGTTAGCCTTTGGTAGCGTTCTTAGGCATTGTCTGATGAAGCTGCTGGATCATCCGGCGGGTTGAGGCTGCCACCTCTGAGACAGCCTGCTCAAACACAACCTGGTTGCGACGTGATGGTTGGCGGTACCCGCTCACTTTGCGCACGTACTGCAATGCTGCAGCATGGATTTCATCATCACTTGGGAACTGATCCGGGTTCCGCAGCTGCTTGATTGAACGACACATAATACTTTGAACACTCCTTTTGCGATAGATGAACACTGTGGAGTTCACGTGATGGTATGTCCAGCAGCCTCCAGGGTATTCACCGCCTGACGGTAATTCTCTTGCTTGATAAAGATATAATCCGTGTCATAGGTGGAAATTGTCAGCAAGCTGATTTTGGCTTCTGCGAGGGGTGCAGTCAAAGAAGCCAGGACACCAATCTCGTCAAATTCGAATGGCCCCTCAATTTTCAAGCCCCGCCATCCGGTCTCGTAATGTGACAATTCCGGTACCTGGTTTGCCGGGCACAGGATGGACAGCTCTTCAGCCGTGCGGGTAAGCGAAAAAAATTCTCCGCCAAACGCCCAACTCGGGATTTCAGATCCTTGATCGAGCTTGCAGATAACAAATTCATCTTTCAGTGAAGTTAATTTAAGCTGGCTGGTAATCTCCATTGCAATTTGTATAAAAAACAAGCCAGCAGGGGTCAGCTTCACTTTGGGCTGTGCATACCAGCAACAGCTCAATAATAACTTACCCTGCTTGGCGAAATGATTACAGGTTAATAATGGATTACACGCGGTAGGGTTTTCGCCTGTTCAACCCATGCCACGACCTGGTTCTGTGAAGGCAGCCTGCGAACGAGATTTTTAAGCTCATTGACTGAGCTCATTTTCTCGAACAGGTTTTCCGGATTGCGGTGGGCGAGCTCCATCACGGTATCCACGCCGGACTCTTCCATCAGATCTGCGTATTCGGAACCGACTCCCTTAATGCGATAGAGATCAATGTGGTTAATCCATTCCAGGACCAACAAACCACTGATATCGCTGCGCTTGGCTACATCGCTGCGTCCCTCTGGCGTGGAACCAGCGCGCAACAAGTCAAGCGGGGTCTCGATGCCAGCCTGTGCGAGCTTGCCTGCGTAGACTTCACCGATGCCCTCGATATACTCAAGCGGCCGGTGGAATTTCTCAAGTTCTTCACGATCGCTCAAGCCCAGGAACTCCAGGTCTGAATCGGTCGCGGCGACAGGTGTTTCCTCCGGTTCTTGCGGTGCAGTCTCAACTGGCGCTGGTTCAACTGGTGCCGCCTCAAGGGGCTCTTGAGCAGGAGCTGCATGTACGGCTGGTTCTGGTACTGATTTCTGCATGGTCCGCAAGCTGAAGGCGCTAATCAAAGCCAGTACACCTCCTGCAAGCAGTAAAATACCCAGCACCAGGGGCAGGGAAATGGCAGCTAAAAGCGGCCTGGCGAGGATAACGATACCCAGTAGAATAGTCAGCACTCCAAGCAGCCCTCTTCCCCAGCCCGCACCGCGGAAAGCCTGGACCAGGTAGACGAAACCGATGATGATGGCGAAGATCGCGATCACTAAAAGGAATGTGACCGGAACGACCAGAGTCGACCAGAGGGGATAATCGATAATGACGATACCCGCCAGGACACCCAGGATGCCTGAGAACAGCTTCCAGCCCAAGGCAGAGCGATCGACGAAAATCGAGATGATTGACAGGATGCCGGTGATCAGGAAATAAAATCCAAGCAGCCTGACTAGGACTGCCAGGGTGCTACCAGGATTGATTAACAGCAACAAGCCGACAACGATGGCTGCGATAGCCTCAATCAGAACCAGCCACCAGGGGGTGGAAACAGGCGCTGCACCAGTAGATTGTGCATTTTCCGTCATGAGTTTCTCTCCTTTGCAAAGCCCAAATTGTGAACTGATTTGGAAAAATTTGTAGTGATAACTTTACTCAGAAATCTGCACCTGTCAAGATATTCAATATGGATTTTATACATTTTCACGGCAGGTGAACCGGCTGGATCTGAATAGTGAAATCACCCAGGGCATGGTACTCTAAGACTACCAGTGGGTAAGGCAGGTAGTGACCCGGAGGATAATCGAAGTTTGGATCTTCAGGCATTCCGAGGGAATTTTGTGAATCGGTAAATGAGATTGCCTGCAAGGGGATGTCTGCGATGATATCGACGATTACTTCATTGCCTAATGAAACCTGGTACCCATTTTCAAGAGGGGAATAGGATGAAAGGTCACTCCAGCCTGGGGAAAATCTTTGCCATGGGTCGATGGCGAATGGGATCAACCCGGAGGTAGGTCCTTGAATTTTATATGACATTGCTAAACCTTCCTGCTCCAGGGAATAGGTTTTTTCAATCTGCAGATCAGGTGAAGTGAAAGTGAACCCTTTCTCGGAAGCCATCTCGCTGTAAACTGACCAGGGGGGCGCTGCATCGGCAAAGGCACCATGGATGCCAGCAGGATCAGCTCCTTCACCGGCTTCCAGGTCCCACGCCGATGGATCACTGAGCCCGGCGATGAACTGGTGGGAAGGGGCGATGACCTGGTGCACCCCGCTTTTATCCCTGTAGAAATATGCGAGTAAACGTGCTCCCAGCGGATCGATCACAGCGAATTGCTCATTCGAGGCAAGGATACATTCCGGAAACCCATCCCAATCGAGATCGAAAGTGCAGCTATTCGTGGTGTATGATTCTGCCTCCCAATCCGAGGCAGCCAGGATGATCCCAGGTTGGCCGGAGTAGTTTGCGCGGAGCTGCACCAATGTATCAGGCACCGGAGGGAGTGCATAGTACAAGGAAAATGCCGAATCCCAGGCTTCCTGCAGAAGTGTACCCGACGAGGAACTCCCAGGCTCTGGAAAACTGCCCAGCACAGGTGAGGGAAGAAATTGATCAACATTAGAAACCCTGGTCGTGCCGGGCAGATACTGGAAGTAAACCTTTCGAGGCAGGAGCTGAAGGTCCTGCCTGTTGAGAGGTTTTATCCAGGGATGAGCGGCGATATAGCTCAGGGATGCAGCAGAAGCTGCAGGATCGCCAAAGGCACTCTCCTGGAAGCTGCCTCCCAAAACGAGCAGGGGGTAGCTGTCGGGATTTTTATTCCGTTCGATAGCATTATTCAGCAGCTGCTTGCGGATAGCCAGCGAGAGTCCACCCGTGGACACCTGGGGTTCGCGGGTCTCTTGGGGTGGAAGGGGAATCAAATTTTCTCCATCCAAGGCCTGATTGCTGGCAATGAAATACTGGCTATATCCAGGAGGGTGTACAGCGAGTGTTCCCGGGGTGTACAGCAAATCGCTGGCAGGTATGCCGAAATCTTCTGACACCTGGTTGGCTCGATCAAGGTAAACCTGCGCGGCGCCATCTGGCAAACCAAGTGGAAATATCGGGAAGGAAGGTGATCCCGGGAGGACATCCGGCAGGGTGAGCAGCTTGCGGTTTAGAAGTTCTCGAACTAGCGGGAGGACCTGGAGGTGATCCAGGGCAGATAGGGTTGGAGGAGTGCGCAGGTCCAGAAGGACTGCAGGCACGTTATAGCGCTCAATGTTTTTTAAGAGCAGTGCCAGACCGTGGCGTTCGCCATATGGCCCGGTATGGGCACCATCCCATTTCCTTAATGATTGGGCAGGTGAAAAAGCCGGAAAGATATCCCAGAAAGTGAGCAGCAAAGGGGCTTGCTGTGAAACTGAATCCTGGGTGCTGAACGGACCGATGGTATCCCTGATCCCCAGGGTACCAGGCAGTGTGCTGAACGCCTGGACCTGAATTTCTTTCGGCTGTGCCGGGAGAAAAAAGCGGTTAATTGAAACCTGGATGTAGTCTTGCCAGGGCAGCCGGATGATGCGGGGGGCAGGATTCTCCAAGCTGGTGGAGACCGAGGCAGGACCTGCTCCGGATGCTGCAGGCGAAACTATCCACTGGGGTCGTCCCAGGGCGGGGAGGACAAGCAAGCTGTCCCAGGCGATTTCAGCAGCGCCCTGGAGAGGCAGCTCGTAGGTGCCTCCCGGCTGGTAATCCATGGCGATGTAGTAATCATTTTCCAGGTACCCCTGCATGTCAAGGAAATCAAAGCGCAGCTGCAGGTCGCTGCCAGCAATACGTGAATACGCAGCGATCAAATCACCTGGTGAACTGTCGATGCTTGTTGGCGAGAGGGTGTGCAGGTCGTTGAGGACCCAGGGTTCGGCGGGATTAGCGATGTCTTGTTGAGTACAGGCGGTTAAGACAACAGCGTTAAGAACGAGAAGCAATATAATCAGGTGTGTCGGGTGGAAATGGAATCGCCGCAAGGCAGGCTGCAAGGAATGAACCAACTTGAAGCAGATCCAAGGCAGCCTTGCACGATTGTTAGGTAGAATCAATGGCGCATGTGGTAGCATTATGCGTGCAGAAGGCGTGGGTGGGAACCGGTAAAGGTTTTCCAAACCAAGAACAAAGAATTGAATTGCTCGGAACAATTCGTATATTAATTGACTTCGATAAAGGCAAACCCGCTGCGAGGCGGGGACGCAAAACCAAGGGTCTCGATGGTGGTGCGTGCTGATTATAAGGCGAAAACCTTTTGGAGAGAAGGTTGAACAGCACCCCACAGAGACAGCCTGGTTACCGAAAAGTCTCCTTGATCAGACTCATCGATCGAGCAGGCTAGTTCTGGTTTAGAGAAGCGGGCGGGAAGAAAACGGGAATAGGAGCCAACCCGATTTTCAATCGAGGTGTTCTTATGGACCCGAAGCGCTTATCATGCAGCATCCCAGTGATCCCAATCATCATCCTTGCATTAGGATTGGTTGCCTGCAGTGGTGCCAGCGAACAAATTTTTACAGACCAAGGGTCACTTAGCTGGAGCTACCGCTTGTTCTCCTGGGACTCCACGGCCGAAGCAGCCAATGGCGTGAGCATACCCCCAGGAACCTATGCTGTAGATCCCATATTTTCGGATTTTTACCAGGCACTGGGAGGGGAACAGGTCCTTGGTCCTGCGATTTCCCCAGCCAAGCGAATTGAGAATCAAACCACCCAATACACTGAATCCAGCATGATGATCTTTGATCCTATCCAACCCGCCAGTACACGCTACCAACTGGCACCATTGGGGATAACATTAGGGGTTGCAGAGGGGGATCTGCTGGGCAAAGCGTACCGTGATGGGCGCATTATCGGCGGGTACCTGGTGATCGAGGATTTCCTAAGCGTTTATGAAAAACTTGGCGGGGCGCGTTTCGTGGGGCGGCCGATTTCTGAAGCTACTTATAACGTTGAGAAGCAGCGCGTGGAGCAGTACTTCGAAAACCTAGGCCTGTACCAGCTGGATGGCAGGAGCGAAGTGCAGTTTATGCCTTATGGCGCGTATGCCTGTGATCGAAATTGTCGTGCACAGAAGACGTTTGCCGGGATACCTGCCAGGCAGCCGATCCTCCCAGAAGCATTTCTCAAGAAAACCCTCGAGCTGGGATTGCCTTTCGTGGGAAAACCGCTCACCGGATTGCACCTGGCTGTAGATGGCAAACAAGAAGTTATCTTTGAAAATCTGGTGCTGTTTGCAGAACCAGAATCTCCAGAACAGGTTGCTGTCAGGCCGATCGCAGCTGCCATCAACCAGGAAGCACGCGACCTTGTTACGCCTGATGGATCGAACCTGAACGTTTTTATCGAAGTTAAAGAAGGATTGGGCTACAATGTCCCGCTGCATTTCATCAGCTACCTGGATCAATATGGTGGCATGCAGGTGGCCGGGGAACCGATCAGCGAGGTTTTTTCCCCGGAAGCTGGGGTTTACTGGCAGTGCTTCACCAACCTCTGCTTGCAGTTCAACCTGAACGCGGAAGGTGACCAACGCCTGCGCCCGGTTCCCCTTGGAGCAGATTACAAGACACAATCTTATGAACAAGTGCGGGATTTCTCATCCAGCCAGGATATCAAGAAGGTCGATATCCGCGTCTGGGAGGAGAATACCTATGTCTCTTCACAAAATCCCCAGGTGCTGCATGCAGCGATTTACGAAGAAGGTAAACCCTTGAAAAATTTCGAGCCGCTGCTGATTGCGACCATGCCGGATGGCAGCCAGCGGAAAGCGTATTTTCCACCGAGTGACGAGGAAGGCAGCAGCTCGATACAGATCGCGCCGATACCAGCCCCGAGCGGCACCCTGATCGCTTACCAGGTATGCTTATTTGGCCTGGACGGTGAACAAACTTGTGTTGGCGATAATTATTTAATCTGGGATGCTGAATGAGGACTGATTATTAAATCTGGCATCCAGGTAAATCTGGAAAAGCGCACATGCCTTCGTGCGCTTTTTTGTGTATCCCTGGCTGATGCTTTTTTACCGGTCCAAAGCACAGCGTGGATTGAACTGGTTAGCGGGAGACTGCCATCTTGATCACCTTGCCACGATCATCGATAGTCAGGCGGGCAAAATGATGGTGGGTGTAAACAGGACCCGTGGGGGAAGCTGATTTTTGAACATGCTTGCTCAAGGTGATGACGTTTTTTTCCGCCTGTTGACTCTCGCGTCTTGTGCCGCCCTTCGTTGAAGTTGGGCAGGTATGCCCATCCCCTGAACAGGTCGCGTGGCTGCGGGCATAGGTGACCTCTGCATCCTTCATTCCAGGTAAATACTGTTCAACAATGCTCTTAACCTGGGCCAGGGTTTTACTGGGGATTGGTGGATTTTCCTGCAAGGGATGTGGTGGGTGGCTGACCTCGGATTTGCAGTTGCCATGTCGGTCGCAAACTGTATTCACATTTGCAGGGGCATTCAAGGAGCGCATGATCAGCTTG
>Ga0209536_100006132_pt1 | contig 18470 bp, 15 predicted proteins | sample DeeMarSeWOR28_12_FD_187461 | JGI IMG/M metagenome (GOLD analysis project Ga0209536, IMG submission 187461) | Marine sediment microbial communities from White Oak River estuary, North Carolina - WOR-2-8_12 (SPAdes) (version 2) | ecosystem: Environmental > Aquatic > Marine > Intertidal zone >... | reverse complement strand
CCGGCGTAGGGCAAATTGATTGCGGATTGCAGATTGAAGACAAAAGGAAAAGGACCGGTCTTCGCTTTAGAGAGCTACGACCCGGCACGCCCGTCTTCGCTTTAGAGAGCTACGACCCGGCACGCCCGTCTTCGTCACGCTAAGAGCGTGACTACGCCGCGGCAAGCTGAGTGCTGAGGACTGAGGATTAAGTATTTAAATCACGAAGAGGATAGAAGTGCATAGCCTGGTATCTGTCATCTGACATCTGACTTCTGACCTCTGTTTTTTTTGGTTGGCTGGCACATAGTTTGCTACTATATGACTGGATTAAATTTTGTTTGACTGTATCATTTTTTTGGATTCTGGGGAAAAAACCTTTGGGCGGGAAGGAATTTAACCTTCTTGAATTTATAGAAATATTAAAGGGGAGATGAAAAAATGCCGGAAATTGACCAGGCCTTTCGAAAAAATGAAAATTTTATTTTCCGTCAAATTGATGACGAAACTATCCTGGTACCCATTAAAAACAATGTCGGTGACATGGGATCTATTTATAATCTCAATGAAGTCGGCGCATTTGTGTGGGAACATCTTGATGGGAATAAAACGTTGCTCGATATCAAAAATATGATAGCACAAGAATTTGAAGTGGCCCCGGAAGACGCCGAAAGTGATTTAATGGAATTTGTAGGTCAATTAGAAGAGATCGAGGCCGTATTTGAAACGCTCAGTTTAGGCTAAAGTTATTCGTAGATTAGGTCGAATATTTATTTATGATTTAAAGCGAATAAGCTGAAAATCCAATATTTACCAGTAAAAAAAACTTTTTAATTTATAATTAAACAAGGCAGGTGATAGCGATGGAAATTAAAAAAAGGAAAAAATATGTCAAACCGAAAGTAACCAGAATAAAACTTGATGCCAAATGCGCAGTCCTGGGAGGTTGTAAAATAGGGGGCGATGATGGTCCAGCTGGGACAGATTGCAGCTTCCCAGCATCTTGCCTTTCATACACCTCCTGATAGTGAAAGCTGTCAGGTGGCATTTGAAATTTCTACCGAAAAATGATCAATAATACCCAGTTTACAATCGGCGGCATCAACATTTCTGTTGAAGGGGATTCCAGGTTGACTGCTTTGGAAATCCCCTCAGCCTACCGGCCATTTATAGAAAACGGTAAAACGGATGTCACCCTCCGTTTGCATAAAAAAAAATTTGTGCCCGCAGTCGGGGAAAAAATTTTTGAGAGCCCGCCGATCTGGTCTCTTTACCGCGACAACGGAACCTCCCTCTTAAGAATCTTTGAAAACATGCCCGGATATGGGCGAACCCTTGTTTTGCCTCAAGATCTTGAAAATACGGATCTGTACTTTGATGATACCACCGGAAAGTTTTATAATCCTTTTTTCGGCCCCACTATCGAACTTTTAATGGTGAACTATCTGGCGCAGGGCAGAGGGGTCATCATTCACGGCTGCGGGATTAAACATGATGATCAAGGCCTTCTTTTTGTGGGCGAGTCCGGTGCCGGCAAAACCACCATGGCGAAAATTTGGAGCCAGGAAACTGATGTAGAGGTGTTAAGTGACGATCGAACCCTGGTACGCAAAAAAGGTGATCATTTTGTGATGTACGGCACCCCCTGGCATGGTGAAGGCAAATTCGGTTCCCCGGGTAGTGTCAAGCTGGATCAGATATTTTTCATCAAACACGCCAAAGAAAACTCGATTTCAAAAAGTAATAATGCCCATTCGGTGACACAGTTTCTGCAATGCTCTTTTCCGCCCTTTTGGGATGCCGCCGGGATGGAATATGCAATGGATGTTTTTAGCGATCTGGCCGCGGTGATACCCTGCCGGATGCTGTCTTTTAAGAAGGATAGCAGTATTCTCGAGTTTATAAATAGCAGAGGACTGAGGACTGAGGACTGAGTTCTGAGTGATCAGAGGTTCAAGAAACAAGCTGCTAATAATAAGTAGGGCAGGCTTTAGTGGCCATGTAGGGCTTGCCGCGGCGAAGCCTTGGCGAAGACGGGTCTGTGGCGAATAAAAACTCTGTTTCATCTGTAATAATAAAATGAGAACGCCTTCTATCGAATACCAAATATTGCTGGCAGCCAGTTGCATTGAACCCGGTGGGGAGCAACGGGATAAGCTTCTGGGATTATTATTGAATCAGTTTGATCAGGATCAGCTTGTCGTAATGGCGGTTCGAGAGGGCCTGGCCGGTCTTCTTTATAAAAATCTAAAAAAAGCCGGGGGGCTCGGTTACCTGGAGCAACAGCATATCGGGCGGCTACATTCCGCCTATTATCTTACCGTACGTTTTAACCTGAAACTGATCTGCGATTTAAAAGAAATTCTGCAGCAATTAAACAAAAGGAATATCAACGTGGTGCTGTTGCAGGGCATGCATCTGTTACAGCAAATTTACAAAGATATCGGTTTAAGGCCTCTGACGGACATCGACCTATGGATTTTACCCGAAACCCGCGAGACTGTTGGTGAGGTGTTAACCGAACTGGATTATCAAAAAGACCGACTCTATCCGAATATCTTCAAAAAAGCCGCAACGACCATCGATCTGAATACCCATATTTTTTGGGCGGACCGCATCCGAAGTCGCCAAAAGCTTATCAACGCAGAACAGAAGGCGCTTTTTCAAAATTGCCGCACCATCGATTTTGAAGGACAAAAGGCTTACGGTCTCGATCGGATAGATCAGATCCTATATCTAAGTTTGCATACGATCAAACATTATGCCGATCGATTAATCTGGCTGGTGGACATTAAAAACCTGCTTCGGGATTGGCAGGCGTCTGATTGGGAACTGATCGCCACCCGCTGCCAAGAACTTGGCCAGGAAAAGGCGGTCGATTACATAATGTATATGCTCACACAGTTATTTGACGTCCGGGAGCCTATCACTGCTCCGGATAGTTTAACTGCTAACAAATTGAATCGATTAGAAAAAATGATTTTGAAAAATCGTTTAAATGGGAAACCGCTGCCGGCCTGGTCGCCCATGCTTCTTTTTACGTCCGGGAAGGCTTTTTCTAAAAAAGCAGCGTTTATATTCGAAAGTTTGTTTCCGAGACCGGAGATCCTCAGGCAGGTATTTGCAAATACCCCGGATCTTAAAATATGGCAGCTTTACTTGAAAAGAGCTCTGCAACTCGTCGGTCATGTCAGACCATAGAAAGCTTTTCACCGCCCGCTTCACTCGAGACGCAAAGCGCGCAGAGGGATTATATCTTTTGATTTGTCGTTGAGAGGACGACAAATCAAAAACTCTCAACCGTTTCTTAACAAGATAAAAACACTCTGCGTGCTCCGCGTCTCTGCGGTGAAAGAAGATTGGGATAATTCAATTTTGAAGAGAAAATTCGACTCTGCGGTTTAGCGCCCGGCCGTATTCCTCTTCGTTTGGGGCCTTGCTGACCGTAAATCCATATCCCACCGGAATCAGCCTGTCTTTTTCGACCCCCTTTCGTACAAAATAATTCTTAACCGTTTGGGCGCGTCTTTCAGACAGGGTTAGATTATACTCGGCTGATCCGATATTGTCGGTGTGGCCCTGTATTTCGACCCTGGCCTCTGGATTTCGCGATAGCATTACGGCCAGATTATCCAGAACTGAATAATACTGCGGCTTAATTTCAATGCGGTCAAAATCGAACAGAATATTTTTCATCTCACCGGACGGTGTTTCGCTCCGATCAGCCCCGTTTATTTTCTGATGATTATTGAGCCTGGCAATTTCCGATCGTGCGCTGCAACCGTCCTGATTGATCCGAACCCCTTTGGGCGTGTCCATACAAATGTCCGCATAGTCGGGTACGCCGTCCCCGTCGCTGTCGTTTTCGGGTCGATCGATCGGGTTAAAGTTCTTTAAAACCATTTTAGGGGCGTTGAATTGGATGGTCTTTAAACCGGATTGCGAGATCGAGAACTCGGGGATCGTATCCGGTGCCATTCGGATTTGATTCGGTTCTAATTGCCCGGCGATCAGGTCGCCATTATTAAGCAGGATTTTTGTATCTACCTGATAGTCGTTTGTAAATTCTATTCGATTGATATCATTCGATGGAACCTTTTTTGTAATGTAGTTGGCGCGAATGCTAATGACGGGATTTAAGAATCTGCCGGAAAAGCGGTCGTCATTTTCCATCGTAAAGATAGTGGTGGTAACCGGATAACTGGGTCCTTGAATTTCACGCTTTATCCGCAGGATATCTTTTTTTCTAAATTCTTTTGTTTCCCCATTTTCCTGAATAAAACTTACACTGGAATCCAACCAGGAACCGCTGAATTGATCATTGTTGATTGTATTTACGATCCATCTTTCCGCAGAAAGATTTTCAAACATTAGAATTTTCAGAAATTTGTTTTTGATCAGAATTTTACCGTATGGGGTTTGCAGTGAGAACGAAGGATTCTGCACGGTTCCGAAAAGTTTATCGCCGTTCTTAATATAAACGATATCGGCCTGTCCGAATTGCGGACAGAACAAGGAAAATATTGCCAGGATGATTAGAACACCTACGATTTTATGCATTGATTTTATCTCCCCCCAAAATTAATTTCTAAAAATTTTTAGATTTTCCGTTTTTAAATTATAATTTACCGAAGCTGTCTTATTCTAATATTATATCGGCTAATATTTCGAATACTTAAATAAATTTGTGAATATTTACGCCGTTTCATTTCTGATACCACATTGACTGCAGGATTATTATATTTTATGAATTAATTCAAATAATTATGGGAAATTTCGATCAATCTGCCAAAATTCTTAAATTGAGGGCCGGCGTAACCCATTCCCAATTCGGTCTCTGGATTTGATCTGTTATCCGTCGCTGATCTTGAGATGAAATTACAAAAAAGGGGGTGTAATGGATTTTACAGCGCAAGGGAAGGCGTTCAAATAAAGGCAGCAATCGTAAAGATGGCAAGATTTCCCAGGGAATGGATCGTAATCGGTACCAATAAATTTTTTTCCACCTCATAAGAAACCGCAAAAAGGATTCCGCCGATGATCTGGGTGATCGGTAAAGTGTGCCCGGAAGTGTGCGGCAGGACAAAAAGCAAGGTGCTTAAAATTATGGCCGTTAAGATTCCCCATCTTCGGAAAAACCCATACAGGATCCCGCGGAAAAAAAGTTCTTCCGCCAGCGGTGCCAAAAATACGCCGATCAAGAAAAAAATATATAAATTCAAACTGTTATCAGGAAGTTTGATCTTAAAAAGTGCCGGTACATGGATGCCCGCAAGATAAATAATAGATAATACCACACTGGATACGACACCAAAAATAACAGCCCAGATAAAACCTTTTTTTAATCCTTTGTAAGTGTCGATTAAGTTCAACCCGATGGCCGAAAAACGCTTTTCGTAAATATTAACCAGGAAAAGCAGGAAAATAATCTGGCATAGACGTGCCAATCCCAGACCGATCAGCGGTGTCACAAAATTCTGACGGATAACAAATCGCCCAATAATTTCAATTGCAACGATGGCCAGTATTGAAATTATTACGGTGTTTATTTTAATTTTGTCTGATTCCATCCAAGAGATCTCAAGGCCCTATAGCCATACCACTGACTGTACCAGTTATTGGATGTCTCGATTTTTTCGATTATTTTAGCGATAGCCTGTTTATTGCCTCTTTTGCCCAGCGCGTAGAATGCCATTGTTAACACATTGGGATGCGAGTCATTTAAGAAGTTTAAAAGATCCCGGTAAGTAGCCGTTGAACGCGAGTTAGCCAGGGTTCTTATGAACCAGTAACGCTCGGGAATATAAGTACTGGCCAATAATTTCGGGTAAGCCTGAAAAGCGCTTATCTCCAATCCCTTCCTGTCGATCATCTTCAGCGCGGCCACGCGCTCCTGCCACCGATCGGAATTCAATGCGTCCGGCAGGCTTTTTATGGAATCTTCAAAACTTCGATTGAGATGAAAAGATAGAAATAGAATAAGGCAGATCGCAAAGCTTATTCCAGAAGCAATGATAGAAGATGTTTTTAGATTTAAAAAGAAACTTAAGACAATGCTGATTAAGCTGTGCCCGATGACATAAACGGCTACTGGCAGACCGACCAGCAGGGAAAGAAAGGTGATCCGGCGAAAAATAGGGTGTGCGTCACTTTTTTTTGCGAATAACGCGATTACTTTGTCGGGATTGACAAAAAACTTCTTTGAAGCCATTTGAAAAATTGAGTCCCCTCGACGCTTAAAGATTAAGTCATTATCTTTTTGAATGACCTCCAGATCGACAGCTATCTTGCCTGTGATCGGGATATAGTCATGACTTATCAGAATCTTTTCAATAGACCCGGTGCTGGCAGTCTTTTCTAATTTCTCCACCCTGCAGGTCTTGAGCATCTTCTGATCCAATGACTTAAATACCTCTGCCGGATAGAGCGTGTATTTGTAATAAAAGTCATTTATCCTGGATCCGACAGGATTGGATAGTAAAAAAATATCGCGGAAGTCAGAAAACATACGGCCGTCGGCTTGCCAGTATAAAAAAAGAGCCAGCACAATAACAGGAATGAAATGAATCATTTCATTCCGATGTCTGTTTTGCCTGTTTAAGTAAGACAAACTTCTTGCGGCGGTTACAAAGACTGCCGGTGGAATTATCAGGAAGTAAAAAGAAACAAATGGCTTAAAGCCGTGAACGTTCATCGCAATCAGGCATAACAACCACAAAGATAAATAAAAGTAAAGAAGAGAATGCTTGCGGGAAAATAGGCGGTCCCAAATCCAGGTCAATACCAATGTGAAAAAAGAAATTCCCGCACCGATACTAAATGTAAAAAAAAGCCCGCCGCAAAAGGCGGGGCCGAAATCTTTGAGGCCGTCCATCACATTTTGATTCGGTACTGCCAGATAGCCTGCATCCTTTATAGCCATCAGGCTGTCGAAGAGATCGCTGTTCGATAAATAAACCTGCACGGTTGCCAGAACCTGAGCCATAAACATGCCTAGCAGTAATGCGGAAAGAGGATATAAAATATGTAGCCTTCTGGGCATGATTCGTCTGGACTCATTTGGCAATAACGGCACGAAAACCCTTTCTTTTTAGTTATCTATAGACAATTTTGAGTCTTCAAAAATTTGATTACCGCCAGGTGATATGATATATTTTTCTAAGTTGGGCGATTGCCGAGGTTGCCGCAGCTACAAGGAAGATGTTGTTCCGCTATAATTGGCTATGCGGGACGGCATTTGACGCAGTAGATGCGGTAAGATCGGCAATCCCGAAGGGTTTCAAATTTAAAAATATATATCGATAGAATTCCTTGAATATAGGACAAAAGGGTCCAATTTTAAAATTTGAAACGCTCAATTTAGAATTTTATCATTATAGAGATTTATTGCATCAAAAAAAAGCCGAAATGTGTTTTTTAGCAAATTAAAAACAGGTAAACGCTATTGATTGTTGCCGTTCATCAACCCCAATATCTGCCATGGCTCGGTTACTTCGACAAGATGAGAAGGGCGGACGTATTTTGTTATCTGAATGATGTTCAATACAAAAAAAATGAATGGCAGAACCGGAATCGCATAAAAACCGCGCAAAGCTGGCAATGGATTACGGTTCCGGTTCGTTATCACTTCCCGGAAAAAATCCATGAGGTTCATGTCAACAATGACGTCGATTGGGCGCGGAAACATCTCCAGGCGTTAATTACCAATTATCGTCGTGCTCCGTATTACAGCAGGTATATACCGATCTTCGAGGAAGTTTATGCCAGGGAATGGGCGCTCATATCTGAATTAAATGTTTATCTGGCAGAATCCCTTAAAATTGCGTTAGGGTTGCACGAAAAACCCACCGTGCTCTCATCTGATTTAGTGCTTAGAGAGGAGCCCACCGACCGTCTCATCGATATCTGCAAGGCGCTGGGAGCAGACACCTACCTGGCGGGGAAGGGCGGGGCTGATTATATGGATCTGGAGCGATTTGAAAAGAATGGCCTGAAATTGATCATTCAGGATTTTCAGCATCCAATATACCCGCAATTATTTGGAGAATTTCAATCTCATCTTTCCATTGTGGATCTGCTTTTTAACTGCGGTCCGGAGAGTTTGAAAATTATCAGCGAGGCGAATGCAGGACCGAACTAGATTTGAAATAAACCTCACGCAAAGACGCTAAGACGCAAAGTTAAAAAAGCTTTTTGTCAAAATCATTTAATACTTAGACAGAGGTCAGCATGCAAAAAGCAACGATATTGGCAATTGGGGCGCATCCTGATGACATCGAATTCGGCTGCGGCGGGACACTTATCAAGTATAGCGAAAGAGGCCACCAACTTTTCCTGTATATTATGACCGAAGGCGGGCTTGGCGGAGAAACCTCGACACGGGTTGAGGAGCAAATGGCTTCAAAAGACATTATGGGAGCCGAGGATATCTTCTGGGGCGGCTATGCGGATACGTATCTCGTCATGGACATTGGACTTATCGGAAAGATCGAAACCATTATCAAGAAAGTAAAGCCTGATTTTATCTTCTGCAGCTATCCGGATGATACCCACCAGGACCATCGCCATCTGTCGCAAGCCGTGATGTCAGCTACCCGTTACATCCGTAACGTCTTATTTTATGAAGGCCCCACGACCCAGAATTTCAAGCCGCATGTATTTGTGGATATTTCAGATACCCTCGATAAGAAAATTCAAGCACTCAAGGCGCATAAATCCCAGGTAATGAAAACCAACATCGAGGATCTCTCGATTGTCGAGGTTGCCCGCTCCAGCGCAAACTTTCGCGGGATTCAGGGAAGAGTGAAGTTTGCAGAAGCGTTTCATTCACTGCGATTATTTATTAATATCTAACCATAAAATGAAAAATCAAGTAGAATCAAGTTTAGAATTTATTCCTCATTCGCGGCCGACGCTGGGGGATGACGAGCGGCGTGCGGTTGCGGCGGTTATCTATTCAGGAAATATCGCTGAAGGGGAAGTCGTTCAAAGATTTGAGAATGCCTTTGCCGAAAAATTAGGTGTCAGGAACGCAGTGGCCACGAGTTCCGGAACTGCAGCTTTGCATCTTGTTCTTTTGGCAATGGGCATAGGTACTGATGATGAGGTGATTATCCCCAGCTATGTGTGTACGGCCCTGCTGCATGCGGTGCAGTATGTCGGCGCCAGGCCGATTCTGGCAGAGATCGATCCGGTTACGTATAATATCGATCCTGATGATGTGCAAAAACGAATTACCGGCCGGACCAAAGCCATCATTGTTCCGCATATGTTTGGCCTGGCGGCCAATCTGGATGAATTTCTGAAATTGGATGTTCCCATTATAGAAGATTGCGCCCAGGCTGTGGGCGGAACCTATCACCAGAAACCGCTTGGCTCCATTGGAGATGCTGCCATCTTTTCTTTTTATGCAACCAAGATGATGGCCGCCGGTGAAGGGGGAATGGTTACATCCAATTCGACTGAAATCATAGAACGAATCAGGGATTTAAAAACCTATGATCAGAAAGAGGCTGACAGGGTTCGCTATAATTATAAAATGACCGATCTTCAGGCATCCATCGGGGAGGTGCAGCTTGCCCGTCTTGACGATTTTATTGCCCGGAGAAAGCGTATAGCCTATCGGTATGCTCGGGAATTAAAATCGTTGAATATAAAGCTTCCCGAGGAAAATCCCGAGCATATCCATTATCGTTTTGTTGTTGGTTTAGAAACCGATTGTAATTTCCTTATTCAGGGGCTTGCCCGGAAAGAGATTGGGTGTGCCCGCCCGGTATTTTTACCGATTCACCGCCATCTGAAAATGGATGGTTTTCCGATTACCGATAAGGTCTGGAAAACCAGCTTATCGATACCGATTTATCCCGCACTTAATCATAGAGACATCGAAAGATTACTTGCCGAATTTATTGATGTTTATAAAAGCAGCAATGAAAGAAGGTAAGATGACAGGGCGGAAAATTTTGCCAGATTTTTGACAGTAATGATTACTAAAACATCAGCTATTTAATAATTATTTATATTAATTTTAGATAGTTAGCCCTCTATAATTTTTCCCTCCAAATGGCACGGAATGTGCAGTCTGCATTAACCTAAGGTATTAAAATTCAAACGATATTACGGCTTGCACTCAATTTCGATTTATTGAGTATCTTACGGCATCCGGCTAAAGCTGGCCGGGTGATTTTTGTGTTAATGCATTAAATGTCTTCTAAATACTCGATAATCTGCGGTCCAATGGCTCAAATTGTAAAAAACAAAACCTCAGACAATCTGGTGAAATCCGGTATTTTTCCACAAAAATCCATAATGGAAACCGCAGGTGTTCACCTGTTTGTTGAAAAAAAGGAAGGGATATTTGAGAGCCTTTCAACATCTCTGAATATTAACTGTTTTTTTTATGTCTGTTCGGCTGTCTTGGCCGCTATTCTCTTTTTGCCTCAGGTGCGCGGGTTTTTCTCCGAAAGCGGGTTGCGATGGGCGCATATTTTGGGCCTGTCATTTACGCTCTCATTTTGTACCAACCCGGTATTCGCCTGGATTGCAAAAAGGTTGAATATTCTTGACGTTCCGGATGCGCGCAAACTTCACAAAAAAGCCACCCCCCTTCTTGGCGGAGCGGCCGTTTTTATGGGGTTTAGTGTTGCCATCCTGACAAACGGAATTTTCTCGACGCAGGTTTTGATGATGCTGATTGCATCTTTGATTCTATTTGGAATCGGAATCCTGGATGATTTTAAGGAAGTGGCCGCCGGAATAAAACTCATCACGCAACTCGTGTGCACGTTGCTGGTAATGAGTTGCGGAATCGTGCTGCGGGTCCTGCCGGTCGATCTCGGCATTATCGCCACCATTGGAAATTCCTTGTTGACGGTGTTCTGGATCCTCGGAATCACCAATGCCATGAACTTTTTTGATGGCATGGATGGTCTGGCGGCCGGGCTGGGAGCAATGATCTCCTTTTTTCTGGGTGTGGTCGCCTTTCAAACCGCCCAGCCTTTTTTAGGATGGATAGCCGTTGCCATGCTGGGCGGTTGTCTGGGGTTTTTGCCCTTTAATTTTCGACCTCGAAAGAATGCGGCTATTTTTCTGGGAGATGCCGGCAGTATCGTGATTGGATTTATTCTGGCGTGTGTGGCGGTATATGGCGACTGGGCCGAGGGTAATCCGGTTGTCGCCCTGGTTTCTCCGGTTTTGATTTTCTGGATTTTGATTTTCGATATGGTTCACATCACCATAGACCGCATTCTGACCGGCAAAGTCAAAAATTTCAGACAATGGATTGAATACGTGGGCAAGGATCACCTCCACCATCGTCTGGAGAATATTTTGGGCGGGAAAAAACAAAGCGTGCTCTTTATCTACCTGCTGGGTCTTTGTCTGGGTACCAGTGCGGTTGTACTCCGAAATGCCAGGCCGACCGATGCAATCCTGCTGATAATTCAGGCATTCATAATGGTGGGGCTGGTTACGGTGCTGGAGAGGCGTGGACGTCTCGCCAATGGATCATTGAAATCAAAACCTTTCCATTAAAGCTGAAGTGGAATTCGGCCAATAAGTTCTGTGGAGATTAAAAACGTGGTGCAATTTAGAAACATCAAAACTAAACCCGGTACATTGAAAGGGCCGTCAACCCCTAAAGATGCGAAACTAAGTTTTGCAAAACTTAGCGGGGAGCAGCCAAAAGCCGGCACAACGAACACCCAGGCCAAGCCCGATGAAAGCCGGAAACTGCTATATGGAGAGGCTTCAAAATACCTGGGTGAAGTGTTGAACGCTTTACGCAATCGCAAAGGGTTTACACTGGAAAAGGGATTTGAGGTTGTTCAAAAAATCGTTGCCGCAAACTCCCCTCAAGACCCGGTTCTTATACTTGCACTGCACCATGATGACTGGCGCCAATATGTAACCCAGCATCCCGTCAATGTTGCCGTTTTCGCGATAAAAATGGCCGACCATCTCGGCTTTGAAAAATCAAAGCAGGTCGAAATCGGAATGGCAGGTCTATTGCACGACGTGGGCATGGCCGCAGTTCCGGATAAAATCCTTTTCAAACAGAGCAAACTCAATGGCGACGAAACAAAGATTTTCAGACAGCGCCCCAATTTGAGTTCTAAAATTTTGGGAACTTTAGAACCCCAATATGCCTATCTGGCGGAGTGTGCCGCCCAGGTCTATGAAAGGGTAGACGGCTCCGGGTATCCCCGCGGCTTAAAGGCAGCTGAGATCCATGAATATGCCCAGATCATCGGTTTGCTGGACATGTATGAGTCTCTGATCCATTCCCGGCCTCAGCGGCCAAAACGTACACCGTTTGCAGCGGTTAAAGAGATCATCGGTACCAGTAAAAAACAATTTCGCAAAGAATATTTAAAAGCGCTCTTGAGCATTTTTACCGCCTTTCCGATTCACAGCTATGTCAAACTGAATTCGGATGCCATCGGCAAAGTCATCGAGACCTATCCGGATCAACCCCTGAGACCCAAAATCCAGATATTGTATGATTCTCAAAAGCGCAAAGTGTTAACCGAAAAAATTGTAGCGCTCCCCGAGGATCCGCTTTTGCATATCGTCGATTCGATTAATGAAAATCAAATCCGGCAACTTGTTGGAGGCCGAATGGGAACCTGACCGGGACGGGTGATCCGCTGCAGAACCGAAATTTAATTTTAATTGAATTTAAGGTTTTTGACACTTTTGCCGATAATAAGGTTGAAAGAAGTAAGTTGTGAATAAGTTCCTTAAAAACAAGTTAATTCAATTAGTTAAAAGACATTTTTTAAATAAAATGTAATAACCCGTAAAAATTCGAATGAAATTCGCTGTTTAATGGCGTTTTCATTCATGAAAAAGGAAACGTTGTTCATGTATTTGGAGCATTGGGGACTTCAAAAAATGCCATTCGAGAATGTACCATCACAGGACGTGTTTTACAGGTCCCCCCAGCATGAAGAAGCCCTGCGCCGGTTGTTGTATGCGATCGAGCATCGTAAAGGGGTTGCCATGCTTACCGGTGAAGTCGGTTGTGGCAAAACCACAGTTACCAAAGCACTCAACAATCACCTTAATAGGGATCAATTTCAGTTTCAGATTATTTCCAATCCCGCTTTGCAGCCCACGGACCTAATCAAGGCCATTCTGTTAAAGTTAGGCGATACGAGTTCCGATAATGGCTCCAAGACGATATTACTTGACCGGCTCCAAAAATTACTCTTTCAAAATGCAGAGCAGGGTGTCAGCACGGTATTGGCCATCGACGAAGCCCATGTGATTTCAAATCAGGCCACCTTGCATGAGCTGCGGATGCTGCTAAACATTCAGTCCGAAGATGAGTTCCTGATTACACTGGTCCTTATGGGCCAGCCGCCGCTGCTGAAAAATATATCAGAGCTTCAGCCTTTGAAAGAAAGGATCAGCATAAAGTTTAATCTCGAACCGTTGGATATCGAAAACACCCTGCGTTATGTCGTCTTTCGACTAAAACACGCCGGTGCAAGCCGGGGTATTTTTACCCGGGAGGCCATTGAGACGCTGTATGAATTTTCACGGGGTATTCCCCTGCGAATTAATAATGTGAGTGACCGCTGTCTGCTGATCGGTTTGATGCAAAAAGCCGAACTGGTGGACAGCAAAATAGTTGAGGACGCGATAGAAGATCTCGGCTCTTAACGAGGAGTTGGATACAGAAAAATAAAGGAAAGAAATAAGGATAGAAAAATGGATACCCGTTCAAGGACTGGATTGGTATTGGCAGGATGCCTGGCATTGTTGATTACGATCGGATGTGCGCAACACAAAGCCTACCAGACACCATCCGGTGAGCCGATGAGTTCCAAATCGGCCGGTCTGGTGGCAGCCGGTAAATTCCACTCAGTTGTTATGGAAGATATGGATAATGACGGGAACCTGGACATTGTCGGCGGCGCCAGCACTCCGGGTCTGGTTACCATCAGTTATGGAGACGGCAACGGCGCTGTATCCGAACCGCAGTTCCTTCCCGTCCATGGTGAGGTCCGCTCGGTTGCGGTGGCGGATTTCAACGAAGATGGACTTAACGACATTGTCTTTTCCGTCCAAAGAGAAACCTCCGGAATTCGTCTGTGGCTGAATCAGCCCAATCGTCAATGGCAGCAGGCAAACGGTCCAACAAAACAAAATAAATACCAGAATGTAAAAACAGCCGATGTAAATGGTGATGGACATATGGACATTATTGCCGCCAATTCCACCGAAGACTCGAATGCCGGTGTGCAGGTCTGGTTGGGCAATGGAAAAGGCGGCTGGATTGCGGAATCCGGTCCCACCACATTGGGGCGCTACATGGATGTGGCCGTGGCGGATCTCAATAAAGACGGTTTGCCGGATCTGATCGGGGCCGGGTGGGGCATATCCGGTGCCCTGCGTGTCTGGCTTGGAGATGGAACCGGCAGGTGGTATTCTGTTTCACCCTTAAATAGAGGGAGCTATTACGGCGCTAGTGTCGATGATCTGGACAGTGATGGAAACCTGGACATTCTGGCCGCAACCTATAAAGGCGGGATCCAAATTTACATCGGAGACGGCCAGGGTAACTTCAAGTGGCTCGAGAAAGGGCTGGATGAAGATCTTATTGAAGGAAAGAGTTTCTGGAATGTCGTTTCTGTCGATCTGGATGGGAATAATCGCAAGGATATTGTTGCCAGCTCCCTTGACTCCCTGGGTCTTCTTGCCTGGTTAAACGAAGGTAAATATAGCTGGAAGCAATTAGACGGACAGTTCCCATTCACCGGGAATTACTATGGGATAGCACTGGCGGATTTGAATGCCGATGGACATCTGGATATCTGTGCAACCAGCTATGGTGAAGGCATTCAAATATGGCCGGGAAATACCGGGGCAGCCATAAGAGCAAGACATATGGAAATTGAGCAACTGCCAGCGGCGGATAGGCTTGCTGCCATGCAGGCTCCTCTGGAGAATGCGGTGTTTGCTACCGTAAACGGAATCGAGGAATACAAAGTGGGTCCCGGAGATGTTATTGAAATTACTTACTGGGAGGCAAATGAGCAGAAAAAAGAAGAAATTGTGGTTCGGCCGGATGGAAAAATTTCCTTTGGCTTTGTGGAGGATTTATACGTGAATGGTCTAACCGTATCACGTCTGGATAATTTACTCACAAAGCATATCATGAAATACCTAAGGAAACCGCGATTGGATGTGATCGTAAAAGAGTATAACAGCAAAACCATTACTTTACTGGGTGCTATCCAGTATAAAAATGAACATGGAACCGGGCCCGGTAAATATAAGCTTACTGGAAAAACAACCTTACTTGAAATCCTTACAGTTGCTGGTGGACCAGCTAAAGGCGCAAATTTGAACAATGTCAATGTTCGCCGAAGAAATGGTGAATCAGTTACCATTGACCTGTTTAAGGCTATAAATCAGGGGGACCCCAGCAAGGATTTTATACTGGATGCTGGCGATGTTGTTTTTATTCCGACTCTGGCTAAGGGCGGCCGAAGAGTATATGTGTTTGGTGAAGTCGAGGCCCCGGGGGCCTATACTTTTGAGAACGAAAAAATACGTCTGGTCGATGCGATTTCTGAAGCCGGCGGACCCACCGTTTTCGCTTCCGGAGTTGATACCAAGATCGTTCGCGGCGATATTACCAAACCAGAGATCATCAGCGCAAATCTAAAAGGATTGCTGCAAGAAGGCGACCAATCCCAAAATGTTGCCCTTCTGGGCGGGGATCTGGTGTATGTTCCGCGCAGTGGATGGGGGAATATTAATGTCTTTGCCAAGCGGATCCGGCCGCTGCTGGAACTTATCCTGTGGCCTGCGAGGGTTGTCAATGATTGGGATCGCGCCTATGATGTCGTTACGAATAATGATTAGCCGCAATATCTGATGGGGTAATTTTGGGCCGGGTTGAATCCTCTACATTTTCGTTTCCACAAAAAAATATAAATTAAGCAGGTGAAAAGTTTATAAATCGAGCTAAAAGAAGCCGTAAATGTAGACTTATAAAACCATTGCAATAATGGCTGAAAGTTTTATCGAATGGCTCAATATGATGTAGATTTAAGAGATTACTGGCGGGTTATCCGCAAAAGAAAGACCTATATTATTCTTCTGGTCATCATTGTCGGAATCTGCAGTCTCGGCTTTGCCAAATTTAAAGAGCCGGTACCCCTTTACGAAGCTGTGGCCGCCATCAAGATTGACCGGTCTGCTAATATCGGTTCGATTCTGACGGGTGCTTACTGGAATCAAGCCGAAAATATGGATACCCATGTTTACATTATCAAAAGTTTCCCGGTGTTGGCGATAGCGGGTCAGCTACTGGGTAAAATTCCAAAAGATCTTAGCCTTGATGATATTCGCAGTGATAAAGAGTACCTCTCTGTCATTCAGCAACTTAAGGCCATGGTGGAAGCGGAACACCAGGAAGGCACCAATATTATCGATATCCGGATTGTCTCAAAAGATCCTTACGAATCAGCATCCCTTGCCAATGGATTTGCGCGCGCCTATAGAGATTACAATATCCAGGAGAAAAATAAAAAAACATACGAGACCAAGACCTTCATCGAGGAACAGCTGCGTTTAACCGCCGGCAACCTCAAGGAAGCCGAGCAGGAATTACAGTCATTTAAGGAAGGCTATGCCCTGGTTTCAATGGATGCCCAGACGCAAAATACGCTTGACAAACTTTATACTGCTGAAACTGAATATGAGAAGATTAAAACAGAAAAAGAAGAGGTGGCCGCGCAGCTGAGATTGTTGGAAGATGATAAAAAAGGAAGCATACGACGATCACAGGAAGTATTTTCCTCCATGGGTCCGGATTCCCCTCTATACACGTATAAAGAGAAACTGAGTGAATTATTCTTAAAGCGGCAGACACTGCTGATCAATTTTACAGTCGAGCACCCTAGGGTAAGCGAAATCGACAACCAGATCCGTGCCGTAATTTATGAAGCGCGAAAGGAGCTGAAAACCTTATTACATTCACTCGAAGCCAGGGCAGAGGATTATTCGGATAAGCTGATTCAGCTGCGGGAAGAAAACAAACGTCTACCGGAGAAAGCGCTTCAGCTGGTCAGGCTTCAACGGGAAGTCGATCTGCAGGCTTCATTATATTCCCAGTTAAAGGAGAAATATCAGGAGACCTTGATTCAGGAGTCCAGCAAGGTAGAAGAAGTATCTATTGTTAAGCCGGCGGTGCCCCCGGATAAGCCTTCCAACATCCCATCAAAGTTAATTGTCATGGGAACCGGACTTGTAATGGGGTTGATCATCGGTATCGTCTTTGCGTTTCTTGCCGAAACATTTGATACCTCGATGGGCAGAATCGAAGATGTAGAAGAATTACTGCAGGTGCCGGTCCTGGGCGTTATTCCGTTCCTGGAGGGCGAAGAGACTGAAAAGACTCGGAGCAAGCACAGGGAGCCCGAAAGGACGCGAACACGGGATCTGGTGACCCATTATAAACCCGGGTCCATGGGGGCCGAAGCTTTCCGGGCTTTGAGAACAAACCTGCAATTCCTTCGCCTGGAAACCAAAGGTAAAATCTTTTTAATCACCAGTGCCTTTGTGCAGGAGGGAAAAACGGTCAATGCAATTAATTTAGCCCTAATCATGGCGCAGGCAGGCAATAAGGTACTGCTGGTAGATGCAGATCTACGCAAGCCCCTGGTGCATAAATATTACGGTCTGCCCATAGGACCGGGGCTTACCGATTACGTGCTCGGAAATTATCACTGGGGTGAAGTAACCAATACCATATCCGACATCATGCTGGGCGATTTCGGAATCGATGATATTCTAAAAACACCGGGAATGGACAACCTCCATATCATAACCGCCGGTACAAAACCCCCGAATCCATCTGAAATTTTAAACTCCACGAGATTCAAACAGTTTTTAAAAGAGGTCTGCAAAGATTACAACTTCATATTTGTTGACGCCCCGCCGGTAATGCCGGTGGCAGATGCCTCGGATATTGCCACCTTAACAGACGGTGTTATGCTGGTGTACATGACCGGAAAAATCGGTCGGGGCGTATTAAAGCGGGTTAAAGCAAACCTTGAAAATGTCGATGCCAAATTAACAGGCGTTATTTTGAACAAGGTTAAATCGGATTCGGGGGGAGAATACTATCAGTATCATTCTTATTATTACTATAGAAGCGAGCCGGAAGTTAAGAAGGGAAAAAGAATCAGGAAAGTTAAATCTTCAAAATCCTCAAAGAAAAAAATGCGTAAACCTCGATCCAAACGTAAAATTCTAGGACCCTTATCGCTTTAGTTAACTGATGAAAATCAATCCCGCCTTACGGCGGGATTGATTTTTATGGGTGAACAAGTTTTAGCTCTGATCAATGAGCGGCAACAAACAGCCTCATACTCCTTTCTCAGAGGTGTGTGATTGAGCTGACAACGTCTATATAAGGAAATAACTGTGCGGACAACAAATCTCCTACTTGTTTTCTTTCTTGCCGTTGC
>Ga0209536_100006131_pt1 | contig 18470 bp, 19 predicted proteins | sample DeeMarSeWOR28_12_FD_187461 | JGI IMG/M metagenome (GOLD analysis project Ga0209536, IMG submission 187461) | Marine sediment microbial communities from White Oak River estuary, North Carolina - WOR-2-8_12 (SPAdes) (version 2) | ecosystem: Environmental > Aquatic > Marine > Intertidal zone >... | reverse complement strand
GGCAGGCGGCAGTGGGTTCGTTGATAATCCGCATAACTTCGAAACCTGCAATTTCACCAGCGTCTTTGGTAGCCTGGCGCTGATTGTCGTCAAAATGTGCTGGAACAGTAATTACTACCTTTCTCACTGTGTTACCCAAGTAGCTTTCTGTATCTTTCTTAATTTTTTGTAGAACAAATGCTGAAATCTGCTGTGGTGTGTATTCTTTGCCGAAAATAGTGGCTTTATACCTAGTTCCCATTTTTCTTTTTATTTCGAAAATTGTTCCTTCTGGATTTGCAGTTGCCTGGCGCTTAGCTGGTTCACCAATAATTAGCTGACCATCTTTAGTAAAAGCCACAACGGAGGGAAACATTTTCCCAGCCATTGTAGGACCCTCAGCGCTTGGGATAACCGTAGCTCTTCCCCCTTCATAGATGGCAGCTGCCGAGTTTGTAGTGCCTAAATCAATTCCTAAAACTTTTTCACCTGTTTTTGAATTACTCATTTTCTTTTTTCTCCTTTTGTGATTTCGATTTGCCAACAGCAACTTTAACTATGCTGGGTCTAATCACTTTGCCTTTCATAATATATCCTTTTCTCACTTCTTCAGTTATAATGCAAGCTTCCACATCGTCACGTTCCGCTGCAGAGACAGCGTTATGGCACGCGGAGTTGAAAGCTTTGCCTACTTCACATTCAATGGGATGGACACCTTCTTGCTCCAAAACTTTTCTTAGTTTCTTTAGGGTCATATTGACGCCATCAACAAGAGCTTGTGTAGAGCTAGCTGATTGAGCTGTCTTAACAGCCATTTCCAATTCGTCCTGAACTTCTAGCAATTGTACGATTATACGTTCATTACATTGATTCTTTAGTTCTTCCATTTGTCGGTTAAGACGCTTTTGCACGTTCTCAAAGTCTGCTTGCAAATACTTCAGTCGTGTAAGATATTCCTGGGAACGTTTCTTTTCGGCTTCAAATAGCTGTTCGAAATCAGTTTTTTGCTCTTTTTGTTTGGATGTCATTGAATGCTATCCATCCCAAGATCACGGATTTTTAGCATACATTCTCAAAAATATATTTTTCGCCCTTTTGTAGGGAAAAATTTTTTCGATAGACTTCTTCTTTCCCTATTTTGGCTTTCTTTGTTTTTATTCACAATGTTCTTTTCGTTGTCCAGAATATAATATATAGTTGTTATGTACTTCGTTAAATAGCGGAGGTCAAAAGTTGTCTGTAGCCCAAAGAAAATTTTTCACAGAAGTTGCGGCGCTTATAGAGAAAACTGTAATAGTTGCAACTACCACTGGAAAGACATTTACTGGAACTTTGCTTGGCATTAATCCTGATAGTTTAAGTCTTGCCGTCGGGGAAGCAAAAGATGAGGCTGGGCAGGTATCTCATCGAGTTTTCATAAACGGAAACGTTGTTGCTCAAATACTAAGTACTGAGAAGTCTTTTGACTTAAGGGCGTTGGCCACTCGTCTTGAAAAAGTGTTTCCGACAATGGTCAAACTCTATGAAGACAAAGGTTTTGTATGGATAATGGATAAGGTGAAGCTAACTGAAAAGGGCGTAGTGGAAGGTTCAGGCCCAGCAGCCGAACGCGTACAAAGAGTGTACGAGCAATTTATTAGCGAATCAAAAAGCTAGATAAACCAGCGCATCTGCTGATCCTCTCTCTTCTTTTCTTCGGTAACGTTTTTGATGAGACCAAATGCCCCCATGATCTCTTTTGTTTTTTCTGCAGTTTCATCCAAATTCGACAGATCAGCATTTAGTTTCAAAAACTTGCTGAGAAGCATTAGTGCATGGCGAGCAGCATTGGCATCTGGCTGCATGCCTATCGTGTCCACCAGAAGGGCGAAGCCTTTTAGATTTCTAAGCCTTCCCAGTCCTATGAGAAGTCCGGCAATGCCGAATATATGTCCAACCATCACTTTGGTTCCCAATTCCAGGGCTTCTTTAATCGTTACTTTATCTGTAGCTGCGCTATATATGGCTGGAACAGGTTGCACTTCATCTTTTTTGAAGCCTCCAATAGATATGACGTAACGGCAGCCAAGTTTCTGCACTGTATCCAAAACTTTGCCGCAGAGTTCGTATTGACCAAATGTTGTTAAAGCTTGGGTATTTCCGTACCATATTATTAGATCACGTTCGCCTTTTCGCCTGTAGTAGTAAAGCTCGCTCATGGGAGAATGGATTCCTCCACTTCCCGTTGCTATAGCGATATCTTGGAAGGACGCGGAATTTATTTCAGCGAAGCGTTTGGCTCCAAGCTCATTAATTAGATGCAAAGCCGCAATGTTAGCCACAAATCCTATTCCAGGTAATCCTTCTATTAATATAGGATCGATAAGTTCTGGCTTCTCACTCATTTCAATAGTGCAGACCATGGCTCTAATTCACCTGAACTTTGCGTGGGTATTAAAGGTCCATAGGATATAAGCATGTCTTATTCGTTTTTCTTTTTAGCTTTCCACTTGAAAGAGGATTGTTCAGTTGCTCTTTCTTGCCGAAGGAAAAAGCCTTTTCATCCAATTTCTTGACAAACTTTCCTAGGTCAGATGAATAGAAACCGCCGGAATAAACTGTCATTGTTCTTTTGACGAAAGAACATGCGCATTTTTCGCTCATTTTCATTTAACTAGACTATCTGGGTAGCAGACTTCCTAAGATTTGAAAAAGGAGATTTTTAGCTGAGATTAATCTCAGCTATTGGAGTTAAACTATCGAGATTGTTGAGTTTCACTTTTGCGTTTGATACCGTGTAAAGCGTGTTTCCGATGTAGAGAGCCCTGCTAACGAATTTGTTGTAATCATATCCGTAGTAGTACAGAGAACTTGTTGTGTTTTCTTGATGGGTTATTCTCCCTCTATACGTAAAGCCACCTGTGTCTACTCTGAATATGAAGGCGCCTTGCCAAAAGCCCGCTTTCGTCTCAAAGGTTTCATCTTCTATTATATCGATTGCTCCGTAGTTGGTTATTGAAATTGGAATAACCAGCAGCCCTTTTGCCCTTTCGAAAAGGAATGCCTTTGGATCTTGTAATGCCTGCGAGTCTGTATACTCGCCTTCTACAATGTATTTTGCTGTTTCAGTTGGAGCTTTGAGGTCTGCAACATCGAAGAATGACAGCTTCACCGTCGTGTTTTCTTTGCCTAAGCCGATTACATGGTCTTCATCGAAAGGATGCAGGTAGCTAGAGTATCCTGGAATCTTGAGTTCACCGGCTACGCTGGGTTCAGTTGGATTGCTTAGATCAATCACAAAGAAAGGATCTATTTGTCTAAATGTAACCATGTAGCCGATATCTCCCATAAACCTAACTGAGTATATCCTTTCATCTTCAGCAAGGTTTTCCAGTTTTCCGACTACTGACATGTTCCTGTTTAGAACGTAAACATTGTTCATCTGCGTGGTTTTCTGCCAAGTTGTAGCTATTCGGAAGTGTTCTTTGTGTTCGTCCATTGAATACTGATTTAGAACGTATCCTGGGACACTTCCTTTTGCTTCGAAACTCAATTCACCTTCGTTTACGCGAATTCTATATATTGAAGTGTACTGGCCGTCATTCCACGTTGAGTAAGTTACATAAATATTGCTCGTTGAAACGTACATGGAACTAGTACCGCCCATCATAACAGTCAAATTTGCGGGCATCTGCGTGGCATCTGATATGTTTAGGCCAATAAATGTGGTAAAAGTGAAGTAATTGTCCATCATATCTGCATAATAGATTCTTTCTGGTTCTATCTCTGAAGCTTCCTCGTTTTGATAGACAGTTGGAAGAACGACTTCATCTTCCAATAGATATGCAGGTTGACTGACGACTGCGTAAACATAGTTTCCTATCATTCTAGAACTAAAGTAACTTCCGCTAAGGGTTAGGTTTCTTGCTAGCACAGGATAGGGTTTTTCCGAAATGTCAAAGACGTTAATAAATGTGTTAACATTGCTATAGTAAGGGTAGATTGCTATTTCAGGTCTAATTCCATCATAGGCATAGAATTGGTACTGACTTCCTATGACGACAAGCTTGTTGCTATCTTGACTTAAGAAAAGACCTGCCACGTAGGTTTCATTACCCAACGCTATATTCGCGATTACATGGAGATCTTGTGGATCCGCTTTAACAATATATACGCTGTTTTGGCTTTCTGAGTAGAAATTATTGTTGCTAGCAATATAGATGTAGTTGCCGTCTGTTTTCACGATGTCAGCTTCGTCAACTCCTTCGACCTGAATGTTTGTGGTTGAATAATCTTGGCTGTTTACATCATACGTGTTTTGTCCTGATTCACCCGGTGCCGGTGGTGGTGCTAATTGAGAACCGTCTTCCATTCTTGCTGAACCAAAAAACTGAGCGTCAAGCGGACCTCCGCTATAAGTTATGGTGGAGTCTTTGGTATTTGTTGCGAGAAAGTTCTTTAGCGCTTCGTAGGATGCAAAAGGCTCAAAGGCTGAAACCAAAGGCGTCTCGGTTGGTGGGAATATCGCTGGAACTCTTCCAAATGTGTAAATTACGCCTACTAAAATTATAGCTGATAGAATCGCGACTGTTCCGTAAATTCGTGTTTTTTTCTTTACTTCTCTCTGAACCATTTTCTTACCTGCTAGTATTTGTAAGATAATTATGCTATTTTATCCTAAGCTGTAGAACAAACTGTTCCAATTCTTAGAACGGACGCATTGACCACACTCGATATGCCTCGTACCAGAATATTGCACAAGTAATTGCTCCAAAAAAGATTAGAAAAAGGTTCTCACGGGTAAACAAATCTTGTGCAAGAAACAACAGATAGGCTGAGTAAAAAATAGTGGAGAAAATTGCGTAGAAAAAGTATCTCGGGAAAAGCAATTTGCCTAGCTTAACGAAGTGGCGAAGAACACCAATCTTTACTTCTCCAACCAGCAAATAGTTTCCACCGATTTCTTGTTTCTGAACCAAGCCTAGGTCGCGTAGCTGTTCAAGATGATGATTCGCAACGCTTGGACTGCTAAAATGCAGAGAGCGTTGGACCTCTCTAACGCTCGCTGGACTGCCCTTCTTCAGCAAGAACCAGTAAACCTTCCAAGCTTTGCCGCGAAGAGAATATTCAAGCTTTGTCTCATCATCTCCATTCAAACAATTGAGCCGCCTTGCAAGTATATCTTAAAAGCGTGAACTTATAAGTTCATTTGTAAGAGCATTTTGCTCTAGTATTTCCTAGTCTCCTCTTTTTGCGACAATTCTGTCGATTGATGTAATGGTTTGCCTGTTAAGTGTATAGAGAAAATGGAATTTATCCTTGTCTCTCAATTGCAACCAATTCATCACAATATGCAAATGAACCCTTCCAGTTGAAAAAAGATTTAGTTGTTAACCATTGCTGATTGATATGCCTGTGTAACTAGTTTTTTGCGCAACTATTGTATTTGAATTACTTTTGGACTAGTCCTATTATAATGGTTTTTCAGGATCCGGAAGATAATGGCTGTAGTCGTCTCCACGTTCATTACCTTTGCAAAAGCAATGAAACGAACTCCATTGGAAAAGCGATCGGGCAGAACGGAATCTCTTCTAATCCTCGGTCCCTATAAGTACATCTGCCATCCAATACACTTCGCTGTTTTCTTGATGCTTTTTGGATGGTGGCTTCTGCTAGACTACACTTTCTTGTTCTTTTCAGCTTTGCTGCTTTTGCTGTGGTTCAAGTTTATTGCCTTTGAAGAAAGAGAACTTGTAGCCATATTTGGAGATCATTATAAAGATTATGCTAGAGAAGTTCCCAGCTTAATTCCTTTTATAAAACGCCCCAGGTCTATTAAACCCTAAAAGAACTCATTCTCAGATTGTTGAGGCTTCGGGATTCGTTATCCTTTGAAAGAAATGACAAACTTTCAAATGATTTATGTGACAATGTAGCTCTAAATTCACGACTGCTTTTATAATAGGTTGAACAATGGATGGAAAAGGAAGCAATGGTTGTTTGACCGTTATAATTGATGATGCAGGCAGCGGCGATTTACTATTTGGTGTTGTGATAGGTGCGTTCCGCTCGGAAACCCAAGAATTTAAGTACGGTATTATAGATGTGAAATTTTATCAAGACCTTTTTGGCAAAAAAGAGTATTTTCAGGAAGCCTCTGACATCGCTTCAAAACTTGTTTCTGACTTAAAATTAAGTTCTGAAGAGGAAATCCAAGTTTGTCAAGGCAACATTTTTGATTTGGCTGTAGCCGATCTGCAAAAGATTTATGGTGAAAGGCGTGTCACCCGAATTAAGGTAACCGGTGAAGCGCAGAGACTCGTGGAGATCGCTTATCTTGACGAACTAAGAAATCTTGGATATCAACCTTTGGAAGAACGAGAAACCAAGCGGGCGAAGAGTTTCTTTCATATGATGAGATGGCTTAAGGAAAATCCGTCAATGCTATTGTACGCTAAGACTGGATGGCCGCGTCTGAAGCGCTACAACCTATTCAGACCATTTCATCGTGAACGAATGCATGTAGCGCTATGTGGAAATTGTGGTAGCAAGTGTGAAGTGCCTTTTAAGCCTGATCCCCGTCGACCTGTATTTTGCCGATCATGTTGGAAAAAACGGAAGGGTTTCAAGAAGCGAAAAGCTACTTGAAATTTTCAGTTGGTACTTTTTCCTTTTTCCAAATTTGTAGAGAGCCCAAACGGTAAATCGGGCAAGTTTGAACTTATTTTTTGTTCAGCAATTGTTGCCGCTTCTTTAAGGATTTTTGTCGCATCTTCGTTCACTGAATTGAAGTTGAGACTAAACCCTGAGCTTTGTCCAACATCAAACATTAAACCGCTTAGCATGTTTCCGATTTCACCAAGTTCGTTTTCCGCGTTGGGTATAACTCCTACAAGACCTGTATTTACTGAACGTAAAACACTTATTACTGGTCCTAGAGTAGACACAATATCTCCGAATTCTGTAACGGTCCGCAGGCGAAGCTGTACTTGATCAAGAGCTAATTTCGCGTTCATTACCAGTTTTTCCATCTTGCGAATCTCAGCGAGTTCACTAGCGTAGATATTTGCATGTGCAGTATCGTGTTTCTCATATGCATCAACTATTTTCTTGAAAAGTGATGTGTCTTTTTGCTTGAATCTTTCCGCAGCCTGATCTAATCTGTTAATTTGCAGATCTAAACGCTTGAGGGCGTAATCCATTCGTGGTTTCAAAGGTGGCGGAGGAATAACAGTTGAACGTATGGAATCTACAAATGATCCTTCCTTTCTTTTGCTTTCCCATTTTTTAGCGAAATTTTCAGACAAATATACATCCTCAAATGAGAAAAACACGAAAAAATACTTATGAATTACTAATATGATTGAAATATGCACATATATACGTAGAGCTACCAATCCTGCATCAATTACACTATACTATCGAAGAATCTCTTTCTGAACTTGTGGGAATAAACAAATTTTTGCAACTAATTTCAACTTCAAGAAGCCCGTCCTCCTTGGTTTGGAATCCATCCATTTCAAATAGTCTTTGAGGGCAGATTTTCTATAGCTATAGGAAAAGAACTTGAGGTAGTGAACATTTCCAACCCAATTTGGGCTTACAAATTAATACCAATTAGTTTTGAAAAGCATACCTCGATTCTTAATGGCAAGCTGAACTAAGGTTTTTTTGCGTTGTTGTCTAAACCTTGAATCCAAAGATTTTGGGCTTATTTGAAAACTCCAATTACATATGCCAACAAACCTACTAAAAATAGAAAGAGTACCCAACTCTTAATTTTTCTAGAGTTTTCTCGAGAAGAGTCTCGAAGCAATAAAATGGAAGCCACAACAAGTCCAACGTCCGTAACTAACACGAGAGGGATAAACCAGAAAGAAACCAGACCTAAAATCCATGGAAGAGGCGTTAAGCCAACTGCTGATATGTAAAAAAATGCTGCGGTAATCGCTGCCATTTTATTTCCAAAACGTACCGCCAGTGTCTTCATATTTGCAGCTGCATCTCCTTTTGTATCCACAATGCCTTTTGTGATTTCCCGACCTGTATTTGACAGGAAGGCCATTAACGAAAAAAGCAAAACGTTCAAATCAATCTGATCCGCCACTATTAGGCTACCATAGATAAAAGGAATAGCTACACATGTACTTACCAAAAAGTTGCCAGCCAACCCCATCTTCTTTCCAAAGGTAACATAAGCTACCACAACTATCCAAGAAAAGAAAGCAACAAACAAACACAAGGCACTCACAAAATAAGATAATAACATGCCTAAAACTGAAAGAACAAAAAACGAAAACAAAGCTTCTTGGGGTTTTATTAATCCACTTGGAATCGGACGAGCGGGTTCGTTAACGGCATCGATTTCTCTATCGTAGTAATCGTTGATAATCATGGATGCGCCTGTGAGCAAAAAACCTGTCCCGAAACCAAAGATGACAGATAGTCCCCCCGCCATCAAGAATTGAGGGTTTGTTAAAACCACCCCAACAAAAACTGCAAAACCCATCATTGAACAATTGATTGGTCTTATTAGCCTTAATAAACCGCTTATCTTGCCCACGGTAGTTCTAACCTCATTTGGATGAGAATTAGTTTTGACCCAGTTATAAAATTCTCCTTTCTGAATAGAACTGGTTTTTAACTATGACTATCGCACAATTTTTAAGTTAGCATCAAAAGATAATCATAGAAATTCGAATGAAACGAAAGAAAACCTTTGCAGCTAATTTGAAGAAAAAGGGACAAAGAATCGTAAGAACGATATGGCTCATAGCAGGCACGATCTGCGTCGTATTGGGCGCGATTGGAATAGTTTTGCCAATATTACCAACAACTCCTTTTCTCTTGGCTGCTGCAGCTTGCTATTACAAGAGCTCACCTAGGATGCACAAATGGCTGCTGACCAACAAATGGTTTGGAGAGTACATAAGGAATTATCAGGAAGGAAAAGGACTTACCATAAAGACCAAGATTATGGCTCTAACAGTCCTATGGATCACGATAGGTCTTTCATTATTATTAGTACTCGAACGTGTCCTACCACCACAACTTGTTCTGCCAATACAGGTAGTAATGGCAACCGTAGCAACTCTGGTGAGCATCTACATCATAAGATTACCCACTTTCACGAAGAAATTTTCAGCTAGCTAATATGAAGAACACGAGGATCGAAAATCTTCGAAGACTAGTTCAATTTTCTTTCCAAATGAGTGAGAGACATTGCGCAAAAAAACCGTAAAATGAGGCGGAAAGAATGATATTCTCCATTGAGTATTTGTTGCTTGGAAAAAGCTCATCTGAAAGGTTTAATACGTAGCCAAACGGAACTCAATATCAATGGTGAACCATTTTGGGTAACGACTATGCGCCTTTGGTTGGCGACAACTACAGTCCAGAAAGAATTCGCGTAATTGTTCCCGTAGGCGGAAAGGCCACGCGTCTTTTACCTCTAACAGCTGAAACGAGTAAGGCTGCTCTTCGGCTCCTAAATCGACCTTTGGTGGAGTTTTCGATTTTGTCGCTTGCACGACAAGGAATTCGCAACGTAATTTTTGGAGTTAAGGGGTACACCAATTATAGAGATCTTTATGATTATTTTCAGTCAGGCTATGGTTTCTCTGTTAGGTATAATGTAAAACCTCGTATCCACATTAAATATCAACCCAATGTGGAAGACTTGGGCAGCGCTGATTCCGCGCGAATAAACATGGAATATTACGAAATTGACAGTCCAGTTTTTGCAGTGCAAGGAGACAATGTATTCGAACTGGATGTGAAAGATCTATTTCGTTTCCATCGAGAAAAAGAAGCGCTGATGACCATAGTCCTAAGGGAAGTGCAAAATGTTGAAGGTTTGGGCATAGCAAACATAGACAATAACAATCGTATCCGCTGTTTTGTCGAGAAACCTCAACCCAAAGATGCTCCAAGTAACCTTGCCAATACCGGTTTGTACGTGCTTTCCCCGAGAATAAAAAAAACATTCAAAGAAAAGGGTGTTAAGCAGATTGTGCAAGGAAAAAACCGGCTGGACTTTGGTTACGATTTAATACCCTACTTGACGCGAATGGGATATCCAATTTATGGCTATACATTAAGGGGCAACTGGTTTGATGTCGGAACTCCAAAGAACTACTTGGAGGCAATGAAGAAGCTTTTGCAGGGAGGTTTCAGCTTACTGACCGATTTCGGTGGAAAGATCAGTGAGAAGCAGTCAATTTGGGTTCAAGGAGAAAGTAGTGACTCAGCAAAGAGGAGACAAGAGATTATACGGAAAATCAAGCAAGGCCGAATTGAGATTGAAGGTGCAGTGCTCATCGGCAGACATTGCCGAATAGACGAAGGAGTGAGAATAGCGAACTCATGCATTGACAACTTCACTAGAATAGGGAAAGGTGCCCAGATAAAAGATTCGGCGATTTTAGATAGAGTTATAATTGGAGAAAAAGCAGAAGTTCACGACAGCATAATCGGTAGACACGCCACGATACTTTCGAGCAATAGGAAGCAAACTAAAATAGACTCGGTTTCAGTTGTTGCCGACGATGTCACATTAGAGGAAGGCTGTACATTGAGTTCTGCAAAGATTTATCCTCATCAAAGAGTAAGGGGTAATTTCCAAAATCAGGTTCTAATGATAGATTAAGCCTTGAACCATTTGAAAATCAAGTATTTGGTTTTACCTTCAGGTAAGTCTGGAACAGCGATTATGAAACGTTTTCGCACCGTGGTTGCAAGGCGCCCAGCTTTGACAATATCAGTTGCTGAAATTTCTGAGCTATTACTTTTCACAGAAACCATATAAGGTGCGTGCTCAACCCCAGGACCGTATTTGTAAACCGCAAAGTCGCAACCGAATTTTATTCCCGGGGTCACTATCAAATCGTTTTTCCGTAGATCTCGATAAATAGCATATTTCTCGTCGAAATCATCGTACAGTTTTCTTGCTTTTTCTTTCAGTTTTCTAAGTCCAACTTTCCGCTTGGGCGAACTTTCGTAAACCGCTATTTTATCCTTCTTCATCAGATATAGGCCTTCCATCAAATCTAAGATCAATGGAACTTTAAACTCCGGGATTTTTGGTTTTGGGATTCCGAGAGGTTTTCCATAGAAACCTGATTTGTACAATTGAGAACCTTCTATGTGATCCCAAACTACCAAGAAATTTTCAATTAATTCGACTTTAGTCTTAGCCATTAAACCGTTTCGCTCACTATCACATTATAAAGGAAAGTATGCGCGCTGTATCTGCTGCGTCCTCAGCTTTGTCAGCTGAATTCTCCAGAAGTTGGAGAACATCTCTCATAAGCAATAAGACTGGAAGGTCCAACTTGCTATTTAGGACCTTAATTGAAAGTGCTCGGTATAGATCGTCAACGTTTCTCTCGGCTATCTCAACATCTTTAGCTTTTTCTAGGGTCTTTGATGATCCGTAGTTTAAAACCATCATTGTTTCTCTTAGCTTTAGCACCGCCTCGAAAACAGCTTCAGAGAGCATCAGCAGATCTTTCCTGATTTCTCCTGGTACTCTCCAATTGTGCTCCATAATTTCAACAAGGTAAAAACCTATGCCTTCGGAAAAATCGGCTATTTCGCTGGACAGGTTAGTGAACCTGAGGAAATCTTCCCGACTTATTAAAATAGCGCCTATCTCGGCCAGTTCTTTAGAAACCATCCTTCTAGCGGCTAGAACCTCTTCTTCTCCTTTTGTTATTTCACTGAAAAGTTGCCTAGCTGATTCTTTATCATCATTGCAAAAGTGTTCGACCAATTGCGGGATTTTTCTTGTGAGGTCTACAACTTTTCGCAGGTTGTCTTGACATGCGTTCAAGGCTCTACGTTTTAATCGTTGCTCTGTTTCCGCTGGAAGAACCAATCTTCTGCCCCCATAACAATTGATGATATTTCCAACAAATAATATCGCAAGTCTATTAAAAAAGATAGCGACTTCAATTGAAGATTAACTCGCTAAACCCTCAAAGCTAATTTTTTCTTGATAATATTTGTGTAAGCGCTCGGACAAATGCCTAATTTTAGTTCTAACTTGTTTCCAAGTATCACGGTCACGAATAGTCACTGTACCATCTTTCAACGTTTCGTAGTCAATTGTTATTCCCAAAGGAACGCCTGCCTCGTCTGCACGTGCATATCTTCTACCTATGGATCCGGTTTCATCAAATTCTGCTACTAAACCTTCCTCAACAAGTAAACTATGGACCTCTTTGGCTTTTTCCGTAATTCCATCTTTACTTACCAGAGGATACACACCAATCTGTATGGGCGCAATGGTCTTTGGGAAGCTCATCACAACTCGACTATCCTTCTCATGATATGCATATTCTAGCGCTACGTAAAATAGTCTGTCGCAACCGAAGCTGGGTTCAACAACTTGGGGTATAAACCGTTTCCCTCTAACAACACTTTTCTTGCGTTCGATCTTAACGTGCTCAGGTAAAATCTCATAAGATCCAACAAAATAGCTACCTCTTGTTTCAAGCCCTTCAATGAACTCTTCAATAGGAACTTCCGATAGAAGTTTAGCCACCTTCTCTGCTTCTGTCTTAAATGCCGGACCCATTTTCGCCATTATTGGTTTCAATTCCGTTACTTCCTTTTCAATTGGAATTGCTAATTCTTTATAAACCCGTAGATCCACGCCGCTGTTTTTCATATGGTTATTCAGATCGTAATCGGTTCGGTGCGCATGCCCCGAGACTTCGATCCAACCCCATCTGTCGACGTAAATTTCTTGGTCAAAGCTTTGACTGGCGTAGTGCGCCTTTTCCCAGGAATTTTTTTCGATGAACCGTTGGCTTTCGGGAGGAACACCAATGTCCATCAAAAGTCTTTTGGCCATTGCCATGAAGAATGCTTGCCATTCAGATCGAATTAAACTCTTTTCTACTGCGTCCTTAACAGTTACCTCTATTATCTTTTCGGAGCATTTCAAACGTTCCTCGGCAAGATAAAGGCGTACTGTCTCGTTTTCCACCTCCTTAATTAAGTCGCACTTTGGTTCTTCAGGGTCAAAGAAGAATTCAAGATCTGCGATTGTGAATTCACGAAGGCGTATTAATCCTTGTCTTGGTGATATTTCATTTCTCAGGGCGTGCCCTATTTGAATAACTCCGAAAGGTAGTTTTTCTCTTGCCATAGTATATAGCCGATTGAATTCAACAAATATTCCTTGTGCAGCTTCGGGTCTTCCATAACCTGTTGCACTAGAATATGGACCTATCGTGGTTTCGAACATTGTTAGGAACTGCTGAGGTGACTTAAAATCTCCGCCGCAATCAGGGCAGGTGATTTTAAGTTTTTTGAGTGTTTCTTGAATTTCATTCAAGCTCATTTTTTCGGTCTCTACGCAGCTTTTTTTAGCATATTCTTCAAGCAGATGATCTGCGCGGAAACGCTTTGTGCACTGGGAGCATTCAACCATGGGTTCTTTAAAGTGATTTACATGTCCGGACGCTTTGAACACATCTTCCGGAGCAATTATGGGGGACTCTATCTCGAAAATACCTAGTTTTGTCACAAAGAGTTCTCGGAGTTTACGTTCAATATTCTGCTTTAACCTTGCGCCCAAGGGACCGTAGGTTACGAAGCCTCCTACTCCTCCATAAATTTGATAAGATTGCCAAAAGAAACCTCTACGGCGAGCTAATTCGTTAATAGCCGCAAATTTGTCACATTTAGATTCATTACTCAATTTTTGTTCTCTCTTTTTTAAGTTTAGTGCCTCAACGAGATTAAAAGGTTGCCATGGTGTTTTTGCTAATAAGTTGATTATGTTGTATGCCCAGCTAGATTCCTTTGTTCGCAACTATACGGTTAGCCTTAAATTTGAGACTAGCAGAGGTAATCAACATGAGTGGTCTTTGGCACATTAGCGCCTATTTGGAAATTTTCGGCGACAAGAGAATTGTAAATTATAGAGTGAATAGAGTATCAAAATACGCATATCCGACTTTGGGTACTATACTGTTTTGGTGCAAAGATGCATGTGAGAAATTGCTTTCAGATCTACAAGAGAAAGAGGCTGGCGAAAAGGATATAGAATACGTAAAAAAAGAGATAGCTTTTCTTAGTGAAAATCAAATTAGTTGGAAAAATAGAAGAGGAAAATGGTGAGCTAATACCAGCAATTGCATTTTTATTCCAAGATGCTGGATCTTTTGAATTCTGAGATTGTTGGAGCCTTGAATATTTTATTATTGTTGAATTTAGGAATTATACAATAGTCTCGTTGCTTCTGACAATTATTTTTTGTACATGACGATATAGTGCAAAAAACAGAAACTAATGCTACATTTTGCTCTGTACAGCGATGCTTTTTATAAGGACTATAATGATAACAAAAGTCTAAGCATTAAGGTGATGTATGTGCCAGAAATAAGAATTGCATTAATCGGTGTGGGCAATTGTGCTTCAGCCCTAATCCAAGGCTTAAACTTTTACAAACGACTTTTGCCCGACAAGTTTGGACTGCGTAATCCGCAATTGGGTGGGTATTTACCCGAGGACATAAAAGTCGTTGCAGCTTTTGACATAGATAGCCGAAAAGTAGGAAAAGATCTTGCAGCAGCCATTTTCGCAAAGCCAAATAACACTCCGAAAGTCACTGATATCTCCAGGACCAACGTAATTGTCCAAAAAGGTCCCATTATGGATGGCATTGGAAAAAGTACTCAAGAAATCATACATTGTAGCGATGCTCCCACGGTTAATGTGGCAGAGATTCTACGCGAAGGGGGTGTCGAAATTCTAGTTAATCTGCTTCCAAGCGGAGCTGAAAAAGCCTCAAAATACTACGCGGAACAATCTATAGCGGCAAAATGCGCTTACATAAATGCTACACCTACCTTCATAGCAAGCGACATTGTATGGGCAAAGCTTTTTGAGACTGCACAATTGCCACTTGCGGGCGACGATCTTGTTGACCAAGTTGGTTCAACTGCTTTACATAAAACCCTTCTCAAATTGCTTTCAGATAGCGGAGTAAGAATCGCGGAAACTTACCAATTGGACGTCGGAGGCGGCACGGAATCACTTGATACGCTGGACCGAACACGAGGAGCCAAACGTCGCATCAAAACTCAATCCGTAGCCTCTTCATTGCCTTATCAGGCAGAAATAGTAGCAGGGTCAACTGACTACGTAGATTTTCTCCAGAATAAGAGGGATAGCTACTTCTGGATTAGTGGCACGTACTTCTGCAACGCACCCCTACAAATCGACCTGAAGTTCAGCACTATTGACGCGCCAAATGCAGGTAGTGTACTTTTTGATGTTATCCGCGCGGTTAAAATCGCTCTTAATAAAAAGTTAAAAGGTGCAATAATACCCGTTAGCGCTTATGCCTTCAAACGACCACCACAGATGTTGCCTCTTGAAATAGCAGAACAGAAATTTGCTGCATTCGTGCAGGAACATACTTCAGCGTGATGCAATCAAAGATCTTAGTTCACCAATTATTTTCTTCTTTGTTCCGGTTAGTTTAATCTTCGTTTTCAAAGAGCCAATCGTATATACTGGCGTCGGATCGATGTTCCGAAGAATAGCCAAATAAATGCTCGTATAGTCTCCGATGTACACAGTGGACAGCATTCGTGCTAGTATACTTTTGCCTTTGCTCCACACTTCGAATTGCTTCGAATCAGAATTCATCAGAGTCTTTGTTATTTCGATTCTCTTACGAATCTCATTTGCCTCGTATTTGTCTCTAATAAAGATTGCAGAGAAATACTTTGCCAATTTCCCTGATTGCTCCCAACCTTCAATTTCATTATGATTTAGTTCAGAGAAGTACTCCCATTTTGAAGGTATTTTGCTATTTTCATTAAACTGCGTTTTAAAACGTTGCGCTACGCCCCGAAAGATGCCATATCCATAGGCTACAGGAACTGTTCCATCTAGTCCCAACGCCAAAGTCTTGGCAAAATTCTCATTTACAGTCTTCTCAGGAGAATTCTCATCGCTGAGAATCTCGAGAACATTTAATGCTTCTGAAAGATCCACAGAAGCACTGGAAACAATTCGGATTTTCTTTGCCAATACAAGCAAAGGTACAAACAAATAAGGTAAGGCTGCGCGGGGCGGCACCCCTGAGGGAACTTTGAGATACGGCACACCCAATTTTTCAGCAAAATTTAGCAAATCCCCTCCTGAGCTCAGGCAAAAGATCATGCAGTTGTTTCTTACGGCAGAGAGGAAGGCGCTTAGGGTTTCCTCAGTTTCTCCTGAATAACTGATTATTAATACGAGACTTTTTTCGTTTGCATAGGCAGGTAACGAATAATCTCTGTTGATTTCAATGGGGGTTTTTACGTTGTCTCTTGTTAAGTCTTTAAGTAGTTCGCCTCCGATCGCAGAGCCTCCCATGCCAGCAACAATAATGTTTTTAGGTTTGGAAAAATTTGGCACAATTCTTTCGGCTGCTTTCTTTGCTTTTCGAAAATGATGCGCTGCGTTCAAGCAGAAAGAAAGCATGTCACTTCTGTCTATCTTTCTTATCTTATTTGTATCATTCAAGATTAATTGGGACACTTTAACAACCCTCAACCCGCAATTTTATATTCAATTTTTAACTTTTAAGCTAAACGTAGGTTTTTGTGTAAGGAAGGGTTCAAGATGGGACGAAGAAAGCTTGCGATAGCCATACCTGCATCTATCATTTCGGATACACCCCACATGCGAGAAAAAACCTCGAAGATAGGTTTGATCGGAAGAGCAGCCGCGATTTTTAGAGTGGACGAAATAATTATTTATCAAGACAAGCTCGGCAGAGGGAGACAGAATAGTGAAGCTGATTTAGTTACTTTGCTATTGAGTTACTTGGAGACTCCCCAATATCTTAGGAAGCGTCTATTCAAACTAGAACATAGCTTGAAGTTTGCGGGTGTGTTGCCGCCGCTACGAACACCTAATCATCCTCTCAATAAGAAAGCTGAAAATTTGAAGGTTGGCGAGTACCGTGAAGGTGTAATAATTTCTGAGACGCGAGATGGAATGCTGGTGGACATTGGAGTGGAACGCCCTGCTCTCTTACGCGAGAGAAATTGGGCTTTGAGAAAGCGTTTATCTCTCCAGATAATTAAAACTGGCGAATTGATTGAGGCTCAAATTGTAGAAAGGGATGAAATTCCTTATTATTGGGGATACACAGTTGATGCAGAAAACTGTTCTTTAGGAGATCTTATAAAACAAAGAAAGTTTGATTTAGTTTTGGCAACTTCCAAGATTGGCGCGAAATACAAGAATGTGATAGAGCAAATAGCTGAAAAATGGATTACGGCACATCACGTTCTAATTGCTTTTGGCGCACCTTCTCGGGGGCTCCACGAAATTGTAGCAGATGAAGGATTAAATCTAATTGAAATTGTGGATTTCGTAGTAAATACAATTCCTGAGCAGGGAACAGCAACTGTGAGAACTGAAGAGGCCTTGGTTGCGTCATTGGCAATCTTGAATGCTCAGCTTGGCTGGTAAAGCCTTGTTCAACTCAAACACTTAATTGGATTTTGGGATACAAATAAATGTTCGTGTAGCTATGTGCTTTTCATGGCAACTCTTGACATAGCGATGCCGCTAGCATTATTTTTCGTTTCAACTGTTGCGTTGCTACTAAATGAGCGAACTGAAGGAAAGCTCAAAACAACATTTGAGGAAAGAGAATTCGGTGTAAGGGACGTCGTACTGCTTGTATTAATGATAGTCGTGGTGGTTTCTGTTATTGCGTACATTTCCCTACTGGATCCTGGGAAGATTTTTCAAAATGTTATGCTCATCGTATTTGTCTTCGCTTATTCAGTGTTACTTTTTATTTTTTCATATCTTTTTTCGGGCATTAAAAGAAGAAAAGCACAGTTGCTCTCTTTTGGATTTGGCTTTGCTAGTTTGCTTGCTGGAGCGATAAGTTTGTTGGAGCCTTTTGCTGATGGACTTGTATATTTCAGGACACTGGCTTTTTTTGGTTTGGCTGCATTCTCCTTCTCAACAATGTTGTTCGAAGCGAGAAAATCGGAAGTTCAGGAAAGATGGTATTTGGCAATTCAGCCACCAGCTTTGTTTGTTTTGTTATTTGTATTCTTTAACGTCGTTTATGATGGAACACCTGTTTGGTATCCTATTTTGTTGGATGTTTTTGCTCTAACATTCGCAGTTTTAATAGTTCTCTACTTGGGATCTCTGTTTACGTGGAAAACAGTTTTAATTTTCGCGTCGCTCCTAACAATAGTGGACATAATTCTTGTCTTAGTTACTGGAAGTATGGTTGTAGCAGCTCAACAGTTTACCGGATTGGGTCTTCCAGTGCTTGTTTACTTGCCCAATGTTCCGCTCATAACGGCACCACAAGGCATTCTAAGCTTCTTTGGCTTTCTCCCGAGAGGGCTCGGGCTTGGTGACTTCTTCTTTGCCGGAATTCTTGCACTTCAGACATTTAAGAGATTTGGCAAACAAGCATGATATACTTCAATAGTGACGATGAAGAACTCCTTCGCTGTTTTCGA
>Ga0209536_100006130_pt1 | contig 18471 bp, 19 predicted proteins | sample DeeMarSeWOR28_12_FD_187461 | JGI IMG/M metagenome (GOLD analysis project Ga0209536, IMG submission 187461) | Marine sediment microbial communities from White Oak River estuary, North Carolina - WOR-2-8_12 (SPAdes) (version 2) | ecosystem: Environmental > Aquatic > Marine > Intertidal zone >... | reverse complement strand
TTCATTTTCGCTATTCACGGTTTACGACAATGACACAATTTGCCTAGCTCTGAACACCATAATATCAGCGATCCCGTCTCAAGGTTACCTCTTCAATACTGCCCCCTTCGCCTCCCTCTCCGGCCGGCGCCGGACCGACTCGAAGTGCACCCGCGGCGGGGTCACCGAGTCGCGACGCCGCCGGGAGTCGGTGCGTTCGAGGATCGTGACGTAGTTGTTGTTGCCGGGGCCGCCGATGGAGTGGGAGAGCCCGACCCGCGGGCTCGGGACCTGGGCCTCCCGGTGGGGGAAGCGGTCGGTCAGCTGCAGGTAGTTCTCGCTGATCTGGAACAGGCCCGTCCCCCCCACGGGATGTCCCCGGGCCTTGAGCCCCCCCGAGAGGTTGGTGGGAATCCGGCCGCGTGGGCCGGTGATGGGATTGCGCAGCGGATCGATGGGATCGCGGCGCAGGTCTCCGACCAGCGCCTCGACCGCGTCCTCCGCGTCGATGAGGCCCAGGTCGGCGAGCCCGATGGGCAGCAGGCTGTTGAAGGCGTCGTGGGCCTCGATCACCAGGCCCTCCAGGGCGCGCGGATTCGCGATCCCCGCCCGCCAGTAGGCGATGCGCGCCGCCTGACGCGTGGCGTCCAGGCTGGTGAGCGCGCTGCGGTCGAGGATCGAGGATGTCTCGGTGGCGGAGCCCAGGCCGGCGACCCGGACCGCCTGGGGCTTCGCCGTGAGGATCAGCGCGGCGGCCCCGTCGCAGATGGGCGAGCAGTCCTTGCGCATCAGTGGCGTCGCAACCGGCAGATTGCGGTCGGCGTCGTAGTAGGCGTCGAGGGGCTCGGCGCGGCCGTAGAACGCCGCGAGGGGGTTCCTCGCACCGAGGGAGTGTGCGCGGAACATGAGCCGCGCCAGCACGTCGGAGACCGCCCTGCCCGACAGCCGGCGCTCGCGAAACCAGGCCTGGGTGATGAGCGCGATCAGCGCCGGCATCGTAAAGCCGAAGCGCCGCTCCTCCGGATCCACGGTCTTCGACATGATCGCCGTGGCGACCTCGGTGGTCACCATCTTCATGCGCTCCCCGCCGAGCACGAGCACGCTGTCGAACTCGCCGGAGGCGATCTTGTAGTAGGCCTCGTGCAGCGCTGCCGCTCCCGTGGAGGAGGCGGTCTCGGTGCGGACCGCAGGGATTCCCGTGAGACCCAGGCGGTCGGCGATCTTCGTGGCGATGTTGGCGCGGTTCTCGAATTCCTCGCTGTCCATGATGCCGACCTGCACGGCATCGAAGGTGCGGACCGAGGAGTCGAGCAGAGCGGTCCGATAGGCCTCCGAGAAGAGGTCGAAGATCGAGGCGAAGATCCGACCCGTGAGGTCGACCTTCGTGAGGCCGACGGCGGCGACATAGACCTCTCTACCCATTCCGCCGAAACGATAGCCCGTGGGTCGGCTCCGCCGCGGCTGCGCCAGCCGGGAATCGCCGCCGATCCCCGCTACGCTCCAGTTCCGGCCATCGCTACCGGCCGGTGTCTTCGGGGGGTGGGATGCGCATGCTACGCCGGTTCCTGATCGCGATCGCGGTGGGGGCCTTCGCGGTCTGGCTGCTCCTCCCGAGCGGCGGGCCCCGGATCGAGCAGGGCAGCATCCTCGTCCTCGATCTGGAGGGGGAGCTGCTGGAGACCGCCGAGCCGCCCTTCTTCGCCCGCTTCCTGGGCAACCGGGGGCGCCCCTTCGCCTCGGTGCTCTCGGAGATCGCGAAGGCGGAGCGCGACGATCGCCTGGACACCGTGATCTTCCGCGTGCGCGACCTCTCGCTGGGATGGGGGAAGGCCCAGGAGCTTCGCTCGGCCATCGCCGACGTCTCCGCCGCGGGTCGGCGTACGGTGGCCTACCTCGAGCTCGCCAACTTCGGCGCGAATCTCGAGTACTACGTGGCGAGCGCGGCCGACGAGACCTATGCGGCGCCGGCCGCACGTGCGCCGGTGGTGGGACTGGCTGCGGAGTACCTCTTCCTGGGCGGGCTGTGGGAACGCTTCGGGGTGGAGGTCGAGGTGGAGCGCATCGGCCGCTACAAGAGCGCCGCCGAGTCCTTCGCCGGGCGCAGCATGAGCGACGCCACCCGCGAGATGGCGGAGTCGCTGCTCGACTCGGTCGATGCCCAGTTCGTCGAAGGCATCTCCGAAGGCCGAAGCCTGCCCGAGGAGGCGGTACGGAGCGCCATCGCCGCCGCCCCGATCGACCCCGCGGAGATGCAGAAATGGGGCCTCGTGGACGGGGTGATGCAGCTCGACGAGCTGGTCGAGCAGCTGGGCGGCGGCGAGGTCGTGCGGGGCGAGGAGTACGCGGCGGTCCTGCCCGCCGACGTGGGATTCGAGCCGGTCGCGCACTTCGCGCTGGTGTACGGCAGCGGCAACGTCGTGACTGGGAAGGGGCGGGTCGCGCCGGACGGCTCGCCGATCCTCGCCTCCGACACGGTCGCCGATGCCCTGGAGAAGGCGGCCGAGGATCCGGAGATCGATGCGATCATCTTCCGGATCGACAGCCCGGGGGGCTCGCCGCTCGCGTCCGACATCGTGTGGCGGGCGACGCAGCGGGTGAAGGCCGAGGGGAAGCCGATCGTCGCCTCGTTCTCGGACGTCGCCGCGTCCGGGGGGTACTACGTCGCTGCGGCCACCGACGCCATCTTCGCGTCTCCCGCGAGCATCACAGGATCGATCGGGGTCTTCGTGCTGCGGCCCGTGATCGGCGGAGCACTCGAGAAGCTCGACATCGGCTTCGAGTCCCTGACCCGCGGCCGCCACGCGGACCTCCAGCTCTCGACGCGCCCGCTCAGCGGGCCCAGCCGCGAGCGGCTGCGAGCGGAGGTGCGCTCGATCTACGACCTCTTCGTCGAGCGGGTCGCCACCGGTCGTGGCGCCGAGCCCGAGCAGATCGACTCCGTGGCGCAGGGTCGGGTGTGGACCGGCGCCCAGGCGCTGGAGGCGGGGCTCGTCGACGGGCTGGGTGGGCTGCGAGCGGCGGTGGAGGAGGGGAAGCGCCGACTCTCCCTCGACGAGGACGCCGACGTGGCGCTGGTCGTGTATCCGCCGCCCCGCTCCCTCGCCGACCAGCTGGTGGAGGCGCTGGGCGGTGTGCAGATGACCCACGTCGCCACACCCCTGGACGCCGTGATCTCCCGGGCGCGCCCCTGGCTGCAGGCGCTGGCCGACGGCTCGCCCACCGCACTGCTCCCGTTCTGGCTCGAGATCCACTGAGCGGCTCCTGTCGCGCCGGCTCCCACCCGCGTAGAATGGACGCCACCCGAGGGAGGCTTCCGTGCATCTCGAGAAGGAGTTCGACGTCAAGCAGAGCCGCGAGGCCGCGGCGGAGATCGCGAACCGCGACGAGACGCTCGTGGGTCTCTTTCCGGAGACCGAGACCGAGATCGTCGAGCGCGAAGGCAATCGCCGTACGGCGCGGAGCCACTACACCGCGCTCGGTCGCAGCGGAACCGCGACCTTCCACTTCACGACGCGAGACGACGGTGACGTCGAGTTCGAGAAGGTGTGCGACGGCAACGTGTGGCGGGAGCTGAAGGGCCGTCTGAGCTTCCGCACGCGCGGGAAGCGCACCCGGGTGCGGATCGCGCTGGACGGTCGCACCCGCCCCCTGGTGCCCGAGTTCACGATCAAGGGCGCGATGCGCGACCAGATCGAGGAGATGGCGGGTGCGCTGCGCGAGCGGCTGGAGGAGCGCTGATGGCTCGCATCCCCACCGCCGACGGCTACGAGCTGCACGCGGAGGCCCACGGAGACGGCATCCCGGTGCTGCTCTCCTGCGGCCTGTGCAATACGTCGGAGAACTGGCGCCCCCAGGTCGAGCCCTTCGTGCGGGCGGGCCTGCGGCTGGTGCTCTGGGACTACCGGGGGCACGGTCGGTCCGATGCCCCGGACGATCCGGAGGCCTACGGAATCGATCGCGTCGTGGACGACCTCGGGCGTGTGCTCGACTGGGCGTCACCGGATCGCCCCGCCGTGGTCGGCGGGCTCTCCTTCGGCGGGCTGGCGTCGCTGCATCTCGCTCTCTCGCGTCCCGAGCGCGTGCGGGCGCTGCTCCTGGTGGACACCGGGCCGGGCTTCAAGAACCCGGCCGCCCAGTCCCGCTGGGAGGCGATGGTCGAGCGCACCGCGTCCTTCGTCGAGACACGGGGCATGCGCGCGTTCGTCGAAGGGCGCGCGTCCGAGACCACCGTGGGCCTGCACCCGGAGCGCCCGGCGGCTCGCGCGGCAGCCGACGCCATCGCTGCCCAGACCCCTCACGGTGTCGCCCACTTCGCGCGCCGGGTTGCGGGTCCGGCGCCTCCGGTGATCGACGAGCTCGGCGGGATCCAGGCCCCGGCACTCATCGTCGTCGGCGAGAAGGACGACGCCTACCTGCGCGCCGCCGAGGTCATGGAGAGCCGCCTTCCCGACGCTCGCCGGGTCACGATCGCCGGAGCCGGACACCTGGTGAATCTGGACGAGCCGGAGGCCTTCGATCGTGTGGTGATCGACTTCGTGCGTGGCCTCCCGGCTTCCTAGCGGCGGCGGCGCGGAGTCGCCGGGGGGCGAGCCCGCGGGGCTCTTCCACCCGGCTCGCCCCGACCGGCGATCGCCTGCTCGAGGATTGCCCCCCTGCGCTCGGGGGTCCTGGGATAGGCTGTCGCGACGGCGCGGCGGACTCCGCGTCGCGGGTGGGGACCGTGGGCATGACCGGGTTCTTCGAAGTCGAGACCGAGGCCGCCGAGCAGTCGATCGACATCACGGAGCGCGTCAAGGAGATCGTGAAGCGCGCCGCGGTGGACCGGGGCACGGCCCAGGTCATGGTGCTCCACTCGACCGCCGCGGTGGTGGTGAACGAGGTCGCGGATCCGAACATCGGCAAGGACGTGCTGCGGGCGCTCGACGCCTTCGCGCCGCGTCGCAACGACTGGCTCCACGACCGGATCGACGACAACGCCCATTCCCACGTGAAGGCGTCGCTGCTGGGACCCTCCGAGGTCGTGCCGATCCTCTCCGGCGAGCTGCTGCTGGGGACCTGGCAGGGGATCTGGCTGTTCGAGTTCGACGGTCCGCGCACGCGACGCGTCGCGGTGCACGTCACGAGCCAGGATCCGGTCCCTTCGCCTGCGCCATGAGGGCGGACTGACCGCCTCGCAGATGGTGGACTCGAAAGCCCTCGCGTCGCATGAGCTCTGCCAGGTGCGCGCTCATCAATCCGAACTCGCAGGAGAGCACGAAGACCGCGTCGCGATCGAAGCTCGGGTAGGCCTCGAGGGCCTGCGAGAACTCGAGGTGCAGCGCCTCGGGATGGTGCTCCGAGCGATACTGCTCGAGGGGCCGCAGGTCGAGGATCGTGGCGTCCGGAGGCAGCCGATCGATGGCGAGCCCCGGGACGTCGAGCGACGCCAGGTCGATCGCGCGCAGGTCGAGAACGCTGCGCTCCGCCACCAGCTTCTCGACGAGCCCCGGCGAGATCCGCGCCTCCTGCTCCTCGACGGCGCGGAGCGCGGCGCGGGTGGCCGGCTTGCGCGGCACCATGGCGCAGTACTCGCCGACCACCTTCGAGAGATCGAAGGTCCCGATTCGTCGGCTGAGCTCGATGATCTCGTCCTTGTTCGCGCCGACCAGGGGCCGCAGGATCGGCAGCTCCGTCGCCCGTGAGACCACCGCCAGGTTCTGGAGCGTCTGGGAGGAGACCTGCCCCACGGCGTCGCCGGTCACGATGGCCAGGCCGCGACGCTCACGGGCCACCGCCTCGGCGGCGCGCAGCATCATCCGCTTCAACAAGACCTGCCAGTAGCGGGTCTCGGTGTGCTCCCGGATGGCGGCGGCGACGGGCTCGAAGTCGATGGCGTGGAGCCGCGGAGCGTGTCCGTAGGACCAGCGGTCCGCCAGCACCTTCGCGACCCGCACCACCCCCTGGAGGTGGCTCTGGCCTCCCAGGTTGCAGAAGACCTGATCGAGCGCGACGCCGCGTCGCGAGAGCTGCCAGGCCGCCACCGCCGAGTCGAACCCGCCCGACACCAGGGCGACGGCGCGGCCCTCCACGCCCAGCGGGAGTCCGGCGGGTCCGGGAATGCGCTCCGAGAAGAAGGCCGCCGATCCCTCCGAGAGCTCGACGTGGACACCGACCTCGGGATGGGAGAGATCCACCCCCGCCGAGGTCGGCAGCAGGGCCGCGCCCAGAGCACGGGCGACGTCGATCGAACGCATCCTCACCGCCCTGCGTTCGCCCACGCGCCGGGCGCGCACGGCGAAGCGGCGGCCGCGGACGGACTCGCGAAAGAGCGCCTCTCCCGTGCGGACCACGCTGTCCAGGTCCGGAGCCGGGTGGCGTTCGGCGAAGGAGACCGACTGGACGCCGAAGACGCGGGTCAGCGGGTGGTCGCGCAGGCTCGCCGCGTCGGTGACCCCGGGGCCGGCGTCGGGCAGGTGGGCGAAGATCCGCGTGTGCGAGACCTCGAGCCGGGGAGGCGGCCCCTGATCGGCGAGGGCGTCGCGCAGGTTGTACACGAGCCGGGTCCGGAACTGCCGCCGGGTCGCGCGGGCCTTCGTGGAGAGCTCGCCCGAGAAGCGGATCACCGCCAGCCGGTGGGACGAATCGTCGCCCATGGCCTCAGCCTTCGGCGCAGAGGCGCGAGGCGGCGGCCGCGATGGCGATCAGCACCCAGAGCGAGGTGCCGCCGATTCGCCGCGCCATGCTCGGCTCGAGGATATCCTCGTCCTTCGGCTCCACCGTCAGCTCGGTCCGGCCCTCGGCTCGCGGCTGACCCGCGCGCCCTCCGATGGGCCGGCCGCAGTGGACGCAGCTCCGGGTGCCCACGGCGAAGGTGGCCCGACAGTGGTAGCAGTACACCTCGTAGGGCGTCTGCGGTCCCTCGTGACGCTCAAGCATCCAGCCATGGTATCGAATTCGCGGGGCGGGCTCGTGCGAGGGGATGGGTCGGTCTAATGTCCCGGCGTGGCCGCCCACCGACCCTACGCCTGGCTCTGCGGAACGGTGGGAGCCGTGCTGGTGCTGGTCGGCCTGGTGCTCTTCCTGAGCTTCTTCGTCTACCACGCCCCCAACAGCCGGGCCGCGATTCCCACCGGACCCATCGGCTTCTACTTCGTGGCCTTCGCCGGCTGCGCCCTGGTCGGCTGGGGAGGCTCGCTGATCGCCACGGCACGCCGGCCGGAGACCGGGCGGTCGATCGGCAGCGTCACCTCCTTCGCCCTGGTGCTCATGGCCCTGTATCGCGTGCTCGCCTGGGTGGTCGGGGACTACTACAGCTTCGCCGGCGAGGTCCTCCGCGTGGAGGCGGGTCTGTTCCTGCTGCTGGCCCTGGGGTTCCTGTGGCTGCGGCCTGCGGGCGGCGCGGCAGGGGCGTCCTGATGCTGCGCTGGCTGGCGACCCTGGTGATCGCGGGGCTGCTGCTGCTCACGGCGATGCTGCCCTCCACGAGCATCGGGCGCCGCGGAACGGAGGCGCAGCTCCGGGCGGACGTCCCCCAGGCGGTGGGTCGCGTGGGAGAGCCGATGCCCGACTTCACGCTTCCGGACCTGGACGGCACGCCGGTGCGCCTGGCCGACTTCCGCGGCCACCCGGTGCTCGTCACCTTCGAGCGCAGCGTCGACTGGTGACCCTTCACCAAGGCGCGGCTCGTCGAGCTGCGGAGTGCATTGGCAGACTTCGAGGACCTGCGGATCCTCTACGTGATGGCGAGCGAGCAGATCAATCCGAAGACGCTGCGCTTCGTCGACGAGGCCGGTCTTCGCGAGCAGGTGCGCTTCTTGAGCGATCCGAAGAGCCGGACGATCGAGCGCTTCGGACTGCTACTGCGGACGCCCGAGCCCATCGAGGAGGGAGTTCCCCACCCGGCGACCTACCTGCTCGACCGGGAGGGTCGGATCCAGCTCGTCGACGTGCGCAGCGACTACCAGGTCTGGCTCGACCCGGCCCTCATCGTCGAGGCCCTGCGCGAGATGGACGCCGCGGCCGCGCAGTGAGCCGCGCCGCGTCGAGCTAGGACCGTCTCCGCCCCAGCAGCTCGATCGTTTCCTCCTCGAAGGAGGTGAGATCCGGGTACCAGCGCGAGGGGATGCCATCGGCGGCCAGGCTCTTGAGCGAGGGGTCGCAGGCCTCTGCGTTCAGGACCGCGGACAGCTCCCGCGCCCGCTCCATGGACTCGGAGCCGGGCTCCGCGTCCATCCGCAGGGCGAGCCAGTCGCTCTCGCCGCACTCGGCGATCAGGTCGAAGACGATGGTGCGGACCCCTTCCGGCTCGCCGACCTCCGCGGCCACCACGAGCCGGACCTCGTCCCAGCCCAGCGTCGCGGGCTCTCCCGTCTCCAGGTGGTGGAGGCCGGAGGGCTGGATCGCGGGGCCCTCGACCACCCGCGCCCGATAGCGGGCGGACGGCTCGGGGACTTCGGCTGCGATGTGGGACGCGCTCATTTCGATATCGTCCATCGGCAGACACCCCGCTCCGGTTGATGGGCCGCGAGGCGCGGAGTCGGATCGGGAGATCCGCTACCCTGCCGGCCCCGCCAGGATCCCCGGCGGGGATCCTCGCCGGCCGCTCCCTGCGGCCTCCGGAGCCCCCTCCTCCAACCCCAGACCAGGTATCCCCATGAGTTCGTCCCGCCGCCGCGTCGCCGTGCTCGGAGCGACTGGAGTCGCCGGCCAGCAGTTCCTCGTCGCCCTCGATCGCCATCCCTGGTTCGAGGTGGTGGCCCTGGCCGCCAGCGCCCGCAGCGCCGGGCGCCCCTACCGCGATGCGATCAGCAGCGAGAGCGGACAGATGCGCTGGGCCTGTGAGGAGGCGCTCCCCACCCGCTTCGAGAACGTGCTCGTCCAGAACGCCGCCGAGGTCGATCCCGACTCGGTCGACCTGGTCTTCTCCGCGGTCGAGAGCGATGCCGCGCGGCCCCTGGAGGAGCGCTTCGCGCCGCGGGTCCCGGTGGTCTCGACCTCGTCCGCCTTCCGCTACGAGGACGACGTGCCGATCATCGTCCCGGGCGTGAACCAGGAGCACGCGGTGCTGGTCAAGCGTCAGCAGCGTGAGCGGGGGTGGAAGGGCTGCGTGGTGCCCATCCCGAACTGCACCACCACCGGCCTGGTGGTGGCCCTCGCTCCCCTCGTACGCCACTTCGGGGTCGAGGCGGTCATCGTCACCTCGATGCAGGCGCTCTCCGGGGCCGGTCGGAGCCCCGGCGTGCTCGGGCTCGACGCGCTGGACAACGTCATCCCCTACATCCCGAAGGAGGAGGAGAAGGTCCAGACCGAGACCTCGAAGATCCTCGGGACGCTCGAGGGGGATCGCGTCGTTCCGCTGGACGTTCCGGTCTCGGCCCACTGCAACCGGGTGAACGTGCGGGACGGCCACACCGAGTGCGTGAGCGCGGGTCTCGGCCGAGCGGCCTCGCCGGCGGACGTGCGCGCCGCCCTCCGCGCCTTCGGGACCGAGTTCACGGATCTGGGTCTGCCCTCTGCGCCGCCGGCCCTGATCCACGTCACCGAAGACCCCTTCCGGCCCCAGCCCCGGGTGGACCGCAGCCTGAACGACGGCATGACCACCGTGGTAGGCCGGGTGCGAGAGGACCCGGTCCTGAAGCATGGCATCAAGCTGGTCCTGTTGTCCCACAACACCAAGCTCGGCGCCGCGAAGGGCGCCACCCTGGTGGCCGAGTACCTCGTGCAGCAGGGATTGGTGTAACTGCTCCCGACACCTTGCCTCCGGGGGGTGGAGCCGCCACCCTATGCGCCAACGAGAGGGAGGGGCGGGACGGCCTGGGCGGTGCCATCGGATCGGGCATTCGCCGGGGGGGCCGTGGGTTCCGCTTTGCCATCCATTCCTTGGAGGAGGGGGATATGACGCGAGAATCGTTCGCACGGCTCGCTGCGGCGACGATCCTGACACTTGGGATCGGGTTGATAGGGTGCCAGACGACCCAGGACACCCAGGAGACCACTCAGCCCGAAGGCTCCGAGTGGCGGGAGGAGGCGCCCAGCGAGGACTCGATGCGCGAGTCGCGTCCGCTGACGGACCTCCAGACGATCTACTTCGACTTCGACCGCTCCGACATCCGGCCGGATGCGCGGGACGCGCTGCGCTCGAACGCGGACGCGATCAAGAAGTCCGCCGGCGCAGTCACGATCGAGGGACACACGGACGAGCGCGGCAGTGCCGAGTACAACCTGGCGCTGGGCGAGCGCCGGGCCAACGCGGCCAAGCGCTACCTGGTGGACCTGGGCGTGGCCTCCTCGCAGCTCAATACCGTGAGCTTCGGTGAGGACCGCCCGGCCGTGCAGGGCCACGACGAGTCGGCCTGGCGCTACAACCGCCGCGCGGAGTTCGTGGGGAACTAGGTCAAGCGCCCGCAGGGCGCGCGGAGCGAGGGCTCCCAGGCATGGAATCTCGGGCGGGGGGTGCGCTGTGGCGCGCTCCCCGCTCGGCGTTTGACCCCTGCGCCGCGCGAGTGATACCGTCGTCCCGCTCGGGGGGCCCAATCGAGGTATGCCATGTCCACGGTTCACGGCGGCAAGCTGGCGGCACGCGCACTCAAGGAAGCGGGTGTGGAGTGCGTCTTCACCCTCTGCGGCGGCCACATCATGCCGCTCTACGACGGCTGCAAGGAGCAGGGAATCCGGATCATCGACGTCCGCCACGAGCAGGCGGCGGTGCACGCGGCCGACGCCTGGGCGCGCTGCAACCCGGGGAAGATCGGCGTCGCGGCGATCACGGCCGGGCCCGGGGTCACCGACGGTGTGACCGGTATCGCCAACGCCTGGCGCGCCAACTCGCCCATCCTGGTGTTCGGCGGGCAGGGACCCTTCGAGAACCTGCGCCGCGGCTCCCTTCAGGAGATGGACCACATCGGCGTAGTCCGTCCCATCACGAAGTTCGCCGACTCCATCTACCAGACCCACCGCATCCCCGAGTACATCGAGCTGGCGATCCGCCACGCGGTGTCGGGGATCCCGGGGCCCGCCTATCTCGAGATCCCCATGGACATCTTCATGGGGACGGTGGAGACCGAGGTTCCGATTCCGCGCATCCGCACCGCACCGCCGCGCCTCTCGCCGGACCGAGACGCGGTGCGCGAGGCCCTCGACCTGCTGGGTAGCGCGCAGCGCCCGATGCTGATGGCGGGCACCAGCGTCAAGTGGTCGAACGCCGCCGAGGCGATGAATCGCTTCATCGGCGAGACCCACATGCCCACCTACACCAACGGCATGGGTCGCGGCACCGTGCCGCCGGAGTCGCCGGAGTTCCTCAACCGTTCGCGGCGCCACGCACTCCAGCAGATCGACTGCATCGTGCTGGCGGGCACGCTCCTCGACTTCCGCATGCGCTTCGGCCAGACGATTCCCGCGGACGCGAAGATCATCCAGCTCGACATGGACGCGACGCTGATCGGCCAGAACAGGCAGACCGACGTCGGCCTCGTCGGCAATCTCGCCTGCAGCTTCGAGATGCTGATGGAGGAGATGAAGAACGGCGGCGTCCAGCTCGACTTCTCGGGCTGGCGCGATCAGCTGCGCGAGGTCGAGACCGAGGCCGAGGCGAAGGTGCAGGCGGCCCTCGACAGCGACGAGTCGCCGGTGGACCCGCAGCGCATGTGTCGCGAGGTGCGGGACTGGCTCGACACCCTCGACCAGCCCATCGTGATCGGCGACGGCGGCGACATCGTGGCGACGGCCGCGAAGATCATCCCGGTCAAGCGCGAGGGCGCGTGGATGGACCCGGGCCCGCTGGGCACCCTCGGCGTGGGCATGCCCTTCGCGCTGGCGGCCCAGGCCTCGAATCCGGACAAACGCGTCGTGATCGTCTACGGCGACGGCTCCTTCGGCCTGAACGGCTTCGAGTACGACACGGCCGTGCGCTTCGGGCTGCCGATCATCGGGGTCGTGGGCAACGACGGTGCCTGGGGTCAGATGATGCGGCCCCAGGGCGCGATCTACGGCAGCGTGGACAGCACGCTGCTGAACTTCACCCGCTACGACAAGGTGGTGGAGGCCCTCGGCGGCCACGGAGAGTTCGTCGAACGACCCGAGGATCTGCGCCCGGCACTCGAGCGCGCCGCCGCGTCGGGAAAGCCGGCGCTGGTGAACGTGATCCTCCGGCAGGACCGAGAGTATTCCGGCGGGATCTACGTCTAGCGCCCTCGAGGTCCTCGAGCGCGATCCGGCGGATCTCGGTCTCGACCGGATCGCGCTGCAGGACCTGCTCTCCGAGACCGGGCCGTTGGCCGTCGTCGATCTGGAGACGACCGGTCTCAGCGACGACCCGGCTGCGGAGATCATCGAGGTCGGAGCGGTCCTGCTCGATCCGGACGAGCCGGGGTGCTCCACCGTCGAGCGGACGATCCGCCCGCGCGGAGCCCTGCCCCGGGCGATCCGGACACTCACGGGTCTGCGCGATGAGGATCTCGCGGGCGCGCCGCCCGTCGAGGCGGTGGCGCCGCACATCGCCGACCTGCTGGGGGGACGTACGCTCGTCGCGCACAACACGGCCTTCGAGCGCCACTTCCTTTCGCGCTTCGTCTCGCCCGCACTCGGTCGCTCGCGCTACCTCGACACCCAGCAGCTGCTCGCTCTCGCCCATCCCGACGCGCCGGACCTGCGGCTCGAGACCGCGACCCGTCTGCTGCTCCAGCGGGAGGAGCGACACCGCGCTCTCTCCGATGCCCTCGACGCGGCCCGCGTGCTCTCGCGGGCCGCGACCGGAGCGCGCCGCGGCGAGTCCCGCTACGTGATCGCGTCGTCGGCGCTGGAGACCTACGCGCCGTCGTCGCCCTGGTGCTCGCTGCTGCGGCCGAAGGGTCTTCCCGAGGCGGGTGACTCGCCGCAGTTCATCGCGATCCCGAACCGGGGTGAGAGCCGCGTTCCCTTCGATGCCGACGCCATCGCGGGCGCCCTGGGCGACGCGAGCCGCGGTGCTCGCCACTTCCCGGGCTATCGGGTGCGCGAGGCCCAGATCCGCATGGCGCGCGAGTTCGTGCGGGTGCTCTCGGACGGGGGACGCCTGCTGCTGGAGGGTGGGACGGGCTCGGGGAAGTCCCTGGCCTACCTGGCCGCGGCCATCCCCTTCGCGGCCGAGCGCGCGGCGGGCGGGATCCGCGAGCCGATCCTGATCTCCACGCGGACGAAGCTCCTCCAGGACCAGCTCCTGGCGAAGGACATTCCGGCGGCGGCCTCGATGCTCGGCTACCCCGACCTGCGCGCCCTTTCGATCAAGGGACGCGCGAACTACGTGTGCAGCCGCCGCTGTCACCAGGTGCTGGCGGAGGGGCGGGAGCCCGGTCTCTTCGAGGAGGACCGGCTGGCCTTCGCAGCGCTGGCCACCTGCGCCCGGATCCGGCCCCACGGCGAGATCGGCACCCTGCCCGGTGCGCTGCTCGCCCAGTTCCCGGCGCTGCGCGACCTGCGTCGCCGCGCCGTGGCGGCCCGCGCCGAGCACTGCACGCGAGAGGAGTGCGCCTCGGAGCCGGACTGCCCCTTCGGGCGTCGACGTTCGGCGCTGGGGCAGGCCCATCTGGTGGTGGCGAACCACGACCTGCTGCTGCGCTGGCCGCCGGACTACCCGAGCTTCACCCACGCCATCGTCGACGAGGCCCACGACCTGGCCGGCGTGGCCGACGAGGTGTACGCGTTGGAGGTCCGGCCCGAGGCGGTGCTCGAGCGCATCGACGAGCTCTTCGGGACGTCGCCTGGCCGCGTCTTCTTCTCCAACGCGCGCCTCCAGGTGGATCCAGGCGAGGCGCGGGTCTGGCGCGCCGACGTGCAGCAGGAGCTCTCGGCCCTGGGCGCGCTGCTGCGGGAGCGCGCCGGCGAGTTCGGGAGCCTCGAGCTGCCGCCCCGCGCGGCGGCCGCGCTGCCCCAGGCGGCCCGCATCGCCGGCCTCACCGCCCAGCGCATCGAGATGGTGGCGGCGACGGCGGCCGCGATCGACGAGAAGCGGGGCGAGGAGGACGACACCTCCGAGGCGGTGGCCCGCGCCGTGTCGGACCTGCGGGAGGCCGCCGCCGCCCTGCGAACCGCCTTCGACGACGAGGGCGAGGACGTGGTCGCAGCCTTCGAAGGCCTCGTGCCTCCCTTCGAGAGCTGGCGGCTCGCGCTGCGGCAGGTCGCTCCGGCCAGGAGCTTCCACGATCAGTTCCTCGACAAGCTCGAGTCGCTGGCGTGTGTCTCCGCGAGCCTCTTCGTGGGGGGCGACGCCTTCGCGGCGCTGGGTACGCTCGAGATCGATTCGGACGTCGAGTCGCCCAGCTGGAGCGTCTCCGTGGAGAGCCCGTTCCCCTACGCGGAGCACATGCGCGTCGTGGCGCTGCGGGAGCCGACGGGCGAGCTGGTCGATCGGACGGCCGGGGTGGTGGACACGCTGGCGCGCCGCCTCGGCGGCCGCACCCTGGCGCTCTTCACCAGCCTGCGCCGCATGCGCGACGTGCGCGACCGCCTGACCGACGCGCTGCGCGGTGAGGGCTTCGAGGTCCTGATGCCCCGGCGTGCGACCGATGACCCCGCGGCCCTGGTGGATCGCTTCAAGCGCGCACACGGCGGCGGCGTGCTGCTCGGTGCGCGCACCTTCTGGCAGGGTCTCGACATCCCGGGCGACGCACTCCAGGCCGTGGTGATCGAGAAGCTGCCCTTCGAGGTGCCCACCGAGTTGCGCCGTCGCCGCGAGGTGCGGCTGCGCAACCAGGGAGACGACGCCTTCGATCGCTTCACCCTGGGCGTGATGCTTCTCAACCTGAAGCAGATGGTGGGCCGGCTCATCCGCACCGAAGAGGACCGCGGTCTGGTCGTGATCGTCGAGCCCCGCGAGGACCGCCGCTACTTCGCCCGCCTCACCGAGGCACTCCCCCCCGGATGCACGGTCCGTCCGGCCTCCCGCGCCGAGCTCACCGACCTGCTCGAGGAGGTGGGCATCGCCGAGGTCCCAGCGGCCCCCCTGGTAGATCCCCAGCCGGGCTCCTAGCATCCTCCGCGGGAGGTGCGGCGATGGCGTTCTCGCGCGACCAGTGGGCGGTGATCCTCGGCGGGTCCAGCGGCTTCGGGCTGGCGACGGCGCAGCGGCTGGCGGAGCAGGGTGCCAGCATCTGCATCGTCCACCGCGACCGGCGGGCCCTGCTCGCGAAGATCGAGCCCGAGTTCGAGAAGATCCGGGCCTCCGGCGCGCAGCTGGTCACCTTCAACGTGGACGCGCTCTCGGCGGAGAAGCGCGAGGAGGTGCTCGATCAGCTGGCCGACGCCATGGGCAGCCAGGGCCGGGTGCGGGTTCTCCTCCACTCGATCGCCTTCGGCAACCTGAAGCTGCTCATCCCGGAGGCGAGGCGGCCCCAGGGCGCCGCCGGCGAGCTGGCGGCGAAGCTCGGTCTCGAGGCCAGCGCGGTGCAGAAGGCCATCGACGAGGTCTTCGGCGAGGGCAACGCCCAGACCCACGGCATCGCCAGTGCGCCCGAGTACTCCTCGAAGCACTTCCTCGACGAGGACGACTTCTCGCGCACGATCCACGCCATGGGGACGAGCCTGCTGGGCTGGGTGCAGGGGATCTTCTCGCGCAAGCTCTTCGCCGACGACGCCCGGGTCTTCGGACTCACCAGCGAGGGCAACGAGGTGGCCTGGAAGGGCTACGCGGCCGTCGCCGCGGCGAAGGTGTCGCTGGAGTCGCTGGCCCGCTCGATCGCGGTGGAGTTCGCGCCCTACGGGATTCGCTGCAACGTGATCCAGGCCGGAATCACCCACACGCCGGCCCAGGACGCCATCCCGGGCAGCGAGCACATGCGCGCCCAGGCCCTGGTACGAAACCCCTTCGGCCGGCTCACCACGCCCCGGGACGTGGCGAACGTGATCGCGCTGCTCTCTAGCGACGACGCGGCCTGGATCAACGGCGAGGTGATCCGGGTGGACGGCGGCGAGCACATCTCCGGAGCCAGCGGGTGAGCGACCGCCCGGTCGCACTCGTCACCGGGGGCGGCACCGGCATCGGCGCCGCCTGCGCTCGCGCCCTGGCGAAGGAGGGCTTCCGCCTGGCCGTGCACTACCGCTCGAGCGAGGAGTCGGCCCGGAAGCTGGCCGAGTCCCTGCCCGACGCCTTCACCACCCGGGCGGACCTGGCCTCCAGCGAGGAGATCGACGCCCTCATCGCCGATCTGAAGGAGCAGGCCGGGCGCGTGGACGTTCTCGTCAACAACGCCGGCTACAACGTGAACGCGCCCATGCTCTCGATGGGCCTCGACGACTACGACGCCGTGGCGGGCATGGCGCGCGGCACCTGGTACCTGACGAAGCTCGTCCTGCGTCGCTTCATGCTGCGCAAGAAGACCGGGCGCATCGTCAACATCTCGAGCGTGGTGGGTCACACGGGCAATCCCGGACAGATCCCCTACACCATGGTGAAGGCCGGCCTCGACGCCTTCACGAAGAGCCTCTCCCAGGAGCTCGCGGGCCGCGACATCCTGGTCAACTCCGTCGCGCCGGGCTTCATCGATACGGAGATGACGACGGAGCTCCCCGAGGAGGTGAAGGCGGCGATCCTCGCGCGCATCCCACAGCAGCGCATGGGCAGCGCCGACGAGGTGGCCGACGTCGTGGCCTTCCTCGCCACCCGCGGCAGCTACGTGAACGGCAGCGTGATCCACGTGAACGGCGGCATGTTCGGGGGCTAGGAGTGCCGGACGCGAACGAGTCGGAGCTCCAGCCGCGCGGGGTGCACAATCCCCACGTGGTGGACCTCGTCACCGACGATCCCGCCACCGGCGAGGTCGTGCTGGTGATGCTCGAGGAGCGACCCTGGGGGGCGTCGGAGCAGCAGCTTCGGGAGCTCGAGGCGAAGTTCAACGCGTATCTCGAGTACGTGCTGGGCGGCCACATGGCGAAGCAGTACCCGGACTACGCCGGGATGCCCGTGCGCTTCCAGCTCGACTGCGTGGAGAACCCGCGCAGCGCGGACCAGGCCTTCTTCACCGCCATGAGCAACTTCGCCGCGTCGGAGCAGATCCGCATGGTGGTGCGGGTGTCGCAGCGCAGCGACGCCTGACCGGCGTCAGTCGGCGGCCAGCGCGAGCACCACGTCGACCCCCTCCCAGAGCTCCTCTTCCGGGATGTTGAGGGCGGGGAAGAAGCGCACCACGTTGCCTGCGGTCACGTTCACCACCACGCCGCGCTCGAGGGCGCGCGCCGGCAGCGCCGCCGCCCGGTCGGCGTCGCCGAGCACCAGCGCCTGGAGGAGCCCGCGTCCGCGCACCGACTGAGCGCGATCCGGATGCTGCTCGACGAAGGTTCGCAGCCGCGCCGCCAGGCGTTCGCCCAGGTCGGCGGCCCGCGCCACCAGCTTCTCCTCCTCCACGACCCGCAGCACCGTCAGCGCCGCCGCGCAGGCGAGGGGGTTGCCGCCGTAGGTCGTGCCGTGGTCTCCGGGCTGGACCGTCGCCGCCACCTCCTCGGTGCAGAGGAAGGCGGCGATGGGGAAGCCCCCGCCGAGGCCCTTGCCGAGGGTGAGGATGTCTGGCGAGAGGTTCTCGTGCTCGCAGGCGAAGAGCTTGCCGGTGCGGCCGATGCCGGTCTGCACCTCGTCGCAGATGAGCAGCGCCCCGACGGCGTGGCAGCGCTCTCGCAGCCCGCGCAGATAGCCGTCGCCCGGGACGTTGACGCCGCCTTCGCCCTGCACCGGCTCCACGATCAGCGCCGCCGTGCGCTCGTCGAGCGCCCGCTCGGCGGCGGCGAGATCGTCGAAGGGGATGCGCACCGACTCGTGGAGCAGCGGCGCGTAGGGCGCGCGGTACTTCTCGGTGCCGATCACGTGCAGGGCGCCCAGGGTGCGGCCGTGGAAGGCGCCGGAGGTCGAGACGAAGACCGAGCGGCCGGTGGCCCGGTGGGCGAGCTTGAGGGCGCCCTCGACGGCCTCGGTCCCCGAGCTGGTGAAGAAGCTGCGCGTGAGGCCCGGCGGCGCGCAACCGGCCAGGGCCACCAGCAGGTCCGTCTGGGGCAGGGTGTAGAAGATGTTCGTCGTCTGCATGAGGCGCCCCGCCTGGTCGGAGATCGCCTCGACCAATGCCGGATGGGAGTGGCCGATGCAGGTCACCCCCCAGCCGGCCATCAGGTCGATCAGCCAGCGTCCCTCGAGGTCGCGGACGCGCGAGCCCCGGCCCTCGACCAGCGCCACGGGATGACGCTTCACCACTGGCAGGAAGTGCTCGGCCTCGGCGCGTCGGACGTCTTCCATCTCCATCGGGGGCTCCTCGCTCTCGGGGGCACGAGTCTATCCGCCGAGCCCGGGAGCGCCGCCCCTTCGCGCCGGGCGTCCCCACCTCGCGCGAATCCCGGGGAAGGGGGATAATCACGCCCTCCCCATGAGCGACGTCATCCTCCTCGAAGGCATCCAGGTTCCGGCGGCTCTCGGCGTGACCGCCGGCGAGCGCCGCATGCGCCGACCCGTCGTGCTAGACCTCGAGGTCGAGCGAGAAATGCCGGACGCGGGCAGCAGCG
>Ga0209536_100006128_pt1 | contig 18474 bp, 6 predicted proteins | sample DeeMarSeWOR28_12_FD_187461 | JGI IMG/M metagenome (GOLD analysis project Ga0209536, IMG submission 187461) | Marine sediment microbial communities from White Oak River estuary, North Carolina - WOR-2-8_12 (SPAdes) (version 2) | ecosystem: Environmental > Aquatic > Marine > Intertidal zone >... | reverse complement strand
CTTGAGGGTAACACGATCTCCAGGATTATACCCCAGGCTCAGAACGTCCTGTCCCTGGAGCAGGCAGGTGTGGTCCCGGAGTCTCTTCTCGGTGCCTCTGGCATCGGAGGGGGCCTCTATGTTGCCGAGACAGGTGGGAGATACCAGTTCCTGGAGCAGGACACCGACTACTTGCTTCCAGAGGAGGGGCAGTCCGGCTTTGCTGTCTTGACGGAGAAGTTCGGGGGTCGGGAGCTGTTCGGTTCTAACGGCAGCTTCACGTCGGGAAGCAATTTGTTCAACGACCTGACCACGGACAGTCAGGGAGCTTACGTCTACGACTTTGTCTCCTCTGGGGTTCTGCCTGGGTATCGCCTGAAGCTGACCTCGGGACCGGTTGGGTCCTACATCGTGCAGGAGGTGCTGTCGGCTACGCAGCTCCGGGTGTCCCCGTCTTTCTTGGAAGGATCGGACCTGCCGGCTTCCTGGGAGATTTACCGGGGGTATGAGGAGGATGTGTTTGACCCCGGGGTTGTGGCGGACGCCCTCTACCAGGAGTTCCAGCACCTCGAAGAGGAGCCTTTCAAGGTCCGGGTTCTGACCTCGCTGGGGACGACTCCCGCTTCTTCTTCGGCGCAGACGGCTAGCCGTCTGCGTGCGGACCTGGGCAATGCCCTTGCTAGTGGCAGATCCCTCAATGTCCGTTTTGGTCTGGAAGCTCCTACAGCTGCCAATACAGCCACTCTGCTGGAGTTGGGGACTACGACACTGGGGGCCATGGCCAACGATGTTCTCCAGGTCCCTGACACTGACCATTTCTCTGTTGGGTCCTTCTCCATACAGGTGGGTACGGAGCTGTTCACCCACTCTGGAGGGGGTCTGACAGGAGTGACCTCCTTGAGTGCGGACCCAGGAGCTGGGATTGAGTACCTGACCGCAGAGTGGGAGTCTCCTGACGGTACGCTGTCTGAGGGCACCTTGAGATTCGGCTCGACAGTGCTGGATGACTTGGAGTCCTCGACAGTTTTCTACGTGGAGGAGTTCAGAGCACCTTCTGCTGTCCCTGACCTGGTAGTCGAGTACAACAAGCATACGGGCTACCTGAATATCTCCCAGGACCAAATTGACTCATTTGGGGCCTTGGGAACGACGGTGTATCTCGTTGAGCAGATGGTCACCGAGAACCGTCAGGATGTCGGCCTGAGCCCCATGGCAGGAGCGTTTGGGTTCCAGAGCCCAATCCAAGAGATGCAGGTGGTGGAGGTCTCCTACTTTGCAGCCGACTTGGAGGGTCGGAAGACAGGTGACGAGATCATTGAGTTCCTCCCTGTCTTCATCCGGGATGAGGTGGCTCAGAGGGTAGATCAGTCCAAATACCTGTTCAACACCGCGGGGCGCACGGTAGACCAGAGCTTTGACCCCGTGGTGTATGTCGGCCCCGTTCAGCAGAATTTTGGTTCGTCTGACTTTGTGGTGGACTACCCATCAGACCTGAACGGAGCTGGGCGCATCACCTTCATCAGTAAGACCTTGGCCAGCCATCTGGAGGTCACGGTCTCCTATGCAGTGTTTGAGGCCAATGGAGGGGAAAGGGCCTACGAGTCCAGCACCAAGCCTGTGTACCGGCCCCCGTTCTTCATCACTGAGAACCAAGATCGTTTCGGGCTCAGGGGATCTCGGGTCTCCGATTTCCAAGTGGGCCAGATGCTACGCATCGGGTCGGAGTGTTTCTACATCAGCTCTCTGACTTACTACCCTGTCCGCTATGAGCAGCAGGGCAACCAGCTGGTCCAAAAGGGAGACGTGACTTCCGTTGGCATCTACCCCTCCACCACCAGGGAAGTGGGCAGCCGGTCCCCCGCCAACGACGTTTTGACACTCATCACAGATCGACCAATAGCCACTGTGATTGACCCAGGTGGGGACTCTCCTATAGCGGCAAATGGGGTCGATGGCTTCTGGCAGACCCTCCCACTCTCTACATTCCCGTTTGAGCCGGTGAACCGGGGGCAGGCCAAGATCACTTTCATGGGTGATCTCACTGCATCGGCGGTCCCCGGGCACCTGCTTGAGATGGACGGGATGCCTTTCACGATTGGTCAAGTAGACCTTTCCGAAGACGGCACTCGGACAACTTTCACCCTCACTTCCTCTTTCCGAACAGGGCTGAATGTTGGGTTGGCCCCAACGGTGAAGATTTCCTGTCGTCCAGTGTACCCCCCGAATCCACGGGACTTTGTGGGTTCAGGACCTTTGGTGGGTACAGAGGACTATGAGCTGGTCCTGTTTGGCGAGTTGGACCCAGATGGGTCAGAGCTACCCGGCAGGACATTGGCTCCCACGGTTGAGTACAGCATCAACCCAGGGACTGGCCAGATTAGCCTGCTGGATCCTTTCCAGGACCCGATGGACTCGGGGCAGAAGCTTCTGCTCTCATTCACCCGTCAGAAGACCCTCCAACCATTCCTCCAGAACGGAGTCCCAATCGTCCCCAGGTACCTGGCGGACTACCTCTACAACACCATTCCGAGCGACGACAACGGATTCCTCGGGGGTCAGCTCACAGCTACCTATTCCTATCGCAATCCAGATTCATTCTACTTCCGGATTCTCCCGTTGCAGACTTTCCTCGGGGAAGCTGTGCAGGAAGCTGTCGACAACATCACGAGGAGGCAGCCGGCAGGTGGGGCCATCATCACGTCGACAGGGGGGTCCGAGAATTGGGAGCAGGGTCGGGTAGGGTTGCTCTCAGAGCGGCGGCATCTGGAGGATCTGGACCGGGCATCCAGGGTGTTCCTGGACTTCTACAACACGGGTGTACTGGCTTTCGAGCAGATCGACGAGACCATCTCTGGGGGGTTCATTGGGGACCGGGATGGGAAATTCCGGTTCTTCGTGGGGAGAGGCAAGCAATACCCCCCACCGGGCTACGAGGACACCATCACAGGAGTGTTGAACCCCCGCAATGTGTGGTCCCTGGTATGGTCCGCGGAGAGTCCCAATCCGGATTTCCCGAAGCATTGTTTTGAGTCCGATAACGTCGTCGAGCCGGCCACAGCCGAAATCGTGGACGGACATTTGGAGGGAGACTTCCTCGATGTCTCCAGGCTGGATTCCCTGGTAGCCAGCCAGCCTTTGTCCATCTTGAATGATGTGGACGACCGTGTCCTGATCGACCTGGATCGTCCAACTAAGACCACCACCTCCTCCGCTCCTTGGTTCAAGTTCGAGGCCCCTGGGGTCTACCAGAGGATGGGTAGCCTCCACTTCTTCTCACGGCTGTTCCCCCGAACCACCAGGGCGTTTTTCATCACCTACCCAGGCCCAGGGGCCAACGGCTCAGACCCAGGCGTATACACGGCAGGGCGGGTGATTGGTGGGACCTCTGTCTCCACCCGGGGCAAGACTATTGCCAAGCTGTCCAACCCTGTTCTGGGAGACATCACTGAGGTCGTTTCGGCTGCGGTCTTCAAGCGCTATGCTCGGGCTCGCATCTGGGGGTATTTCCCTGATGGCGTACCGGCGAATGCCTTTGGACCCGGTGAGCCAGCAAGTGCTACAGATCCAGCCATCATTGCGACTCCCCTCTTGCTTCGGGACCTCCCCATCAATCCGGACACCGGGTATCCCGATCACACACAGTTCCTGTCGCAGGGTGGAACCCTGGCAGACCTAGAGACTGGGGACCCGGAGCTGGCCGTTCCAGGGTTCGTCCAAGGGGACCAGATCGCTTTCGGGCAGCCTGATGGCACGTTTCTCAAGGCCCTGGACGGGACCAACAAGATCACGGTGCCTTTCAGTGGGCTGGAGACGTACACAGGAGTCTTTGTCCACGAGGTACTCTACGGGTGTGTCTTGACATTCCAGGATGGCATGGCATCGCCAGGGTCACTCATTGGTCCCGATGACATTCTCGTGGGTCTGACCCCTACTGGAGGCTATCCGGCTTGGTCGGTCCTTGAACAAGGGGACACCATCCTGACTGAGGCTGCGGTCAACTACGACACAGGAGCAGCTCTCACGGATCCGATTGAAGCCGCAGACTTGGCCAGGGCAGCACGGCAATCGGGCAGTTTCCGTCTTGGTTTTGACCTGGAGATTCGACAGGACGGCAGTGTCATTGACCAAACACTACCTTCTGGGGATGATCCTGTGGTGTGGGGGCTCAAGGAGATCCTTGGCCAGAATCCCCCCGAACCTCTGACTCCACTAGAGGGTGTGGTCCAGTTCGTCTACACGAGCCAGAACCCCCTGAGAATACCTGCTCTCGATGGCCTCGAACGGGATGACACGGGGGACTACGCTATCCCGTACCTCCGCACGGGCAACACCGAGCTGGACCGTTTTGGGGAGGCGTCTTCTGGGCTAGCCAAGGTGATGACCACCACCGATGGCTCGGGGTTCTATGTCTACCCAGATGAAGTCCTGGGGGACGACGGTCTCATTGTCTCTCCCCTGACCGGTCCAAATGACCCGGCGGTGCTGATCACCACACAGGACTTCCTTCCCCTGCCGTCTGCCGACCTTGGTGTGGGGGATGTACAGCGCTACGACCTACTGCTGGTTGAGGTGGACCAGGCAGCGGGCCTACCTGGGATAGAGGGCATCTTGTCTGTGGGAGAGGTGACAGACAATCAGGTGGAGCCACCCAGGTTTGTGACAGCCACAAGCCCATCTCCCAAGCCAGGGGACCCGGACGACTCGAACGATACCGGCAGCATTGTTCGGTACAACATTGACAATGCCATCACTTACATCGATGGGACTTACCCACCAGACCCCCAGTCTTCTCCTCCTCCGGGGATTGAGGTGGTCGAAGTCACTGGGGCTACAACATCTACAACTTTCGTTTTCACCAGCATTGGTGCTGCCCCGACCTGGGATGATGGGCTTGGGGCAGGCCCTCCCCCCACAGGTGGGTTCAACGACATCTGGTCCCCCACAGGCACACCAGGCAAGCAATACAACAAGATCACCATCGAGATCATCCGACGACCCGACGTGGCCTCCACGACGGGACCGGGCGGGCCCTTGCCGGGTGGTATAGATGGTACGGTGGTCTACACCATCGACATCCAAGGGAGTACCGTCACGGGGACAGTTCCTCCGGCCCTCGGGGGAGGTTCCTCTGTGGGTACCTTGGCAGCTGTGGCCAATCCAGTGATGTTTGGGGCCAGCAGTGGGTACGGGGTCGGGTCATACATCGAAATCGTTACAACAGCTCAATGGTTCTCTTTCGGGGCCACGCCTGGAAATGAAGCCGCTTGGTTCATCCCATACACCACCGGGGGCGGGACCCAGGCAACCATCTACGGTTTCGACTTCAAGGTCTCCGTTGACACCTACAACCTGGCCGGGAGCCAGGGACAGTCCAACACTGCCTACATCAGTGACGACCGTCTGACCTTCAATGAGGTCATCGACTTCCTCCACACCCAGGAGAGAGGCACCACACACCCTCTATCTTCCCTGTCTATGCAGACACAGCTGGTGGTCAAGGAGGTGACACTGGGGGGTGGGGTTGCTTCGACGATTAACCGGGATATCAATGGGGGGCTCAAGTTCTCGTTCCTAGCTCGGATATCGGGGCTTGGTACGTGGGATGCTAGGGTTTTGGGGACATCACCCGAGAAAGGGACTCTCAAAGTCATGGGCTTTGAGGGATACAGTGACACCCCCATCACAGCCAGTGGGCTGATTTTCTCAGCTGTACCCTCCAATGCAGAGTTCGAGGGTGGGGTGATCTGTCAAGGCACTGGGGTAACCGAGAGCAAAGATAACACGGCGCTTCCGCCCACTGAGACGGAGTGGTACGACGATCGGGTCACTGAGATTGTGGTTTCCGCTGGTGCAGTGGAAAACGTGATGCCAGGGGACATTCTTGTCATTGACAAGTCCGATGATACCACCCACATCGCCACCACCAAGGCTGGTACCTATTTGGTTCACCATAGTGTGGAGGCAAATTCCGGCACGACCCACAAGGTGATTTCCCCTTCTGCTGTGGCTGGTGGGAACGTAGGGTGGTCAGCGTTCAAGTTTCCCTCAGTGCTGAGCTACGATGTCGCTACGGGGACTCTGTATGTCACGGACACAACAGGATTCACCGCCACAGGGACGTTGTATGTTGTCCTGAGCATTGCCGATATAGCTTCCTCCGACTTGGAGGTGTTTCAGTATTCAGTTCTCACGGTGGACTACACCACTAGGACAAGCTCTTCCTTCAGTGGCTTCACGGCTATTACACTAGCTGATGGGACCAACATCACGGCCTCTGTCTTCAGCACACTTGTGTCCCCTGGGTTACTGGTGTCGGGTCGTGAGCGGTTCCCTGTAGACCTCTCCCCCTATGTGACCACCAATCTCAACAGCATCAACACTCCAGGGTACGAGGGGGCCTTGGCGATCAAGGGGTTCCGGTACCTCACTGTGACAGCTCCCACAGGAACCTCCCCTATCACTTTTGACTCCACTGCGGCGGAGATTGAGGATGCGGTTCCCCCAACCGTCAGCCCTATCGGAGTGGAGGAGGGTGTTGTAGGGGCCAATGAGACTTTCGGGTCTGGGACTGACACAAGAGACCGCATTCTCTATCCAAACGTGGTGGTGGAGTGGGGGATCGATCTGACTATTGGTGCAACGACTTGGGAGGACCTCAACATCCCAGCTGGGTCCGCGGGGGTGGGTGTGTCTGTCATCGATTGTTTGCTGCCAGGAACTGCATTGGTTTTAGACGATGGGGCCGCAACACCAACACCAGGTTTCCATGCCCAGGCTGGGATTTTCCTGGAGCCTTCTTTCCCACGTCAGGTGTTCGACCTAGCCACAGGTGGGCCTCATGTGGTCGATGAAGACCATGACCTGACGACAGCAGAGATTGGGATGCGTAACTTTGAGGACTACCTCGGAATTACTGGGGTGGCCCCGGGCACTCCGGAGGGAGTCACTTTCGAAGTTCGTCGCATCCGACGTTTCCATGATGTGGATGGGGTTGTGGGCCAGAACATCATGCCTCTGCGGTTTGCTTACGAGATCCGTCGGGGGCGGATAACCAGCTACACAGCCAAGGACACCCAGATTGGGGTCCTGGTGGCGGACTCCTTCGACATGGACTGGGAAGCTACCAAGCCTGGGGGACCACGAGCGCCAGATGTCTGGAATGACGGGGTGACATACACAGGAACGAACCTGGGTCCCTTCAATGACCCTGACGTGAATATCCAGCCTGGGGACCTTCTCCGACTCCTGGACGAGTACGGAGATGTGGCGGATGAAGCCGAAGTCCTCGGTGTACAGGACGAGTCCACTCTGCTGCTGGCTATTCCCGGGCTGACGGTGACTCCCGCAGTAGGCCAGCGGTTCGAGGTGTTCCTCCGTAAGGCCCCAGTGCCGCACGAACAGTCGTACGAGCAGCTCCTGGATCTCATCACAGACACGGAAGTGCATCGCACCTTTGCCGACGAGGTGGCTGAGACAGGGGGTTATGTCCCGATTACCGAGGTGAACAAGCTGTTTGACGACCTGGAGGCTCCAGGTAGTGGGTCTGATTTCGGGAGCCTTGGTGTCAGACGTGGGGACATCGTGATTGTGGACCCGGCCGGGACGATGCCGAATGGCGAGACGGGCATTTTCCCTCTGGGGGACAACGGGATTGCAGACAGGGTGGCCGAGTATGTGGTCGGTGGGCCTAGCAACCTGGACGACAACCGTGGTTGGTACCGGGTCGTCTCTGTCGAGCCTGAAAACGGAGACCCGCCGCACCTGGTAGTGTCCGGGACCACCATTTTCACAGGGGAGTCTGGCAACGACGTGGTATTCCCAGAGGTTGCCACCCTCCTGGATGAGATGGGCTACGCAGTTTACCCGACAATCCATGGGTCTTCGTTGCCGGCGGGGGCTGATGAGGGTCAGATGGATCTCCGGCCTACGGAGGTAGCACAGGCGGGCACCTATGACGGTGACAACTACTCCATCCGTCCTTTCAGCTATTGGATTATCCGCCCCTCCAGCCTGTTCAGCGATGCTGCTATTGACCTGGTGCTCTCTGGGAGGGAGCGCATCCTATCCTGGATTCAGTTTCTTCAAGGTTTCCTGAGCGAGTCACGGGGAGGGGACTACTTCGTTTTCCAGCGGGACATACATGCGCATGACCTCGGCGACCCCACGGATTTCACAGATGGGGAGGGGGTCTTGTCGAACCTGTTCATCACGTCTGTCCTGGGGAATGTGGACATCTCTCCCTATCTGAACAGCACCAGTTCTCTTGGGTTCCTTGACCGGAGGTTCTGGATTCTGGATCGTCGGCTGGACTCCCTGGTTCCCGACCCCAGCCTCAGTATCGCCAGCAAGGTGTATGAGCCGGGATCGGACCCAGATTTCCCAGACCCAGGTGGGCCCTATACCGCTTACACGGACGACTCTCAACCGACTCCAGGGTCCGCTGTACGACCTGTGCTTCCAGACCGTATAGACACTGTGCTGGACAACGAAGATCGGTTCCGTCCCATCCGGTACACCTGGTTGGCCTACAGAACCCATCGGGTGCTAGGAACCCTAGCTGCAATCGACCGGTTCGATGCGGAACTGCCTGAGCGCTTGGCGGAGCAGGAGAGGCTGTTGGACATCGAGAACTCTTCTGAAGGTGTGTCATGAGCGAAGAAGGCAAATGGAAAGAGGTGGGTGGTCAGAGCCATACCCCCAAGATTGTGAAGGATCAGCGGTCAGCCTTGCTTCGGCTCAAGCAAATCTTGGAGGGAGAGGTGCTGGCTCACCAGAAGAAGCTGGCCATTGTACGTGAGCAGCTTCACCGCATGAAGCACGGGGGAGGTTCCTAGTGGCAGACGTCCCGACAGGTAAGTGGGGGACCATCTCTCTGACCCCACCGCAAGTGCTCGATGATGTTCGGGTTCCCATCAACGATGTGACCGACTTCATGATCTCCGTGCTGGATATTGCTCTGGCGGCCCTCAACGTCGTCAAGGCTTTCACCACTTCCTATCTGAACCCCATTGCGGCCCTGGTGCAGGCTATCGTCGATGAGCTGGAGTCTCTGATTCTCAGCTTCGGTGACATCGGCCTGTATGTCACAGGCGATTGGAACCTGATGCAGTACCCCTACCTGGACCTCCAAGGAGGCTTTTCGGAGTACGAGCGCAGGATGGTCGCCCGGTTGACAGACAGGACAGACCCCACTCGTCCTGACGTGTCCAGCACGATCACCACCCTGGCTGCTTTCCTTTACCTGTCGGTGGAGAAGTCCGACGTTGGTAGGCTCCAGTCTTTCCTGGACCAGATTTCGAGGTTCCTGAATCAGTCAGATGCACCCAAGGGTGGTCTCCCTACCCCGACCATCAAGTCTGTCCTTTATGGGAACAACGAGGCCACACCCATTTCCTTCGACACCCTGGATAACCAGGGACTCACTCCCCCGAACGTTGCTCGTGTGTCGTGGACGGTACCCCCGCCGGCCACTGGCGACCCCATGAAGCCGTTCCCGGACCTTCCGGTGCAAAATTTCCTGGTCACTGTGTCGACCCTGCCTGACGGGATCCCCCTGGTGTATGACCGGGCTCGTGGCAACACCGACACCAAGGAAGGCCAGAGCAGGAAAGTGCAGCCCCGCGAGTATGGCCAGGTGCTGGACGTCCGCGGAGTGCCCATTGTGCTCCACGGTGGCGGGGCAATGCTGAAGTTCGAAGACGACCTCTTCGGGTGGAACTCGGCCTTGGATAGTGGGGGCGACATCAAAGATGGTCGGGCCAGGGTGTATGGGGTGTTGGACCCGGCCAAGAACACAGTCATACCCCTGGACAATCAACTTTACCGTAATGTCTCTAGCCTGTCCGGGGCGTCTGTCACGGGGGCTCCCCCACCAGGGGACATCTACGTTCTGTTCCAGAAGACCTTTGCCACCACTGTGGATAAGCTTTCTTTACAGTGGGTGCAGGATGAATTCTCGATTGAGATGAGCCTGGAAGACCTGCCTTTCCATGCAACTATCGAGATGGTCGATGGGAAAGCCGAGGTGGTAGAGGTGTTCCGCCCCACCACCTATTATGTAAGGGTGGCCTCAGCTAACCCAGAAGCTGTTAAGGAGGATGATGCCGCTGATTCAGGTGTTTCCCCCGACTTCTTCTATGACCTGGGAGAAGATGCCGAACACCTGGCCCACACCTCCGGTCAACCTTTCATCGTGAACGCTGTCAAGGGCGGGGTCACAGGTCCTACTGATGACCCCCCTTTGCCCCACATTGGAAAGTTCAGCGACCCTATGAAGTTGGCGTTCCCAAACACCAACACCAGCGACTACCTGGAGGCCGTGAAAACAGCCTTGGCCATATTAGTCCTGTGCCGGGTTGACCTAACAGTCATCACCTCGTTGGAAGACTTGAAGCCTGAGGAGGAGCTTCAGGCGGCTGAAGATGGTGAGAGGATGCTGCCTGGGGTGGCTCTCAAGGCCACCGGTCTAGAGGGCTATAGGCACCTGTTGGGGTTCCTCTACAGCGATTTTGACGATCTGGTGAAGACCTCTGGGGTGACACCCCGGTCTTTCCGTCAGGACCTGCTGAATCGTGTGGAACGAGTTGCTCAGCAGCTCTATGAGACAACAGGTCCTATGCCTGCGGCTGAGCTGTCAGTGGTGCAGGAGACGGAAGCTCTCCGTACAATCACCTGGTCCGAGATTCTGTCTGGTGTCAGGGGGAGTTCTGATGTTGTCGCAGGCCATCTCAAAAAGGAGGGGGACTTCACCATTCTCCAGTCGTTGGGTCCTGGATACGAGGGGAAATGGACCAGCAACGATGACTATGGGTTGGCCCTGAACCCCTGGTGCATTGGGTGGGACGAGTCCGTCATCAGCACTTTGATGGTGCTGGATGGTGAACCCAACACCACCGTTTTCAAGAACCGGAGCCCCCACTTCATCGAGATGGAGGCAGGTTCCAGGTTTGGAAACTATGAGCCCCAGCCCTTTGTTATGGCCTCTTTGGCACAGGAGTTCCTCGACGAGCAACCCAGTGGCCTCAAGATGTTCTACGAGCAGTACATCGATGAGGAAGGGAACATTGCAGTCGAGTATTCGGCATTCGAGTACCTCACCTCACTGTCGGAGCTTCGGAGTGTAGTAGGGTCGGCAGATCGGTCCCCGGTCTTCTACTACAACCGGGCCTTCTTCAATAACCCCAAACAGGCCAGGGCCAACAACCTGGAGATCAGCTACTGCCGGACCCTTCTAGCCGAATACGAAGGGGGCCAGTTGATGCACGAAGCTGCCATCACCCTGGGTGTGGCGGCTGCGGCCCACCAGAGGGCACCACAAGATGGGGCCTGGCTTTCGGTCAGGCTTGGGGATGTCCTGCCCAGTATTGAGGGCTTTATGGACTCCCTGGCTAACTGGATTCGGTCCATCGAGACCTCCATCCGTTCAGTAGCCGACACCTTGGAAGCCTACATCGATTTCATAGAGGCTCGCATCATCGAGCTTCAGCAGTTGATCAGACGCATCAATGCGCTGATCACCTCGGCGTTCTCCTTTGTGTTCCATCTCCCGAAGGTCGCAGGCTTGATTTTGGCCTCTAAGGGGACCGATGGGGTTCTCTCTGATTTGGTGAGCGCGGAGAACAAGCCTAGTGACAGCCCCCTTTCTTACGGGGCGGGAGTAGCCATCGTAGCGCCGGCTTTTCCTGCATTCTTGGCTGACTTGTTCTCGGTGACGGATGACCCTGCCGCAGGGACCATGGCCAGTCCTGAGAGTGTGGGGGACATCTTTGGGATCGAAGACATCCCAGATGAAGAGCTAAACCCCCCTTCCGACCCTGAGCCGGACGTCTTGTAGGAGGCCCAATGTCCACTTTCGGCAAGATGGCTACTTTCCCGACGGGCTATTTTCGGGCTTACTCGTCCTGGCTCCTGCGTAACCGCCGGGATGTGGTGGCCAGAGTTCAGGTGCTCTCGGCTGAGATCAATCGCATTGGGTTTGTCCGCTGCATCTATGAGGGGTACGAGGACGAGGATGGGAATGTCAGGAGGAGGGAGAACCGGATCACCATCGCTGTGACTGAAGGATCTTCCCTTGCCCGGTTGTTGCAAGCCTACATCGCTCTGGGTGGGAACCCGCTCGATATCTCTCCCTTCGCTTATCCGGATAGCACTGAGGTGGAGGTGTCACCAGACGGAACCGAGGTCATCACCGAGGAATATCCGGACGGCGGGGTTGTAGCTCCTAGATCGGCCAGCTACGACAGCCCGGCAGATGAACCAGGGGAAACGGGGTACGGAGCCTCCAAGGGTGGGTCCCCTTCCACCGATCGGTATTACCCAGGTCGCATGGGCGGGAAGGTGGACAGGGGGGCTTTCGATTCCAATGCGATCGTCAAGGTGATGCACCACATTCGGTCCTGGGCCAACCAAGACATCAAAGAAAGGCTCCAGGATATCGAATGGCGCATCATCAAACTGGCGGATCTCCGGGAGCAGCTCCTGTACGAGCGAGATGAGGCCCTGGTGCAGGCTTTTGGGGGTGCTCTGACAGGACTGCCAGACATCTTTGACGACGACCAGTTCATGCGGGGGCACCTGGTCCAGAATCTAATCCAGGATATGTACAAACTGCTGTACGAAACAGAGTGGGACGGGACAGTGAGATCCTTCTCTGTCAATGCCAATACAGGGTTCAGCTACTTCATTGTTCCTGGCGAGGTATCTGAGATCAGAGACGCTCTGGGGGGATGACGGTGACCCGGCTATAGGAACAGGAGAGTGGAAGGTGTGTAGGAGAACCCGTGTCTAAGGACTTTCAGCTGGCTTGGCGATGCCCCCACTTAACAGTGGAGGAGCGGGTGTTTCTGGGTACTGACAGGGTGTCTCTCAGCACGAGTCAACCTGTAGGGGGGTCCACCACCGTTCGGATCCGAGCCAACAACGACGTCATCATTCCACAGGGTGGGTTGTTCGCCGCAGCCCAGCTGTTCAGCACCTTGTCGGGCCCCTACGACTTGGTAGAGAACGAGGATGTTCTGACCATCGAGACTCCGCGAGGGTCAGACACGATTTCCTTCAATGTCTCCGGCACGGCCAGGTTCACCGCAGCTCAGGTCCTGCAACGCATCCTGCAAGCGGGATCGACGGTGGCTTTGGTGGAGAACGTGAACAACCATTTGGTGCTCACGGATACTTCGACTGTGGGGCCTTCCTCCTATGTTCGGGTCAGAGGTACAGCATCGGGAGCATTGGGGTTTGGTGAGGAGGCCGGGAGCAACCGGCAGCGAGGAGCCCGGGGGAGGCAAATATACCCGGGGTGGATCTTGAATAAGCGGGTGGATGAGATCACAAACAGGTTCCCCCAGTTTGTCTCGCCAATTCGGAACAACCCTGTTTTCAAGGTCACCTATTCTGTCCCGGAGAGGCGATGCAAGCGATGCCGGGGCGGTACGTATGAGAACGATTTCCGCTTTGACCCTACCGGCCAGGGTCTTTTGATCCAGAATGAGGACCTCCTGTACCAGGCGGCTCTGAAGATCCTCCTGACCGACAGGGGCTCCAACCCATATCACCCCTGGTACGGAACGATTATCAAGTCTCGGGTGGGGGCGAAGGCTGTGGGGAATGTGGCGGCTCTCATCAGCGAAGATGTACGCAGGGCCCTGTCCCGACTACAGAATGTGCAGCAGTCCCAAGCTGAGTATCAGCAGGTGACGGCCAAAGAGAGACTCTATGCAGTCTTGGGCGTTCGAACTACCCCCCACACCCAGGACCAGACGACCTACCTGGTAGATGTGGTGGTGCAGAATGCCTCAGGAGAGCCCATCACCCTCTCCATCGTGTTCACCGTGCCCGAGGTTGTGGCTGTCATGGGCTCGAACGGGCTGTACCTGGGTAGTGATGCTGCCAATCGGTCGATAGAGCAAAAAACACGGTACTTATCAGGCCGAACGCTTCTATTAGGGGGAAGCTCATGAGTGCACCTCAATTTGAGGGTCCTGATGGGGTGCTCCGGACGAGCGCTATTTTCACGACGACCATTTCCTCCCGTTTCTTTGTGGGGTCGATGGACTCTGACACTGTGGATATGCAGGTGTCCATCCGTGGCGGAGGTTTCAGCTCGGACCCCGACTACATCACGTTCGAGGGGACACAATTCATTGTCCCCAACCCTTCTGTGTTCCCCGATGGGCTGAGGCTGCTCCCTGGCGAGAACAACATTGAGGTCAAGTCGATCCTCTCAAATGGGGAGGTAACACCGACGGGGTCCGTGTTGGCCTTGCTGTCCACGGACGCTGATATCAGAGGCACCGCCTTTGCTCCCTCCGGGGTGTCCATCGAACGATTCGATGGAACTGTGGGCATCACTGTCGATGGTGTGGATAACGATTCGGTTCAGGGCTACAACTTCTATGCCAGCACCCAACCCGGGGGAGGCACAATCGGGTACAGCCGCATCAATCCGACTTTGGTGGTGTCCGGAGAAACTGAGGAGGTGGCAGAACTTCTGGGGTCTTTGGAGGTGGACGCCAACATCTCAGTAGACCTAGAAGGAAATCCTTCTGCGGACCCTCTCTATGTGGTGCTGGAGGCAACCCAACAAGATGCCAGTTCGACCGTTCTCCAAACTGATTTCAACGAGGCCTTGGAGGTTCCCGAGACTGTAGATCGGGTGCGAACTTCTGTTGTGGTTGAGTCCATAACAGAAGCACAGCGGTACACCTTCATACATGACCGGAACTCGACTTTCGATTCATCCCAGAACCCTGCCATTCCAAACGCCGATTTCAACACAATCCTGCGTACGGAGCCCCTCTACTATGTGGTGACCGCCATCTGGCTTATCGATGGGAAGGAGTTCGAGTCCGATTTTTCCCCCGAGGTTTCTGGTTACCCTCTGATCCTGACCCCCACGGTAGGCTCATTCCCTTCGGTCTCTCGACAGCAGATTGTCAGGGATACTACGCTGTCTATCTGGCGTTCCCAGCCTGAGATCGATGTCAAACCTGGGTCCACTACTCGGGACACTTTCATCGATCCCTTCTCCACTGAGGCGGAGCGAATCCGTTTCATCGCCGACTTTGTCCACAATGCCCAGTCGTTCACTACCCTTCTGCTGATAGATGACCCCGGATTCACAGGCGATTCGATCGACGTCACCCAGTCAGCCTACAAGCTGGCTCTGAGGGCAGCTTTCTTCCTGGAGGACAACGCTTCTGTCCAGGCCTTGATCGACAATGCCTTCGACAAGCTGGCTGCGAACTACGGGGAAACCAGGCAGGGGGGCCGGAGAGCCCGTGGAGAGGTGACGATCTCTTTGTCGGAGCGCCCCTCTACAACAGCGTCTTTCCCGATTGGCCAGCAGTGCTCCGGTGGAGGGGTCACCTTCAGGTTCACAAGCTCAGCTCAGATTACCAGTGCTGGGGCCGGCAGCTTCTTCAACCCGGCTACGGGTCGCTACTCAACCAGGGCATTCATTCAGGCAGAATCACCCGGATCTGAGGGGAACTTGGGTCCTGGCCAAGTCAACGTCTTGATCAATGGCCCTCCGGTCAAAGCCACCCTCACCAACACTTCTCGGACTTTCGGTGGTTTGGACGAAGAGACCAACCGAGAGCTGGCCACCCGGGTAATGCGCAAACTGGCTGCCGTGGACACGGGCCGTTACCAGGGCTATGTCCAGACAGCAGTTGGCGTGCCAGGGGTATCTCAGGTCAACGTGGTGGATGCGGGACACCCGTTGATGATGCGGGACCGTAATGCGGCGGGTGAGCACGTCGGGGGGAAAGTAGACGTCTGGCTGCGTGGCGAGAGTATGTCGACAGTCACAGACAACTTTGCCTTCAGTTTCGACATCGCAAAGGACGTCCAGTTCGAGATTGTGGGGGATCCAGAAGACCTCATCTTCAGGGCTATCGACCCCAACTTGTCTGACGACAACCCGATCATCGAGATGCTGGATTTCCCCTCTGCGGGGTCGGCCTACACCTTCCGCAATGGCACGACGCTGCACACCTATGACCTCACCAATGTCACTATCCTGAGGCCAGATGGTATCCAGCTGGATGACTCGTTGGCGCTGAATTTCCCTGAAGGGTCTCTGTCGGACGTGTTCTTTGGGTCTTACCGGTACCGCACTAGTAGTCACCATGTCTTCACTCGACAGCCCGTCAGGTCCATCTCCAGTTTCGAGGGGGACTCCACTCTATCCGGGGTCATAAGCTCCACTGCCTATGCCTTGTACCACCCTGAGAGCCCCCTTGAACTAGGGCGGTCACCAGAAGCCGGAGACTATGTCAAGGTGACCGAGTCCCTCAGTGGGGGCGTGGAGGTCCCTTCCAGTGACCCCATCACCGTGACAGGGGAGCAGCACGTCATTCTCAGCGGAGTTGAGTACCTGGACAATCTCGGGGTGAACCCTCTGACAGTTCAGGTTTGGAGCGCTGACAGACTAACGGAGTATGACAGCCCTTACACTTCAGCTACTCCCGACTACACGATCATTGACGAAGACTCCCCCAGCCCACTGGGGATCCAGCTAACATCAGGGTCCAATATCGTGGAGGGCGAGTCCCTCCTCATAGACTACCAGCACGACGAGAACTTCGTTGTGACGTTCTCCACCAATTCCCTGGTGGAGATCACACAGGAGGAGATTGAGGGTTTCCGCCACCTGACAGCAGATGTGCTGGTCAAGGAGGCCGTTCCCGTGGAGGTTGATCTTGGGGGCACTATCGTGCTCCGGAATGGTGCTAATGCCATTGCAGCGGACGGCTCTGTCAGGACAGCAATTTCCCGTTTGTTCGGCACCTTTGTCCTCGGGGAGCCCCTCCGTCAATCTGATGTGCTGAATGTTCTGGATGCAGTGGATGAGGTCTCCTATGTGGTGACCCCTCTGGTGAAGATGGTCAAGGCCGAAGGTGTGTCCGTCACCAGAGAGGTCATTCTGACAGACCAGGAAGCAGACTGGAACAAGATCGACGCCTGGTCCTCCGACACAGTGGCCGTTTACCTACTGGACAACCCCCTGGGATCTGCCACTACTAACGGAGGGGGGCCCGAGAATGAGTTCCGGGGTGTGTTTGCGGACGAGGCCCAGCTCATACACCTGGATTCACCACCCAACATCAATGGATATCCCCTGAAGAGTCAACTGGGGGCCGCTTTCATCATCGGTAGCGATGGGCTTGTCATAACGGGGTTCAGCGACGACAGCACTCTGGCTGTGGCATACCCCTTGGCCAGCACAGCGGAGCTGGACACAAAGAGGCAGGAGATCACGGCCAATCGAGTATTGGTGACCATGCCCCCATCCCAGACCCCCTCCGACTTCGACTACACGGTGACCTATGTCGTGGGTGAGGATGAGGGGGTCAAGAACATCGAGCCGGGACCAACGGAGTACCTGGTTGTGGGAGACCTCGATTTCGTTTTCGATGAGGACGTGGACTTCACTGCTCGGGTCACAGGGAGAGTGCGATGAAGCCTCTAGGGACGGGACCTGTGATCTTCCTGGATGACTTGGTGGAGGAGCACCCGAATGGCGGATAGGCCTTCCGACAAAGACTTCCTTCCCTGGCTGATTGATCAGAACCCCTCTTTGGTTGGGTTCGACAGCCAGAGCAAGAAAGATCGCATTCGGGAGCAGGTAGATCGCATCATGGAGGTGTTCTACCAGCTCCTTCCTTCCAACTATGTGAGCCAGGTGCAGGGACCTCACTACACGATGAGGTTTCAGGCCGCTGCTGAGCAGATAGCCGAGATCCAGATCACAGCTCAAGAGGTCCTGGCTGACGGGTATTGGGAGTACACCCGGCCGGAGTTCTTGCACCAAATTCTGGGTTCTTTGGTGTTCCCTGACTCTGAGGCTGATGGTCTCCCCGTCATTGCAGGAGACCTCTCATACCGTGAGTTCCTCCGTAGGATGGTGGAGCTGCTTCTTCACCGGCTGTTAATGTAACTAGTGTAAATGATGTTGTAATCAATGGATTTACCATCCAAAATGGTTATTATGGTATTCAACTTCGTAGTTCATCGAACACAAATATTACTGGCAATATAATAACTGGTAATAATCCTTATGGGATTTATGTTAGAGAATCTTCAACTTATAATGACATTACGGAAAATGAGATAACAACTTCTAACTCTTATGCTATTTATGTTCTGTCATCTTCGTCTTTCAATAATATTTCGTTCAATAATTTCACAGATAATGCTGCGTCAGCTGTAGTTGTTAATGACTCCCATGGTACTGTTATTAGCAACAACAACTTCACGAGTAACGGTGGTAATGCAATCTCTTGTAGTAATTGTAACAATAACACTATAACTGACAATTATATTGCAAATAGTCCATCATATGGTGGAATTTATTTAGGAAACTTTTGCAATAATAATACTATTGTTGGAAATCAAATTATCAATATTGGAACTGCAATCTCATTCTCCCATTGTTCAAGACCCTCATCTACTTTCACCAATATCATGAATAATAATCTGACAGGAAATGGTCAT
>Ga0209536_100006127_pt1 | contig 18475 bp, 17 predicted proteins | sample DeeMarSeWOR28_12_FD_187461 | JGI IMG/M metagenome (GOLD analysis project Ga0209536, IMG submission 187461) | Marine sediment microbial communities from White Oak River estuary, North Carolina - WOR-2-8_12 (SPAdes) (version 2) | ecosystem: Environmental > Aquatic > Marine > Intertidal zone >... | reverse complement strand
TTCGGCGAGCTTGACGGGAGAAACAGCATGCCCTGTAGCCCGGATGTAAGGAAGTGAAATCCGGGGCTTACCAATACTGCCGGAATTCCCCGGATTACGCTGTGCTCCATCCAGGCTACGCAGCTTAACGGGAGGGACAGATCCCCGTGAAGTTTGCCGAGGCATTCGGCTTTGGTAGGGAAAATCCGACAGGGACGTCGGATTTAGTCCTGTCGAGCCCGGACGGCGAGTCAGGACGGCCCGCAGGCAAAGGCGAATGCCTCGGGGACCCGAAGGGCAAACTGGTCGGGGCGGCGTTCTTTTGGTTACTTTTCTTACGCTGTTGTAAGACAAATTCATCAGGAATGAATTTGTGCTGCAAAGCAGACCCGAAGGGCAAATCACACGGATGTGATTTGCAACGTAACTCGCCATCAAGGCGAAACAAAACGCTTAATTACACGAAACAGAAACGATACAGCAACACGCAAAACAGAATATGCGAAACTAGCCGCATATGTCATCAACCCTGTCCACACAGTCACGTCCAGCTGCCAACGAAGCTTTCGAGTATCAGCCTGTTGAGGTGCTCAAGGGTGTGGGGCCGGGTGTTGCAGCCAAACTGGAAAAGCTTGGCGTCTACCGGGTGCAGGACCTGTTGTTTCATTTGCCGCTGCGTTACGAAGACCGTACACGAGTGGTGCCTATGGGGGCATTGCAGCATGGTCAGCATGCAGTGGTCGAGGGCGTTATCGAACATGCAGAAGTGCGCTACGGTGGCAAGCGACGCGGCGGCAGGGGCGGCCGATCACTGTTGTGTCATGTCGCTGATGGCACAGGTTCGATCCTGCTGCGGTTCTTTTATTTCAATTCAACGCAACAGGCCAACCTGACAGCGGGTGTGCGTGTGCGTTGTTATGGTGAGGCCCGTTACAATAATCACCGTATTGAAATGGTACATCCTGAATATCGTCGTCTGTTAGATGCGCAGTCGGCCGCTGTCGAGGAAACCATGACGCCGGTCTATGCTAAAACCGAAGGTGTACATCAGGCGCTGCTGAGAAACCTGATTGACCAGGTGCTGAACAGGCTCAACGGGGTAAGGCTTCAGGAATACGTTCCGGACGTGCTATTGAAGCAACATGGTTTTCCGAGTCTGCAGCAGGCAATACAGATGCTGCATCATCCATCGCCTGATACTTCAATGGAGCAGCTTGAGCAATGCAGGCATCCGGCGCAGCAGCGTATGATATTTGAAGAGTTGCTTGCGCATCAATTGAGCCTGATGTCTGTACGGCAGCGGGTAAAAAAGGAAAAGGCCGTGCCCTTGCCGCTTGATGTCACACAGCTCGATGTCTTCAAGCGGCGCCTGGATTTTGATCTCACACAGGCGCAGCAGACCGTTATTGCTGAAATTCTTCATGATATGGCAAAACCATCACCGATGATGCGGTTGTTACAGGGTGATGTCGGTTCGGGCAAGACAGTCGTTGCCGCCTGTGCGGTGCTTGCTGCATCAGGCAGTAGGAAGCAGGCGGCAATTATGGCGCCTACCGAAATTCTTGCAGAACAGTTGTTCGAAAATTTTTGCAACTGGTTTTCGGCAAAGGACTGCGTGTTGCTGACAGGCAAAGACAAGGGGCGGCTTCGTCAGAGTAAACTCGAAGCGATCAAGGAGGCGAAAGTGCATGTAATTGTCGGTACGCATGCATTGTTCCAGGAAGATGTAGAGTTTAAAGAGTTGAGTTTAATCATTGTCGATGAACAGCACCGCTTCGGTGTGCATCAACGACTGGCGTTGAAAGATAAAGGCCGGTTCGATGAGTGTATTCCCCATCAGTTGATCATGACGGCCACACCGATACCTCGAAGCCTGGCCATGACGGCTTATGCAGACCTTGATTATTCAGTGATCGATGCATTACCTTCCGGACGTAAACCGGTATCAACAGTTGTGGTTTCCGAGCAGCGTCGGCAGGAGGTTCTGGGCCGTGTGGCCGGTGCATGTGCCAGCGGCGAACAGGCCTACTGGGTATGCACGCTGGTCGAGGAGTCGGAAGCCTTGCAATGCCAGGCGGCCGAAGAAACGGCCGCTTTACTGCAACAGGCACTGCCGGAGCTGAGTATCGGCCTGGTGCATGGCCGCATGAAACAGCAGCAGAAGAATGCAGTCGTCGATCATTTCAAGCAGGGTGATATCAACCTGCTGGTTGCAACGACCGTCATCGAAGTTGGTGTTGATGTGCCTAATGCTTCCCTGATGGTGATTGAAAACGCGGAACGCCTGGGCCTGGCCCAGTTGCATCAGTTACGCGGCCGGGTTGGACGGGGCGTAAAGCAAAGCGCATGTGTATTGATGTACAGTTCACCGCTTTCGGAGCGGGGCAAGCAGAGACTGGCGATATTGCGTGAGACAAACAGCGGTTTTGTTATTGCACAAAAAGACCTGGAGATGCGTGGCCCCGGCGAATTGCTGGGTACGCGCCAGACAGGTCTGATGCAGATGCGTATCGCTGACATCGTCAGGGATGAGCCGTGGCTGAACGAAGTCAGCGCCGCTTCGCGTTATATGCTGCAAAACCACATGGACAGGGTTAAGCCGCTGATACGTCGCTGGCTGGGGCGGGCAGAGCGCTATGGTGCCGTGTAGTGACGACCGGCGTGATATAAAATGATTCGGGCTGGTATTTACCGGGTCTCTCAACTATTTATAGTAAAGATTTTCTTGTTATATTTATGACTCAATGATTGAACAGGTTCTCAGCAACAGTGCGATTGGCGTAAATGAGAGAGCGGCCTACAAGGCCAGCGATTTCAGTGATCGCGTTATGCAGACCCAGGTCACGCGTCTGATCGAAGGCTCGGGTTTTGGCGGCCTGGTCGGTTTCGTTATGGCAATACTCTGGGTCGTGCTGCTGTGGAACAAACTGCCGCATGAGGTACTTAGTGTATGGCTGGGTACGATGGCGCTGTTGATTACCGTGCGCACATTTATAACCTACTCAAGGATGTACGACCCCGCACGCAAGCGTGCCTATGTCGATATTGCGCGCCGATGGTATGTAATCGCGGTATTGATTACCGGTGCTTGCTGGGGGATAACATCGACGCTGATGTTTCCCTATGATCGCCTCGAGCAAGTCGTGCTTGCATTTATCCTTGCAGGTGTTGCCGCCAGTGGTGTCACCTTGTCGAGCGTGGCCTGGCTGTATTCCGGTTTTGTAGGCCTTGCGCTGGTGCCATTGATGGTGCGCCTGTTTTACATTGGCGGTGAGGTTTATTACGCGTTGTCAGCCATGACGGGACTGTTCATGGTGGTGATGATAATGGCTGTTTACCGTATGTATCTTGCGTCATCAGATGCGCTCCGGCTCGAATATACCAACGAGGAGCTTATCCAGAATCTGACACAGGCTGGCGTCGAACTGGAAAATATGAACAGGGAGCTGACGGAAGAGATTGATTATGTAAAGCGCATGGAGCAGGAACTCAAGCTGGCGAAGGATAAGGCGGAAGAAATGAGCCAGGCAAAGGGTGAGTTTCTGGCAAATATGAGTCATGAGATCCGCACACCCATGAATGGCGTTATCGGAACATTGCAGTTATTGTCGGATACAAAGCTCGGTGCTGTGCAGCAGGAATATGTTGACACCGCGCACAAGTCTGCACATTCGTTACTGACGATTCTCAATGACATACTTGACCTGTCGAAGATCGAGGCCGGTAAATTGAATATTGAATTGATACCGCTCGATATTCGCGAGATAGTCAGCGAGCTGATTACCCTGCACTCCATGACAGCAGAAGAAAAAATTATTCGGCTTTATGCTGATATTGATGAGCAGTTGCCACAGGTGTTGATCGGTGATCCTACGCGCATTCGTCAGATACTGGCCAACCTGATTTCCAATGCACTCAAGTTCACTGAAAAAGGCCACGTAATGGTAAAGATCAGTGTTTTATCGAGTGACGATCAATATGCTGATATCAGGATGGAGGTGGAAGATACCGGGGTTGGCATCAGAGAGGAAATCAAGGACAAGCTGTTCAATGAATTCACCCAGGCCGATGGCTCCACGACGCGCAAGTATGGTGGTACAGGATTGGGCCTGGCCATTGTCAAGCAGCTGGTGGAAATGATGCATGGCCGTTTTGGCGTTGATAGTGTTCCCGGAGAGGGCTCAACATTCTGGTTCAGGGTGAAACTTGGTATCAGTGCCGAGCAGACAATACAGCAGCCGCTTGAACATGAGCTGGAGCTGAAAGGCAAGCTCAGCGGGCACGTTCTGCTGGTTGAAGATAACCCGATCAACCAGATGGTCGCGCAGAAAATGCTGGAAAAAGTCGGAATTAAATCCACGCTTGCAGCTGACGGCCAGGAGGCCCTGGATATGCTGGAACAGGAGGAGTTTGATGCGGTACTAATGGATTGCCAGATGCCGGTGATGGATGGGTATGAAGCAACGCGGCGTATTCGGGAACAGGATGCCTTGCTCAAGCTGCCGGTCATTGCGATGACAGCAAATGTCATGGAAGGGGACCGCGAGAGGTGTATCGAGGCGGGCATGAATGATTACATCGGCAAGCCGTTCGTCGAGGCGGACCTGAAGAAAACGTTGGCGCGCTGGATAAGCTGAAGTGTACTAGCTGGTATCCTCCGATCTGGCAGTCAGCGTCAAATTTTGCACTGCCCAAACCAGCTTGTTATTGAATTAACTGCTTATTTTCTCGCCAAGGCGCAAAGAACGCAAAGGCAATATGTGTTTATTTGTTCCATTAAATATATATGTTTCTTTTTTCTTTGCGGGCTCGGCGCCTTGGCGAGAGCACCTTCTTTGTCATCATTGATAATGCCCGATCCCGGTTCTGACGAGGAATAAATCGTGGTTAGAGTAAACAGGACCTTGACTGCCAGATGAAATCCTGACTATTACTGCTGAAGGCACCCTGCACTGATCATTTTCGCAACCTGCGGCGATTAGCGGTATCATTCAGCCAGTTGGTTTCTTCCTTCATATTTGGTCATAAATGTACGGACTTTCCCTTCAGCAGCGCTGGTTTTACCGGCGGCAGCTATTCTCCAAGCATGTACCTGCAGACATCCAGGCATGGTTGTTTGATCCCGCCTCGCTGACAGCGCGTCTTAAACAAAAGTGCACAGCTGATTTCCATGTTGAGGTTCTGTCGCAGGCTATACAGAAACCTCGCCTGGATGAATTTCAGGCGCTGGGAATGGCAAGCGGGAATTACGCCCTGACCCGGCAAGTGAGATTGTGCTGCGGTGGTGCGTGCTGGGTATATGCCAGAACGGTAATTCCGTTTGCAACGCTTACAGGCAAGCAGCGCATATACGCAAACCTGGGTACGCGCCCGCTGGGCGCAATGTTGTTTGCAGATAGAACCATGCAACGGGATGAGGTAATGGTCACCTCGTTAACCGGCAGTCAATTACCTCCAGGGCTCGGACTTGCACAAGACGATATTGTCTGGGGCAGGCGTTCGATATTCAGGATTGCGGCAAAGCCGTTACTGGTGAGTGAATATTTTCTGCCGGCTTTGCTGGATGATAGTGCGTGATCTGGTGTTTTATTATTAACCACAGCGGTCACGGAGGTAAACAGAGAATTTTTTTGATTCGTGGGAGCCTTTAGTCGCGAATTTTAGTCGATCGCCTTTATCGATATTTGGTTTCGCCCTTGATGGGCGAGTTACGTTGCAAATCACATCCGTGTGATTTGCCCTTCGGGTCTGCTTTGCAGCACTAATTCATTCCTGATGAATTTGTCTTCCAACAGCGGAAGAAAAGTAACCAAAAGAACGCCGCCCGACCAGTTTGCCCTTCGGGTCCCCGAGGCATTAGCCTTTGCCAACGGGCCGCCCTGACTCGCCGTCCGGGCTCGACAGGACTAAATCCGACATCCCTGTCGGCCATCTTTTTTACTTTTTGGCCCTACCAAAGTCGAATGCCTCGGCAAACTTCACGGGGACACTGTTTACTCCCGTAAAGCTCACCGAAGCCTGTCCTGAGCCGGGCGAAGCGGACAGCTTCACTGATAGGGTCGATTGACCATGGATGGTCAAGACGACCCGTTAGAACGTAGCCCGGATGTAACGAAGTGGAATCCGGGGATGCTGATGGGCGCAGAATAATCCCGGATTACGCTGCGCTTCATCCGGGCTACGGCATGTGAAGCAGGAGTGCCCGGGACGTGTTTTGCAACTTAACTCGCTCCAGCAGAAGCGAAACCAATGCTTGGTTACGCGTGATAATTAAACTGAAATTGCTATTTGAATACCATCAAGGCGAAACCAGATCTAGCAGTTAAGTAAGTCGCCGAGTAAATACTCTAAGCGATTACTCGGGTTTAGCCGCTTCCTCGATCACGCTCACTTTCTGAATCAGGATTTCTTCCTGGGGTACATCCTGCTGGAAGGGGCCGCTGGCGCCGGTTGGTACTTTCGCAATGCGGTCCATGACGTCCATACCATCGACGACTGTTGCGAATACGCAATAGCCCCAGCCACTAGGTGATTTGCTTGTGTGGTCAAGAAAAGCATTATCGACTGTGTTGACGAAGAACTGGTTGGTGGCCGAGTGCGGATCACCGGTTCTGGCCATGGCAATGGTGCCTCGCTTGTTCTTCAGGCCATTATCGGCTTCGTTCTTGATGGGCGCATAGGTTTCAACTTTCTTGAAATCCGGTGTAAATCCGCCACCCTGGTTCATGAATCGTTTAATGACGCGGTGAAATATAGTGCCGTCGTATTTCCCTTCGTTGACATAACGCAGGAAATTTTCCACGGTCTTTGGTGCTTTGTCGGGGTAGAGCTCGATAACAACGACGCCTTTGGTCGTTTCCATGCGTACCCTGGGATTGGATGCGAAAACATCGCTGTTGGCAGCCAGTAACAGTGCGATAGCGCAGGCGGTAATCAGTTTTTTCATGTTGGCCTCGATATGTGATATGTGCGCAAATCTACTGTATATTGAAAACAGGGGCAAGGGATGAGGGGAAAGGGGCGGGGAAGGTTACAGTTGTTAGTTCGTTACAGCAATATCTACCCGTTGATTACGGCCCTGCGAGACAGGTGTGACTTTTCGATACCCAAGGAGCGCAGGAACAGGCGTACCAGTTCCTGGCTGAGTTCATGCAGGCTCACGTCTTCGAGCCGGTCTTCGGGTTGCAGGTGCTTCTGCAACAAGACCTCGCGCAGCATGCCCTGGAACATCAGGGCGGCGGTCAGGATGGTGACTTCCCTGTTGGGGGTGTCATACGGAAGCCGTTCATTGAGGCTGAATTCAATGTAATCAGTAAAACTTTTCCAGCGGTTTTTGAAGAAATTGCTGGCAGCCGGGTTCTTATCGAGCAAACTCTGCAACTCGATACGCAAAAGATCAGGATTTTCACTGATGCTTTTGATATACACCTGGGTCATACCGGTAAGCACGTCCTCAAAGCTGGTGCCGCTGTTGATTACGGTCTGGACATAGCTTTCACGCTGGGCAGACATTGCCTGCAGCACGGCGTCGTAAAGCATCTGCTTTGATTTGAAGTGACGGTATAGAATGGCGGGGCTGACATCGACTTTGCGTGCTATTTCATCAATAGAAACGCCGTGGTAGCCCTTCTCAGAGAACAGGCGCTGAGCCGCTTTCAGAATGGAGTCCCTGCGCTCAGGACCTGGTAGACGTACACTCACACGATATCTCCCAGGCCCTGAAAAATCCTTGGTACAGTGATCAGGCGGCTTTCTTGATCATGAAGGTGAACTTGCCTTCTTCTTCACCACTGGACAGCAGTTCGTTACCGGTCTGCTTGCAGAAGGCTTCGAAATCTTTTACTGAACCAGGGTCGGTTGCAATAATTCTGAGGGTCTGGCCTGCTTCCATCGCAGAAATCGCCTTTTTGGCTCTCAGTATTGGTAATGGGCAGTTCAGGCCTGTTGCATCGAGTTCGCTATCAAAGTCGCTCATGGTAAAAACCTCTCAATTATAAATAATTATGTAAACGTTCACTAACAAAAGTGAGCGTTTACTAACTTACGTTTTTTAATGCTTGAAGTCAAGCCGGATTGAGAGCTTATTTTTTACGGCTGGACCAGAATCCGGCGAGAATGGAACCGGAGAGATTGTGCCAGATGCTGAAGATTGCACCTGGTAGTGCAGCGGTGGCAGTAAAGTACTTGATTGCAAGGGCAACTGCAAGCCCGGAATTCTGCATACCGACCTCAATGGCCAGGGTGCGGCATTCTGCAGGGCTGTAGCCCAGCAGGCGGCTGGTGGAATATCCCAGAAACAGGCCGGCGCTGTTGTGCAACATTACGGCAATGAGGACGGTCACGCCAATCTGGTGAACCTGATGCGCATTCAGCGACACGATGATGGCGATGATGAAAACGATTGCGATGACAGAAAGTAATGGAAAGACAGGCACGACGGGTTTAAGTAAGGTGCCGGCAACGTGGTTCAGCATAACACCTGCACTTACCGGGATGATAACCATGTAAAGAATGCTGAGCAGCATATCCACTACCGGAACATCGATAGTTTTGCTCACCAGCTCGGCTGTCAGTGCCGGTGTCAGGATAACGGCCAGGAAGGTGGAGACGGCAGTCAGGGTAATCGATAGTGCGACATTGCCGCGTGCCAGGTAGCAGATAACATTTGAGGCAGTGCCTCCGGGACACGTTCCCACCAGAATCATGCCTGCCGTTAGAACGGGGTCGAGCTGCATGAGATCCGAGAGCACGACAGCTGTTAACGGCATGATGGTGTATTGCAGAGCGATTCCGGCGAAAATCAATCGCGGCATTTGCAGCGCGTAACTGAAATCTGACAGGTGCAAGGTCAGCCCCATGCCGAACATGACAACGGACAGCAGTGGAACGATCCATGTTGCGTATGATCTGAACAGCTCCGGGTGTTGCCAGGCCAGCAATGAAATGACGATGGCCCATAAGGGGAAAAGCTGTGTGAGCCTGCTCAACACAGAATTCATGGCGGATCAAGCTGCGCGGATATCTGGCCGTTTTCAATCACCAGCTTGACGGCTTGCAGGTGGTCGCCAACACAGGGTCCGGCAACACAGTTACCGGTATCAATTTCAAACAATGCGTCATGCGTCGAGCACTGTATAAACATGTTGTCCATATCAAGAAACTGGTCTTGCTGCCAGTCAAGGTTGACGCCAGTGTGTGGGCAACTGTTTATATAGGCATAGTAGCTCCCGTCCTTGTGTACGACGAACAGTGAAATATCCTTGCGTCCGTAATTGATTTCAAAAGATTTTGAGCCGGGGTCGTTGATTTCGTTCGTTTGACAGAGCGGGAAGATCAAGATAGTTCCTGTGTAGGCGTCCGGACTTTAAGATAAGATACTTCGAAATTAAACGGAGCGTCAATATAACATAGTGATGCTTGTACAACAGGAACGCATCGTTGATGAATGAAATTATTATCTGGGTGATTTTTGGACTGATCGTGGTAGCGGTTGTCGGGCTGTTCATGATCGGCGCACGTCTGATCCGTATGCAGGGGCAGACCGATTCCCAGTCCAGGCAATTCGAGAATATCAAGGACCAGCAGTCGCAATCACGTGAAGCACAGCTGAAAAGTCTCGCCGAAATGCAGGCCAAACTGGAACAGCGTTTTGGCGATATGCAGCAGGGCATAGAGAAACGTCTCGGTGAGATGTCGCAAACCAGTATCGAACGGCTTGCCAGATCCAATGACCAGATCCAGGAAACCCTGCACAAGCGCCTGACCGAAATCAGCGGCCAGGTTGAAACGCGCTTGAATAAAGGCTTCGAAAAAACCAACGAGACTTTTACCGATGTGGTGAAACGTCTCGCCTTGATTGATGAAGCGCAGAAAAAAATTACCGAACTGTCATCCAGTGTCGTCAGCTTGCAGGAAGTGCTGAATGACAAACGCTCGCGTGGTGCATTTGGCGAAGCACAAATGATGTTGCAGGTGCGCAATGCCCTGCCTGAAAACGCTTTCGAGGAACAGTACCTGCTGTCCAATGGCACGCGTGTTGATTGCATGCTGTTCCTGCCGGAGCCAACCGGCAATCTCGCTGTCGATGCCAAGTTCCCGCTGGATTCATATAAAACCATGATGAATCCCGATGCGGCAAAATCAGACCGCCTGGGTGCGGAAAAGCAGTTCAAGCAGGATATTAAAAAGCATATCAATGATATTGCTGATAAATATATTCTCCCCGGAGAAACGTCCGATGGCGCATTGATGTTCATACCAGCCGAAGCGGTGTTTGCAGAAATACATGCGCATCAGCCGGGGCTGGTTGAAGAAGCGCAGCGCCGGCGTGTGTGGATGGTCTCGCCGACGACGATGATGGCGGTGTTGACCACGGCGCGTGCCGTGTTAAAAGATTCAGCGACCAGGAAACAGGTTCACCTGATCCAGGAGCACCTGGTCAGGTTGTCGACCGATTTTGATCGTTTCAGAACGCGCATGGATAATTTGTCCAAGCACATTCAGCAGGCCAACAAGGATGTTGAAGAAGTCAACACGTCAGCGCGCAAGATCAGCAGTCGCTTCGAAAAGATTGAGAAGGTTGAGCTGGAGGACGAGGAAGACGTCGAGATGCTGGAGCAGTGATGCCCTGGGTTAAAAGGTATCAATTAAAACTGAATTTCCCTGGCCATAGATTATGAGTGATCAGTTTTCCCAGGTATCGAGGGCGCTTCTGGTGCTGGCGGCAGTCATTATTATTATCGCGGGCATGAAACAAGCGGCGTCTTTGCTGGTGCCGTTTCTGCTATCAATATTTATTGCAGTGATCAGTTTGCCGGCGATGAATAGCCTGGAGAGGAATGGGCTGGGTGCAGGTCTGTCACTCGTTATCGTTATTCTGGCGGTATTGACCGTCGGCTTTTTGCTTTATTTATTGATTGGCTCATCAGTTAATGATTTCACCCGGGCCCTGCCTGAATACCAGCAGAGGATCACTGAGCAGAAGACGCAGTTGTTCGACTGGTTGGCGGGCTATGGAATTACAGTGCCGGCTTTTATTAGCGGTGAAATATTTGATCCTAATGCTGTAATGCGCTTGCTGTCAGCATTTTTCAGGAACTTCGGCTCGATTTTGGCAAATTCATTCCTGATATTCATCACCGTGATCTTTATCTTGCTCGAGGCAAAAAGTTTTTCTAAAAAGTTTGCACAGATATCAAACGAACAGTCAGAGTTTTTCAGCGAATTTTCCGGCAAGCTCAACAGTTACATGGGGATCAAGACGTGGACCAGCGCGATTACCGGTGTGCTCGTGGCATTGTGGCTATGGGTGCTGGGTGTCGACAATGCGCAGCTCTGGGGTGTAATGGCGTTCTTTTTCAATTTTGTACCCAATATCGGTTCTATCATTGCAGCAGTTCCTGCGGTACTGCTGGCGCTGGTGCAGCTGGGCTCTGGTAGTGCCTTTATGGTAGCTATTGGTTACCTTGTTATTAATACCGTTATCGGCAGCGTGCTTGAACCGCGTTTCATGGGCAAGGGACTGGGGTTATCGACACTGGTGGTATTCCTTTCACTGGTGTTCTGGGGCTGGGTGCTTGGGCCGGTTGGCATGCTGTTGTCTGTTCCGCTGACCATCACGGTTAAACTGGCGCTGGACAGTAAAAAAGAAACGCGCTGGCTTGGCGTATTACTGGGCCCTGCTTGAATCAGGCGATTGCACGGTTCAACCAATGAACCGGGTGACCGGGCAGCTGATCGAGTGCCGCTTGTGTGATCGCTTGATGAATAAAGATGAGGTCGATTAGTCTTGTTTAGAAATCGCCCATTTCGATAAATGAAATAGCTATACCATCCTCGACAACACGCACGATGGCGGCATCTTTGAATGTATCCTCATTGTCGTTGAGCGGGTCAAGGTAATGCACGTTCACCAGTTCACCGACAGGAAATGATTCTGCGGGTTTGACCTCGATAAACATACCGCCCTCACTGATATCGCGTGTTTTCACGATCGTGTAGGGCTCATCGAGGAAAGTTAGCTCGACGCTAACCTTGATTTCCTTACGGGGGTGTCTGCGTTGGTTTTTAGTCATCAGGGTATAGCCGTGTTGAAATTATTACTGTTATAGACTGAATAATAGACTGCTTTATGCAAAAAGACAGTGTTGCCGGCAACAAATTAATTGACAATATTGTATGCAGTTTCAGTGGCTTAATACTGTGTTCAGGCATGCAGTGGCTTATGATAGAGTGTTGCATCAATAGTCTGGGATGAATCAAACATGAAGCTGATTAACGTTCTCGCATTTTTTTGTCTGTCTTATTTGAGCATGACTGCAGGCGCATCTGATATCGCTCGTGAAAAACGCCTTGCCAGCCAGGTTGTCGACAGCATTATTGATGGTGAAGCGGTATTCCTGAAAAGCGGCGACCACGAGTTTCTTTCAATTTATACAGAAGCGGATGAACCCAGAGGTGCTGTCATCATCATGCATGGCCGCGGCTTCCACCCCAACTGGGCGGATGTGGTATACCCGTTGCGTGTGGGCCTGGTTGATCAGGGCTGGAATACGCTGTCGCTGCAAATGCCGGTGTTGGGTAAAGAAGCCAAATTTTACGATTACCTGGAAATTATGGATGATGCTCTGCCTCGAATCGAGGCGGGCATCGATTACCTGAAACAACAGGGAAATGAGAAAATTATTCTTATTGCACACAGCTGCAGTGTGCACATGACCATGGCCTGGGTGGATGCGGGCAGGATGCGCGATATCGATGCTTTTGTCGGTATCGGCATGGGTGCGGTTGATTATAAGCAGCCAATGAAAAGCCCTTTCCCGCTGGAAAAATTCACCGTGCCCGTGCTTGATGTGTATGGCGAAGAAGAATATCCGGCAGTGATCAGGGGTGCACCTGAAAGGCTGGCTGCGATGCAGAAAGCGGGCAATCCTAAATCGAAACAGCTAACCGTCCCCGGGGCTAACCATTACTTTACAGACGAAGGTGATGCGCTGCTGGAAGTAGTAGGACACTGGCTGCAGGGGCTTTAGCCCGCATAATGGAGTGGGGCTGGACATGAGCGAACAGGGAAAGCCGGAAAGTCAGCCCCGCCTGCTGGTTGAGCGGCGTTTCCTGCCATTCTTTATCACCCAGTTTCTGGGCGCATTCAACGACAATGTTTTCAAGAATGCGCTGATCATCATGATTGCTTTCCAGGGTGCACAGTTCAGTAGCGTAAACACCAATACCCTGACTAACCTGAGTGCAGGCCTGTTTATCCTGCCTTTCTTTCTGCTGTCGGCAACAGCGGGCCAGCTGATTGACAAGACAGAGAAATCGCTTTCAATGCAGCGCATCAAGATGCTCGAAATTTTCATTATGCTGTGTGCAGCCTGGGCATTCACTGCGGGTGAGCTCTACCTGTTGATTGCATTGCTTTTTTTAATGGGCGCACAGTCGACCTTGTTCGGGCCGGCCAAGTACAGCTACATTCCACAACACCTGGATGACAATGAACTCATTGCAGGTAATGCACTGGTGCAAATGGGCACCTTTGTCGCCATACTGATTGGCACCATGACGGGCGGTCTGTTGATTGCACACGAAAATGGTCGCGTGCTGGTTTCAATTGTGCTGATTGTACTTGCGGTACTCGGCTATGTGTCCAGCCTGGCAATACCCAGGACGCCGTCACCCTGTCCGGATCTGAAGATAAACTGGAATGTCTTTACCGAGACCTGGCGCAACATTGCCTTTATACACAAAAACCGTACCGTGTTTCTGTCCGTTCTCGGGATTTCATGGTTCTGGTTTCTGGGTGCGACCTACCTGGTTCAGCTGCCGAATTACACCCGGCTCACACTGGGGGGCAATGAGCAGGTGGTCACCTTGCTGCTCACCCTGTTCACCGTGGGCATCGGCTCGGGATCATTATTATGTAACTGGCTGTCAGGACAGAAAGTTGAAATAGGCCTGGTGCCGTTCGGCTCGATTGGCCTGACTGTGTTTGGAATCGATTTGTTTCTGGCAAAACCTGCGCTGGATAGTGCCGAGTTGATCGGGCTTGCAAGCTTCCTGCAACAACATGGCAGTTTCAGGGTGATTGCAGACGTGGTGTTAATCGGTGTATTTGGCGGCTTCTATATTGTGCCGTTATTTGCACTGGTTCAGCAACGCAGCGATGCTGAACACCTGTCGCGCGTTATCGCGGGTAATAATATCCTCAATGCGCTGTTGATGGTGCTGTCAGCAATAATGGCCATAGTGTTGCTTGGTGCAGGCGTCACGATTGCGCAGTTGTTTCTGATTGTTGCGGTATTAAACGCTGCAGTCGCGCTTTATATCTATACCCTTGTGCCTGAATTTCTCATGCGCTTCCTGGTGTGGATACTCATTCACTCGGTTTATCATGTGCGCAAGAAAGGGCTTGAGAATATACCGGACCATGGCCCGGCTGTGCTGGTGTGTAATCACGTGAGTTTTGTTGATGTGATGATCATTGCGGGGTGTATCAGAAGACCGGTGCGATTTGTTATGTACTACAAGCTTTTTAACCTGCCGATGCTGAAATTTATTTCCCGAACCGCGCGTGCCATACCAATTGCAGGCGCGTTCGAGAACAGGAAATTGATGGAAAAAGCATTTGATGAAGTCGACAGGGCTTTGCAGGATGGCGATATCGTCTGTATTTTTCCGGAAGGCAGGATAACGGCCGATGGTGCAATGCATGATTTCAAGTCGGGGATAGAACGTATCCTTGAGCGCACGCCGGTGCCGGTAATTTCGATGTGTCTCTATGGATTATGGGGAAGCGCATTCAGTCGCCACAAGGGATTTATTCTGTGGCGAATCATTAACGGTATTCGATCCAGAATTGACCTGACGGTTTCAGAAGCGGAGCAGCCTCAAGACGTAACAGCCCGATCTCTGCAGGCACGGGTTGCTGATATGTGTGCCGCATCAGCCAGGGAGCGTGGTTACTAGGCTGTTTTTTTCTTGGCAGGCCCGGGAAACAGCTAAGCCAGTTTGTTGATATGTGTGCAGCCTTGATAGCAGCGAGTCGCCATTAAACAGCCTGCTTGTGTTCGAAATCGGCGGGGAATTTGCGGGCGACACCACTGCCTATCGCCGCTTTTGATACCGCGGCCGGGATGGTATGAATCAGGCGGGGATCGAGTGGTTTCGGAATAATGTAATCACGCCCGAACACCATGGTGTCGAGCTTGTAGGCTTCGAGTACTTCACGGGGAACAGGTTCACGAGCCAGCTCAGCCAGCGCATGCACTGCGGCTAACTGCATCGACTGGTTGATGCATTTTGCGTGTACATCGAGTGCACCTCTGAAGATAAAGGGAAAGCCGAGGACATTGTTTACCTGGTTCGGGTAGTCACTGCGCCCGGTGCCCATGATCAGGTCGCTACGGGTTTTGTGCGCCAGTTCGGGCAGGATCTCCGGGTCCGGGTTCGACAGCGCAAAAACAACGGGCCGTTCAGCCATGCTGGCAAGCAGTTCCGGGGCAAGCAGGTCAGGGCCGGAAACGCCGATAAATACATCGGCCCCTTTCATGGCATCAGCAAGCGTGCGCAACGATGTTTGCAGGGCGAATTCCTGCTTGTATTCATTAAGGTCATCTCGCTCGCTGTGAATAACGCCGCTGCGATCAACCATGAGCAGGTTTTCGTCTTTCGCACCCAGTGCCTTGAGTAAATGCATGGAGGCGAGACCGGCGGCGCCTGCTCCCAGGCAAACGATGCACGCATCCTCGATTTTCTTGTTCTGGATCTCCAGGGCGTTGAGCAGCGAGGCGGCGATGATAATGGCTGTTCCATGCTGGTCGTCGTGAAATACCGGAATATCCAGTTCGCGCATCAGGGTTCTTTCGATTTCAAAACAGGCCGGTGCGGCGATGTCTTCCAGGTTGATACCGCCGAAAGTCGGTGCAATGCGCATCACTGTTTCGATAAACTCCTGCGGCCTGGTCGTATTAACCTCGATATCAAACACATCAATATCGGCAAAAGCCTTGAACAATACGGCTTTGCCCTCCATTACCGGTTTGCTGGCTGCGGGACCGATATCACCAAGCCCCAGAACTGCGGTCCCATTGGAAATAACCGCTACCAGGTTGCCTTTTGAGGTGTAGTCATAGACCGCGTTGAGGTTCCGGGCGATTTCCAGGCAAGGCTCGGCGACACCCGGAGTGTAGGCAAGTGAGAGATCGTGCTGGGTGATACAGGGTTTGGTGATCTGGGTGCCGGTTTTCCCCGGTTTTGGCCTGGCATGATAATCAAGCGCCTGTTGTTTGTATCGTGATGACATCCTGTTTCCCACCGTCGGGGCGGGTTTTGCACATTAATAATGACTGATATTCTAACAGTTCGTGTTATGACTCTGTTGATATATCTCAATCGCTGACGGATGACGGATACGCATGTAGTGTTTGACCGTTCTTTCCTTGAGAAATTTATTTTTTGCCTGTGCAGGGCTGCCGGGGTGCAGCCATCCCCTTGCTGTCAGTTGTTCTCCACGCAGGGAAAGCAGTTCTGACAGGTCGAAATTGGCCATATCTTCACTGCGCACTCCCAGCAGCAGTTCTGACATGAAAATCCAGATGCCCTCTCGCGTCTGGCTGATATGCTCGACCTTGCCCGTAACCAGGTGAAAACCCGAGCTTTCGGCATCGAGGTCGGCGGCTTTTGTAATGACCTGCTCAGGGTCTGACCAGATCCCGGCGCCCTGGCAGCGTGCGGATTTTTCCTGTCTGCTGTAACACTCGGTATAAGCCAGATTGGGCGGATGTGCTATCGCTGCTGCCATGCCCTGCAGCAGCAGCCGGGCCTGCAGGTTGTCGCCATCGGGAGTAAACAGGTGGGCCAGTGTGCGCTTGTATCGGTCATGACGGTCAGCACCATAGACCAGTCCAACGCGATTATCGTGCGATGCAATGGCCGCCTTCAGGGCGTCTCGTGCTTCCGCGGCAAAGGCCTGGCCGGGCATATCATCACGTGCGAGTTCCGGTGCATTGATACCGATCAGGCGTACTTTTCGGCCGTCTTCCAGATGAAGGGTATCGCCATCGTGCACATATCTAACCCGGGCTGTTTCATCCAGTTGCCTGGCAGGGCAGGCTGTTTCAGCCTGTGCTGATGCTGGAAAGATAGAAACGAGGCATAAAAAAAGGCGCCAGTAAGCGCCTTTTTTCCGGTTCTGCATGAGCCGCTGATCGATCAGGACTTGCCACCGCCAAAGCGTTTGCGGAACTTGTCGATCTGGCCGGCAGAATCAAGAATTTTCTGTTTTCCGGTATAAAACGGGTGGCATTGTGAGCACACTTCGACCTGTAGCTCGTCTTTACCGAGGGTAGAGCGTGTCTGGAAGCTGTTGCCACAGCTGCATGTTACGCTGACGTCTTTATATTCCGGGTGGATATCGGATCTCATCTTCGTTTCCTCCCTGTGCAACAGGGAAACATCTCAAAAAGGCGGGCTATTCTACCTGCAAGCCCGGTAACTGGCAAGCAACGGTTTCGCGGCCAATGTGCTGATATCGGGGCGAAAACTATTTGTTTTTGCTACATATAGCTGTATGGAAAATATGACCTCAGAAAGGACCGTGCTTTCATGAAATCGACAATTATTTCGATGATCATCGTGTTGTGTGTACTCGCAATCATTCCGATGTTTCTTCTTGATGACAATAGCGTAGTTGCAAGATTTGGCCTGGATGTTTTCAGTGGATCCGATGAGCATGCAAAACTCCCGAAAAATCTCACCAGTGTTACCACGGATGAAAAAGTTCAGGTTTATAAATGGCGCGATCAGTATGGCGTCATGCAGTTCACCAATACACCCCCGCCACAAACCCAACAGGCTGAACTGGTCGTGCTGACGCCTGATACCAATATCGTCAAGGCGGTCGAGGTGCCGGAAGAGGAGCCGGAACAGAAGCGTAGCGGACCTGCTGTGATGAAGACGGGTAATCCCTATACCCCTGGCGGGATGAAGGACCTGCTTGATACCACGTCTTCTCTGGCAACAGATATGAACCAGAAGCAACTGGAGCAACAGCAGCTAATGGAGCAGATTATGGGCAAGCAGAAATAAGAGTTATCTTTTTGCCGCGAAACACACAAACAGCGCAAACTGGTTATTGAATTAAGAAATACAAATTGCCATTGTCTGTACAACCGGGACTGGCTATAGGAAAAGGCTGTAGATATTTACTCTCGCAGAGGCGCAGAGAACGCAGGGGTGATATGTATTTTTGCAAAGACAGTATCGCTCTATTCATTTTCCTTTTCGTACTCTGCGCCTCCGCGAGAGAGCAGGTTGTTAAAGCTCAGGCATAGGCTGGTTCTTCGATTATACGAAAACCGACAACATCGGCCAGATCAAGTCTGAACTAATACATACAAATAATAACGTTGTTCGCGCCCTTTGCGTTATTGGCGGCGAATTGTTTTTGCTTTTAAGTTTATATGTTATTTCTTACTGACCAGAAAGCTCTCCAGTACAT
>Ga0209536_100006126_pt1 | contig 18476 bp, 31 predicted proteins | sample DeeMarSeWOR28_12_FD_187461 | JGI IMG/M metagenome (GOLD analysis project Ga0209536, IMG submission 187461) | Marine sediment microbial communities from White Oak River estuary, North Carolina - WOR-2-8_12 (SPAdes) (version 2) | ecosystem: Environmental > Aquatic > Marine > Intertidal zone >... | reverse complement strand
TCCAGCCCACGCTCGCCTGCCAGTTGCTCTATATATCGAAATCGACGACTAAATCGAAGGTTAGCCTCCCTTAGCGCTGTTTCTGCATCGATATCCAACCACCTAGCCCAGTTTACGACAGCGAAAAGTAAATCGCCAAACTCGTATCGGCGTTCTTCTTGAGAATCGGCCGACTTTAGCTCAGATATTTCCTCTTGAACCTTTCCCTCAACGCCGGTTATGGACGGCCAATCGAAACCAACGCGTTTTACCCGGTCTTGAATCTTTTGGGCTCTGGCTAATGCCGGTAGGCTGGTTGGTACGTTATCGAGCAGCGAAGGCTGCTTTGAAACGCCAATCTTCTCGCGATCCTTGATAAACTCCCAATTTCGTATTACCTCTTTGCTATTCTCCACTTCCAAGTCGCCCCAAACATGGGGATGTCGGTGTTTGAGCTTATTATCTATACCGGAAATTACGTCAGCCAGTTTAAACTCGCCTAATTCGCTGGCAATTTGAGCTTGCATTACAAGATGATAAAGAACATCGCCGAGCTCCTCACATAGAGCTTCGTGATCTTCCTCGTCCAAGGCGGTTAATACTTCGCTAGATTCTTCTAGAAATCCGTTTCGAAGGCTCTGATGAGTTTGCTCTTGATCCCATGGACATCCATTCGGTCCACGGAGAATCGCCACAGTCTCCGCAAAAGTCTGTAAGGTATTGGTAAATGGTAAGGGAGGTACAAAAAGACAAGTTAGATGGGTAAGACTATCGCTGCGATCGATAGAGTATAGGGGAAGGTTCTCAATCATCAGGCTCGCCATCCCTGCATTATGAACCAACATTACCTCATGTTCATCAGGGTATAGATTCATAAGAGCTAGTTTCAATTCACTAGCCAGCATCCTGTTAAATACCTGGCCCAGGAGCAATGGCATCTCGCTGCTTAATGGCGGATGATTATACTGAGCTACTTCTATTGCATCAAACAACTGCAGTCCATCCAGCGCATCCAGTCCGAGTGCGGTTAGCACGGGCTCCATAAAGCTCAATCCCGGAACGATCTTAATTGTTATTCCGTGCACCCTTGCAGCAGAGATCAAAGCCGATACAGTTGACTCACCAACCATCGGATGACCTGGAACCGCATATACGATATGTGACCCATCTTCGTCGGCCGCTCGTGCCAAACGCAACAATTCGTCTACGATCTCTTCATAAACAGCGTTAAATTCTGTGCATGACTCATAAAAACGGTCAAAACTGACAAATCTGGTCTGCTCTGGCAATTCTGGCACAACTGGATGACGTTCTGTACGCAGGTAAACTGTGTCTGCCTCTAACAGAATCTCCCATGCTTGTCGGGTAATCATTTGGCTATCGCCAGGACCCAGTCCAATAATCGTGATTCCCATCATTAAACCCTCTATGAATAAAAAAGACGAGCACAAGAGTCTCGTCTTTTTGTCGAAATATATCGCTCAAGTTTGCCGTCTACAGGTCTGAAGCGATTAAAATGCTTCAGGCTGCGATGGCCAGAGCCACCTGGTTTCAGTGCATTAATTACCGTTTTGTGTAAGTTGGTGCCTTTCGAGCCCGTTTGAGACCAGGTTTCTTTCTTTCTTTGACTCGAGGATCGCGAGATAGGTGACCACCCGCTCTCAATACATTTCGAAGGTTTTCATCATATTCGACAAGCGCACGAGCCAATCCCAGCCGAACAGCATCAGTCTGGCCAGTTATTCCGCCCCCTTGAATCAAAACTGTGACGTCAACTTGGCCAACCAAATCAGTGTCAACCAAAGGACCCAACAAAGTATCGTAATCTCCGAAGCGGGGGAAGTAATCTCGCACTTCCTTGTCATTGACCTCAAAAGAGCCATTTGCTTGTTCGTCCATATAAATACGAACTCGGGCTGACGCTCGTTTACGTCGACCAATGCCTTCGTAATACTGGCGATTTTCTATTTCCATTCTATACTCCTATAATTCCATCATTTCCGGTTTTTGAGCCTGATGGGGGTGTTCTGGACCAGCATAAGCTTTCAATCTGCTAATCATCTTACGGCCGAGATGATTCTTCGGCAACATACCTCGAACCGCGTATTGGATGACCCTCGTGGGGTGCCTTTCAAGTTGTTCACGCAACGTGATTTCAGATAGGCCACCCATGTATCCAGAGTGGCGATAATATTTCTTCTGGTCTTTGCGCCGGCCAGTAACATGTATCTTCTCAGCATTGACGACAACGACGTAATCGCCACAATCCACCGCCGGGCTAAAGATCGGCTTATGTTTGCCACGTAATACCTTCGCAATTTCCGAAGCCAGGCGGCCAAGCGTTTGCCCCTCAGCATCAACGACGTACCAGCTCCGTTTGATTTCCGCTGGTTTCGTCACAAAAGTCTTATTCATCTTCGGATCTCCTCAAAAACTTCATTCGTAAATTACGGACGTCAGAAAGAGAGCGTGAGGTGGGGCCGTTTGAGTAGCCCGATCACGATCACGTGCATTCAAGGCGGCAATGAATCTTTCCACCGTCCAAGTGCCCTCTCCCACAGCCTTCAAACAGCCTACTAGGCTTCGCACCATTCGATAGAGAAAGGCATTCGCTTCAATTGTAAAAATCAATAGACTCTCATTCCGGTTCCATTCCGCTTGAAAGACCTGGCGAACAGAATTAGTTCCCTGGGGTGGCCGACCAAAAGTGGCAAAATCATGTTCACCCACGATGGCGCTTGCCGCCAGATTCATTCGCCCAATATCGAGCTGCTGACTCACGTGCCAGCTTGTCCTCCGGTATAAAGGACTCCGGACCGGTTCATTGTAAATGTAATAATTGTAAGTCCGTTTTATCGCATCAAAACGTGGATGAAAACCCTCTTTCGTTTCTGATAAACGTACAGCGGCGATATCGGCTGGTAAATTGGCGTTTAAAGCTCGCCATAGGGTTTTTGGACCATGTGGCCATTCAAGATCAAAGGCAACGACTTGTCCAGTGGCGTGAACGCCACTATCGGTACGCCCGGCACCGATGACCGTCGTCTCTTCACCGCTTATGAGACGGATTGCACGTTCGAGTTCTTGTTGAATGCTGGGTCCGGTAAGTTGTTTTTGGAATCCACAATAGGCAGTGCCATCGTATGCGATAATGGCCAGGTAACGCATAGCATGCTATCTGTTTAAGCCCAACATCGAAGGGAGTTTTTTACCAAACACATTTTATCACCGGAAATCAATTTCTATTCATCCTCAACTAACATCAATACAGCCATGTTGGCATTGTCACCCGGCCGTTTTCCTACCTTCACCAAACGGGTATAACCACCCGGACGATCGGCATAACGGGGTGCGATATCATCAAAAAGTTTGCTTAGTACATCAATATCAGTCAGATTGCCGTCTTCGTCCTCGTAAGTACGAAATCGTGAAATCCGTGCTGCTGCCAGTCGACGAGCATGCACCTCCGCCGCCGGATTTTCCTGCCCATTGACAATACCTCGTTTAGCCAGGGTGATAACTTTTTCCGCAGCCGGCCTCAACATTCGCGCCTTCGCTTCTGTCGTAAGTAATTGCTCATGACAGAAAAGATCGGCGATCATATTCCTGCGCAAGGCACGGCGATGTCCCGTGTCCCGGCTCAATCTGCGGCCTTGTAATCTATGTCGCATCTCGAATCCTCTTATTCCGCCTCGGTCACTTCGCCGTCTTCATCCATGAACCCCTTCTCATGAAGTTGGGTTTTTAATTCTTGAAGGGACTTCTCGCCGAAGTTCCGTATCGCCAACATCGTCTCTTCGCCCTTATCGAGCATATCGATTAATTCACCAACTTTGGTGATTCCGGTACGTTTAAGCGAATTGAATACCCGGACGCTAAGATCAAGCTGCTCAATCGGTGTATCATACAATTCATTGGAGATTGTCTCAACCACCTCCTCTTCCTCGACCGGTAGCAAACTCTCTTCACTGATGCCAGCGACTGGACGAAGATGCTGAACCATGATTTGGGCCGATTGGGCTAGTGCCTCTTCGGGTTTAATGCTGCCGTCGGTCCAAATTTCCATGATAATCCGATCGTAGTCGGCAACCTGACCCACGCGGGTTTTCTCAACTTCGTAACCAACACGCTCTATCGGGCTGTAAAGCGCATCCATTGGTAGCTCGCCAATAGGCAAACGACCTCGTTCTTCCGCCGGCGAATAACCCCGACCTGTCTCGGCCGTCATTTCAATCTCGAGGAAAGCTTCATCAGAATCGACGGTAAAGAGATATAAATCTGGGTTAATCACTTCCACTTCGGGCGGAGCGATGATATCGGCCGCCGTGACCACACCCGCCCCTCGCACTTCAATTCTCAACCGCGCACTGTCTGTGCCCAAAAGTTTGAGTCGGATTTGCTTCACATTGAGAATCAGTTCCATCATATCCTCACGAACATGGGGGATGGCTGCAAACTCATGAGGAACGTCGGTAACTCGAATTGAAGTGACAGCCGCACCTGGTAGCGATGCCAAGAGGACACGTCGTAGGGAATTGCCCAACGTCGTGCCGTAACCTCTCTCCAGAGGCCCAATGGTGAACCTACCATATTTTCGCGACATCGCAGTGCTTTCAATTTTTGGTAGGACAAGATTCATTATCGTCAAGGTAAAAACCTCCACAACGGTTTCACAATAAGAAAGCCGTTCGATCGGTGTGGCATATTTTCGCCACACGCAAATAATCCACAATCCATCCAATCACCCATTTAACGCGAGTAATACTCGACGACAAGTTGTTCATTAAGTGAGACATCGATGTCTTCCCTTGATGGCAACTGAATGACATTGGCGGACAAATTCTTGGCATCCAGATGGAGCCAGCGAGGAACACGCCTTTCGTCTAAATCCTGCCCGAGCGCCTTAAAATAGTTATTGCGGTTGCTTTCTGGCCGAATTGAGACCGAATCCCCAGCCTTAACCAAAGCTGATGGTACGTTGGTCTTGCGACCATTCAACATGATGTGTCCATGTTGGACAAACTGGCGCGCTTGTGCCCGGGATTCGGCAAATCCGAGCCGGTAAACAACATTGTCTAGTCGACTTTCAAGCAAAGTCAAAAGGTTGGTTCCGGTTAGGCCTGAGCGTTGTTCCGCTTTTCTAAAATAATTGCTAAATTGTCGCTCGTAAACACCATAAATTCGGCGCATCTTCTGTTTTTCGCGAAGCTGCAGCAAATAATCAGATGCCCGTCCTCGCCGGAACTGGCTGTCACGCCCGTGTTGGCCTGGTGGATAAGGACGTCGTTCGATTGCGCACTTCGGTGTCAGACAGCGTGACCCTTTCAAAAAGAGCTTCTCGCCTTCACGACGACATAGCTTGCAAACTGGACCTGTATATCTTGCCAATTTAAGCCTCCTTTGCTTTCCAAAGTTTAACGAGAGGTTTACAGGCTTGGCGACCTTTCCTCCCTCTCTGAAATTCCATTATCGCTATACGAATTCCTTTCTATACACGACGCTTTTTCGGTGGCCGGCACCCGTTATGAGGTACCGCCGTTACGTCACTGATAGACAATATTTTTAAGCCTGCTCCTGAAACTGAACGGATGGCTGACTCGCGTCCTGGACCAGGACCCTTAACCACCACATCGGCTTCTTGCATCCCATTATCAACTGCGTCTCTAATCGCATTGCGAGCAGCCAAGCCGGCGGCATAGGGTGTGCTTTTGCGCGAGCCCTTGAAGCCAATGCTCCCACCACTCGCCCAGGAGATGGTATTACCATCCAGATCAGTTACTGTAATAATTGTATTGTTGAAAGTCGCATAAATATGGACCACGCCATGTGGTACCATCTTCTTCGCCTTCCGTGGGCCTTGTGGCCTTCTTCTTCGTCCCATTTACCTGCTCCTGTTATTTCTTTGCACCCCGACGCCGACCGCGACCGGCAACCGTCTTCTTCGGACCCTTCCGCGAACGAGCATTTGTTTTCGTGCGTTGCCCACGCACAGGCAATCCACGCCTATGTCGCAGTCCGCGATAGCATCCAATTTCGGTTAGACGCTTAATATTCATGTGTGTCTGTCGTCGTAGATCGCCTTCGACAACAAGATCGTGGTCTATGATCTGTCGAAGTCGAGATACCTCCGCTTCGCTCAGATCCTTAACCCGTGTATCAGGATTTATTTCGGCCGCTGCCAAGATCTTGTTGCTAGTGCTACGGCCGATGCCGTATATGTATGTTAAACTAACTTCAACCCGTTTATCACGAGGAACGTCAACGCCTGCAATTCGAGCCATTTTCTCTCCGCTTACCCGTCATAAGAGCTACCGCGTAATCATGAGGCTCTTAATCGGTGCCTTTATGACCGGGTCCTCGAGCCCTTACCCTTGTCTCTGTTTGTGGTTAGGATTCTCACAAATTACACGTACCACACCTTTCCGTTTGACGATTTTGCATTTCGGGCAACGTCGCTTTACTGATGATGATACTTTCATAATATTAACTCCAGTTCGTTTTCGGATACGATCTCTCAACGGCTCGTATCGCGACTATTAGGTCTCTTTGGACCTCATTTATCGATTGATCACCGTCAACTTCAAATAATAGATTTTCTTCACGATAAAAATCTAATAATGGTGTAGTCTGATTAAAATAAACTTCAATACGTCGCTTCTGCGTTTCTTCAGTATCATCCTCACGCTGATACAGAGGACTACCATCGAAATCGCAGACACCACTCACCTTTGGTGGGTTGAACTCCGTGTGAAACACGTGACCACATTTCGTGCATGTCCATCTTCCAGCCAAACGGCGCAATAAAATCTCGGGATCCACATGAATGTATGGTACGATGGTTACAGGATCATCCTTTTCAGCAAAAATCTGGTTTAGCGCTTTTGCCTGTGGAATCGTACGGGGAAATCCGTCCAAAATAGCACCTGCGGCGCAATCCGCTCTCGATAATCGTTCTCGTACCATCTCAACCGTAACATCATCCGGAACCAGCTCACCAGCATCAGTATATTGCTTGGCCAACCGGCCTAGAGCGGTCTTATTTTTGAAATGTTCGCGGAATAAGTCTCCTGACGCTACCTGCGGAATCTCTAGAGATTGCTGCAGGATACGCGCCTGAGTCCCTTTTCCAGCCCCAGGTCCACCCATCAACACAACGAATAACATCACACACTTAGATAAAGCTCTCGTAATGACGCATAATAAGTTGGGCTTCAAGCTGTCGCATGGTGTCAATGACCACACCAACGACGATGATCAAGCCGGCCCCAGTAATAACTAGAGCGCTCTGTTCGATTCCTGGAATCCTTAAAAGCCGGCCGACAAACTGCAAGATACCCGGCAGGATAGCAATAACCCCCAGGAAGATGGCGCCAACTAAGGTAATCCGGCGCACAACTGACATAATATAATCTTGCGTTTTTCTACCTGGTCTAATTCCAGGTATGAAACCCCCCTGCTTTTGCAGCGTATCCCACAATTTCTGTTGCTGGACCATGACATCTGTGTAAAAGAACGTAAAGCCAACTACCAAGATGAAATAAAAGAACCAATACAGGAAAGTCGATTGAGAACCCAACTGGACGCTCACCCATTGGGCAGACTGATCTATAAAACTGCCGCTATTGTCTATAAAGAATTGGGCTATCAAGGCAGGAAAAGTGAGAATTGACTGGGCAAAGATAATTGGAATCATCCCAGCCGTATTTACTTTCAGTGGAATATACGTACTTTGTCCTTGATATACCTTGCGGCCGCGTACGCGCCGGCCATATTGAACCGGTATTCTTCGTTGGCCCTCTTGGACGACGACGATTACCAATACGGTCAGGACCGTCAACACGATAAAAGAGATAAAAGCGAAGACCCGTGCTATCGGATCGGGTAAATTTACCAGTCCGAGCAAATTCGCCGGAATACGGGAAACAATACCACCGAAAATAATTAATGATATACCTTGTCCGATTCCATCTTCTGTAATTTGTTCGCCTAGCCAAATCGCAAACATCGTTCCGGCGGTCATTGCTGCAACGGTAGTGAGAGTAGGCAAAAGATCGCCAGAGCCAAGTCCGAAATTGGGTAGAATCGTCTCCAATCCTCCAGGGACGTTGAAACCGATCAATCTGATCTGGCCAACAGCCTGTAAAATTGCTAATGGAATGGTCAAGTAATATGTGATTCGGTTTATCTTATTACGTCCTGACTCACCTTCAGCCGCCAACTCTTCCAACTGAGGAATGATAGGGGTAAGCAGATTGATAATGATCGATGCCGTAATATAAGGATAAACCCCCATGGCCATCACAGAGAAAGTACTTACTGCCCCACCAGACAAAAGGTTCAGCACCGCGATGAGGCCAGTAGCGCTATCGGCCGCATTGACATAAGTCAGCCAGGCCTCCAAGTCAACGCCCGGGACAGGGATATTGGCCACCAAACGATAGATTACAAGAATCCAGATCGTGAACAGGATACGCTTGCGAAGGTCTGGCAAAGCGAATGCTGCACGCATTGATTCAATCATTCAGGTCTCTCCAATCAGTTACCAGGATCTCTTCTAGACCTGGTCGCTAGTCAAGGGAATAAGGCTAATCGTGCCACCAGCCGCTTCAATCTTTTTCTTGGCCGAGGACGAAAACCGGTGCGCCTTGACCTTTAATGAAACTGCTAGATCGCCATCGCCGAGGATTACCACAGGATCGCCAGCTTTCTTCAATAAGCCAACTGCTGCCAACAATTCTGGATCGACCTCTGTACCAGTTTCGAAATCGGCCAGGTTTCCAACATTTACGGGTTTGTAAACTATCTTGTTTATATTGGTGAATCCTCGTTTGAACGGTAAGCGTCGAACCAGCGGAAGCTGACCACCTTCAAAGTAGGGTCCTTTGCCACCACCACTTCGGGCACCTTGACCCTTGGTACCGCGACCGGCCGTTTTTCCCTGGCCAGCCGAAATACCACGACCTACTCGCTTTCGCTTCTTCGTGCTGCCTCGATTGGGCCGCAGATCGTGCAAATTCATCTCATTTCACCTCTTCGACGACGACAAGATGGCTCACCTTATTCACCATACCACGAATGACAGCGTTGTCATCGTGTTCAACACTCTGATTGAGTTTGCGCAACCCTAATGCCTTAATAGTGGCCTGTTGCCTCTTATCATAGCCGATAACACTTTTTTTGTAAGTGATGCGCAATCTATTTGCCATCTCATACTTCTCCATAAATTCCAAAATGGTATCAGCGTCGTGTCCAGAAAGGTGTAACTTCAGCTACATCCTTTCCTCGTGCAGCGGCCACTTCGCGGACATTTCTTAACCTGTGCAGCCCATTCATGGTAGCTAAGATCACATTTAGGACGTTGTTGCTACCCAGGGATTTGGCCAGAATGTCACGATACCCGGCAGCTTCGATAACCGCCCGGACACTACCTCCGGCGATCACGCCAGTTCCAGGTGAGGCTGGCTTTAGTAAAACTTTGGCAGCCCCATGCCGGCCGACGATCTCGTGCGGGATTGTACTGCCAACCATGGCGACAGGTCCCATGTCCTTGCGTGCGGCTTCAAGCGCTTTTCGAATTGCATCGGGTACAGAGCGAGCTTTACCCATGCCAAAACCAACTCGCCCTTTGTTATCGCCGACGACGACGACAACGCGAAAGGCGAAACGGCGGCCACCTTTGACAACCTTGGCTACCCGGGTAATGTCAATGATGCGCTCGTCTAATTCGCTGCGTTCTCCAAATGACTGACGTCTTTGACCCATTTTTTACTCCATTATCCGCTAGAATTTGAGTCCACCCTCGCGAGCAGCCTCAGCCAGTGCTTTCACCCGGCCGTGATACAAATAACCACCGCGATCAAAAACGACCTGGTCGATTCCGGCAACTTGGGCCCTGCCTGCTAATACTTTACCGACAACGGCCGCTTGCTCTCTTTTCGTCTTACCAGCTATCTGGTTTGCCACTTCTCCGTCGATGGTCGAAGCGGCTACCAACGTATTACCCTCAACATCGTCTATTACCTGAGCATAAATGTGCTTGAGGCTACGAAAAATATTAAGCCGGGGTCGCTCAGGTGTACCAGAGATCTTGACGCGGACTCGCCGATGACGATGCTTTCTTGCTATTCTACTCTTCGCTGACATCCTACTATTCCTTGATTGCTTACACCTTGCCAGCCTTGCCAGCTTTCCGGCGCACATATTCGCCTTCGTAACGAATACCCTTTCCCTTGTAAGGTTCCGGGGGTCGCACTTTGCGAATCTTGGCCGAGATCTCGCCTACGACTTGCTTATCAATTCCGGTAACAATTACTAGCTTGCCCCGGTTTTCAACCTCAAATTGTACATTCTGTGGTGGTTCAATCTCCACTGGATGGGAATAACCAACATTTAAAACCAGATTATTCCCACTTAATTCCGCGCGATAACCGACCCCTTCAATCTCCAATCTTCGAGTGAAACCTTCGCTAACGCCGACCACCATATTGTTAAGCAACGCGCGCGTTAGTCCGTGAAAGGCCCTGTCTTGACGGGAGTCACTTGGTCGCTCGACGGTCAACACGCCATCCTCTACTTTTATGCTCATCTCAGGCCGGAAACTTTGAGTCAGATGACCCTTGCTGCCAGTTACGGTGATATCTGAACCCTTTATGTCAACATTGACACCCTTGGGCAACTCTATTGGCATCATTCCTATACGTGACATGCCAAACCTCCAACTACCAAACTTCGCATATAACCTCGCCACCAACACCAAGCCGTCGAGCCTGTTGACCCGTGATGACGCCTCTCGATGTTGTCATGATGGCAGTACCCATTCCGCTACGAACCCAGGGAATTTCATCTTTACCAACATATACACGGCGACCGGGTGTACTAACACGCTTAAGGCCAGTTATCACAGACTGACGGTGGCGACGGTCACCCACATACTTCAACCGAAGTCTTAAAACTGGTTGAGGCTCATCGGGCAATATTTGGTAGTCTTCGATATAACCTTCTTGTTTCAAGACTTCAGCCAAGCGCTCTTTCATGCCTGAATGAGGCATGGATAATGACTCATTTTGACGCATCGTCGCATTGCGTATACGCGTCAACATATCGGAAATTGGATCGCTCATAGTCATTGTTTATATTCCTTTACCAGCTCGACTTAACGACACCAGGCACATTACCCTTCAAAGCCTCTTCCCGAAAATGAATCCGGCACAGCCCAAATCGACGCATATATCCTCGAGGCCGGCCACATACCTTACCGGTCCGGGGGTCCACAAACTGGCATCTATTGCGAACACGGACTTTATATTTACGTTTATTCTCTCGTTCAACCATGGACTTCTTGGCCATATTTTCTCCTTACACTACCTCGGCTACCGTCTGCAACCGGAAAGGCATGCCCAGGTGGGTAAGTAACACCCGACCTTCCTCGTCAGTCTGAGCTGTCGTGACAATGCTTACTTCCATTCCGCGAATTTTGTCGATTTCATCGTAATCAATCTCGGGAAAAATCAATTGTTCACTTAAACCCAATGAATAATTGCCTCTTCCATCAAATGAATCTGGTGAGACACCTTGAAAATCACGAGTTCGGGGCAAGGCGACGTGAACCAAACGCGTGAAAAAACTCCACATGCGCTCTCCGCGAAGCGTGACTTTAACGCCTATCGGCCGTCCTTCACGCAGCTTAAAACCGGCGATGGACTTTTTGGCCTTGGTAACCACCGGTTTCTGGCCTGTGATAAGCTGAATATCGTTCATTGCGAAATCAATAGCCTTGGCATTTTCCAGAGCTTCGCCTATTCCAACATTTACGACGATCTTTTGCAACGCAGGCACTTGCATTACGCTCTTATAACGAAATTCTTTCATTAACGTTGGAACAATTTCATCTTTATACTGTTCCTGTAGTGGCTTCTGAACCATATCAAATCCCTTCTCTATTACGGCAAGTTCCTGGATCAAGCGCGGGTAGCCTCCAGATACATTGGCTAGTCAATGTCCTGGCCACTTTTTATGGAGTACCGAATCCTACGACCTTCATCATCTCGGCGAATTCCTACTCTCGTTGGCTCATCCGTATCCGGGCATACTAGCATCACATTGGATGCATCAATGGCCGCCTCAAATTCAATAATGCCGCCTTGGGCAGGCGCACGACCACCAGTTTGTCTTGGTTTCTGGTGTTTTTTCACAATGTTAATACCGGATACAACCAACCGGTTTTCCTTCTGAAGAATTCGTTGCACCGTGCCACGCACACCTTTATCGTTACCTGAAATTACCTCGACTTCGTCACCAACTTTTATCCGCATAATTCTTAATCCTGCCGGCAGTTGAACTGCCAAACTGTACTTATCCACCAAAAAATACTATAAGACCTCTGGTGCCAAAGACATGATACGTCCAAAACCCTTTTCTCTTAACTCTCGCGCCACGGGACCAAACACCCGGGTTCCGACTGGATTTCGCCCATCCTGATCTAGTAAGACGGCCGCATTATCGTCAAAAGCGATATAACTACCATCTTCTCGCCGATATTCCTTTTTAGTTCGAACGATAACGGCTTTGACGATGGTGCTCTTTTTTACCGGCGAATTGGGGACAGCCTTTTTAACTGTGCCAACAACCACGTCGCCAACACCACCATATTTCCGTCCCGTTCCTCCCGTCACCTGGATAACCAGAATTTCTCGGGCTCCGGAGTTATCGGCAACGTTCAGTCGACTTTCTTGCTGAATCATCTTAACAGTCTCTTCCTGGCAATAGCGCCCAATATTCGATACCTATTCTGCACGCTCTAAGATGGATACAACCGACCATCGCTTGTGTCGGCTGATCGGCCGGGACTCGATTATTTGCACACGATCGCCGATCTGGCAGTCATTGCTTTCGTCATGAGCCTTATATTTCTTAACCATCCGTACCACTTTGCCATATCGTTGGTGGCGCCGGGTTGTAGTTACGGCGACAACTACTGTCTTGTCCATTTTATCGCTGGTTACTACTCCGGTTAAACGTTTTCGTTGTTCTCTCATCGACCCTTATCCTGTAGTCTTTCCCGTATTTGGATCAGGTTATTTCCTGACTGCCTGAGCTGTCTTGCGTCCTTTAGACTTCTTTTTATTAATATCGACAAAGGTGCTGACCAATTCGTCATCATTTTCGTCGAAAAAAGAGACTTCCCAGGCACTATCCTCATAACTAAAGCGTGCTTCAGCATACCATTCTTGATTCTGAATAGATTCAATAACATCCGGCATATTGGTAGCCGCCTTAATTGCTAGTCGTCGTTTATGGAGAACCTCTTCCAATTGGGCGATCTCACGTTTCACTACTCGCAGCCGTGAGACATCGCTCAATCTTGCCGATGCATGTTGAAATCGAAGGTTGAATAGCTCTTCTCTCGAGTTATCTAACATCTCTTCAAGTTGGTCGTCATCCATATCGCGTAATTCAACTATATTTGCCATCAAACACCCCCTTCTCTAGCTACGATTTGGGTTTTGATGGGCAATTTGTAACTACCGCGTTTGAGAGCTTCCCGAGCAACTTGCTCAGAAACACCGGAAATTTCAAACATCACTCGCCCAGGCTTAACCACAGCGACCCAATGGTCCACGGAGCCCTTTCCCTTGCCCATGCGGGTTTCGGCCGGTTTGGCCGTTACAGGTTTATCAGGAAAGATTCGAATCCAATATCTACCACGTCTTCGCATATGGCGAACGATTGCCCGGCGAACGGCCTCTATTTGCCGGCTCGTGATCCAACCAGGCTCGAGTGCTTGCAAGCCAAAATCTCCTTGCAGCAGCTCGGTTCCACCTTTGGCCATGCCGCGCATACGGCCTCGGAACTGCTTGCGATATTTCACGCGCTTTGGCATCAACATGCTTTTTTCTCCAACATTCAGTAATGAGCTTGAACTGCTTCGAGCTTAATATGGCCAGTGATAAATGCCAAAACCCAATTACTGATTATTTCCCTTAATCACTGATATAAACGTCAGTGGCTTCGCTTTTTTGCGGCAGCACTTCCCCTTTATATATCCATACCTTAACGCCAATTCGGCCAAAGGTAGTCAAAGCTTCCGCAGTGCCATAATCAAGGTCAGCCCTAATAGTGTTACGGGGCACACGACCATCCCAAATCTTTTCAGTTCTGGCCATCTCTGCACCGGATAACCGGCCGCCACATTCAATGCGGATCCCTTCAACTCCCTGCCGCATCGCTTGCATAGCCGCCCGTTTCATTGCCCGACTATGAGAAATTCTCCGTTCCAGTTGGCCAGCGATATTTTCAGCTACTAAACGTGCATCTAAATCTGGCGTGGTTATCTCCTCAACGTCAAGCTTGACAGCCTTATCGGTCATATCGCGTATTTTGGTTCGCAATTCTTTAACAGTCGCACCTTTACGACCGATCACAATACCGGGTTTCGAAGTCCAAATCATTATTTGTATCTGATTAGGGAAACGTTCGATCTCAATTTTCGATATGCCAGCCCTTGGCAGTTCCGCACGTACGAAACGACGAATCTCGAAATCCTCTAATAATAATTCCCGATATCGATCACCTTCGGCAAACCATCGAGCATTCCAATCACGAATCGATTTCAAGCGAAATCCGACAGGATGTACTTTTCTTCCCAATGCCTTTCCTCCTTAGATCTCGTAGTCCACTACTTCACGTTCAGCTAGGACAACCGTCACATGACTTGTCCGGCGGAGAATTGGCTTAAACCGTCCCCGCGCACCGAACCGGCCACCATATGGCGACAAGCGCCGCCTTGGTCCATCGTCGGCATAGATGCGGCTGATAAATAATTCGTCGATTTCCAATCCGTAGTTCTGTTCCGCGTTGGCCACAGCCGATTGGACGAGCTTGTATACCGGTTCAGCAGCCTTCTGGGGCATAAATCGCAGGATGTCCAACGCTTCCTCGGCGTCCTTATTTCGAACCACGTCCAATACAAGGCGTACCTTTTGGGGCGATATTTGAATGTGTCGCGCCACTGCTTTAACTTCAAATGCTTCGGCCATGATTACCGGCGACCTCCTCTCTTCTCGGTCTTGGTAACATGACCTCGGTATGTGCGAGTTGGCGCGAATTCACCCAGTTTATGACCAACCATGTTTTCCGTAATATAAATTGGTACGTGACGCCGGCCATTATGCACCGCAATCGTATGACCAACCATCTGGGGAAAAATCGTGCTGGCCCTTGACCAGGTCCGGATGACCTGTCTGCCGCCAGCAGCGTTTAGTTCCTCAACTCTAGTTAACAATTTCGGGTCAATAAACGGCCCTTTCTTTAGAGATCGTGACATCGTAAAGTCTCCTAACGACGCTTCTTAGATCGGCGACGGAAGATAAATTTATCCGTCCCTTTATTGCGACGAGTGCGCTTACCCATTGCGGGTTTGCCCCATGGGGTTTTAGGTCCGGGCATACCAACCGGCGATCGCCCTTCGCCACCACCATGGGGGTGGTCATTTGGATTCATAGCCGAACCACGAACAGTCGGCCTTATCCCAAGATGGCGTTTTCTGCCAGCTTTTCCAAGCTTAATATTGCCATGTTCCACATTTCCCACCTGGCCAATGGTAGCTAGACAATCCTGGAGAATGAATCGCTCTTCGCCAGAGGGCAAGCGAACGATAGCATAATCCTCACTTTCCTTGGCGATGATCTGCGCGGAGGTCCCAGCCGATCTAACCATTTGCCCGCCACGGCCAACTTGTAACTCAATATTGTGAATCATTGTGCCTTGCGGAATTCGCCTGAGTGGCAATGTATTGCCTATTCTAATTTCAGCACTATCGCTGCTTATTATTGAATCTCCTACATTTAAACCTAATGGCGCGATAATGTATCTCTTTTCGCCATCTGAATAATAAACTAGAGCAATTCGGGCAGAGCGATTAGGATCGTATTCAATCGACCTAATCGTGCCTGGCACGTCGAACTTTTCGCGTTTGAAATCGATCTGCCGGTAGCGACGCTTGTGACCGCCACCTCGATGGCGAATAGTGATCTTTCCCCTTGAATTGCGGCCAGCACGCTTTCGTAATCCGGTAACCAGCGATTTCTCGGGTTTCGAATGTGTAATCTCCTCAAATGTCTGGCCGCTCATATCTCGGCGACCCGGTGATGTTGGCTTGTACACCTTTATCGGCATTTTTACCTCCAGAGACGGAATCTAGTCTCAAACGATCCGTAGGAACTTACCCATACGCGAATCGTCACAACCACGTCCCTGCTTATACTCCTTCAAATAAATCAATGCTACTACCAGATACCAGCGTCACAATCGCTTTCTTATATCCAGGCTTTCTAATAGCCATACGTCGCCAACGACGTGCACGCTTGGCTGGCATGTTGGCAACTCGAACTTTAGCCACTTCTACGTCTGGCCAGGCCAGTTCAATCGCTTCCTTAATTTGGTATTTGTTTACCCTTGAATCGACGACAAAGGTGTACTGGTTGAACTCGGAAGCGAGTAAATTGCTTTTCTCTGTAATCACCGGCCGTCTAATAATCTCACGCCAATGCATCACCTATTCCTCCTCTTCCACCGAATCAGTGATCGTGTCGAATTCAACCAGAGCCAGGTTGACATCTTCTAAGCCAAGAAAACCTTGAATAACCTCGAGTGATGCCAGCGGCAGGACTACCTTGTTGTGACCTAATAAATCGCGGAGGTTCAAGTAGTTGGCCCTCACTGTCTTAACATCTGATATATTTCTGGTAGAAATCTCAACATTTTTATCAGGTCCCGGTAAGAGAATTAATGTGCTTTGATCACCAGTGAGCCGTTCTAATAAACTCACCACGCCCTTGGTCTTTGTATTTTCCAATTCAAGTGTGTCAAGTACGATAATATCGCCGTTTCGTGCTTTGACCGATAGTGCTGAACGTAATGCAGCTCGCCTCATTTTTCGTGGCATATCTTTGGCGTATGAGCGGGGCTTCGGACCGTGAGCGACACCACCACCCACGAAAATTGGTGCGCGCCGGCTTCCGTGTCTTGCCCGGCCAGTGCCTTTTTGCCGGTACCATTTGGCCGTCGTCCGTTTGACCTCTGAACGAGTCTTGGTATGGTGTGTTCCTCGGCGAGCATTGGATAGCTGCCGTACCAACGCCTGATGCATCAAGTCGCGGTTGATTTTTGCTTCAAAAATGCTAGAAGGGAGGTCAACCTTACCCACCTCGTTTCCAGCCATGTTGAGAACTGAAACCTTCATCATGTCCTCTCCACTAAGCCTTGGCCGCGTCGCGAATTAAGACCAGGCCACCTTTACTACCTGGAACTGAACCCTTGACCGCTATCAAATTACGATCGGGGTCAATGCGAACGACTTCAAGATTCTGAGATGATACTCGAGCATTGCCCATTCGGCCGGCCATACGCAAACCCTTGATGACCCGACTCATGCCTGACGTAGCTCCAATCGAACCAGGTGCTCTATATCGATCCGATTGTCCATGGGTTCTGGGACCACCCCTAAAACCATGCCGCTTTACCACACCAGTGAAGCCTCGCCCTTTTGATTTACCGACAACATCTACCCTATCACCCTCTTGGAACTGATCCACAGTAAGCATCTGGCCAATCTCGAATTCTGTTACTTGGCGCGTTCGAAATTCGCGCAAATGTCGCACAGGAGGAATACTCGCAGCTTTTTTCCGATTCGGATGCTTTTTGTCACTTTTTAGGAGGCCTAAATGCCCTTGCTGAGCTCGGGTTAGGCGTTTTTCTTTCACTTCTCCAAAGCCAAGCTGGATGGCATCATATCCATCGGTCGTTTTTTGCTTGACTTGTGTGACATAACATGGGCCAGCTTGAATAACGGTGACAGGCATTACCACACCCTCATCACTAATTATCTGGGTCATGCCCATTTTGATGCCTAGTAAACTTTTCATTTACAACCTCCCAGGACTGACAGCTACCAGGCCAGAGCTGCATCATCCATGCGGTTGGAAATTGAGATCCCGTTAGGGTCGAACCCAATCTCTCAATCTCTTGATTATTCTTAAATCTGTATCTCGATATCTACACCGGCCGGCAAATTTAGCCGCATCAGAGTATCAATCGTCTTTGAATCAGGATTGAGAACGTCGATCAGGCGCTTGTGCGTCCGAATCTCAAAGTGTTCATGAGAATCCTTGTCAATAAACGTACTCCGGCGGACGGTGAAACGTTCAAGTCGAGTCGGCAAAGGCACCGGACCTACTACTTGAGCCCCAGTTCGTTCTGCCGTACCCACAATCCGCTTCGCCGACTGATCCAATACCCGGTGATCATATGCCTTTAAACGAATTCGTATCTTTTGTGCCATAAGCGCCTCGACGACGGTGGGCGTGTTCTCAAAGAACCATCGCCCCGTCAATATCTTTCGCCTTATTCAAGAATCTTCGTGATGACGCCAGCGCCAACGGTGAGGCCACCCTCACGGATGGCGAAGGTGCTGCCCTCTTCCAGAGCCACTGGCGTGATCA
>Ga0209536_100006125_pt1 | contig 18477 bp, 13 predicted proteins | sample DeeMarSeWOR28_12_FD_187461 | JGI IMG/M metagenome (GOLD analysis project Ga0209536, IMG submission 187461) | Marine sediment microbial communities from White Oak River estuary, North Carolina - WOR-2-8_12 (SPAdes) (version 2) | ecosystem: Environmental > Aquatic > Marine > Intertidal zone >... | reverse complement strand
GGCGGCGGCGGGGCTGGTCAGAACCAGGAGTGCTCCGTCGGCACGGCAGAGCTTCACGGTCGCGGAGTGGACACAAAGGTATATCGAGAGCCGACCGGACGTCAAAGCAATCACCAAAGGCAAATGGCAGAATGCCGTGAATAAACTATCGGCGTTCTTCAAAGACCAGCCCATCGATGAAATTACTGTTCAGCAGGCGAAGGACTACCGTGTATATCTCAAATCGACTCTCGGACTAGAAGAGAACACGCTCAGGCGGCTAATAGGTCTGGCAAGGCAATTCTTCAAGGCTGCCATTGACGCAGAGATTATCACCAGAAACCCATTCAAGGGGCAGTCCGTTTCGGTTAGGGCAAACAAGGCAAGGTTCTTCTATGTGACGCAGGATGCGGCCTTGAAGGTCTTGAATGAGTGCCCGGATGAACAATGGAAGTTGATCTTCGGTTTGGCGCGATGGGGCGGATTGCGATGCCCCAGCGAAGTTCTGAGACTTAAATGGCAGGATGTGGATTTTGAAACAGCCGCTTTGTCGTTCATTCCAGCAAGACGGAACACCACGCGGACGGCGGCGTTAGAACCGTTCCAATGTTCCCGGAACTAAAACCATTGTTCCAGGATGCTTTCGACAATGCAAAAGACGGGGACGTTTTCTGCATCACCCGGTACAGGGACGATTCTGTAAACCTGAGAACGCAGCTAACCAAGATCATACGACGGGCCGGGCTTGAACCGTGGCCGAAGTTGTTCCAGAATTGTAGGGCCACCCGCGAAATCGAGCTATTCAAGATGACCAACGGCAACGTCAAGGCTGTTTGTAGTTGGATAGGGAATAGTCCAACGGTCGCTTTGGAGCACTATGCACAAGTCACCGAGGCGGACATGCGGGAAGCAACCAAGACATCCCTGCTGGCCGAAGCCGAAAAAGCGGCGCAAAATGCGGCGCAGTACCCCGCCGCAAGTGGCGGCAAGTGGCGGCAGATTGAGAGCGGGGACGCTCAAGAATCAGCGTTATTAACGTCAAATGCCGCCCTATGTGCTACAGGGCGGCATTCAGAAGTACCCCCTAGGGGAGTCGAACCCCTGTCTCCAGGATGAGAACCTGATATCCTAGGCCACTAGACGAAGGGGGCAAAATATTCAAACCCGAACTTATAAATTCGAAATCCTAAACAAGCTTGTCCCGTTCGGCTTCGCTCAGGTCGGGACCTGAGCAGCGTCAATGGATCCGAATGACCAAGATTCAAATTTCGGTATTGTTTCGTATTTAGGATTCCGTACTTTGTATTTGCGCCGTTTGCAGCGAGCTGCAAGCCGCGAATAGCGGCGGTTGGATTCGAACCAACGACCCTGGGCTTATGAATCCCATGCTCTAACCAACTGAGCTACGCCGCCACAATCTCGCGTTAGCTTACACAAAGCCGGCTGGCATTGCAAGCAAATTTGCACAATTCGCAATTCTGTGGTCCAAAATGTGTCGCCGGCCTGCGCCGCGCCGTTTTGGTCTCGGGATTATCGGTCGGAAATGAAGCTGACTTTATCTTGATGTGGTCTGCTGACTCGATTTGGGGCTTTGTTTGGGCGGACATCATCTGCATGATGAAAAGGGGATCGCCCGGGCCCGTGCCGGCCGGGGAGGTGGCCGGAGGGCCCTCTGCCTATGTCTAATCCCGATGATCTCCAGGCCAAGTGATGAAACATCATGGTTTCAGCGAGAATTTCTGCGCTCGTTGGCCCTGGATGTCCCCGAGGTAGAGATTGCCCTGCGAATCGAAGGCGATGCCGTGGACCCAGTTGAGTTCGCCCGATTCGCCCGGTGGGAGGGTAGTTTTGCGAAGCGGCACCCGCAACAGCACCTGGCCTTCTCGATTGAGCTTCATCGCTACCTGGTCCATGGGTGGAAGAACGATCCACTGATCCGATCCATCCTCCCTAAAGGCAGACGAGCCGCAGACCCAGATCTCGTCCTCCTTCGTTATCCAGAGACCCCACGGTGTGACAGTATTTGCCCAGACGGCAAGCAGTTTGCCGCTGCGGTCGAAAACTTGTATGCGGGCATTTTCTCGGTCTGCGACGTAGAGCCGTCCGCCCGAATCTGCCACGATCGAGTGCGGCAAAGCGAACTGGCCCGGTCCGGTTCCGGCCCGACCCCACTGATTAATACACTTGCCCTTTGCATCGAAGTGCATTACGCGTCTGTTGCCATAGCCGTCGGTGACGAAGATATCGCCGCTCGGAAGAACAGCCATGTCGGTGGGCTTGTCGAAATGGCTCTCGTCGGTACCGGCGCGGCCCGGCTCGCCAAGCATTAACAACAGCTTGCCTTTGGGGCTGTACTTGCACACGACGTGACTGGCGATATTTGCGGCCCAGATGTTTCCCTCCGGGCCGATCCTGATGTAGTGTGCGCCAGTGACATCCGTTACGTCCCAACTGTCCACTAACCTGCCGTCTGGCCGGTAGATCTGCACGCCGGGCTTGCTGCGGGTGAAGATGTAGATGTTGTCCCGGGCGTCTACAGTAACCCCGGGCATCTGGGCCCATTCGAATCGGTCAGGTTTTTGGGGCCAGGTGAGATCGACAACGTATTGCGATACGGTATCCTTCTGCTGACCTGCGCGTAGCTGGGCCCTCGCGTGACTGAGTGGAAGCGACAGCAGTAATATAGCCACAAGACTCCAATAGATTGAACGCATAACATACACTCCTTTCTGTCCTTCGGGCCAGTCCAGCCGCCTGGGAACTGACAGGAGGACGTGGCAAAGGCATCTTCAGTGCCGGGATTTTCAAGGCAATCTTAGCATCTCATCTTGTCCAAATCAAGTGTGACAAACCTGATTTATACCCTTAACGGTAGCAAGTTCCCGCGAGCAAAACCATAACCTGTTATTTTAAAGCCACTTACCCGCGCAAGAACGGGAATTCTCAATCATCAGCGCTATATCACTTTATCTGGCCGGCGGAGGTCTCTATAATGCCGGCATGTTGGAAAAGGGACTCATCCAGATATATACAGGCGACGGCAAGGGTAAAACAACCGCCGCACTGGGCCTGGCGCTTCGTGCGGCCGGCCGGGGCAACAAGGTCCTGATCTACCAGTTTCTCAAGCCGACGAGCCTGGAGACGGGCGAGCGTCTCGCCCTGCAGGGCCTGGAGCTCGGGATAAGGATCGAAGGGATAGATATCGCCTGGGACATGGCCACCTCCTGGGACGATGAGAATACGGTTGCCAGGATGAGAGCTGCAATCGGCGAGGTCCTTGAGAGAATTGCTGAGATGGCGCAGAATAGACTCTACGATGTACTGATACTGGATGAGATCGTATTTTGCCTGTCAAGGGGTCTGGCTAAGCTGAAGGATGTTGAGAATCTCATTAACCGGCGGTATCCTTCGGTTGAGATTGTCCTGACCGGTCGGGGTGCGACGTCTGAGCTGATCGAAATGGCGGACCTGGTGACGGAGATGAAGAGCATCAAGCATCCGTTTGACACGGGCCAGGCTGCCAGACCCGGGATAGAATACTAAAATCAGAGTGCGAAATTTAGGTATCGCGGCAGGCCGGGATCCTGTCTGAGACAGCTTCGTCGAAGCTGGGCTCCACGATTTTGACATTTAATTTTTGGTCTTCGATCTTGATTACACAACGGGGATTTTTGCAATGGGCAAGAATGTTGCAGCAATCATTTGTGCCGCCGGGGCGAGCAGCCGCTTCGGCGGTAAAAGGAAAAAGGCATTTGTCGACGTCGCAGGCAGAGCGGTTTTTCTGCGGAGTGTCGAACTCTTCTCCAACCGCAAGGATGTCAAGCAGGTTCTGCTGGCCATCGCTGCCGAAGACGAAGAGCTTGTGAGTGTCAAATGGGGTCCCAATCTAAAGTTCTTTGGTGTGAAGATCTTCCGGGGCGGCGCGGCGCGTTTTGACACCGTCAAGATAGGGCTCGAGCTTGTCAAGGATGATATTGACCTGATCGCCGTTCACGATGCCTGCCGGTGCTGCGTGACCGAAAAGATAGTCGAGGCCACCATCATCGCTGCGGGCGAAAGCGGCGCGGCGATTCCGGCCTGTGCCGTAACGGCTACGATCAAGCAGGTCAACGACAATGTTATAGCGAAGACCGTCGACAGGAGCGATCTCTACGAAGCTCAGACGCCGCAAATTTTCTCCACTGAGCTGCTGAGGAAGGCCTACGACAACCTCGACAAACTTGACAAAAGCAGCATCAGCGATGATGCGCAATTGGTCGAAGCGCTGGGCCACAAGGTGACAATTGTCGAAGCGGATTCTTCGAACATCAAGATCACTCGCCGAAGTGACATTGCGATGGCCGAAGCGATAATCAAATCCCGGCCGAAGCTGACGCCGGAGGGTCCCATAGGGCCGTATATTGAGGCGCAGTGGTGATGCGATCGGTTGTCAACTATTGGCTATTGATTATTGGCTGTAACAGGGAGATTTCGCGACGAGACCATTTGGGCTTTTGACGACATTCGCCTGGTGGATTTGAAGAAGTGAGGCGCCCCGATCTCTGCGCAACGCGCGGAGTGTGATTTGGAGCGAACCGTTTAAAAAAAAGAAAACATCGCGTAGCGGTCTGCTACCCGATGTTTTCCGGAGGGGAGAAAAATCATATTAATCAATTTACTGAAACTGTTGTCGGCATCGCTGCCAGCGCACTTTAGCTGAAAATCTGTGTGCCGGCTTGCGGGGGCCAAATCGTGTTTTTCTTTGTAGCCGGATGTGAATATTCACCCTGTCTGTGATATTATAGGATGCAACCGCCTGCGCATGATTTGACGACAACGCCGCCGATCGCCGCTCATTCTGGCCAGTGTTAATATATTGCTGCTTGTCAAGAGGCGGGCCAAAAGGGTAGACTCAGGTGCGGCGGTTGTTGCAGGCAAAGGCGATCGTGCGAGTATGGTATTTTCTCAGGCTCTTTCATGAAAACTCGATCCGGCATTGATCGGTTTGTCTTTTGCCTGGCGGCATCGGTCCGAATCAGTGATAAAGCCAGTATCACCTGCCTCGCCGTCTTTCCGACGACGGGGGTTTTCAGACAGAGTCTAGCCGGGGGTAATTCTTCGTGAATTCCGACCAGGAACTGATTGAATTGGCAAACCAGGGCGACTGCGAAGCATTCGGGATTCTCTACCATCGCTATCGTGACTGGGTCCATCGCTTGGCCTGGCGATTCACGGGCAACCGCCAGGACGCACTGGACGTCCTCCAGGAGACTTTTACCTACCTGCTCGGCAAGTTCCCCGGCTTCGAGCTTACAGCTGCGATGACGACCTTTCTCTATCCGGTGGTCAAACATATTTCTTTCACGATCCGGCGCAAGAATCGCCGGTTTGCATCCGAAAACCAGGTATTGAGCGAGCTGGTTGCCCCGGCGTTGCAGGAAACTGAACACTCGCGGGCGGAGTTGGCCGCTGTTCTGGCAGCGCTTGCCGAGAACCAGCGTGAAATTCTGCTGATGAGATTCGTGGATGACATGAGTCTGCGTCAGATCGCCGATGCCCTGAAGATTCCTATGGGCACCGTCAAGTCCAGGTTACACCACGCCCTAAAAGCACTGCGCAACGACCGCCGGACGCGGGATTATTTCCTCGAATAAGCGCCCGGGCCGGCTCGGGAGAAAAAAACTAAAAAACTCTGAACCTTTCGGCACCTTTGTCTGCTTAATGTGGTGGAGCTGTAATTATGACTAAAAGAAGGGAACATTTCGACGAGGACCTGGACCTGGAAGCTTCTGAGAAGGTCTCAGCGGACTTGAGTACCCTCTTCAAACCGCAACTTTCTGTGCCGCCCGAGGTGGACCGGGCGATTCTGGAACGGGCCGGCACGCATTTTGCTGGCCGTGGATTTGCCAAGAGCGGGCGCCGACGATTCCGCTGGGTGAGTCTGTGGAAAGTCGCCGCGGCGGCGGCTGTCGTCATCCTTGCGTTTAGCCTGAATCTTACGAACAAGCCAGCGCCGACCGTGTATTATGCCGACCTCGCCAAAGTCGGGGCGGTTGACTTTGACCGTAACGGACGGGTGGACATTCTCGATGCCTTCAAACTTGCCCGGCAGATCGAGCTGGCGAGCAACGCCGGGACTAATCTGGACATTAACGGAGACGGTTTGGTCAATCGTGGCGATGTCGATGTGGTCGCCTTGGCGGCCGTCAGTCTGGACAAGGGAGTACTCTGATGAAAAAGACTACTGCAATAATTCTCACCAGCGTCTGTCTGATAGTGCCCGTGGTGGCGCAGCAGTCCGGGCGTGACGACCTTTCGCCGCAGCCGCGCGTGCGTTTTGCCCCGGTGCATATCTATCTCGATTCGGGCGACCGCAGCCTCGCGGCCTACCAATTCGAGCTTAGTGCCACCGCCGGGCAGATCGAGATCGTCGGTGTCGAAGCAGGCGAACACAAGGCCTTCGCCGAACCGCCTTACTACGACCCGGCCGCACTGACGCAGGACCGAATCATAATCGCCGCTTTCAACACGGGGCAGAACCTGCCCAAGGGGCGCACGCGAATCGTTACGATACATTTACTGATCAAAGGTGACGTCGAGCCTCAATACAAACTGAAGCTTGCCGTTGCAGGTGACGCGGATGGAAAAGAGATACCAGCGAAGATTACATTCGAAAAGGGAGAAGAAAAGTGAAAACCAAAGCGCTAATCACATCAATTGTCCTGAGCTTGACGGTAGTGGTATTGATAGGTTATTTCGTCGCGGGCTGCTCGTCGCTGAAAGACGTGGCTGTGCGCCGGGCGGAAGATCAGCGGGTTGCCGATGCAAAAGCGCACGATGCAGCCACAAAGGTCGAACCGGAACTTGTGGTGACAAACCAGACTGAAGAACCTAAGGACAAATCAAATATCCAGAACGGCCTCTCGGAGCAGGAGGTCGCAAAAAACGCGGATGACAGGCCGGTCGAGGTCCTATCGCAGACTGATAGCTCTTCAATTCCACACGGTGAAGAGATTACCTATCCGAGAAACTGGCGAGAACTTATCCAACAATCCTACCGCCAACCAGACGAGATGGTTCGCGCGCCTGGTGACGGCACGATGGGTGGCGGAATTGGTGACTATGACAAGACTGTAACTTACGACTGGAGTGGAAAGGTCCAGCCGAGAGGTCCGCGGGCCCAATCGTCTTCTGAGCGTTCGAATAGGTTGCCGGGCCTTTCCCGAGTTGGAGGGAGTCCAGGCAGCGCATTTGACAGACGGATGCCTGTTGAGTTGGTCAATGTCTCGGTTGATGAGCTTTGGGTGATTGCCAGGCCTGAGGTGCAGGCGGCTCCCTTTGCTGGCGATGACGAAGGCCCCGGCTGCGGCGCCATGCTGGCCAAGCTACCGCAGCAGGACAAGAAGATTCCCCTGCCTCTCAAGCACACCGACGTTAAGGGTAGAATCAGCGGCTACATCGCAACTGTCAATGTCACTCAGCAGTTCCACAATCCTTACGATGAAAAGATCGAAGCGGTGTATGTATTCCCGCTGCCTCAGAATTCCGCGATCAACGAGTTTATTATGAGTGTAGGCGAGCGTCGTATCCGCGGCATCATTCGCGAGCGAAAGCAAGCCGAGCAGATCTATCAGGAGGCCAGACGCCAGGGGCACGTTGCATCGCTTCTCGCGCAGGAGAGGCCCAACATCTTCACGCAGAAGGTCGCCAACATCGAGCCGAGCAAGCAGATTGATGTCAACATCAAGTACTTCAACACCTTGGCCTATGTGGACGGATGGTATGAGTTCGTCTTTCCGATGGTCGTCGGGCCCCGATTCAACCCTCCCGGATTCACCGAGGGCGTCGGCGCTGTAGCCCGCGGCAGGGGTGGTATTTCCGGCCAGAAAACAGAAGTCCAGTATCTCAAGCCCGGCGAGCGAAGCGGACATGATATCTCGCTGGCTGTTGATATCGACGCCGGGGTCACGATCGAGCAGCTCGTATGCTCAAGCCACGTGATAACCAACAGCTCTGCGTCACGCCAGAGGAAGATGGTCAAGCTCAGCAGCCTCGACAGCATCCCCAACAAGGATTTCGTTCTGCGCTACAAAGTCGCGGGTAAGAAGGTGAAGTCGGCCTTGGTGACTCACAGCGACAAGCGGGGCGGATTCTTCACGCTGATGCTGTACCCACCCGAGAATCTGTCTTATCTGAAGCGCGCCCCGATGGAGATGATCTTCGTGCTCGACTGCTCGGGCAGCATGAGCGGCAAACCCATCGCCAAGGCCAAACAGGCCATCACGCGCGCCCTCAATAAACTGCAACCTGACGACACATTCCAGGTTATCCGGTTCTCGAACAACGCCTCGCAGCTCGGTCCCGATCCTGTGGCCGCAACGCCGGCCAATATCCGCAGAGGCCTCAAGTACGTCGAATCCCTGCATGGTAGTGGGGGCACGATGATGATAGAGGGCATCAGAGCTGCGCTCGGCTTTGCCCACGATCCGCGCAGGTTTCGGCTGGTCTCGTTCATGACCGATGGCTACATAGGCAACGAGGCTGAGATTCTTGGCGAAATTCACAACAGGCTCGGTGCCAGTCGGATCTTCAGCTTCGGCGTGGGCTCCTCGGTCAACCGATACCTGCTCGATCGGATGGCGGCGCTTGGCAAAGGCGCGGTTGCCTACATCGGCCTCGACGACAGCGCTGGAGAAATCGTCGATCAGTTTTACGATCGGATCAGCCACCCGGCTCTTGCGGATGTGACAATCGACTGGGGCACCATGGAGGTCACGGATCTGCAGCCGAGCCGCATTCCCGACCTCTTCGTCGGCAGACCCATAATTGTAACCGGCAGATTCAAAGGCGGGCGCAGCACGACCATCCGCGTCAGCGGTTGCGTGGGAGACCTGACCCAAGAGATCGACATTCCCGTCGATCTCGCAGACTCGAGCGCCACGCATCCGGGAGTCGCCTGCGTATGGGCCCGCAAGAAGATCGAGACCCTGGGTAATCAGGCCGTCTATGACAGCAATCCCGATTTAGCCGGCGAGATCAGGCAGGTAGCCCTGGAGTATGGCCTGATGTCATCGTACACTGCATTTATCGCCGTCGATTCTTCTCGCAAGACCAAGGACGACCATGGCATCACCGTGGCCGTACCAGTCCCGGTTCCCGACGGAGTTCGATACGAAACCACTGTCCAGAACTGAACAGCAGCCCAGCAGTATGCCAATATTGCAGCCAACGGCCTCTGCCCAGACGATTTTTTTGATTGAAAGGGCCTGTGGGACCTCGTCTGGGCGGTCAGCCTACCATCGATCTGATAAGGCAAGAAAGTATCTGAAAAATGACAAACTTTGCCTTGACAACCACACCTTGCGCTGTATAGTATACGATACACCTTGCACTATAAGGTATAATGTAGTGATGAGCCTGGACTAACCAAGTTGGATTTTGCCGGAGAGCAGAGATACCTTTTAGGGTAGTAGATTCCCGCGAGCAGAACCATAACCTGTTATTGTAAAGTCACTTACCCGCGCAAGAACGGGAATTCTCAATCAGGAGCACTACATATGACGAGACTGAGCAAACAGGCACTTGATGGCAACGTAGAGGCGCTGCTATTGGCAATTCTGGAATCGGGGCCGAGCTACGGCTATGCCATTGTCAAAGACTTGAACGTTCGCGCCGAGGGAATCCTGAGGCTTGGCGAGGGTACGGTATATCCCGTTCTGTATCGGATGGAAGACAAGAAGTTGATAATCGCCAAATGGCGTCTGGCCGAGAACGGCCGGCAGAGAAAGTACTATCGTCTGACCCCGAAAGGGCACAAGACCCTCGCCGCAAGCCGCCGGCAGTGGGAGGTTCTCTCGGCTGTAATGACAAAAGTTGTGGGCTCGGCGGAAAGACTCTCGCCGCAGCGAGAAGTGAAAGGAACTGTATCATGAGTCGGGCACTTCAAAAATATCTTGACCACGTCATGATCTACGCCAATCGCAAGCCGGACGAAGCGACGAAGATCCGGCTCGAGCTTGAGGACCATCTGAGGCAGAAGATAACCGAACTAGAAGCACAGGGCCTGCCGAACGAAGACGCCGTCGCGCGGGCCATCAAGGATCACGGCTCCGTGCGGACCGTGGGCTACGGTCTGAGGAAGGGCTTTGCGTTGTTGGACGTTCGCACTGAGGGCACGGCTCGCGGGGTTGTCGCCGTGGGCCCGAGGGCGGTCGGAGTCCTTGCCTTCGGAAACGTCGCGATGGGCCTGTTTGCCTTTGGTCACATCAGTCTGGGTCTAATTGCCTTCGGGGCGGTGGCGCTGGCCGGGTCGGTAGCGGTCGGCGGCGTATCGCTTGCACCTCTGGGGGCCGCTCTGGGGCTGGCGGCAGTTGGTCGGGTTGCTTGCGGGATAATTGCCGCCGGCGGATTGGCAGTCGGGTTGTCGATACCCTGGGCCATCGATCGTGTCAGCTTCCTCAGTGGCGACAACGGATTGCAGTTCTTGCAGCACTTTCGCACACTGGTTCGCGACGGCACCGGCAACTTTGTGGTCATTCTACTAGTTATGTGGTTTTTCATGGTATTTCCTTTCCTGAATGGGATCATGTGCAGCATACAGAGGAATGAGTATCGGAGGATCAAGAAGGCCGATCCGGATATAGACGTATCTGTCACCTGGCCTTGAGGTTTCTCGTGTTGACAGAGGCAATTGCGCACTGGCGCCGACAAAATGCCAAATTGCGCCGAATTTTCTAAAAAAGACTGTGATATTCCTCTCTGTCGCGCGTTATTAGTATTGTAAGCGGTTAACACAGAAAGTCGGTCAATTTAGAAAGGAGCGATCATGTTCAATTCGAAAGGTCTGAGAAACACCGTGCTCGCAGCGACAGTGGCCTTGTTGGCCACAGGAGGCGTGTGGGCGACAGAAGCCAAAAAGCCCCGCCGCGGTGCCGGCGCAGGTGTGATGTCGGCAATCCCGGCCAGGAGCCTGTTTTGTGTGCGCATCAACAGTTTTGACGCTACCCTGGATTCGGTCAACGCGTTCCTGAAGGACGTCGCTCCCGTGGATGCCAAGGCAGCCTTGCTGTCCAAATTGACCGGATTGCTCGGCGGCGACCAACTCAGGGGCGTCAACAAGAAAGGGAGTATCGCGATTTTCGCCCTGACTGTTGAGGGTGAGTCGGCTGCGCCCGGTCCGATGGGCAACATGTTCATCGGAGCTTTGCTGCCGGTCAACAAATATGAGAACTTTGTCTCCCGCAATCCCAACGTCGGAGAGGCCGACGAGCAGGGAATATCGACGATAACAGTCAACGGCGGGCCTGCGGGGTTGGTGACGAATTTCCAGCGGTCTGCCCTGCTCTGTCCGCCCAATGCCCGCGAGCAACTGATCACAGTCAAGAAATTGCTGAACCAAAGAAGGCAGAGTCTGGGTGCCAACCTCGATCCAGCTACGAGGAAACAGGCCACAAGCTCCCCGGTATGGGTGTATTTGAACGTCAAACAGGCCTCTCCAATGATCCAGCCGATGGCCCTCGGTGTGCTCCAGAAGATGAAGGGCGAGTTGGAGAAGGCCCAAAAGAGTGGCGAAGCGATGCCAATGCCTGCTGAGAACATAGCCGGGATCGTCGATTTCTACGGCGCCATCTTCAAGGTCCTGCTCGAGGGTACTGACAATGTTACGCTGGGGGTGGCGCCGAGCGCCGAGGCCTGCAGCGTCACCTTGGGTCTAAAGCCCGTGCCTGGTTCCATGATGGCGGCGGTCGTAGGTGAGCCACTGGAGGGCGATCTCGACCACGTGTTGGGCTACCTCGAAAACGGTGCGATGTTAAACGTGGCCGGTAAGGTCGACCATGAGAATCTAAAGACCACCTATGCGGGCCTCTTCAAGCTCATGGCCAAGATGATACCCGGAGGGATGAGCGAGGCGGACGTGGAACATCTGGAGAAACTCATCACCAAAGGGGTCGACGCGATGGGCGATTCGTTGGCCATCACGTTTGGCATCAACTCCGAGGACTCGATGCCGTTCACGGGCAAGTACGTCATCCAGGTCAAAGACCAAGACGCGTTCAAGCAGGTGCTCGAAGAGGAGTTGAAGTTGATGGACGAAGGCGGTGTCCTTGCCGATCTGTACAAAGGATTCGGCATTGAAATGGACGTCGAGGTCGACCGCGATGCCGGCACCTACAAAGGTGCGCAGATCGGTGCTGCTAAATTGGGGATCAAGGTTAGCGGCGACGGCGAGATGCAGGCCGAGATGTCCAAGATGTTCGAGAAGATGTTCGGCGATGGTCTGGATTACCGGTGGGCTTTTGAGAAAGGAAACTGTGTGTATACACTCGGCGGCGATGCCGACGGGATGATCCGTGAGCTGATCGACCAGGTCAGGGCTGGAGGTCCCAAACAGATCGCTTCGCAGACGAAGGCCGCACTGGACGTGCTCGATAACGGTGATAAGGCCGATGTTGTCGGCACTTTCAATTTTGTCCGATATATGCAGATGGTCGCCGGTTTCATGGCCACCGCCGCGGGGGCAGAGGTGCCGGAGTTTGACACACCGACCGAAAGCAACATCGCTTTTGCCGGCCGGACCACCGAAGCGGGCAACCTGGCATTTCAGATTGTGATGCCGAAAGCACACCTGCTCGAGACCAAATCGGTATTCGAGAACGTCATTCCGAAGATCGAAGAGCAACAGCGTCTACAGAGACAGAAGCAAAAGGCACAGGCAAAGAACATGTAGTCGTGCCATTGACATGGTGGGGGCCAACCTGTGTGGTTGCCCCCGCCTGTCAATCTCAACATGCGCGAGTCGCCGCCAGGATCTCGGTGCCTTCGCCGCAGCGTCACACCCGACACCAGCAGGGCATACGGCGACAATATGCCCGTTCGAAAGGCCGGTAGGCTCGATACGGCGGAAAATGAGCACTTACCTGCGATTTAGATATCAAGACAGCCCCAAGGTCCCGGAATGCTCGGCGCTGTATGTTAACGGGATAAGTTCAAAATAAAAGCAGGCCGAGAGGAGGAGTAGGTGGTTTAGCCCGGCCTGCCACGGCTCCATCCTTCATACCATACGGTCGGCGGCAAGCGCCGGTTCGGAAAAAGGGCGAGACGCAATAAAAATCGCAATAGGCTCTGTTGGCACGTATCGTCTATTCTGCTGTTTCGAGACGGCAAATTGGTGGCTTAGACATGCTTCTTGTGTCCAAAGAACTGGGAGAACGCGCCGAAAGACCGATCTGCGCTGTGGAGAATTTCCTTGACCGGAAAGGGGCAAATCTGTTATAAACGGCGTTGACGAGGTTTGCAGGTTTTCAGTCTGCCGACGGGTGAGAAGTTTGTGGTTTACAGCGGATTTTCACCTTTCGTTTGGCCTTTAACGCCGGGTATCGGATGGAAGGACGGTAACTTCAAATCGTCGGACAATGTCATTAACGGTGCGCAATCTCGCCAAGGCGGCGACTTTTGTCGACCATTTTAACCTAACCTTAGTGAAGGAGGAATGTCATGTGCAGAAGAGCATTCTTTGTCATGGTATTGAGCCTGGTGTTTACCGGCGCAGCGCGCGCTGAACTTGTCGGCTGGTGGAAGTTCGATGAGACCGCCGGCGCAACGGCCGCTGACGCCAGCGGCAACGGCAACGACGGCACGCTTGTCGGCACTACTCAGTGGGGGGCGATCGGTAAGATTGGCGGGGCGCTGGATTTCGACGGATCAAGCGGCCATGTTACGATCCCCCACAATTCGAGCCTGGCCGTGCTCAACCAGGGTGATTTCACAATCGCCGCCTGGTTCAAGCTGGACGAGATGCCCAGCGAAAACAAAGAGGTGTTTCAGCAGGGAGACGCCGGCGGCACGGGTCGGACATGGCTCTTCGTAGCCGCTGATGCGGAAATCCGCTCGTTCCTCGGCGGCGCCACAGTCCCCTCAGGATTTTATGTGGAAGCCGACACTTGGTATCACGCGGCGGTCGTTGTAACAGAAGGTGGAGGCACTGACAACGTCCAGATCTATGTGAATGGCCAGCCAGAAGGCGCGCCAAGCCCGATGAGCATGGAAGATTCCGCTGGTGGCTACTTCATCGGTTGTCACAAGAATTTGTCGAACTTCTGGGATGGTCTCATCGATGACGTGAGGTTGTACAACCACGCTTTGACGGACGTGGAGATTCTGGCTGTCATGGAAGGCGCCGGCTCAGAGTATCCGTATGCTCTGGGCCCCGATCCAGCTGATGGTGCTCTCGTCGAAGCCACTTGGGCCAACCTAAGCTGGCGCGCGGGAGATTCTGCGGTCTCACACGATGTGTATCTGAGTGACAATTTCGACGACGTGAATGAGGGGGCCGAGGGAACGTTCGTGGGCAATCAGACCGCAACGATGCTCGTTGTCGGTTTCCCGGGATTCCCCGTTCCCGAGGGCCTCATTGCAGGCGCAAGCTACTATTGGCGAGTCGACGAGGTCAACGAGGCCGATCCGAACAGCCCGTGGAAGGGGACCGTTTGGAGTTTCTCGATTCCACCCAAGACGGCCTATGCTCCCGACCCGGCTGATGGCGCCGGATTTGTGGACCCGAATGCGATCTTCACCTGGACGGGCGGTTACGGCGCCAAGTTGCACACAGTCTACCTCGGTGACAACTTTGACGACGTAAACAACGCTACCGGCGGTATGCCTTTAGGATCCCCAAGTTATGATCCCGGCGCTCTCGAACGCGAGAAGGTCCTTTACTGGCGCGTCGATGAGTTCGACGGCTTTGAAACGCACAAGGGTGACATCTGGAGCTTCACAACGCCGGGTGCGGTTGGCAATCCACAGCCGATTAATGGCGCGGTAGACGTGCAGATGATCGAGACTCTGAGTTGGACCGCGGCGGAAACGGCTGCTTCGCACGAGTTGTATTTCGGCGCCGATGCCGATGCCGTCAAGAACGCTACCACGGCCTCACCCGAATATGTGGGCGCCAGCGCCCTGGGCGCCGAGAGCTATGACCCCGGCGGACTCGCCTGGGACAGCAGTTATGCGTGGCGCGTCGATGAGGTCTATCCAAGCGGGACTGTCAAAGGCCTTGTGTGGACTTTTGCAACAGCCGATTTCATTCTCGTGGACGATTTTGAGTCTTACAATGATATCGATCCCCCTGATCCCAACAGCAACAGGATATTCGACAAGTGGATCGACGGCTTTGGAACGCTGACCAACGGGGCCTTGGTCGGAAACGATCTGCCGCCCTATGCCGAGACGAGCATTGTGCATAGCGGGGCTCAGTCGATGATATATCGCTACGACAACGCCGGCAAGACATCCGAAGCGACATTGACGCTGACTAGAGGTGATTGGACCGTGGAAGGCGTCACGAAGTTGTCGTTGTGGCTGAGAGGCAATTCGGCAAATGCCGCCGACCGGATATACGTTGCTCTAAACGGCACGGCCCTGGTCTATCACGACGATGCGAGTGCAACCCAATTGACTGGCTGGAAACAGTGGATGATCGAGCTGTCGGAATTCGCGATAGACCTGACCAACGTCAACTCGATAAGTATCGGTATCGGCACCAAGAACGCGCCTTCAGGAGCCGGCAGTGCAGGGACGATGTACTTCGATGACATCCGGCTGTATCGGTAGGCATTCGAAGAATATGCTGACGACTGAGAAGGCTGCTGAGAAGAAAAAGCAGGGGCTGTGAGAATTAGGCTCACAGCCCCTGCCATATCCTTGATTGTGGCTACTGTCCGCTCTACAGTGTTTTGCGCCTTCTGAGCCAGCCGACGAAACTCGCACCGATGCTGCCCAGTAAGATCGCGCCTGGTGCCGGGACAGTGTTGGTGCTCAGATTATCTACGGCAAATCGCCTGGCATAAGATTGGTTAAAATCAATGACCGCCCGGCTGATCGGTGTGCCGCTGTACGTGAACTGCTCTTCCGACCAGTAGATTAGAGGGTTCGTGTTCTGTGAGATCACGCCCATCGATGCGAGCGAATCGTCGAAAAGCTCGACTGTATAGGCGCCTGTCACCGGATCTCTTGTGTTCAGAGCAAGGCCGAATTCGAGCTGGCTGATCGGCGAAGCGAAATCAAGCGTCAAGATGCCTCGTGCGTTGCCTTCCAGTGTCTTGCCCTCAAGATAGGTCAGTGTCCCGGGTCCAATGCCGCCGTAGTGAGCATCAGTCGAGGGACTACCACAAACAGTAAAACCGAAAGTGACTCCTTTGTAGCTTAGACCGTCAACTGACTGAAAGGGCAGCTCGTCGAAAGTCAAAGTTGAACCGGCTTGCGCGGCTGGCGCCGACACAAACAGTGCTAACGCAAGAATTGCACCCAACTTCTTCATCTTCATCCCCCCACAAAGTGAAAGCCGAAACAAATCAAAAGTGAAATGTGAAGATTCGAGGCGTCACGCTACTTGCTCTGTTCTCAACATTTGCACTTTGAACATTCGAGACTGTTTCGAGTTTCGGATTTAGTGCTTCGGACTTAGCCCACCCCCACAGCGTGCTATCAGGCGACACTTCTTCGGATGCCCCCTCACTTTATCATTGGTAATCATTATACCAAATGCCCTATACCGGTGTCAAGAGAAAATCTCATCAAGCACCAAACAAGACTTGCGCCGGCGCTCGGCGGCCTGCTGCAAGAGCTGAAGCAAATACAGGGCAGAAAGCCGTTGTATTGACGGGGCAGATTCATTATGCTATTGAAAAGCGTTTTCTTGTACCGATAAAGACTTCGCCTGATACGCATTGAGAGAGTTTTTTACCATGGTTGCACTTGGGGTCATACTACACGCATTGGGTGGATTTGCCGCGGGCAGTTTCTACATTCCGTTCAAAAAGGTTCGCAATTGGGCATGGGAGAGTTATTGGCTTGTGGGCGGTGTCTTCTCCTGGATTGTAATGCCATGGTTGATCGCGTTGGCGACCGTGCCTGATTTGATGTCGGTTCTGAGCAAGGCACCGGCCAACAGCATAGGTTGGAGTTACCTGTTCGGACTACTCTGGGGTATCGGTGGGCTGACATTCGGTTTGTCGGTGCGCTACATGGGGATGTCGCTCGGGTACGCGATCGCCTTGGGATTCTGCGCGGTCTTCGGGACGATAATTCCGCCGATCTACGATGGGATTTTCGGCGAACTCGTCACCAGTTCATCGGGGCTGACAACGCTCGGCGGCGTGCTGGTCTGCGTCGCCGGGATTGCTGTGTGCGGTTGGGCCGGAGTCTCTAAAGAGAGAGAACTCTCGGCTGAGAAGAAGAAGGAGGTTATCGCTGAGTTCAATTTCGTCAAAGGACTATGGATAGCAATGTTCGCCGGAGTGATGAGCGCGTGCATGGCTTTTGCCATCAGGGCCGGCGACCCGATCGCGACGCTCGCAGCCGAGTCCGGGACCGCCACGCTGTGGAAAAACACGCCTGTCTTTGTCGTAATTCTTGCCGGCGGCTTTACTACGAATTTCTTCTGGTGCGTCTTCTTGAATCTCAAGAACCAAACGCACAAAGACTACCGCCACGCCGGTGACGCCTCGCTGGTTAGCAATTATGTCTTCTCGGCTCTGGCCGGGACCACGTGGTATCTCCAGTTCATGTTCTACGGAATGGGCACGACCAAGATGGGGAAGTACGACTTTTCCAGTTGGACCATCCATATGGCCTTTATCATTGTATTCAGCAATATATGGGGGTTGATCTTTCGTGAATGGAAAGGTTCGAGCCGAAACACACATCGGTTAATTCTTTTAGGCATAGTTGTTCTGATATTGTCGACTCTTGTCGTGGGCTTGGGAAATTATCTGGCGTCTATTGGCCGGCAAGACTCGGCAGCCACCGAAAGTGGGGATTCAAATGGCACGCAAGAAAACGATGACTTCGAGACAGAGAGTGCTCAAGGCCCTCAATCACGAGATTCCCGACAGGGTTCCCATAGACCTGGGGGGCTTTCAGACGGGGATACACACCAAAGCCTACACCGAGCTGATAGATCATCTGGGCATAGAAGACGAAATAGCGATTTTGGATCCCGTGCAGCAGCTTGCTGTGCCGTGCGAGGAACTTCTCGAACGATTTGGTGTGGATATCCGCTACATCTGTGCTCACGGGCCTGACAGTTTCCAAGGCAGCATCGAACAAAACGAGCGTGACGGCAGACTCTGGCATGATCTTACCGATGAGTTCGGTGTCGTATGGTCCATGCCCGACGATCAACAGCTCTACATGGACATCTCGCATCATCCGCTGGCCGGCGCCGGGATGGCGGACCTGGCCGACTATCCCTTTCCTTCAGGGTCTGATCCGACGCGTTTTACGTCAGTTCGACAGCAGGCTTTGGAGCTGCGCAGCGAGACACCCTATGCGATATCGACCGGCATCGGCGGAGTGGTCTATGAAATATGCTGGTACATGCGGGGCCTTGAACGGTGGTTCACCGACATGATGGACAACCCGGCCTTCTGCGAGGCGCTGCTGGACAGAACGCTCACATTCTGGATAGACTATTATACGGGCTTCATGGCCGAAGTGGGCGATCTTGTCGATGTCGTCATG
>Ga0209536_100006124_pt1 | contig 18485 bp, 17 predicted proteins | sample DeeMarSeWOR28_12_FD_187461 | JGI IMG/M metagenome (GOLD analysis project Ga0209536, IMG submission 187461) | Marine sediment microbial communities from White Oak River estuary, North Carolina - WOR-2-8_12 (SPAdes) (version 2) | ecosystem: Environmental > Aquatic > Marine > Intertidal zone >... | reverse complement strand
TTTACTCTCGAAGCTGGTTGATAATCCTTTGCTTTATAATTCTCTAATTAAAGAAGTGATGGAGGAGAGTTTTCCTGTTCTGGATGCGAAGACAGAAATAAAAGAGGTTAAAAATATTTTGAAAGTTAATCCTGCAGTACTTGTGAGTGATTTCGGATTAGTCACTGATATTATCACCAGGTATGATTTAATTAATTTCAACTTCGAAAAATAACTAAGTGATTCTTAGTGTTCTCTGTGTCTCAGTGGTAAAAAAGCTTCACCACTAAGACACTAAGGACACGAAGTTGCACTAAGAATGAAAGGAAATAATTATGGGTTTGGCGACAGATGCAATACATGCAGGGCAAATTCCTGATCCAACAACCGGGGCAGTTATAACTCCGATTTATCAAACATCTACTTACCTGCAGCATGAGCTTGGCAAAAGCACGGGTTACGAGTATGGCAGGACACATAATCTTACAAGGGCTGCACTGGAGAAAAATATAGCAACCTTAGAGAAAGGAAAATATGGAATTGCATTTTCATCCGGACTCGCTGCAACACATGCATTAATGAGCCTTGTCAAAGCTGGTGACCATATAATAATATCCAATAATGTTTATGGGGGGACATACAGGTTATATCAGCAAAACCTTACAAGTTACGGACTCGAGTACTCATGGGTGGATACAAACAATATAGCTAATATCGAAAATGCCATCAGAAAAAATACAAAGATGATCTTTGTTGAAACTCCAACTAATCCGATGTTAATTCTTACAGATCTTAAATCTGTTTCAGACATTGCAAAGAAAAATAATCTCATCTCTGTTTGTGATAACACTTTTATGAGCCCCTATTTCCAAAACCCATTAACATTCGGAATAGATATTGTTCTTCACTCAACAACAAAATATTTAAACGGTCATAGTGATATCATTGGAGGTATGCTTGTAACCACCAATGAAAAATATCATGAACGATTGAGATATATTCAAAATGCTGCAGGCGGAGTTCCTTCTCCATTTGATTGTTGGCTGGTGCTTCGTTCTACAAAAACGCTTGCAGTACGAATGAAACAGCACGACGAAAATGCACGAACATTTGCTGAATTTCTTTTAAAATCGGGAGCTGCAAAAAAAGTAATTTACCCGGGATTGCAAGAACATCCGCAACATGAACTTGCAAAAAAACAAATGCGTGGTTTCGGTGGAATGGTTTCAGCTGATTTTGGTACACTGGAAAAAGCTAAAAAAGTTTTAAATGGAGTTAAGGTATTTGCTCTTGCGGAAAGTCTTGGTGGAGTTGAAAGTCTTATTTGTCATCCTGCTTCAATGACGCATGCTTCAGTTCCAAAAGAAGAAAGAGAGAAAATGGGTTTAACCGATTCGCTCGTTCGTTTTTCTGTTGGGATTGAAGATATAGAAGACTTAATTGAAGACGTACAAAACACGCTCAAATAACCTACATTTTTCATTAAATTTAGTAATGAAATTATTTCAATTCGGACCAAAGATGAGTTTCAAAACATTACTTGTTCTCTTATTAATTCTTCCTTCTTTTTCTAGTCTATTTTGTCAAACTGATTCAATAGAAGTATACCTGATTGATGCGTATTCAACAAGAGAAATACCTTATACTTTCAAGTTATCTTTTTACACCAGTGATTTGTGCAAATCAAAAGTACTTCTGGAGGATGAATATGAATTCGATGTTTCAACTGAAGCGACTGATCTGCATAAGATTAATATTGACATAAGTAATCTCTCTTTTAAGGGAAAGATCGTGAATTTTATAATCTTTACTGAAACAGAATCCGGTAAAATTTATAGAAGCGAGAAGTTTGATTTTGATTTACCATTTGAACCACAAATAAAATCCGGTTCAGATCTTTTTACATTATGTTTGTTTGGTACTGCAATTTTTCTTCTTCCGTATCCTGGCTATGTTTCGGATGGAAACAAGAGCTACTTCAGCTTAACGAAAGAAATTCCTGTTATTTCATTTCGTTCAAGAAGTCTGAATTATCCTTCGGGGTATTTATCCATTGAATACTCTTACATCTTTGATGCTCAGGAGAGGAATTACCTGCGAGCCGGTTACAAAAGAATTGTTGAGCTTCCTCACATCGAATATGTTTCTCCCGGTATAACTTTGTATACAAATTTTAAAACAAATCAGGGAATAAGTCCTGAAATTTCCGTTGGTTTGTTTACAATAAAGGATACATTTACGTTTTATGGGCGGTACAGGTATAATATTACACTTCATTCTGCAGGTAAAAATTTCAGCGAAATTTACATCGGGCTTTACTCCGGATTCTTCTCTCTTTATCTCGATTAAAAATATACTTTTCAGGAATTATTTAACACTTTCTTTTGTTATAGTTAATTAATTCTACAATGATTAATTATGACTAAGTGAAATCATTATTTTACATATTTCTTATTCTTTTAACCGGATTTTCTTTCGCACAGACTGGAAAACTGAAAGGCAAAGTCACGGATAATTCCTCGCCAATTCCTTCTGTAAATATTATTATTCTGGATACAAATTTTGGTACTGCGAGTGAGCTTGATGGAACTTATGAAATTACAGGTATCCCTGAAGGTATTTATGAAGTAAGGTTTAGTGCAATAGGTTACGACTCGGAAACTTATGATGTAGAGATTGAATCAAATAAGATTACTGAATTAAACGTGGAACTGGAGAGCAAAGCCATCGAATTGCAGAGTGTAGAAGTGACAGATTTTCAGGTGCAGGATCAGCGAGATACAAGGACAAGTCTTATTGATCTTAATCCCAGAGATGCTAAAACTCTACCGGGTGCAGCGGAAGATGTCTTCAGAACTCTTCAATCGCTTCCGGGTGTGTTGGCACCGAATGATTTTTCCTCCCAACTTATTGTAAGGGGAAGTGGACCTGATCAGAATCTAATTATTCTTGATGATGTGGAAGTCTTTAATCCTTATAGACTTTATGGTGTTGTAAGTATGTTTAATCCGGATGCTGTAGAAAGTGTAAACCTGATATCCGGGGGATTTCCTGCTAAATATGGCGACAGACTTTCGGCAGTGCTTGACGTTACGAATAAAGAAGGAAATTCATATAAACCATTAAGTGGTAAAGTAAATCTTTCAATTGTTGATGCGAATATTGTTTTAGAAGGAAAGAATCCATTTAATCTAAGAGGTAGCTGGCTTTTTAATACACGGCGTACGTATTACGATCTTATTATTGAACCATTTGTAAAAAACGCAGGTCTCGTTGATGATAATACTACTTTTCCAAATTTTTATGATTTTCAGGGAAAGGTTGTTATCGGTCCCTACAATGGTCACAAGTTTTTGTTTAACGGAATTCTTTCCAGAGATGCAGTTAATGTTGTAAGCGGTAAAGAAAGAGAAACACCTGATAGTGTGGGAGTCTTTAATATTACAAACAACGATTTAGCATCCGCTGCTTGGCATTTTGCCCCTAACGAAAAGGTGTTAAATAAAGTTATTGTATCTTGGTACAGAAATAATGGCACAACAGATTTTAACTCGCAGATACTTGATCCCTCATTAAACCGTAATGCATTTGAAAATACAATACCAGATACATTGGCTCCGTACCTGTTAAGATTTTCTTTCGGTGGCGATTTTATTTACAGGAAATATTCCATTGATGATAAGTTTACCTACATCCTTAATGATCACATTCTTGAAGCAGGAATAGGTGCAGACTTTATGCAGACTACAATTAATTTTACATTTAATCTTGACGACCAGCTTAAAGCTATACTAGCCTCTAATCCACAGTTCAGAGCGGTAGTTGATGATTTAAAAGATGTTCAAAACTACAATCGATATCGGGCTTACGTTCAGGACAACTTTAAGTTGAGTGAAAGATTTACTTTTCAACCAAGCCTGAGGATGGATTATTATAATATTCTTGACAAGGTTTACATTGCTCCTCGTCTCTCTTTATCTTACGCCTTAAATGAACTTACTACTTTACGAGCAGTTTGGGGAGTTTATTATCAATCCCCCGGATATGAAAAACTCCGTGACCAGGGAATTCTTTACGATCTTTCAGACAGATACACTTCAACGCTTATTGCTGAAAAAGCAACTCATTATGTGCTGGGTATTGAAAGATGGTTGACTGGAGAATGGAGCGTGCGTGTTGAAGGATATTATAAAGATTTTGATAATCTATACATTCCACAAAAATTTCAGGGTAACAGATTTTATACAGAACCTATTCCGGGCAAAGATCCAAGATTTGCTTCAGGATGGACACTTCCTGCAACATTTAGTGGTGATTCCTTATCCCAAATTCCAATTAATGGCTCATTCGGGGAAGCATATGGATTTGAGTTTTTCCTATCTAAAAAAAGTTCATTTTACGAAAGCAGATTTTCAGGATGGGTCTCATATGCATTGGCTTACGCGGATAGGTATGAAGATGGAATAAAATACCCCTTTCGTTTTGATCAAAGGCATACCATAAACGTTGTACTAAACTATCAGCTTAATAGCTGGCTTGAACTTGGTGTACGTTGGCAGTACGGTTCCGGATTCCCTATAAGTCAACCGGCTGGAGTTAAACCAAGAATACTTTTAGAGGATCAGGATCTTGACGGAACTCCCGAAACGCCAGTTATCGCTACAAGAAATCTTAACAACGGAGGTGATAATCCAGTAATTTTTGATGTAGATTTTGCAGATAGAAAACTGAACTCTCGTAAACCAATTTATCACCGTCTCGACTTCCGAATAAATGCTTTTGCCGACTGGTGGGATCTTGACTGGACATTTTATCTTGATGTGATTAATCTTTATAATCGGGCTAACGTAATTGGTTATGATTATTATGTAAACGATGATATTACTTTGGGTAGAGAAACCACAACAATGCTTCCGATAATTCCTACACTTGGTTTTAGTGTAAGATTTTAATATTTATCTTTCACTTGCAAAAATTCTAAAATAATTCTCACAGAATTTCCTCTATGAAAAAATCCTTCTGGCTTTGGTTAATTGCCTTTGTTCTTACAGTGATTACGGCAGCATACCAGCGAATAACCGGTCCGACATATCCAGTCTCAGGCGAGGTTTATCTGGAGGATAAATTAGTTGAATACAAACTTGACAGAACACATGGCGGTGAAGGCGATCATCCAGTTGAAATTAAAATTAATGATGAAGCTATATGCGGGGAACTATATTGGAAAAGATACAAAACAGACGATGATTGGACTTCTGTTGAGATGCTTAAACAAAATGGAAAGTTGCTTGCTTCACTTCCACACCAACCTCCAGCAGGTAAGTTACTTTATAAAATCATTCTCCAGAAAAATGACGTAGTTATCACAGTACCTGATGACGGTGGAATCACAATCAGGTTTAAAGGCGATGTTCCAATATCCTTTTTGATACCTCACATCATATTCATTTTTGGTGCAATGTTGCTTTCAACCAGAACCGGATTGGAATATTTCAACGAAGGAAAGAAATTTAAATCGTTGACTATTCTCACCTTTATTTTCATAATTATTGGCGGCTTTATACTAGGTCCAATTATTCAATACTATGCTTTCGGAGAATTCTGGACAGGTTTTCCTTTCGGACACGATTTAACCGACAATAAAATCTTAGTAGGTTTTATTGGATGGCTACTTGCTTTGGTTTCCTTGTATAAATTCAAAAATCCTAAAAGATGGATAGTACTTGCATCTATACTTATGTTTATTATATTTTTAATACCGCACAGTCTTCTTGGCTCAGAGCTTGATTATAATGAACTTGATAAAAGTAAAGTCGAAATTGAAAATTCCAACTAAATTTTTTGACAAACGAAACACAAATATTAACAGTATCTGAATTAACAATAGAGATCCGCAGAACTCTTGAGGAATCTTTTCAACAGGTTTCCGTTATTGGAGAAATATCAAACTTTAAATCTCACATTTCGGGACATTGGTATTTTAGTCTTAAAGATGCTGATGCAGTAATTAACTGCACAATGTGGAAAGGTTTTAACCAGTATGTTTTTTTTACTCCTCAGGATGGGATGAAGGTTATTTTGAATGGAAAGATAACGGTTTATCCACCGAGAGGCAGTTATCAGCTTGATATACGTTCGATGAAACCGGCAGGACTTGGTGAACTTCAGGAAGCATTTGAGAAGCTAAAAAAGAAACTTGAAGCTGAAGGTCTGTTCGATGAAAAGTTCAGAAAACCGATCCCAATTTTCCCTAAAAAGATTGGAATAGTAACAGCCATTGATGGAGCTGCTTTCAGGGATTTGGTTAGTGTTGCTAAAAGAAGATATCCTCTCGTTGAATTAGTAATTGCTCCAGCCAGAGTGCAGGGAAGCGGTGCAGCAGAAAGTATCGTTAACAGTATTAAGTTATTGAACAATTTAGGTAATGTAGATGTTATAATTGTCGGACGCGGTGGAGGTTCCATTGAAGATCTTTGGGCATTTAATGAGGAGATAGTTGCGAGAGCAATATTTAAATCCAAAGTGCCGGTTATTTCAGGAGTGGGACACGAAGTTGATTTTACAATAGCTGATTATGTCGCTGACCTTCGTGCACCAACTCCTTCTGTAGCAATGGAGCTTGCGACACCTGATGTAATAGAAATAGATAATTTTATTAACGAATTTTTGTCTAAGTCGTCAAGAATTATTGAAGAGCATATTATAGAAAAAGAAGAAAACATTCTTTCAATTCTGAGATCTTATGGCTTTAGGATTCCATTAGATTTAATTATCAGAAATACACAGCAAATAGACATAGCAATAAACAGGATACTGCAAGGTATAGAAAGATTTTCGTTAATTTATGATAAGAAGATTTCGATATTATCTAAATCATTGGATTCATACAATATTCAGAGGGTTTTGAAGAGGGGTTTTGTTTTGGTGAAGCAGAATTCTAAATTTGTTACAAGGGCTGCTAAATTTAATAAAGAGAAAAAAGCCACTTTAAACTTTTATGACGGGGAAATAATTACCCCTTAACCCATTTATTATGGCAAAGAAAAAAACTAAAAGTAATTTTGAGCAGGACTTATCCCGTCTCGAAGAAATCAGCAGAAAGCTTGAAGAAGATAATCTGGAGCTTGAAGAAGCGATAGCGATGTTTGAAGAAGGAGTGAAACTCTCTAAATCCTGCTTGAAAACATTGAGAGAAGCCGATTTAAAAATCACCGAGCTTAAAGGTGAATTGAAAAAATTTGTTAATGCTGAAGAAGATTAATACGAATTTAGTATGGAGGTATGTAAAAAATAAATGATTAACCAAGAAAAATATCCTGTCCTTTCCAAAGTAGATTACCCTTCAGATATTCGCCAATTATCATTACCACAATTAAAGCAACTGTGTTCAGATATACGTGAGTATATGGTTGATACGATTTCGGAAATTGGTGGTCATTTTGGAGGAGGTCTTGGTGCCGTAGAATTAACCGTAGCAATTCACAAGGTTTTCAACACTCCAAACGATCTTGTTGTTTGGGATACGGGTCACCAGGCTTATCCGCATAAAATTCTTACTGGAAGAAAAGAAGCTCTGAACAGAATTAGACAATTTGGTGGTATTAGCGGATTTCTTAAACGTTCTGAAAGTGAATATGATGCTTTTGGTGCAGGACATGCAACCACATCTATTTCTGCTGCACTTGGAATGGCTGCTGCAAGAGATATCAGGAAGGAAGACAGAAAAGTAGTGGCTGTAATCGGCGATGGAGCTATGACCGGAGGCATGGCATACGAAGCAATGAACAATTCTGGTTTTCTTAAATCCGATTTGATAGTTGTCTTAAACGATAACAATATGTCTATAGCTTCAAATGTCTGGCAGATATCAAATTACTTTACTGAAATGATCTCTCATCCTGATTACAATAAATTTAAAGGACAAATTTGGGATCTTACCGGTAAGCTCGATCAGTTTGGTGACAGGATGAGACGCATTGCTGTTAGACTCGAGCACGGTATAAAGGCTGTAATTACCCCGGGAATGCTATTCGAAGCATTAGGGTTCAGATACTTTGGACCTTTGAATGGACACAATGTCCATCAGGTAGTAAAGATTTTTGAGCATGTAAAGGAATTGAAAGGTCCTATTCTCATTCATGCCATCACCCAAAAGGGAAAGGGTTATAAACCTGCCGAGAACCACTCTCAAAGACTTCATGCGTCAACTCCCTTTGACAAATTAACCGGGCAGGCACGTAAAAAAGCAGGTGAACCGGTAGCCTATACTAAAATTTTCGGAAATTCATTGGTAGAAATAATTGAAAAAAATCCAAATGTTGTTGGAATAACTGCTGCTATGCCAGATGGAACAGGTTTAGATATTTTGAAAGAGAAAATTCCGCAAAATTTTTATGATGTTGGAATAGCTGAGGAACATGCAATAACCTTTGCTGCGGGTCTTGCAACACAAGGGATCATTCCAGTCGTGGCTATTTACTCAACCTTCCTTCAAAGGGCATTCGATCAGATAATACACGATGTTGCCTTACAGAAATTGCATGTTGTGTTTATTCTTGATCGGGCGGGTCTTGTTGGTGCCGATGGTCCAACCCACCACGGAACGTTTGATTTATCTTATTTGAGAATCATTCCGGGCATGGTGATAATGGCTCCGAAAGATGAAGCAGAGTTGCGAAATATGGTTTACACTGCTATTGAACATTGTGAAGGTCCTGTTGCTGTAAGATATCCGAGGGGCTCTGCACTGGGAGTAAAGCTTGAAGACGGTTTTAGTAAAGTCGAAATTGGAAAAAGTGAAAAACTTTCAGATGGAGACGATGTGGCAATTTTAGCTGTTGGCTCAATGGTTGATTATGCTCAAAAATCTTCTGTTATTTTGAAAGAAAACGGAATTAAATGTGAATTAATTAATATGCGTTTTATTAAACCTCTTGATACAAAACGCCTTGATGAGATTGCCGCAAAACATGATAAAATTGTTACGCTTGAAGAAAATAATTTGCCCGGTGGTTTTGGTTCTGCTGTTCTTGAATATTTCAATGATAATAACTTTAAAAATGATATCCTCAGATTAGGAATACCGGATAAATTCATAGATCATGGTACACAGGCACAACTCCATAAACAAATTGAAATTGATCCTGAAGGAATTAGTGACCACATCACTTCTTTTCTTAAAAGCAAAAAATCTTCTGCAAAGGTTACTATTTAATGGACAAAACCAGAGTAGCTGTAATTGGTCTCGGAAGTGTTGCACAGCTTGTTCATTTACCTAATCTTTTAAAGATAAAAAACGCTGAGATAACTGCCGTTGCTGAAATCAACAGGAGTAGATTACATTCCGTTGCCGACAAATTTAATGTACCAAAACGTTATACTGATTACAGCGAATTGTTGAAAAACAATGACACAGATGCAGTAATTATTTCTACACCAACTCATCTGCACAAGAAAATTGCTATTGATTGCTTAAATGCTGGTAAAGATGTGCTAGTTGAAAAACCGCTTGCGCGAAACAGTAGTGAAGGTCAGGAAGTAATTGATTGTGCAAATAAGAATAACAGAAAATTAATGGTTGGAATGAATCTGCGTTACAGACCCGATTCTATGTTAATCCGAAGTTTAATAGATGCGGGAGAAATTGGTGAGCCTTTTTACATCAAATGTGGCTGGATCAGGAAGCAGAGTAGTTCAGAAAAGTGGTTTAGTAAAAGAGAAGAAGCTGGCGGTGGTGTAATACTCGATTTAGGAATAAACCTGGTTGACCTTGCTTTATGGCTTGCAGACTATCCAAAAGCGGTATCAGTTTCAACAAAAAATTATCATCATCAATCGAGAAATTTGGAAGATACTTCAGTAAGTTTTATTCGTTGTGAAAAATCAATACTTATAAATATCGAAGCAAGCTGGACTCTTGCCGAGGAAAAAGATAATTTTTTCTCTAATATTTACGGTACTAAAGGAAGTGTGGGTGCTAACCCATTCAAATTAATTAAAGTTTTGGAAGAAGAGCAAATCGATCTTGGGTCAACTATTTTAGAAACACCAGCAGAAGCATTTAAAAAATCTTATTTAAATGAGCTTAAGAGCTTTATTGGTTCAATAAGAGGACTTAATCCCGTTTTTTCATCTGGTGAAGAAGCCTTACAACTTCTTAAAATTGCTGAAGCAATGTATAAATCTGCTGAGGAAGATAGAGAAATAAAAATTTCATAATAAAATGAAAAAAATTTTACTGGTTGATGACGAAGAAGACATACTGGAATTCCTTAAGTACAACCTTGAACAGGAAAATTTTGAAGTGCTTGTTAGCACTAACGGGAACGACGCTTTAAAACAAATTTCCCAAAATCCAGACATGATTGTGCTCGACATTATGATGCCCGAACTGGATGGCTTTGAACTTTATGAATTAATTAGAAATAATAAGGAATCTCAGGACATTCCTATTATCTTCCTTACCGCTAAATCTGGTGAAACAGATGAAATTAAGGGGCTAAATCTTGGCGCAAGCGATTATATTCAAAAGCCAATCTCACCTAAAAAATTAATTGCAAGAATAAAGTCTAATCTGCGGAAGATATCTACCAATGAAAAAAAGCAGCAAGCTCCTTTGCAAGTTAAAATGGGACCTTTAATAATTGACGTTGATAAATTTGTTGTTAAGATTGATGGTAGACAGAAATTTTTTCCACGTAAGGAATTTCAGTTACTTCATTATCTTGCCAGCAATCCCGGAAAAGTATTAAACCGGGAAACATTATTAAAAGAAATATGGGGTAATGATGTTTATGTTATAGACCGAACAATCGATGTACATATTAGAAAGATCAGGGAGAAACTTGGTAAACACTCTGAATTAATTGAGACAGTAAAGGGAATTGGATACAGATTTAAAAACATCGAATAAATTTTTGTCAGATCTAACTTCTTCTTTAGTTTACTACAAGGAGTTCCTCTTATTAAATCTTCTCTTTATTTCAGTGATACTTATCCTTACCGGTGACCTTTCTTTACTCTTACCTTCCATCATTTCGATATTGGTAATTGATATTGTAGCGCTATTCTTAATTGGAAGAAGACGGAACAAGGAACTTGATGAAATTAAAACAATAATAAATAACATCAGGAAGAATAAATACAACAGTGAAGAGGAGATAGAGCTTGGTTCTAATTTACTTTCGTTGCAGAAGGCTATTAAGAAAATGTTTAAAAAGGAAAAAAGTGATATTGAGTATCTTCATCGTTTGCAGAAAGTCAGATCACAATTTTTGGCTAACGTTTCCCATGAATTAAGAACCCCAATTTTCACAATTCAAGGTTATATTGAAACTCTCTTGAATGGTGCTGTTAATGACAAAAAAGTAAATTTGCATTTTCTTGAAAAGGCAAATCAAAATACAATCTCATTAAGTAATTTATTGAATGACCTGATAGATATTTCGATGATCGAATCCGGGGAAATGCGTATGAGTTACAGGTACTTCAAAATTAATCAACTCATAAAACAGGTTGTTCAGGAAAATAAAAAGGTTGCCGAGGATAAAAACCTTGAGTTAAATTATATTCCTGCGAGAGATGACCTTGAAGTATTTGGTGATAAGGAAAAGTTAAAACAGGTATTGGTCAATCTCATCCTTAATGCAATTAAGTACACAGAAAAAGGTAAAGTTGAAATCTTAGTGGAGGAAGAGAATAAACGTGCAAAAGTAATTGTAAGGGATACCGGAATAGGAATCCCGGAAAATTATCTAGACAGGATTTTCGAAAGGTTCTTCAGGATAGATAAAGCCCGCTCCAGATCAATTGGTGGTACCGGATTGGGTTTAGCTATCGTTAAACACATCATAGAAGCCCATAATTCAAAAGTTAATGTGACTAGTAAAGAGGGTGAAGGAAGTGAATTTTCGTTTTTACTCAAAAAGTGAAGTTTTCTTCAAAATATTTACCTAATGGGATTGACTGAGAAGACTTCTTTATATACATTTGTGGCTCAAAAAATAAAGGTTAAAAGCTTATAATGTTTGCAATTATAAATGTTCTTGGGGATCAAGTTAAGGTCTTGGAAAAGGGTAAGTATTATGTTCCCCGTTTAAAAGATAAAGTAGATTCTGAGGTTACTTTTAGTTCTGTTTTGATGGTCGGAGATGCAAAAAAGGTTAAAATAGGAACCCCTGAAGTTAAAGGAGCTAAAGTAACAGCAAAAGTTCTTGAGCATATTAAAGATGATAAGGTAATTGTATTTAAGAAAAAGATCAGAAAAGGTTATAAGAAAAAAGCCGGACATAGGCAGCAATACACGAAAATTGAAGTTTTAAATATCGCATAAAAGGAATTAAGTCATGGCACATAAAAAAGGACAAGGTTCAACAAGAAACGGAAGAGATAGTAATCCCCAGTATCTGGGAGTAAAAAGATTTGGTGGTGAAAAAGTTATAGCTGGGAATATTCTGGTGAGACAACGTGGAACTAAATTTCATCCAGGTACAAATGTAAAAAAGGGAAGTGACGATACTTTGTTTGCGGTATCGGATGGTGTTGTTAAGTTTGAAGTTAAAAAAGGTAACAGGAAATTTGTAAGTGTTTATGCTTCTTAAGCAATTTTTAGTCAATTAAAAAACCCTCCTTTGCGGAGGGTTTTTTTGTTTTAAATAATTAATTAAGGTTTAATCAGAAACCTAATCTTTCCATATCTGCAACAAGATTAGTAACAGCTTTAACAGAATTGTCGAGCAATGCTTTTTCCTCGCTATCCAATTCAAACTCAATAATTTTTTCTACTCCGTTTGTACCAAGCACTGCCGGAACTCCAACATAATAGCCCTTAACTCCAAATTCACCGTTTAGAAAAGCGCAGACCGGCAACACTCTTTTTTCATCATATACTATTGACTCAACCATTGCAGTTGTCGCAGAAGCTGGTGAATAAAATGCCGAACCGGTTTTTAAAAGCTTAACAACTTCACCGCCAGCCATTTTTGTTCTTTCGACCATTGCTTTCATAACTTCAGCAGCTTTTGCTTTATCGTTATATTTTCTTTCGAGTAATTCCATAGCGGGAATGCCATTAACGTTTGCATATCGAACAATCGGAACCATTGTATCACCGTGACCACCAAGAACCATTGCATTCACGTCTTTTACAGAAACGCCAAGTTCCCAGGCTATGAAAGTAGAAAAGCGTGAAGAATCAAGAATACCTGCCTGTCCCAATACCCTGTTTGTTGGAAAGCCTGTAATCTTTTTGAAAAGAGTAACCATAGCATCTAAAGGATTTGAAATAATTATTGCAATGGAATTTGGAGCATGTTTCTTAACATTTTCAGCAACTGTTTGCATTATTTTTGCATTTGTTGTTAACAGATCATCCCTGCTCATTCCGGGTTTTCTTGGTAAACCAGCTGTAACAATTACGATATCAGAACCGGCTATGTCTTTATAATCGTTTGTTCCTTTACAAGAAACATCAAACCTGTCAATCCTTGATGCTTCAGCTATATCAAGAGTTTTTCCCTGGGGCATATCTTCTATTATGTCGAAGAGAACTACATCCCCGAGTTGTCTTGAAGCTATAAGTTGAACCAAAACTCCACCAATTTGACCCCCACCAATTATTGATATTTTTTTTCTGCCCATTTTAACTCCCTATAATAAATTGTTGATATTAACAACCATTAAAATAAATAAAAAAAATTATAGGTGATAATATGCAAAGAGAGAATTGAGGTTTAAACTTATTTTAAGTTTAATATTAGTATAGTTTCAGTGCCGGTGGGTGTCATGTTATATTTTACTTCATCCATATAGACCTTCATAAGATAAACTCCACGTCCTGAATCTTTAAGCAGGTTTTCAGGTTCAGTGGGATCAGGAACAGTTGATGGATCGAAGCCAGTTCCTTCATCCTTAACCTTAACTATAAGTTTTGAATCCTCAATATGTGCATGGATGGAGACAAGTTTGGATAAATCGCATTTGTTTGCGTGAATAATTGCATTTGTTGTAGCTTCTGTAACAGCAAGCAGTAAAACAGAAAGCTGGTCATCGTTTAAACCAAGATCTTTAGCAAAATAATTAACGAATTCCTCCACCGTTATTAGATTGTTCGGATCGCTTTCAACTTCTATATGATAAAATGGTTCAGGCAAAATATTTATTAAATCTGTTTTTTAATTTAATCAAAAAGTTAAACTCTAAAAATTAAAAATTCCAATTCATCGTTAAAATAAAATTTAACCTCTCGCTAACAATATTAGTATTGTCGGATATAAATTCATACCAGGTATTTAGTTTCAAATATAACATTTTGGTTCCAACTAACATTTCAAAAAGAGGGCCAATGCTTAAAAATTCTGAATCAGGACTTCGTTGGTTTTCTTTATATCTGAACGTATTTAGTGAAAAGTATCTGAATCCTAAAGCAAAAAATGATGTATTGGATACTATTCCAAACTTTGGATCAGCAAAAATTTCCTGAAGGTATCGTTGCGGTGCTTCAGCAAAATTACCCCAATCAAGTTCGCCCTGACTGGTAAGTTTAACATAGCCTGTGAGGATGAAAGAAAAATTCTTGGTAATCCGGTAATTTGTTGAGTCAGTTGCAGTAAACTGCCTGAATGAAATACTCCGTAGGTTTGAAGTTATATCCTGAAAATCATATACAGTATAGTTCGCCGACACTTCAAAATTATTTAAAGAAGAAAATTTAGCACCGTTATAATATCCTCCGGCAGACAATCTTAAAACTCTGTTTTTGTTATTGTTTGCGCTTCTGCCTGCAAACAGGTATACGAGATGACTGACTGTGCCTTCCAGATTTGTATAAAATTGAAAGAAGGGGGTGAGGTATCTTGTATATCGTAATCTTCCAATTGTTAAAAGTTCATCACGATCATCATCATTTAGTGCACTTGGGGTATCATATTTGAGTTTACTATGAAAAAGACTGAGGGATAATTTATCAATTCTGGAAATGTAAATATTTCCTAGAAGTGAAATTGTTGTTCTGTACGAATTATTGTTTTTTCTGCCCTCAAGTTCTGATCTTATTTCATAAAAGCTTTCGTCAATTCCCTCGAATCTTTTTGTAAGATGTTTTTCATCTCTTTCAGTGTAATTAATATTTATGCCTGCGTCAGCAAACTCCGTCTTATAAAATAAACTTGATTCAATTATAAGTCCTAATTCTTCAACCTGCGTATCAAAAATTGAAGGTGATTGAATGTCAGTAGATTTATACCTGGTGTTTCTATCGATTGTACGATAGTTTATTCTGCCGTTCAAATCAAAATCAAATAAGTCAAAAAGATTGCTATAGGCTAGCCGGTCCTGCAGAAGAAAAGCAGTTTCAGTTCTGCTTTCAATATTATTGTTTATATTAAATTCAGCTGATGTTACTGAGTCAGCATCCAGGTAGAAATCTTTTCGGTTCTGAGAAAATCTTGTATTAAAAAAATTAGTCACTTGAGGATTAAAAGGATTTGTTACCAATAAATCTAAATACCGAATAGCATTTTTTCTGGGAGAGATATCTTCATTCTCCAATCTTAAAGTTGAAGTTAAACCAAAATCAACCGATCCTAAATCGTTTAATTTTCCTTCCAGACCATAAAGCGGACCATTATCAATTTCGTTTAACTGCCTGTTATCGGAGTATCCGCCGTAAGGTGTAAATACAAGTCCCCTGATAAAATATAATTCACTTAAAATAACAGCTTGATTTATGGCTGCCTGATTTATCCCTAGTTGTCTGTCATCGGATACAATATTACTACGGATTGCAACTCCTTGTTTCCATCCATTGCTAACCCGATATTTGCCAATAGCAAGGAGGAATTGCTCATCGCGGATACTGTTCTGATTTGATTTCAACAATGTTGAGCGAAAATTTTGATTTATTCGATATTCAAAATTTGAAGTTGAGCCATTTAAGTCAATCCCGGTATTAAGATAATAAGTGTTGAGTTGCTTATCGAAGTTCGAAAATAAGCGACTTAGAGATGAAACTGGCATAGAAAATTGAGTTGAATCAACTTCCAATTGTGGAAAAGTTTTCTGACTGAGGAATAATGTCAGACCAGTTAAGATTATTACCGCTTGCAGTTTTTTATTTTGTCTCAACAGATGATGAAAATGTTGGAATTTTTATAAAAGTAAAATAAATAACGATAATTATGAGGTAAAAAAATAAGAATAACTTTCATTCGATGTTCAATATCCTACAACTACATTTCAAATTCAAGGAATAATCAAAATTACTTATATTGTTCCACAATTTTTTTCTTATTGATAACCTCATGAGCATTAAGCTTTAATACAATGTCAAAATCCCGAACAGCCAGGAAAAAACAAAAAGAAAATAAAACTACTCAAGTAAAAAAACTTTCCTACTGGAACCTTGAAAAACTTGTGTTATATAAGCACACCGGATTAATAATTGCTGGATTCTATTTTGCAGTTATAGCTTTAATCAGCTTTATATTCCACACAGTAGGAGACTACGGAATTGAGACGGACTTTTTTTGGGGATATGTACCAAATGCTAAAGAATTCCTTTCGGGTCATATTCCAATGGATGCCTTTAGAGGACCACTTTATCCAATGGTTCTCGGGATCTTCGGTTTTTTACTTGGCGATTTTTTTAAAGCAGGAATACTAATTGCGGTGATCTCTGCTTCATTTGTAATCTATTTTACATTTGAACTGTTAAAGAAAATCTTTTCACCGTTAATTTCATTTTTCGTCATCCTGCTTCTTGCGTTCAATCCAGTTTTTGTACAGTACTCATATAGTGCTGGTACTGATATGTTCTTCAACGCGCTTGTAGCAGCTACACTATTTTTCTTCTTTAAGAACAAAGAATTGAATTACAAAAATCTTATTCTCGCTGCTTTTTTTGGAGGATTGTCATATCTGACAAGATACAATGGAATATTTTTAATGAGCTTCGTGTTTGTTATCCTGTTTGTGAACTACTGGAAAATTAATTGGATCACCAGAATTAAAACCTCACTTCTATTCGTAGCTGTTTTTCTTGTAACTTTTTCACCATGGGGATTTTACTGCCTCAGTGAAAAAGGCTCTTTCTTTTATAATGAGAACTACAAGAACATTGCTTTTGAGGTTTACGGAAAAGGTAATATGAGCTGGGACGATTTCTGGTTTAAAGAAAGCAGTAAAATTACTTCAATGAGTGAAGTCATCTTTAAAGACACTGGATTATTTCTTTCAACAACTCTAAAAAATATCTCCAATCATTTCTTAAGTGATATGGATAAATTAATCGGTTGGCACATAGGTGCTTTTATTGTGCTCGGATTGGTTTTACTTATTTTCTCTAATCCATTTAAGTTTTGGAGAACTCAGGAAACAGCTTATTTCCTGGTTAATCTTTTTTTCTTTGCTTTATTGTTACTCGTTTTTTACAGTGAAAGATTTTCTTTGTTCCTAATACCATTTTATGTTTTAATTGCAGTACAGCCTTTCTTTTCTGAAAAATTAAAGTTGAAAAAATTCCTTCCTCTGATTTTCAGATATGTGCTCATTGTCGGAATAATAATCTTCACTTTTGTAAAATCTTATTCGTTTAATAGTGAAAATATTAGTAGCGGACCCACTGAACTGCTTACACTGAGAGATTGGTATCAGGAAAATATTCCGAATAAAGAAAAAGGAAAAATTGTTGCAGCGAGAAAAGCACATGTTGCTTATTATCTTGACATGAAATTCCAGCTTATGCCTATGGCTGATTCTTATGAGGAGTTTATCTCTAAACTAAGAGAAAAAAATGTGGATTATCTTTATTTCGGGATTGCCGAGGCTGGATTGAGAAGGGAGTTTCAATATCTTATAGATCCAAAAGGAAAACATCCCGGATTGGAAGTAGTGGTCTATTTTAAAAATCCACCATCGGTGCTTTATCGGGTTTTACAGCAATGAAAATCTCCAATTATGTTAAAAAGAGATTGGAGTTTAAATTGACAATACCCCTTATTTTAGATAATTTTGGCTTCAATTAATTAAACATTAGCAAATGATAGAACAATATATTCCATTATTTATAGTTATCGGTGTTGCTCTGGCATTCGGCACTGCTTTAGTGATGTCTTCAACACTTATTGGACCGCAGCGTCCAAATAGAGAGAAAACTTCAACCTACGAAAGTGGAATGAAACCTGTCGGTACTACTAACCAGAGAATATCCATTAAATATTACCTGGTTGCTATGTTTTTTATAATTTTTGATCTCGAAGTGATATTTGTTTACCCGTGGGCTGTTGAATTTAAAAAATTGTTTGGGGAATTTGGAATTTCTGTGTTCCTTTCGATGTTAATATTCTTAATAGTTCTTGAGTTAGGTTATTTATACGCATATAAAAAAGGCGGATTTAAATGGGATTAGAATCATATATTAAAGATAACGGGTTTTTAACAACCCAGGTGAATGCAATAATTGCCTGGGCTAGAAAAAGTTCCGTATGGCCTATGCCTATGGGAATTTCCTG